>Ga0207797_1002938_pt1 | contig 11609 bp, 9 predicted proteins | sample PRCRCaboRojoPR_6_FD_187275 | JGI IMG/M metagenome (GOLD analysis project Ga0207797, IMG submission 187275) | Marine sediment microbial community from Cabo Rojo, Puerto Rico - PR CR 10% Liquid 1 (SPAdes) | ecosystem: Environmental > Aquatic > Marine > Coastal > Sediment | place: Cabo Rojo, Puerto... | reverse complement strand
TGGACCGGCTGCTTCTGGGATATGCAATGTCTGAAGAAAATGAGCGCATGTTCCATGGCATCCTGCCCTACGGGGCCGTGGAAGGCGGAGAAACGGCTGCGCTGGAGCGTTTGGTGATTTTTTGTGATCGCCTTTTCGGGTACGTAAAAGCTTTTGAACAAGTCCGCGCGGTGAATGAATGGGCAAACGTGCTTACCGAACTCATCGATGATTTCCTGATCGTTCCCGGTTCCGATGGCCCGGAATCGCGTTGGTTGAAAGAACGGATTGCCGATCTAAAAGAGCATGGGCATGGACCGGGAGAAAACGAAAAGACCGTCGATTTGTCTGCCATACGATGGTATTTGGCTCGAAGCTTGGAAGAGACCGGATTGGGTCGAGGGTTTCTCAGTGGGGGTATCACCTTCTGTGCCATGTTGCCCATGCGAAGTATCCCTTTTAAGGTGATTTGCCTCGTCGGCATGAATTCCGACGCCTATCCGAGGAAGTCGAATTCGGTCGGGTTTGACCTGATGGTCAGATCCCCCAGACGGGGGGATCGTTCCCGTCGCCGAGACGATAGATATCTCTTTCTTGAGGCGCTATTGTCCGCCAGAGAGGTTCTATACATCAGTTATGTCGGCCAGAGTATGCGCGATAACAGCGTGCGTCCACCATCGGTTTTGGTGAGCGAATTGACGGACTACATCGAAAAGGGGTTTCGCTTTGCGGATGGAGATATTCGCAACCACGTAGTCACCACGCATCGCCTGCAACCATTTAATCACGCCTATTTTCAAGCAGAAGGCCGACATTTCAGCTATTCCAAAACACACGCCCAGGTGGCGGAAGCCGGCAAGAACAGGCAAAAGGCGTCGCCGTTCGTTTCCCGGGGGCTGAGAGCACCGGAAGAGGAAGGGGGCCAGGTGAGCCTTACAGACCTGTGTCGCTTTTTTTTCAATCCGGCAAAGTTTTTTCTGAACCGGCGTCTCAACATGGCGTTGGAAGACGAGGGGGCGGTACTGGAAGATGAAGAGGCATTTGAGGTTTCCGGACTGGAGAGATATAAATTGGAACAGGACCTAGTCGAGAGGGCATTGTCCGGCCAGGTGTTGGAAGGAGCCCTGGCGGCCACACAGGCGGCAGGGATCCTTCCCCATGGGGTGGTGGGCGAATGTCTTTATAAGCGGATCTGTCGCCAAGCGGAGGAATTTGTCCAAAAGACGCGGCCCTATCTCTGCGGGTGTAGATCCGTTCTTCATCTGGATCTGAATGTCTCGGACATCCAGCTGTATGGGGAGCTGAATCATGTCTATGGGAACGGTCCCGTCTTCTGGCGATATGCACTTTTACAGCCCAAGGACCGATTGTGGGCTTGGATTCATCATTTGGCGACACAAGCCGTTGCGGATATTCCGAAGAAAGTTACCACGGTGATCGGTCTGGTGGAAAGAGGAAAGGATAAACGAAGGCGGTGGACGGGTGTACAATTTGATCCCATTTCCAATGCCTCTGTCCTCCTAGAGGACTTGCTGCGCATCTACAAGAGTGGTCTGGTTCGGGCCGTTCCTTTTTTCCCCGAGACATCATGGGCCTATGCGTACCGTTTTCAACGTTCCGGCAGTTCGGATGCGGCAAAGCGAGTGGCGGGACAGGTCTGGCGTGGCAGTTTGTATCACCGGGGAGAGGGAGACGATCCGTACTGTCGTTTATGTTTTCGTGATGTTCCTCCGCTGGATATTGAATTTGAAGATCTGGCCATAACCGTATTTGGGCCGTTGTTGAGGAACTGTCGTTTCATTTCTCACGAGGAGGAAAGCAGGTAAGGACCATGGGACGGTTGACGCGTCTTGACCTTGTCCATGCCCCCCTCGAAGGGGTCAATCTCGCCGAGGCGAGTGCCGGTACCGGAAAGACGTACGCCATAGCCGCTCTCTTCGTCCGGCTGATTGTGGAATACGGCCTGGATGTGGACGGGATTTTGGTGGTCACCTTCACGGAGGCGGCCACCGAGGAACTGAAGGACCGGGTCCGCAATAAGCTTCGCTTTGCCTTGCAGGCCTTTGGCGGCGAGGATTGTACCGATACTTTTTTGGTAGAATTCGTCGAGAAGATCGAGGATCGAACCGTTGCGGTGGAGCGCTTACAGGAGGCTTTACGGGCTTTTGACAAGGCAAGCATATACACGATTCACGGATTCTGCCAACGGGTTCTCCACGACAACGCTTTCGAAAGTGGACGTTTGTTTGACACCGAATTGGTGGCCCACCTGGACGAGTTAAAGGTTCAAGTGGTTTATGATTTCTGGAGGCGGCATTTCTACACTGAATCTTCCCTTTTCGTCAACTACATACTCCACAAACGATTCGGGCCGCAAGACCTGCTTCCCTTATTGAACGACGGCATTTCAGATCCCCATCTCCGAGTCATTCCCCCTGTGGAAGACACGGACTCATCGTCTGAAGAATACGCCTTTTTGAGGGCGTTTGAAAAAGTGAAAGATACCTGGTCCGCTCATCGAGAGGAGATTAAGGCACTTTTGTTGGGAAGCGAGGCGCTCAACAGGAACAAGTACAGGATACAGAAAGTTCTCGATTTGGTTGGAGAGATGGATCGATATGCAGAATGCGGCGCCGAGGACCCAATGCTATTTGCGGACTTTGAGAAGTTTACGCAATCGCAAATCGAGGAGGCTACAAAAAAGGGCTATGCAGCTCTGGTTCATCCCCTTTTTAGATATTGTGATGATTTGAAGGAAGCCCACGACTTGTTGATGACTGCTCTTCACAGAAAGCTTACCGGGTTAAAGACCAAGCTGGTTAGGGAAGGGGGCCGAGCATTGGCTGAAAAGAAGCGGCGCCGTAACATTCAGTCCTTTCACGACCTCCTTCTCGGAGTTTATCAAGCATTGAACAAAAAGGGAGGCAAGGCTTTGACGGAGGCCGTCCGCCGAAAATATCGTGTCATCCTGGTGGACGAGTTTCAGGACACGGATCCCTTGCAGTATGCCATATTTCGGCGGGTATTCGGGTCTTCCAGAAATCCCAAAAGTCAGCTCCTTTTTTTTATCGGCGACCCCAAACAGGCGATTTACGCATTTCGCAACGCGGACGTTTTTGCCTATATGGCGGCTGCAAAGCAGGTTCACGCCGCTTATACGTTGGAAGAGAATTGGCGCTCCGAAGCGGACCTGATTCGCGCCGTCAATGCGATATTCAAACGCGTCGATCGCCCCTTTCTGTACGAACAGATTCCTTTTCATCCCGTAGCCCCGGCTCCCAAGGCTAACCGGGACGAGCTTACTGTAAATGGTAGGAAGGAACCACCGTTTCAGCTGTGGTTTTTGGATGCGCGGAAGAGGGGGGAGGGCGACAAGCCCTTGACCAAAGAGCGGGCAAGAGAAGAGATTCTCCGTGCTGTGGCGGCGGAGATTTCCAGGTTGCTGATTCTGGGCAAACAAGGAATGGCGCGAATCGGCGAAGACCCGATTCGAGAGGCGGATATGGCCGTTCTCGTGCGGACCAATGCTGAAGCGCGTCAGGTGAAGGAAGTCCTCTCCGTACTCGGTATCCCCAGTGTGGTCTATTCGGGAGACGATTTGTTTGCTTCTCCGGACGCCGAGGAGATGGAGAGAATCTTGTCCGCCGTTGCCGAACCGAATAACGTCAGTCTGTTGGCCGCTGCATTGGCTACGGACAGTTTCGGGCAGCGCGCCGAGGATCTCCATACAACTTTGGTCGACGACAGGAAGTGGGAGGAATGGGTCCTTCAGTTTACTACCTACCACGAACTGTGGCGGTCTCGGGGATTCATGGCTATGTTTCGTCGACTCATGGTGGATCAGCAAATTATGGCCCGGCTTGCAATTCTTGAAAACGGTGAACGCCGCAATACCAACCTGCGGCATCTATGCGAGGTGTTGAACCAAGCCGCCTTTGAGCGGCGGTTGGGCATGACGGGTTTGCTGAAATGGTTACAAGAGCGGAGGAGGCCGACAGGACGTCCCCCGGAAGAATACCAGTTGCGACTTGAAAGTGACGAAAACGCAGTGAACTTGGTGACTGTTCACAAGAGCAAAGGTCTGGAATATCCCATCGTGTTTTGCCCCTTTGCGTGGGAGGGCGTCCGGGGATTCGCAAAAGAGGAACCGGTCGTGTTCCATGATACGCCCGGCGATATGAAAAAAGTGCTGGACCTGGGTTCGGAAAAGATAGAAGCACATCGTATCCGTTCTCAAAGGGAGGCACTGGCCGAGGATCTTCGATTGTTGTATGTGGCTCTTACCCGGGCCATGAATCGGTGCTATATGGTCTGGGGTCGGATCAGCGGATGCGATCGGTCGGCTCCGGCTTACCTGTTTCATGGACAATCAGGATTGGAGAAAGAGGAAGACATCGTAACGGCAGTCCAGACTCGATTTAAACGGTTAAGCGACGAAGATGTTTTCGAAGCGCTCAAGTCCGTGACCCGCAAGGCTGCTGGCACCATTCGGCTGGTGGAAATGCCCGACGTAAAAGCACAGTCATGTTCACCCTCTTTTCCCACTGAGGTCTCCCTTTGCCCCCGCCGATTTGATGGAAACATTGATCGAAGCTGGGGAACTGTAAGCTTTTCGTCGATCGCTGTGGACCGACAAAGGGGATCTGATTTTCTTGAACATGACAGCCCGACCGATGGGTCGGACGGTGAAGGCGTTGCGGATGTTCTTTCTGAAGAAAAGGAGCGCAGGGATATTTTTGTTTTTCCTGCAGGAGCTAACGCCGGAAATTTTATACATTCTGTATTCGAAGATATCGATTTTTCTGCAGGCAAAACGGACATTTCGCACCTGGTTACTTGCAAACTCGCTGCCTTCGGCTACGAAACCGAGTGGACTCCGGTTATCTGCCGTATGATAGAAGACGTTCTTTCCATGCCTTTGGCGGGAGAAAAAGGATACTTCACCCTGTCGGACATCGACATGGATGACCGGTTGAGCGAGATGGAGTTTTATTTCTCCTTGAAAAGTCTTTCTCCGGGGGATCTGGAAAGCGCCGTGGGAAGAGAAATCGGTGGCGGGGAGGGGGGAGGGACACGGTACCCGGACAGAGCGATTCCTTCCCCCTCTAACGGCTATATGCGGGGCTTCATAGATCTCGTATTTCGTCATCAGGAACGGTACTATATCGCCGACTGGAAATCGAACTATCTGGGCCCGCGGGTGGCCGACTACAGTCCGGCCAAGCTCCGGCAGGTAATGCGAGACGAAGACTACGCGTTGCAATACTTGATTTACACGGTGGCATTGCATCGGTATCTAGCCTTGCGACTGCCCGAATACGATTACGAGCGACATTTCGGCGGAGTGTTCTATCTCTTTGTCCGTGGAATCGAAGCCCGGAGTGGGGATCGCTACGGTGTGTACCGGGCACGACCGGAGAGGAACCTTATCCAAGAATTGTCGGACAAGTTGATGGGACAAGGTGATCAGCATTGTCGATAACCAGTAACGGGTCATAGACGGCAAACCGATGAGGTAAGATGAGGAAACCGGAGAAAACATACCTTCTTGAGGGAAGCGAGGCGGTATCGCCTTTAGATGCACACTTTGCAGATTTCCTCGTTCGCTTGGAAGGGCGCGGGGATTCGGCATTGGAGTCGGCTGCAGCCTTGGCGAGTCATTGCACCCGAATGGGGCACGTGTGTGTGGACCTCAGGCAGGTGGAGACCGGATTGGCTGTGGAAGGGTTGTTGAGACAAGAAACGGTAAATTGTCCCCCGCTGGATGACTGGAAGGTACGGTTGAAGGGTGCTTCGGTGGTTGGAGAAGGGGACGCGTACCGGCCGTTGATTATGGATGATCGGGCAAGAGTATATCTGTATCGTTATTGGGAATATCAAGATCGTTTGGCCGAGTGGATAACCAAAAAGAGCAAGGAGGATTCGAGGGTGACGGCGCTGAACGAAGGCCAAACGACGGCATTTCAGGAACGGTTACGACGATTGTTTCACGAGGCTCGAGATGGCAATAACGGCGAAACGGACTGGCAGACGGTGGCCGCACTTGCTGCCGTCAGAAAGCGATTTTCCATTATTACCGGGGGGCCGGGCACAGGGAAGACCTCGGTCGTGTGCAAGATACTTGCCCTGCTGGCCGGGTATTTCGAAAACTCGGATCTGCGTATCGCCCTGGCAGCACCCACAGGTAAGGCGGCTGCCCGACTTCAGGAAGCCGTGAAGCGATCAAAGGAACGTTTGGATGATCCTCATTGGGTGCTACGGGTCATACCGGAAACGGCGACAACCATTCATCGTCTGTTGGGTGTGCTCCCCGGGTCCTCCGATTTTTACTATAACAGCAAACACAAGCTCCCGGCGGACATTGTTGTTGTGGATGAGGCTTCCATGGTTGACTTGGCCCTGTTATCGAAACTGGTCCAAGCCCTTACACCTGAGGCAACCTTAATACTTGTTGGAGACAAGGACCAGCTGGCCTCCGTGGAGGCGGGAGCCGTCTTGGGGGATATTTGCGACACTTCGGAACTGTACACGTTTACTTCAGACTTTCGCAGTGAACTGAAGCGGTATACCGGAGGTGAAGTGCCGGAGGGCAGCGGTAACGTCCTCCAAGACACCATCGTTGAGCTGCAGAGGAGCTATCGTTTTGGCCCGCAAAGCGGGATTCATGCGGTCAGCCAGGCAGTGAACGCTGGAGACGGTGTGGGTGCGTTACACGCACTGAAGGAGGGGGGCTATGAAGATGTTCAATGGACAGTCCTTCCCTCCCTGTCCGGGCTTTCTTCGGCCTTGGAGGAACGGGCGATGACTGCCTATGTACGATTTCTGGAAGCGACAGACGTGCAAGAGGCCTTTGATCGGTTTGACGAATTTCGCATCCTCTGCGCCCTGCGGGAAGGACCGTACGGAGTCAAGGGCATAAACCAACAGATAGAAGAAGGACTTCGCCGCCGGGGCCTCGTTCCCACAAAGGAACGATGGTACCGAGGCCGCCCCTTATTGATGACTCGCAATGACTATACGTTGGGTATCTTTAACGGCGATGTGGGTATTGTTTGGCCGGAAGACGGACGGATGCTGGCATTCTTCCGCGCCGGAGTCGATGGGTTTCAACGGGTGCACCCCACGCGACTGCCCGACCATGAGACCGTCTATGCAATGACGGTGCACAAGAGCCAAGGATCTGAGTTCGACGATGTTTTATTGGTGTTGCCGGACAGGACATATCCGGTGGTTACCCGAGAGCTGATATACACCGGATTTACCCGCGCTCGTCGTTACGTCGAAATGTGGGTCGGTGAAGAGGTTTTCATCTCGGGGGTCTCCCGGAAAACCCTTCGCATGTCGGGTTTGGCCGATCTTATCTGGAAAACGTTTCCCGACGAAGCAGGCCATTTGGAAACCGAGAGGGAGAAGTCCTCGGGTGAATAGACGCTGGAAAGAGGTCCGTTTGGTTATACCGGTCCCATGGCTTGAAGCGATTGCGGCGGACCTTCAGGCACTCGGTTTTTCCGGCTTGTGGATCGATGAACCAGCCGAGAAGGACGGCGCTTCTGTCATTCGATGTTATTTGCCCGAGACTGAATGGCATCCTGACGTGTTGGGAAAACTAAATCTTCGCTTGAATCTGCTTTCCCGTTTCTTTGCCTGCGAACCGCCGAGCGCACACCTGGATGTGAAAACCATAGAAGAAGAGGATTGGGCCTCCAAATGGCTCCCATTTTTTACTCCCTTCCAGGTTGGACACGTATGGATTCGGTCCAGTCGAAAATCCGTTCGCCTAAAAAATGGGGAACAAGAAATTATCATCGACCCCGGGCAGGCTTTCGGCACGGGGCATCATGAAACGTCCCGATTGTGCATGGAGGCCATCCTGCGTTTATCGTCTGGTTCTACGGTCGGGGCGGACATGTTGGATCTAGGTACCGGAACGGCAATATTGGCGATGTTTGCCGTCATGGTGGGATTAAAAGACGTGATCGCCGCGGACATAGATCCTTCGGCGGTGGAAACGGCCCAAAAAAACCTGGCCAGAAACGGCATGTCCCCGTTGGTACACCTATTCACCGGTTCTTTGAACGCCCTGCGGGCAAGATTTGATCTCATCGTGGCCAATTTGTCCTTCTCAGCCCTTACAGAGCTATCAGGGATGTTCGCCGAACGGTTACGGAAGGGTGGTCAAGTGGTCGTATCCGGGTTTCTACAACATGAGTTGGAGCCGCTTTCCGAGGCATTTTCCGCCCAAAGGCTTCGATGCGTAGAGGTTCGTACTGCCAACGAGTGGGTTTGCGGCACCTTCCAAAAAAGAGCCGCTCGTTCTGGTGTCGAATGTTTGTAAGCAAAATCCGGTGCATTGTGCCAGATGTAAAACGCGAGTAACGAAGCGCTCAAGTCTTTTTAAATTTTCGGCCTACGGGAAAAATTAAGCCGCCCGTTATACCCGTGGCCCTTGACCGTCAACCCGTTCTTTCAGCTCCTTGCCACATTTGAAAAAAGGAAGTTTTTTTGGCTTCACGTGTACCGGCTTTCCGGTCTTGGGGTTTCTACCGTTGTATGCGCCGTACTCCTTCACAAAAAATGAACAGAGGCCGCGTATTTCCACTCGGTCGCCTCTGGCCAAGGCATCAGACATTTCATCAAAGAGGATCTTGACCACTTCCATGGCTTGGTCCTTCTTGAGGCCAGTCTCTTGCCTCACCGTTTCCGTAAGTTCTGCTTTGTTCATATCGTGGTCTCCTTTCTAAAATCCCGGGGATAGGTTCTCGGTGTCATAGATTTGCAATTATCTTGCCATGTTTGGCGCGATGGACGGTGAAAGCAACGGCTTCGCGTGAACGGGGCAAATCGGCCCCCTTGCGTCGTTTCTTCCAATGCCTTTAAACGCGTTTTTCTGGGTGAATGCAATAAGTTGGAACCAATTTTGCATACTTTTATCCTCAGCCGCCAGGAAACGGGTGGATTTCCGGAAATAAAGACCGTCATCGATTGACCACGGAAGGAGAACGGACCAATGACTTTAACCAAGGCAACTGTTGCAGAAACGATTCAGAAACGATTACATCTTTCCAAGACGGCATCGGTGGACGTGGTTGAGTCCCTTCTGGAGATCATAAAGAGGACTCTGGAAAACGGCGAAGAAGTATTGATCAGTGGGTTCGGCAAGTTTGATGTGAAAGAGAAGGCCGAGCGGAGGGGAAGAAACCCGCAGACCGGCGACGACATTACACTGAAACCGAGGCGTATTGTAACCTTTAAATGTTCCGGCGTTTTAAGAGACAAGATAAACCAAAACGAATGACCGTTCTGTACGAATGCGTCACGCACAACAAGACCCGGAGAACGGCGCACATCGAGACCGCTTGAACGCCCTGCCCTTCACAAGTCCCTGAGAATAAAAAAGATATGATCCTTCGGCTTGTCAAAATAATGACAAGCTTTCGTGCCCCTTTGCCGGCCTATCATTGCCTGATTTGATACCAGGTCGCATTCCTTGACCTTCATGTCACAATGCTTATATTGAATTCTAAGGATAGGTACATTGAAAACCCAATCTTCCGGTCAGCCGACAGGAAAAAACCAGGACGTAGGCACGGAGCCGGGAAAGCACTAGAGGTGTAATGTGGTTCACAATAAGTTTTTTAACACCGTCTTTGAAGAATCGAACGGGGAGTATATTCGGATCGAACCGTCCGAGTACGTGCGGACGTTGCATCCCCATAAGGCAATGAGGGAGCTGAGCGATTTCATCGAGTCCCTGACCGATGAACTGAGTCGATATACGGACTCGGACATGCGGATTCCGGAGCGAGTAGGAGAGGTGCGCAACATGGCATTCGAACTCCATCTGGCGCAGAATTACTTAGCCCATCTTGAGGAGAACTATTCCACGATCCATTGAGGGGTGTTGGCAGAAATCCAAGAAAGAATGATTTATGCAAAGATCAGAAAAACGAGGATGCCGACCACCGTATGTACGATGATGCCCAAGAAGGCAAATCCGAGAATGCCCCAAAGCCACGGAGATCTTTCTTTCATTTTTGCCGTGTAACCAGCGGCCAAACCGACGAGGAGACACGTTACCACAATCTGCCACAACTTCATGGGTGCTGATTCCTTCCACAGCTTTTTATCGTCTAGGAGCCTGTCGTAGAACCTCCATGGACGCGACATTGATCGTTTTTGAAAACATTTCTTAAAGGAGCTGAGCGTTAAAAAAACCTCAACTGTTTGAGGCGCTTCGCCGAGTTTTGGTGTTTCAGCGAAGCGAGCTTAGAAATGATCAAAAACGATCAACCAGAGCGAAAATGGAGTTTTCCGACCGACTCCTAGCCGGGATCGAGAATTCCCGTTTGGCAACGTACCCTAATTGACGTCCTGGAACGCATCGATAAATCGCTGCACCATCTTCTTTGTGTTCTCCCGTATTCGGGGCAAGGTATTGGTTAATCCCAGATATGAGGTTGACCAAGTCGGAGATAGAACGCGGATGGCCGGATTGCGAACGAGGGTGACGTCCTGGTTAAATTCCACTGTAATATCAAATGCGTAGAGGCTTTGGTCCGACACCCCCGTTATCAGTTTGTCTTCGACGATGTTTACGGCCACAAAACATACCGGGCCACCCTTTGTCTTGATCCACTCTTCCTTTGACAATACCTGAATGCCCGCGGTTCGGAGCAATCGTTCTGTGTCACTTTTGATGTCGACGGCAGTAAGGCCCTTCGCTTCGATTTCTTCGGAAATCGGTTGGATGGCCACGTAAACCGCCGTCAGTCCCACAAGACTCGCCCGAGTATAATCGTCGTCCTCCACGGCGGAGCACAAACCGGGTACCGTCGGTACGGCCAGGAAAACCAATAACAACAAGAGAAAAAGAGTGGCCCTTATCTTTTCTATCCGATACATAATGACTTTTATTTACTAGAGAATAAATGATTAATCAACCGGCTTTTTGTGTTCCCTGGGCTGCATGAGCAAAGGGACGTCAAGGGCCTGATGAAGGGCCACGAGATGACGTTTCCTGTTGACAGGCACGGGTTTTTCTACTAGTTGAGCGCAGATATCCGGTATCGGTTCCATCGCAAAGGGTCTCGATCAGAGGCTGAGAGGAAGGTTCGTAGTTTTTTATTTGGTGGACGGTTTTCTGTTTTTATGAGAATCGCCATGGGCTAAATTGGGATTTAGCCTTGATCCGGGAGTGCCGTTATCCCGTTTGGAGGCCGACGAGAAAAACCCTTGGGATTTGGTAGAACCGTTAGACGGCAGATTGTGTCGAAAGGAGACGTGCCATGTGTAAAAAGGGGAAGACATTTACAGGCTTCACGGTTTGGGTCTTGGCGGTATTTGTGTTTTCCGCTGTGGGCCTGGTGTTTGAGTGTCCGGCGGGGGCAAAAGAGCCGTATAAAGTGGGGGCCATCTTTTCAGTTACCGGGCGGGCCTCTTTCTTAGGTGAGCCCGAAAAACGAACCGCCGAAATGATTGCCGAGGAGATCAACGCACAGGGGGGAATTGACGGACACCCTCTGGAACTCGTTATTTATGATGATGAAGGCGATGCCACCAAGTGCAACATTGCCATGAAGAAACTGGTGAGCCATGACAATGTTCCCGTGGTAATCGGACCGTCTACGAGT
>Ga0207797_1002937_pt1 | contig 11610 bp, 9 predicted proteins | sample PRCRCaboRojoPR_6_FD_187275 | JGI IMG/M metagenome (GOLD analysis project Ga0207797, IMG submission 187275) | Marine sediment microbial community from Cabo Rojo, Puerto Rico - PR CR 10% Liquid 1 (SPAdes) | ecosystem: Environmental > Aquatic > Marine > Coastal > Sediment | place: Cabo Rojo, Puerto... | reverse complement strand
TGAGGACGGCTTACGAAATAGAAGACAATCGCGAAGGCCTGTATGTGTTGTTTAACTTCAACTGTCCCACAGACCGAGTGGACGAAATCGCGGAACGCTCCAACGTGGAAGAAGGCGTAATGCGTTACCAGATCGTCAGGAGAGAGGAAGAATAATTAATCGTAAAGTCAATCGCCTTTCGCCATCTACCGCCGGAACGATATCCGGGGTATTCGCGGAAAGTCCGATAACTTCTTTCGCTTAGACATTGGATATATATTTGAGAAAAAACCCTCTCCGGTAGTATAATTCTTTTTGAGGAGGTCAGTTTTAGAGATGCCAAGAAGAAGGTCAAAGAAATGTTCCGTATGCGAAGGTAATTTGGAGTTGGATTACAAAGACTACAAAAGATTGAGACGTTTCACCAATAGATTGGGCAAGATTTTGCCTCGCAGAACTACGGGCTTGTGCGCCAAACACCAACGTAAACTAGCGAGAGAGATTAAACGAGCTCGAAATATTGGTCTTTTATCCTATGGTGAAGAACATGGTCGTTCCTGGGGTTGATACTCTATGGACAAGGGCACTAAAGATTTCTTATATAAGGTCCTCCTCTGGGGCGGAGGAGGGCTTTTAGCACTCTTAGCTCTTAGAGTCGTGACCAACGTTGCCTGGGGCTTAATTAGCAGTCCCATAGGTCTGCTTCTTGTGGGGGGCGGCGGTTACTACGCCTATAGAAAATTTAAAAAGAGTCGTGAAGAAGAGGAGAAGATAGAAAACTTCGAAGACTTCGACGATTTCGACGAAATCGACAGGGATTTTTAGGCTAAAGCGGGGCCGTTAACTATAGGTTAAACTTTTCCGATCAGCTTGAAGTCTTCCTTTCACTTCTTCCTTCTATTAAACCTTCCATGCTTGGGACGTTATTTTTAAAACGACTTGCCGTCAACCCACCTCAGGTCAACTAACTCCGATCTAGCTGTCTTGCTTAGGACAGCGACTTTCTCCAAATATAAGTTCAATCGGTGATCAACGTGGCAAAAGGAAACGATCTCAAGTATACCTCCCTTTATAGAAGATGGAGGCCGAAACGCTTCAATGAAGTGGTCGGACAGAGGGAGGTAAGGGCGATACTGAAAAACGCTGTCAAGAGGAGCGGCCTTTCCCATGCCTACATGTTTGCCGGGCCTAGAGGAACGGGGAAGACCTCCATAGCCAGAATTTTGGCCAAGGCCGTCAACTGCGAATCCCCTGAAGAAGGCGAACCCTGCAACGAATGCGAGAGTTGCCGGATAGTCTCTTCGGAGAATGCTTTGGATATCGTGGAGATAGACGGAGCTTCAAACCGGGGAATCGACAAGATCAGGGAACTGCGAGAAGAAGTCAACTTTATGCCGGCCAAGTTGAACTACAAGGTCTATATTATCGATGAAGTTCATATGCTCACCAATCAGGCCTTCAATGCCTTACTCAAGACTCTGGAAGAACCGCCGGAGAGAGTAATATTTCTCTTTGCCACTACCGAACCGCAAAGGATTCCTGCCACCATCATCTCCCGCTGTCAAGTCTTCGAATTCAAAGAGATCCCCGTACCTCTAATTAAAGAGAGACTATTGGAGATCGCCGAAGCGGAAGAGGTAGGCATAACGGAAGAGGCGGCGGAAGAAATCGCCCGCAAGGCCCGCGGCGCGGTACGGGACGCTTTAGTGATATTTGAACAGATGATCTCTTACCGACCTTCCGGGGACATTCGCAAGGCCGATCTGCAAAAAGTACTGGGCATCACGGGAGAGGAAGTGGTAAAGGAATATCTTCACTCCCTGTTTTCGGCAGAAAGAGGGACAGTTCTGGAGATATTGACCGACGTAAAAGAGGGAGGGAAAGACCTGGAACTTTTTCTGGAGGATTGTGTCAGCCTATTGCGGGAACAATTGATCGACGATTCGGTCGACGAATTTTCCGCCACCGACACTCAACTGCTGCTTCTTTCGAGAAAGTTAATCGATCTGCAAAAGGACCTGAACCGTTCTCCAAACGGTCATATCGCCGCCGAAATTGCCAGCTTGGAGATGATGGAAGAGCTCGGGGGAAAAGAAAAGGGCCAGGAGGAGACTCCTCAGCAAAAAGGAGAAAAGAGAGCCGGAAAAGAGGAAGTCCTTACTTCAAATACCGCTGAGACCGAACCTTCCGGTCCCTCCGACTTATTCGGATCGGAGACTAGCCCTGAGAAATCCCCCGCTGCCGACGCCGCTGGCGAAAGAGAGGATAACGCCCAACCGGTCGAGGAAGCGGAGAGTCGGTCGATGAAGAAGGAAGAAATTCGACCTCTCGGTCCGGCCGGCGAAGAAGAAGTGAGGGAGCGTTGGGGAGAAATGATAGAAGCGATCAAGGAAGATCGAATTTCCGTAGCGGCCTTTTTGCAGGAAGGAGTCTTAAGGCCAAAAGGGGAGGAACTGCAAGTTCTATTTTCTCAAGACTTCTCCTTCCACAAAGAAAGCCTGGAGAACCGAGAGAATTGGACCTATCTGCAGGAAAAGATACGGGATTATTTCGGCCCCAACTACAGCGTGGAGCTGGCTTACGGGGAGAAAGACGATCTCCCCGTCCAGGAAGACAAACTGAAACAGAAGGCTAAGCTAGTTCAACAGAAGTTCGGCGGTACTATTATTGAAGAGGGCAGGGACCCCGCGGATAGCGATTAATCGAAATAATTTCCAAATCTATAAAAAATTTTAAATTCGTCCTTCCTCAATGCGTGTAGTTTTGATATTCTCAATTCTTGCGGTTAACCTAAACTTGGTTTTAGCGACGTGTACTCTATTTTAGACAGCCTTTGTACGCAGGAGAGACGCTCAATCTAGGCCAAAGAAAAATACTGGGAGGTTTTTATCATGAAAGGTTTCGGTAATTTAAACAATATCATGAAGAAGGCCCAAGAGATGGAGGAGAAGATAAACGAGAAAAAAGAGGAGCTGTCCGAAAAGAGGGTCGAAGCGACCGCGGGCGGAGGCATGGTCAAAGTGACGGCAAACGGTAACGACGAAATTGTCGATATCGAGATAGACAAGGAAGTCGTCGACCCCGAAGACGTGGAGATGTTGGAAGATTTAATTCTGGCCGCCGTCAACGAGGTACAGGACAAAGTTCAAGAAATGGCCAAAGAAGAATTGGGTAGCCTGACCGGCGGGTTGGATCTCCCCAATATCCCCGGATTGTAATCGTGACCGCGTCCAGACTGTTCCGATCGAAGCCAGGAATTAACTCCAATCGTCGAAACTGATGCTGATAATATGATCGCCCCACTTGAAAGAGCCATCAAGGAATTGAAAAAGCTTCCCGGCGTCGGTCAGAAGACGGCGGAGCGTTTAATATTTTACTTATTAACTCGGGATAACCAAGAGGTAGATCGACTAGCGAAGGCGATCTCCAATCTTACGGAAGAAGTTAGGCGCTGCAAGATCTGCCATAACTTTTCCGTAGGAGAGATTTGTGAAATATGTGCCGACGGGGGCCGCGATCGCTCTCAAATATGTGTAGTTAGCCGACCTTGGGACATTGCAAAAATAGAATCGACGGGCAAGTACAGCGGACTCTATCACGTACTGGGCGGTTTAATCAATCCCATCGAGGACACGGGGCCGAAAGACTTGGCTATAGAGGATTTGCTAGAGAGGATAAAAGAAGGAAACATCCAGGAGGTTATCTTGGCCCTGGAGCCAAAAACGGAGGGCGAATCCACTTCGATGTATTTGGCAAAAAAGATTCGTCCCCTAGATGTCGAAGTCTCTCAAATTGCCCAAGGCGTTCCCGTAGGTAGTGATCTAGAATTTGCGGACAAGGCAACCCTCAGCAGAGCTTTCGAGGGCAGGAGGGACGTCGGCTAGGCACCCTTTCCGCCCGGAGCTTTTCGGTCCTCTTCATCGCTTCCGAAGATCCGGATCTTCGGAAGCTTTTTTATTTGTGAAGATTTATTATGGAGCCATGCTATCTACCAAGGAGGATATTTATGGAAGAAAGAAAACTCCTTTGGGGAGATTTTCACAAACATTTGCAGGACGTAGAGCGGGTCGATGAAATCTTGAAGGAAGCGAAGCGCAATTTGGACTTCTACCCTTTGCTTTGTTATCCCTTCATCTGGCTGCTGCAGAAAAGTTCCGGCGAGAGTGTAGAGCTAGGTCATCCGGACAGTTTGCATCACGCCTTCTCCGAGGTGGAGAAAGGGGGGGCGCTGTTGGTCGAATCGGTCGACCACCTCCCTCAATTTGACGAGTGGTGGCAGGAGTTGACTCGAGCCGCGAGAGATGGCAACGAGCCGGGAGACTTTGTAACTCTTCTAGGATACGAATGGCACGGCGATAGAAAGAGATACGGAGATCACAACGTCATTTATTTCGACCTGGAGGAGGAAAATCCGCTCGATCCGACGGAGAAACTGCCTAGTCTCTATCGAAAATTACAAAAGAGGAAGGCACTGGCCATTCCCCACCATATGGGTTATAAGAAAGGTTGCAGGGGCAAGGACTGGAAGTATTGGGACGAAGAGTTAAGCCCAGTAGCGGAGGTATTCAGCTCACATGGTTCTTCCGAAACGGATCCTACCGATCGTCCCCTATTGAATAACCCTTCGATGAGTCCGGGCAACAGCGAAACCAGTTGGAGGAAGGCTTTGGAAAATGGATATCGGGTGGGAGCCATCGCCAGCAATGACGGGCCTGGCCTGCCCGGCGGGTGGGGGAAAGGGCTCGCCGCCGTATGGGCGGAGTCCCTTAGTAGAGAAGGGATCATGGAAGCCCTCCGCAGTCGCCGAACCTACGGAGTTACCGGAGACAGGATCGAGCTGAAGTTTTATCTGGACGGTGCACCGATGGGGGAGGTTTTGCCGGTGCGGGACCCGGAGAATCACCAAGCCCGCTTCGACGTCCGCTGTCCCGGGGCTCTGGATCGAGTCGAGTTGATCCAGAATGGAAGACGAACCTCCTGTTACTACCACCGGGACCGACCTTACCCCGAAGGAGAAGATCAGTATAACGTGAAAGTCGACTTCGGTTGGGGCCCGACGCCGCGTTTCGGATTGCAAGAAGGTGAGTTTAGCTGGGAGGGAGAACTGCGCGTCTCCGAGGGGGAACTGACGGGTGTCCAAGGCTGTTTCAATAGGATGGGGGAGAGAGCCGATTTAAAGGACGGGGTAGCTCAGTGGAAGATAGACCTGCCTCGTAGAGACGAACGGGACAACGCGGAACCCTGGTCGGACCTCAAACAAGGCGTTATCTTTAAAGTGAAAGGTGACCGGCGAACGCAGTTGACATTTTCCGGAAAAGTCTGCGGCGAAAGGTTTAGACTGAAGAAGAGTTTGGATGAACTACGGAAGGGAAGTGAGCTCTTTTCGCTAGAGGAGGCGGCCATCAGACTGATCGAAGAAGAGACTGGCGTAAGAGAAGAAGAGATAATAAATCGGGACCTGTATTATTTCAATGCTCCCAAGATGAAGATCCACAAGGCGGTCGCCACAAACGAGCGAGCAACTTGTGGCACTTTCGAGTTAGAATCTTTGCGAGAAGGGCGCAATTATGCCTATCTGCGAGTTCACCAATTGAACGGACAGATGGCCTGGTCCAGTCCCGTCTGGCTAGATTTGTAGGACGAGAGGTTAAGCATGTCTACGTTTATTCTGGGCATCGCGATTCTGGTAGCCCTTGTCTCCTTCGGTTTAAGGGCCCTTTACCGGAAGTTCTTCTTGGCCGATTCACAAAACCTAAAGAAATGCCCCTATTGTGACAGATATTACGCCGACGACCCCTATTACTGTCCCCATTGCGGAGAGAAAGTGAACCGGGACTCCAATAGGAGATAGGAAATTGTCCCTTTCAATTCTTGTCATCATATTGTCGCCCGCGGGAGGTTATAGTCTATAGCCTACGGCTTATAAAAAATCCCGAGAAAACCATAATTAGAGAATTTCCTTGGAGGTGTCAATTGATCACTTCAGTCTTAGAAAACAAAGAAGAAGCGGGAAAGGCAGCCGCCAGAAAAGCGGGTGAAATCTTGCGCAAAGCAATCGACGAAAAGGACGAGGCCGTCTTCGTGGCTGCCACGGGCGCCTCGCAGTTTGAGTTTTTAGAAGCGTTGACGGAGGAGCCGGCCATAGACTGGTCCAAGACGAAAATGTTTCACCTGGACGAGTATATCGGTCTGCCGGAAACGCATCCGGCCAGTTTTCGCCGGTATCTAAAAGAGAGATTGATAGAGAAGGTCCAGCCGGGAGAAGTACATCTGATCGACGGCGAAAGGGATGATCCGGAGAAGGAGTGCCGGAGGTTAAACGAGATCATCTCCAGAGAATACATAGACGTGGCCTTCATCGGTATTGGAGAAAACGGACATATCGCCTTCAACGACCCTCCAGCCGATTTCGAGACCCAAAAACCTTACATAGTGGTAGAGCTCGATCAGGCCTGTCGCCGCCAACAATTGGGAGAGGGCTGGTTCGAAACTCTGGAAGACGTACCGGAAAGGGCCATCTCCATGTCCGTTCAACAGATATTGAAGGCGGAAAACATTATCTGCACGGTACCGGAAAAACGCAAAGCGCAAGCCGCGAAAGACTGCTTTGCCGGAGAAGATGTCTCCCCTCAGTACCCGGCTTCCATACTAAAAGAACACGAAAAGGTCTTTCTATATCTCGATCGAAACTCAGCTTCCCTGTGGGAAGAGGTCGGCAGTTAACGCTTAAGGAACTCCAAGAGATCTCCCCGCAGTTCCTCGATTCGCTCAACCCCCGCATGGAGTTCTTCCTCGAGGAAGTCGCGGTAGACCTTTAACCGTCTTTTGCCCTCTTTACCTTCCGTTTCGAGGATCTGGGGGAGATTCCTTCTCTCAAAGCAGTCTCCTTTCTCTCGCCAACGGAATATCAGTCGATGTCGATCTTTACCCCTTTCGTAAACGTGAGACACCCGCCGAAGGGGATCCCTAAGACCGCCGCGTTTCCGCATGAAAAGGATCAAGTCGACCTCGTTAAAATCCGCTTCCTCGACGTTTAAGGGGGGAGAGAACAAGATATCCTTCATCTCCTCCAACGTATCCGCATGCATGCACGATGCTATCGATTCGTTTTTCGCCAATCCGAAAAATTCACCTACTTGCTCGCCCCAAATATAACTATAATAGGGACCCGAACCGATTTCGTGAATGAGATAACGGATTTCCCGGTTCGAAATTGGCTCCCCCTTTTTGCCTTCTTCCACCTCTTCGACGCTATTCTCGATAGTCTCTATCCTCACTTCCGGTTTCAGCAAGCCCAACAAAGCGCCCATCAAAGTGGTCTTGCCCGTCCCGGAGGGGTTGGCCGCAGTTAGAAAGGAGCTATTGGTCAGGGTCTTATGGAGAAAGAAAGCTCCCATATCAAGGTTCAAAGTGTCGTCTCTGATCAAATCCAATAGGCTCAAAGTGCGTCCGCCTCGCTGATTTAACCGATCGACGCGTTTCAGATTTCTCCTTTCAAGCGCGGGAAGTTCGTCGTATTGAGAAGATAGGGACATAATTATTCAAGACACCTCTTTTTCTTCGATCTTACTCTCATCTATCAAGAAAGCGGCCAGCATCAAACCCAGAAAAGTGATCGGACTGGTACTGGCAAGAGCCGATTTACAAGTTATATATAAAACCTCGGAAAGAATTTCGGGTTTCAATTAACGGTCTTTTACGGAAACTATCCTTGAATTGACCGTTCAATGGAAAATTAAGGCAACCACCCTCCAAAGTATTTTAAAAACAAATGGAAGGTGCTTTACGAGGTTTTATATATGAGTAGATCAGTCCTTGGGGAAAGTCGATCGAGCCAATTCCAAAGCCCTGGACCTTCCCCCCGAAAAGGGAATAATTTCGAACGTAGCTTTATATTCACCGGGCAGAGTCCTGTATTGAACGGCCGTCGGAACGGGAGTCCCCCCGACCCCGGTAACGGATTCTTCCAAGTTCAGATAGTTACAATCTTCATCATCTTCACCTAACTGATAGGGATAACAGGCTCGATCCAACTGATCGGCCCCATATTCCTTTAGACTGAAACTAATTTTGTCCTTACCTCGAAAGAACAGGCTCGACCGGCTTTCCCCCCTTAGGCTTAGCCAGCTTACATCGGTCTTGTTTCCGTAGTCCTGAGGTCTGATGTAAGGTACGTACTGATCCCTCACCGAGCCCTCGTGCAAACCGATCCGGGCTCCCCTTTTCCTATCGGGATAAGTTTCGAAAGGTCCTCTCCCGTACCAGCTGAGCTTATTTAGCGAAGGGGGGACTTCGAAGGCCAATCCGCTTTTCGGCAACCAAGAAGGCGGTTCGCCCGTAAGCCTCAGTTCGTGATCGATCACGAGCGCTCCTCCAGGCATAAATCGATAGAGATAGAAGCTCTTGAACTCCAACGGGGAAACCGAAGAAAACCTCACGGCGCGAACCGCGATCCGAGGTTCTCCCTTTTCTTCATCCAAGGAGACGTCATCCACCCTCCTGGCCAACCGGTCCAACCCACTTTCCCTCCACTGATCGGCGATTGGCTCAGTATTCCAACCGGATAGTTCATTGCTCAACGGGGCCCGCCGGGGATCAAAGCGAGGCCCTTCCACCTTGATTTCCTCACCTCGATGAAACAACGAGCGGAAAACCCCCGTTTTCTCGTCGAAAGTCCACTGCCAGTCCTCCCCGCTGACGGTAATCCGGCTCTTCTTTCTTTCCAGTTCCACCTCTCCTCGCCCCACCCCTTTACTCTTACTCCTTCCCGCCGAAGGAGAGGAAAATTGCAAGGGAAACTGCTCCCAGCCCACTTCGTGACCGGGTTCCCCCCAGGCCGTCCCCTCCTTGAGGACAAAGCTCAAATCCAGCAGATAGTCGCTCCCGCCCTTTACGGGAGGTCTATCGTAAGGCAGTGATAGCTCTTTTTTCGCGCCAGGAGGGCCCGAGAGATGGCAAGAACCGCTCTGGATCTCTTTCCCGTCCTCCAGTATCCTCCAACGAAGTTCCAGGCGATTAAGGTCGGAGAAATTATATCGGTTGAGTAGCTTGATTCTGCCCTCCTCCAAGTCGGACTCCTCCACTGCCACCGGCTCGCCGACCTTCTTCAATTCCCACAAAGAAGGTTTAGGTCGCCGATCCGGCCAGACTAGGCCGTAAGGTCTCGCTCCGATGCCCAAGCTGAAGAAGGAATGGCTCTCTTCCACCACCTCACAGGGCAGATAAAGGAGCGGTCCCGGCTGAGCTACCCCCGCCCTTTGCAGAGAAGACTCTATCTCCTCCGAGCGGAGGGCGCGATCGTAGATCTGAACTTCATCCACGACCATGTTGGCCAATCCGCCAGAATGCTCCTGTCCGTGAACCAAAGGATCCTTGCCGATGGCGACCGGATAGGGACTAACGGCCAATTGTTCCGACCCCTTGGCCTTCTTTTGGGCAACCAGCTCCCCATCGATGAAGAGGGACAAACTCTCACCGTCGAATCTACCCGCAAGATGATGCCACTGGCCCTTCCAGTCACCCGGTATATCCGTCGCTACTCCCTCCTCACCCCGTAGAAAGCGGATCTCCTCTTCGGTTCGCTCTAAACCGTACTGCCCCCCTTTACCTATATAGGTTGCCGACCCTTCCCCTCGCGGATAGAGCCAGAGGGCCAGAGTCAGTTCCCCAGTTATATCGAGATCGGGCGCCCGATATAGCTCTATCCAATCGTCCCGTCCCGGTAAATCTATTCCGCCGCCGAACCTGCCGGAGGCCGGCCGTCCTCTTCCCATCAATGTACCGTCATGTCCCCCACCACCTTTGTCGGGCGTAAGCCTGACTCTCTCGCTGAGACCGGGGCTGACCCAGTCCCAGATCGCCCCACCGGTCAGTCTCTCATGGTCCCTTATCGACTCCCAGTACTCCTTCAAATGCCCCAAACTATTGCCGGTGGCAGCGTTGTATTCGTCCATAAAAGAGGGTCTCCCCTCCCTCTTGCCCAGTTCCTCCAAGTCGGCGGGAAAGGGATAGCGAGGTCCGATTATATCTTCGAAGTCGTGTTTACCCCTGTTACCCCCGTACAACCAAGGCCTGGTGGGATCGATCTCTTTTCCTTTCTCCACCACTGCGGCGAGGTTGTCGCCGCTACCCGCTTCGTTTCCCGCGCTCCAGATGGCCACCGAGGGGTGATTTTTGTCCCTCTCCACCATCCCCCGTCCTCTGTCCAAGAAAGCCCCTTTCCATTCCTTCTCCTCGGACAAGTAAGTATCGGCATGACACTCGATATTGGCTTCGTCTATCACGTAAATTCCGTAGCGGTCGGCCAGATCCAGAAAGCGGGGGTCCGGAGGATAGTGGGAGGTCCTCACCGCGTTGACGTTGAACTTTTTCATCAAAGCTAGATCCTTCTCTATAGTCTCAAGGGGCAAGGCTTTGCCTTTCTCCGGATGATGGGCGTGGCGATTGACGCCGTTGAATTTGACCCCCTCCCCGTTGATCAGAATCCTTCCTCCTTCTATCTCCACCTGCCTAAAACCCAAGGGGCGGCAGATCGCTTCCAGCACCCGCCCTTCCTCGTCAAGCAATTCCAGCCCCAGCTTATAGAGATAGGGATCTTCCGCACTCCATTTCCGCGGGCCTTCCACTCGGCTCGAAAGCTCGAAAGTCTCCCTCTCTCCGCTTTCTATGGCAATATCCTTGATGCGAAGTGGGGAGTCAAGGAAGGTTTCCCCTTCTCCTTCAAATAGGTTGACGCGCAATGAGTAACCGGAAGCCGCCTCATTTCTACAACTCTCAATCTCCCCGCTCAATTTAAGGGTAGCATCCTGAAAATTCTCTCCAAATTCCGTTTTGACATAGTAATCTCTAAGGTAAACCGGGGGGCGAGCGATCAAGTAAACGTCACGATAAACCCCGGCCAACCGCCACATATCCTGGTCTTCCAGATAACTGCCGTCGGAGTAACGAATTACTTTCAGCCCCAGTTCGTTTTCACCTTCATTCAAATAAGGGGTGATATCGTATTCCGCTGCCGTCATCCCCCCCTGATCGTAGCCGACGTTTTCCCCATTTATCCAGAGGTAAGCGGCAGATTTTACCCCTTCAAAACGAAGATGGACCCTGCTTTCCTCCATCCACTTCGCCGGGAGCGTGAATTTCCTCAGGTAACAGCCGACGGGATTGTAATCCCGGGGTACCTGCGGAGGCTGCAGCTCCGGGGGAAACGGTTGACTGACATTGCGGAAAAGCGGATCTCCGTATCCTTCCATCTGCCAGTTGCTGGGAACGGTTATTTCTTCCCACTCCTCGGTCGAGACGCCAGGGAAATCCTGCGGCACTTCCGGGGGAGCGGAGAACCAGTTAAATTTCCATTTTCCGGCCAAATTTTTGCATCTTCCGGACTGAAAACGTTCTCCTTGAAAGGCGTTTTCCAATTTAGAAAAAGGGAAAAAACTGGCTCGAGCTGGCAGTTGATTTCTTCGGAAGACCTGTGGATCTTCCCATTGGTTGACCTCTCTCCGATCATTATTCTCGTTCAAAGTTCGGCCCTCCCGGGGGAAATGAGTTTTCCAAACGTTTCCTTATATATAAAACCTCGTAAAGCACCTTCCATTTGTTTTTAAAATACTTTGGAGGGTGTCCGCCTTAATT
>Ga0207797_1002936_pt1 | contig 11611 bp, 12 predicted proteins | sample PRCRCaboRojoPR_6_FD_187275 | JGI IMG/M metagenome (GOLD analysis project Ga0207797, IMG submission 187275) | Marine sediment microbial community from Cabo Rojo, Puerto Rico - PR CR 10% Liquid 1 (SPAdes) | ecosystem: Environmental > Aquatic > Marine > Coastal > Sediment | place: Cabo Rojo, Puerto... | reverse complement strand
TGTTCCGGGAGCTGGAGGCCTGCACCCTGGCCGACAAGCTCTGAAGCGAGGGGGTCCCGATTCTGTGCTCTCTTCAAGAAAGTCTGACACATTTGAGTGTGCGGCGTCTGGCAGCACACTCATGGGGCAGCCTCTTTCCGGTCCCGGCTGTCCTGAATCTGTCGCTTGAGACTGCACAGTCCGCAGATATCGTACCAGGCCGGCTGGCCGCAGTGTGCGCAGGTGCCGAAGTCGCCCTCGGAGTGCGGCGGCGTTTTGCCCTCGAGGTAGGAAAAGAGAAAGCTCCGCTTGGTTCCAGGCATGCGCTGCTCCAGAAGGTCCAGGGCATCCTTGAAGGAATGGCTGGTGGCCCCTTTGGAAAAGTGGCAGGAGGCCTCGGCCGGCTCAATGCCGCGCAACTCGCAGTAAATCAGGATCTCCTTGATCTCCACCCGATAGAGGGGCTTGAGCTTGGCCGGGATGAGGGGATGCGGCGAAGGCAGGAAGGGGTGCTGCTTGTGGACGAACTCCTGGCGGTTGCCAACCAGATTGCCAAGCAGCCGGCCGGCCTCATCGTCCAAGTTGTGGCCGGTCACCAGGATGTCGAAGCCCTCCTTGACCGTCAGCTTGTTGAACAGCTGCCGTTTCAACCGGCCGCAGACCGAGCAGATCTTACGGCGAAACCTGGTCTGCACCTCCGGCAGGCTGAAGCCGAACTCCTCCTGCAGCGAATACTCCGACCATGGCAGCCCGCGGGGCTGGGCAAACCGCTCGACTGCCTCCCGGGACGGCCCGGAAAACTGGTCGATGCCCAGGTTGAGATGCAGACCCTTGGTCGGGTAGCCCAAGCGATGCAGAATATCCCAGGTGGCCAAGGAGTCCTTGCCGCCGGAGACAGCCACCATCAGCTCCCTGTCCTGCGGCAGCTTGAGCTTTTTCAAGGCTCTGGCCACGGCATTCTGGAAAAACGTGTCGAAGCAATCGGGACAAAACCGGGCATGGTGGGAGGGCAGGGCGATTTCCGCCCTGCCTCGGCAACGGCTGCATTTGGCGTTGGCTGGCAAGATATTGTAGCTCTTGGCCATAGAGTAGCCCCCATTGTCAATGGCTGCCATGGTCCGACCCGTGTCTGGGGCTATGACCGAGGCTTTTCAGCAAGACTCAAGATACCTTCAGCTGTCTTCAACCTGGTATCCGGCCTCCTGAACAGCCTGCTTGATAACATCCATGTCCACCGGCTTGTCTTCCTGAAAGCTGGCCTGGCCTTTGTCGAGACTGACCTGAACATTGCTCAGGCCATCAATACCACTCAAAGCCTTGTTGACGGCATTGACGCAATGCTGGCAGGACATGCCTTTCACTGAGATCGTTTTCATGGCTCATTCTCCTGATTGATTGTAACGTTATGGGTGGGCTCGATAGCTGACCACAGAATGCACTGGATCCGATCAGGAATCGAGCAGCACGATCGAGTCGCCCACGGCGATCTCCCCTCCTCGAAGCACCCGGCCGAAGACCCCCTCTCGAGGCATGATACAGTCCCCCACGGCTTCATAGATGGCGCACTTGCCATGGCATTTTTTGCCGATCTGGGTAATCTCGATCAGGGCTGCCGAGCCGATTTGCAATCGGGTTCCTGGCTTGACCTGTCCCCAGTCGATCCCCCGAGTGGCGATGTTCTCGGCAAATGCTCCAAAGCCGATGCCAGGATGAGATCGCCCAACCCTCTCGATGCTTTCGGCGGCCAAAAAGCTGACTTGCCTGTGCCAAGCCCCGGCATGGGCATCCTTTTCCAGCCCGTGCTCCGGCACCAGGCGAGCCGTTTGCACCCCTTGCTTGGCCGTTTTCATCGCCGGGCTGAGGGCAATTGAGGCCACTTCCATCGGCTGACCTGATTGTCTGTTGTCCATTGGCTCCCCGTTTCTGCAGACAGAATGTCATTCCTTGCCTTTGAAGCATTTTTCATATTGAAATAGTATATATATTTTTACTATAAGATTTTCGCCGATCCAGTCAACTGGGGCGTCCTGATTTCGCCGCTGACAGACAATCCGCTCTCTTCGGCAAATGGCTCCACTATCAGTGCCTGACCCGGCCGCTGCGGTCGAGCATCCCTTTGGCCATCAATAGCGGACGCGGGTCGATCAGATGACGGTTGAACCATTCACCCGGATTGCCGACCCCGGCCGCCAAGGCCAGAAGCTCTGAGAAATGGAAAATGGGCAGCCCATGCCCGGCCGGACATCGTACTTCCAGGTTCAGATGACACATGGAGCAGGCGGTCACCAGGCACTCGGCCCCGGCTTGCTCAGCCTCGTCCATGATGGTCTGGACCATCGGCGTGACCAGATCGGGCCGGGCCACGGAAAGAAAGGTGCCGCAGCATTTGGAGCTGTGCCGCCAGGGCAGGGCCCGGCCCCCGAGCTGGCCCAGGACCTTCTCCATGACGCCGCGATGGCTCGGCTCTCGATTCATAATTGGCGGGCGGGCCAGCATACAGCCGTAATAGGGAACATAGGCCAGGTTCTGCAGGGCCGTCCGAGCTCCCTGGTACAGAAAGCCCAGATCCTGACCGGCCAGAAAGCTCAAAAACGGCTGCAGCTGAAGCCGCTCCGGAAACGGCCTCCCCCACCGGCGCTCAAAGCTCGACCGCTCCTCGTGCGAACACTGAATCCGCAGAAAGGTCTGGCGCAACCGTTTGTAACAATTCGGGCAGGCCACCAGACAAGGCCCGTCAGTCGGCATCAAGGCGAGATTTCGTTCGGTCAGGCTGGCGGCCAGTCCGGAGTCGAGACAGTGGGCCGAGGAGCTGCCGCAGCAGTTCCAGTCACGGACCTCATCGAGCTCAAAGCCCAGCTGTAAGCAGATGGCCTGCAAAGAGGTGTAGTTCTCCGAAGCCGAGGTGACCAGTGAGCAGCCAGGGAAAAAGGGCAGCCTGCTGCGATGCTGGTATGTCATAATATCTCGCTGCGGGTGTCGATTCTTACAGGTGAGCCTGTTTGCTGAATAAGCTCTGGACCTGTCCGACGTTCATGACCTTGGAGGGCAGCAAATGGAGCTTGCGCTTGGAGAGCATGCGGAGCCCCAGGTCCAGATCCTCGAACCAGGCCTTGTGCCGGACTTTGTAACGAAGCATGATCTCAAGCTTATGCGCCCGTCCGTAACGGTAGATCGACCTGAGGATCGCCTGGTGCAGCCGGATGATCTCGGGTTGGGAGGCCGGTTGCTGGCTGGCCAGGCTCTTCTGCCGCAGAGCGTCCATGACCGCGGGGATGTCTATGGCCATGGGGCATTGGCTGGCGCAGGTATCGCAGCCGACACAAATCCAGATCGTCCCGCTCCTTAAGGTCTCATCCAGAAAGCCATAGTGCAGATGCCTGATCAGGACGTTCGGCGGCAGATCCATGGCCTGCACAAACGGACAGCCGCTCGAACAGGAACCGCACTGCAGACAGCGCAGGATGTTGGTGTCAGCCAGCTGATTGATTTCCCGGCTGCAGTTCTGACCCTTCCTATCGCTCCAGGCCTGAATCCGGTGGACCGACTGCTCGTTCATGGTTTCCCCTTCAACCTGGCTCGTGGCAGCCCCATCTCCGGTCAAGTATCGGACAGAGCCGGTTTTGAACATCCGCCCTCGTGAATGGGTTCCAGGTTGCAGGGCTGCCTCGGAGACGCGTCCGATCATCCATGCCCATAAGCCTAGTCGGTAAAAACCGATCCGGCTTTGATCTGCATCAAAACACGACCGGCCTTTTTCATCTTCGTTCGAACTGCCCTCTAGCTACTCCGTCCACTCAATGCAATCCTCGGGGCAGCAGGCAATGGCTTCATGCAGCCCCTCTGCATCCGTGGCCGCGAGGTCTCGAATATACGCCAGCTCAGTCTCAGGATCCATGGCGAAGATGGCCGGGCAGAGCTCGGCACAGCTGCCGCAGCCTGTGCACAGCCCCTGGTTGACCGTCGGCCGAAGTTGTTTCTCTTTCCTCTGATCCATGGAGTCTCCTCAAAGTACCCAAGCTTGCTGGCCTTTCCGAGTGCCCAGGGGGATATGGGCCGAGCTTTCCGCTGATCTTCCCGGGCTGTGCCAGGCTGCCTGAGGACCGGAGGTCGGCTTGGAATGCCGCTCAAGGTATGCTAGTCTGACCCTATCTCAGTGTGGGAGACGTTCGACGCCTCCACCTTGGCTTCTCAAGTGGAACCCGGCTGAATCGATCGGCCTCACCCATTCAGCGGACGACCTGATATTATGCTGCACTCCCCTTCCTCCGGCAACATAGGCCATATCTTCGTCAGCGCAGCCTGCTTCGTCATCGTGGTTGCCGGCATGCGCGTGGCCAGCCCCATTCTGGTGCCCTTTCTGCTGTCCGTGTTCATCGCCGTGGTCCTCAGCCCGGCTCTGTTCTGGATGCGCTCGGTTAAGATTCCCCTGTGGCTCAGCCTGCTGATCATCACCTTTGGCCTCTGCCTGTTCGGGCTACTCCTGTCCTTGCTGTTAGGCACCTCCTTGAACGACTTCCTGCAAAACCTCCCCGCTTACCAGGACAAGCTCAAAGAGCGGACCTCGTCCCTTCTGAACCTGTCAGCCTCCCTCGGGCTGGACATCTCACAGAGCGTTATCGCCGAGTACATCAATCCGGGAATGGCCATTCAGATGGCTGCCAACGTCTTCACCCGTCTGAGCAACGTGTTGACCAATGTCTTCTTCATCCTCCTGACCGCGGTTTTCATTCTCATCGAGCTGACCGGCCTGACCAGCAAGGTGACCATGGCCATGGAGCGGCCTCAAAAGACCTTGACCTTCCTGGACTCCTTTACCAATACGGTCAACCGCTATCTGACCATCAAGACGCTGGTCAGCCTGGGCACCGGCCTGTGCATCTTCGTCTTCCTGCACGTCCTCGGCGTGGACTTCCCCTTGCTCTGGGGCGTGCTGGCCTTCTTTCTCAACTATGTGCCCAACATCGGCTCGATCATTGCCGCATTGCCGCCCGTATTGCTGGCCTATATCCAGCTCGGGGGCGTCAGCGCCCTGATTACGGCCTTCGGTTTTCTGGTGGTCAATGTGGTCATCGGCAACCTGATCGAGCCGCGGTTCATGGGCCAACGCCTTGGCCTGTCAACCCTGGTTGTCTTTCTCTCGCTGGTCTTTTGGGGCTGGGTGCTCGGGCCAGTGGGCATGCTCCTGTCCGTCCCCCTGACCATGATCGTCAAGATCGCCCTGGAGAACAACGAGGACACGCGCTGGATGGCCATTCTGCTCGGATCTGGGCAGGAAAGCTGAATCTCCAGACAACAGGCGGCAAACCATCTGGGCCGTGTCTCCGAGGCTCAGGCCTTGTAAGAGGGCTGGCCTAGTCGCAGCCCAGTTGCCGGCGCAGGATGGTTTCCAGGACTTCGGAATCGGCCCGGAAAGGGTTCAGTCCGGGATAGGGCTCCGGCAGCTCCGGCCCTGAAAGGGGCAGACCGGCCCGCTTCAGGTTGCAGGCCGCAACCAGAAGATGCTCGAGATTCAGCACATCCTCGGCATTGTAGGCCAGCAGGGTCTCCAGAATCCGCTCATCACCACTGCGTTCAAAGGCTTCCCAAAGAAGCACCGCCGTGTAGCCATCCACCTCGGCCAATCCTCCTCGATCCAGGCCGAAACGCTTCTCCAGACGCTTCAGCCCACCGGTGTAGCCTAGGCTTTTCAGCACGAACCGCACGTCGATGTGGGCTCGGGGCAGGCGCATCTGCAGCTCGCGCTCCAGAATGGGCAGGTCAAAGCAGCTACCGTTGAAGCTGACCAGAATCTGATAGTCCAGAATATCGTCGGCCAGGCGCTCCAGGTTCCGGCCATGGACATAAGTTCGGATCTCCCGGCCGTCATACAAGGCCACAGTGGTGATGTGGTCTGCATCGGTCCGAAGGCCGGTCGTTTCGATGTCGATGGCGGCCATGGAGCCCCGGAAGTCAGGGAAAAGCCGCCACAGCTCGCTCTTGGGCAACCCTCTGGCAAAGTACTCGGCGTCGCCGCATTCCAGAGCCCGGCAGGAAGCCTGGACTTCCGGCAGCAAAGCCTGGAATCGGCCGTTGGTCATTGACGGTCCCGGGCCCCCGGCCAGAAAATCATCCCAGCTCTCAATGCCGCAAGCCCAGAACCGTTCTTCCCGCACCAATCCGATGCCCGGCAGATGGCAGAAGGTATGCCTCAGCATGGACTGCATCGCCAGACTGCCTTGACGGTGGACCAGACAGCCGTTGCCTGACCCGGCAGGCCGTCCTTGGACATAAGCCCACCCCCGCTGGGACGGGTTTCCCTTTGGAGGAGGTCCATATCGACCTGCAGTCTCGAAGGGCTGTGGCCCAGCTGTGAGCTCATTACCTGGCCCGACCCTCTTTCTCCGCCGTCAGGCAGGCAATGCCCCGGCCGTCGAAGATTGGCTTGAAGCATTGATTGTCCGAAACACAGGCGGCCGGATGACGATCACCGGATTGCCAGCGCTTGATCAGATCGGGTTCGCGGACCAGCGGCCTGGCCAGGGAGATGAAATCGGCATTCCCGTCGGCCACCAGCTGCTCAGCTACCTCGACCGATCGAATGCCGCCGACCAGGATGAGCGGCAGGTCAAGGTGCTGCTTGAATCGTCTGGCCTCATCGGCGTAGTAGACCTCATCCTCGGGGCCTTTGATCGGCGTGGTTCGAGAGGGGATGTAGGTGCCGGAGCGGAGGGTGCCGCCGCTCATCTCTACGCCATCCAGGCCTTCGTCGGCCAGCATTCGGCAGATGCTCAGCATATCCTCGACGCTCAGGCCCGAGGTCAGAAAATCCTGGGCATTGATTTTGATCAACACCGGGTACTCGGTGCCGGCCTCGCGCTTGATGGCCCGCAGGATATCCAAAACGATTCTGGCCCGTCCGGCTACGTCACCACCGTACTCGTCCTGTCGGGTGTTGAAGTGGGGGGAAAGGAATTGACTCAAACAATAGCCGTGTGCAGCGTGGATCTGAACCCCGTCGAAACCGGCCCGTTTGGCTCGGACCGCAGCCACGGCAAAGGAAAAGACCAGCTTCTGGATCTCCTCCGGTTCCAGGCCGCGGCAGGTATTGCCGTCGCCGAGGTCCATGTCGCTCGGACCGACCGGTTGGCGACCTGTGAGCTTGGATGCGGCAAAGCAGCCGGCATGGGCCAGCTGAGCCACCATCGTCCCCCCGGCGCTGTGCACCTTCTCAGTCATGTCCTTGAAGCTGCGAAGATTGTCGTCGTCGTGCAGGCCGAGCTGCCATGGGCCGGCCTGGCCTTCGGGGCTGACGAAGGCGTGGCTGCTGATAATCAGGCCCACTCCTCCCTCGGCTAAGCCGGCCATGAGATCGGCCAGGGCCGTCGTGCAGGACCCGTCCTCTCCGGCCATGCCTTCCCAGGTGGCGGAACGGACGAAACGGTTGGAAAGATTGAGCTTGCCAAGGTTCGCGGGATCGAAAACACTAGGCATGGAGTCCTCCTGTTTCTCCTTTGCTCCCGGGCGGGAGCTTCATAGCAAAGAAGAGGATTCTATCCCGCGAAACGTCGAATTGTAAAGGAGCCCGCCTGGAGCCGAAAGGAAAGCACCCAGCCTGACCGCTCCAGATACTCCGAACGGCCCTGGGCTTCCTGTCAGGGTCCTGATTCAACCTCAAAGGGAAATCATGACCATCGATGAATCCTGCAGGCTTTCGATGCCAGACGCCTGCGGCCCGCCTGGTTGATGTGCCGAATGCCGAAGCGGGCCGCAGGTCTGTAGGCAGGTCTGAACGGAACGGACCTAGATTTGGTAGCCTGTTTCGCTATGCTGACTGAGATCGAGGCCTTCGGTCTCCTCGTCCGGGCTGACCCGAAGGCCGATGACCGCATCGATCAGCTTGAGGATAACCCAGGTGACAACGAAGACGAAGCCGAGGGTGGCAAGAATGGATACCAGCTGGATGCCCAGCTGCGGGGCATTTCCGTGAAAAAGGCCGTCGGCCCCGCCCCTGTTGATCGCCGTGCTGGCGAAAAGGCCGGTGGCCAGCGCCCCCCAGACGCCTCCCAGGCCGTGAATGCCCACGACATCCAAAGAGTCGTCGTATTTGAACCGCTCTTTCATCAACACGCCGCCGTAGCAGATCACTCCGGCCAGAAAGCCGATGAACAGGGCTGAAAACGGGCTGACAAAGCCGGCTGCCGGTGTAATAGCTACCAGCCCGGCTACGGCGCCAGAGGCTGCTCCCAGGGTCGTGGGCTTTCCACGATGCATGGTCTCCACGGCCAGCCAGCCCAGAACGGCCAGCCCTGCGGCCACATGGGTGGTGACAAAGGCGTTGGCCGCTATGGAGTCGACAGCCAGGGCGCTGCCGGCATTGAATCCGAACCAGCCGAACCAGAGGATGGCTGCTCCGGTAATGGTCATCGGCAGGTTGTGCGGCATGTAGGCGGTCTGCCCGAAACCTTTGCGGGGTCCGATGACCAGGACAGCAGCAAGAGCGGCCGCCCCCGAGCTCATGTGCACCACGGCCCCACCGGCGAAGTCCAGGGCTCCCATGTCCCCCATCCAACCGCCACCCCAGACCCAATGGCAGAGCGGGCTGTAGACCACGGTCACCCAGAGAACCGCAAAGACGACAAAGGCGCTGAACTTTATTCGCTCGGCGAATGATCCGGTGATCAAGGCCACGGTGATGATGGCGAACATGCACTGAAAGATCATAAAGACTGTATGCGGCAAATTGTCCACAATGGCCGGGTTCGGCTCGGAGGCAACCCCCTTGAGGCCGACATAGGACAATGAGCCGACCAGGCTGCCGATATCCGGACCAAAGGCCAGGGAATAGCCCCAGAGAAACCAGACCAGGGTGATCAAACCGAGACAGATGAAGCTGTGCATGATCGTACCCAGGACATTCTTGGACCGGGTCAATCCACCGTAAAACAGGGCAAGCCCTGGAGTCATGAACATGACCAGGGCCGAGCAGATGATGATGTACGCTGTATCTACCGGATTCATAGAAGTACCGCCTCCTTTTTCCTTTCCCTGAAAGCAAGAGGCGTGCCTTCATGACAAGCGGCTGGAAAGACGTGTATTTGTAAGGATGGCCCCCCATTCCAGATGCAGAGGCCAACAAAATTGTATCAAAGAGCCGTATGTACCGGACAGATGATACAATTTTGTTTTGAACGGCTGAACCCCGGACCATTCGGTCAGCAACTGTCTCAATGGATCTGGCTTGTCTCAATCAAAGGCCAGGATCCGTCTCTCACCGGATCCTGGCCTCAGGGTGCAGGGGGGGAAGGGAAGACTGCAGACAGAATTTTAATTGTCGTTGACCAAACGGCTTAAATCATTTTCTGCCGGACAAAGGTATTTTCGGAATCTCCGGACTTCTTAAATCGGGTACGAAAGCGAACCACGGTCTTTCAGAAAGCTTCTTGGTTCAACCAGAAAGCTTCTTGGTTCAACAACCTGGTCCTTCAGCTCATTTCCCTTTCCAGCCAGTGCTTCATTTCCTGATTGATGCCGAAGACCCCTTTGGGGGTTCCATACTGGCTGAAAAAGTTGTTCTGAATGCTGTCCGGCAACGGCAGGGAAGCCAACTCCTGAACTTCTTCGGAGTTCCGTTTGAGCAATGAAACCAAAGGCTTTTCATCCCATGTATTCACCACAAAGTAGTAAGACACATCGTCTTTGGAACGGACCGGGCAACGTCCATGCTTGTGGCAGTTATTTCCCCATTCCAAATATAAGGTGACTGCTTCTTCCGGGGTCATATCCCAATCGATGGGCAAATGTCTGTAGGAAGCTAAACGTCCCATAGAGCACCTCCTTTTGTTATAATAATAATTACTATTATTTTTTTGTCAAGGGGGTGCCCCGCTCAGGATTCAGGCCGGATCCATTACCCCGGGCGTTGCGGCGGAGCCATGAACCCAGGCCCGACAGGTTCCGTAACCGTTTCCTCGACGATCTTGTCAATGCTGCGCATGTCCTCAAAGCTGAGGCTCCAGTTCATGATCTCCGGCAGCGGCTGAATCTGCTCGGGACGACGCGCCCCCCACAGAGCTATCGGCACATCCCGGTCCAGAATCCAGCGAACGGCCAAGTGCAGAACATCCTTGTCGAAACGCTCCCGAGCCAGATCCTGGAGCTTGGAAACCGCAGCCAGATACTGCTCGAAACGTCCCGGCTTAAACTTCGGATCGACCTTGCGCAGGTCATCGCCTTGAAAGGTCGTTTTCTCGGTCATGCGCCCGCTCAAAAGCCCGCGGCAGAGCGCACCGTAGGTCAACAGGACCAGGCCGTTTTGCTTGCAGTAGGGCTGGACATCCTGCTCAATGTCCCGCTCGAAGATGTTGTAGGGCGGCTGGCAGGAGGCCAGCTGGCAGCCCTGCCTGAAGGCGTCCATAGCCTGGGGATCAAAGTTGCTCACGCCGATGGCCCTGATCTTGCCCTGCTCTTGCAGACGGGTCAGCTCGCCGGCTGTTTCCTCGTAAGGCACCAGCGGATCAGGCCAGTGCACCTGGTAGAGATCAATGTAGTCGGTGCCCAGTCGTCTCAGCGAGGCTTCAATCTCCTCTCGGATGCGTTCCGGGCTGGAGTTCCGGAAGACTCGCTCACGATCGTCCCATTCCAGGCCGACCTTGCTGGCCAGGATGATAGAACCCCGGCGGCCCGATTCCTTGACGGCCTTGCCGACGATTTCCTCGGAGCGCCCAAAGCCATAGACCGGGGCCGTGTCGATCAGATTGACCCCGGCATCCAGGGCGGACAGGATCGTCCGAATGGACTGCCGTTCGTCGGTTCCTCCCCACATCCAGCCACCGATGGCCCAGGTTCCCAGGCCTATCCGCGAAACTTCCAAGCCAATGCCCGGAATGGAGGTGTATTCCATATGGCTGCCCTTCTCCTTCATTGTTTGCCGAAGCGAGGAATTACGTTCCCTTTGTCCCTTCGAAGAAAAAAAGCGGCTCTGCAGCTCCCAGCAGATCAGAGAACGTTGGACTCGCCATCCTGCGAGATGGAGTCGAAGCAGACCACCCCGCCGCCGTTCTCCATATTCACAAGCTTGACCCCTTGGGCGGCCCGGCTGTAAACGGCCACATCGCTGACCGCGAAACGGATCATCTTGTTTTCCGAAGTCAGCATGATCAGCTGCTCATCTTCGTGGACCAGCATAGCCCCGAGAACAGATCCCGTCTTGGCCGTCGGCTTCAGGTTGATGATGCCCTTGCCGCCCCGGAACTGCTCCCGGTATTGCTCCACCTGGGTCCGCTTGCCAAAGCCGCGTTCGGTCACGCTCAGCAGATAGGCCTCTGGATCGTCAACGACCACGCCGGAAACCACAGCGTCGGTGCTGCGCAAGCTGATGCCCTTGACCCCGGCCGCATTCCGGCCGACCTGACGGACGTCCGTACAGGAGAACCGAATCGCGAAGCCCTGCTTGGTCACCAGGATGATCTGATCGGTCTCTTTGACCTCGCGGACAGCGATGAGCTCATCGCCACGCTTCAAGCTGACCGCGTTCAGGCCTCCGCTGCGCAGGTTCTTGTACAGCTCGATTTCGGAGCGCTTGACCATGCCGTTTTTGGTGATGAACAAAAAGGAGTTCTCGTAGTTGATATCCCGCTGACTCAGGGCCGTAGCC
>Ga0207797_1002935_pt1 | contig 11614 bp, 14 predicted proteins | sample PRCRCaboRojoPR_6_FD_187275 | JGI IMG/M metagenome (GOLD analysis project Ga0207797, IMG submission 187275) | Marine sediment microbial community from Cabo Rojo, Puerto Rico - PR CR 10% Liquid 1 (SPAdes) | ecosystem: Environmental > Aquatic > Marine > Coastal > Sediment | place: Cabo Rojo, Puerto... | reverse complement strand
CAGGGTCGCGACCAGGCCGAAGCCGACGGCGACGCCGAGGATCACCTGAAAGCCCGCCACGACGTCGACGACGACGGCGAGGACGACCGTCGCGAGGAGGGGGCCGAGCAGGAAGCCCAGCCGCCGGACGGTCTCGGTGCTTGCAAACCCCGCCGCGAGGCGGCCCGGCGGGACACTCTGTTTCACGACGGCGAAGGTCGCCCCCAGCCCCAGGGACTTCCAGGCCTGTGTCAACAACAGGCCGACGAGGACCCAGCCCCAGGCCGGCAGCTCCACCGGCCCGAGGTCGACGGCCAGGCCCGGTGCCAGCAGCCAGAGGCCGAACCCCACCGTCGAGACGAGGCCGAACAGGGTCAGCGAATAGCGGGACCCGATGCGGTCCGAGACGGCCCCGCCGGGGTAGGGGTAGACCGCGCCGACGAGGTCCGAGAGGCTCTTGAAGGCGCCGACGGCGAGGGGCCCCGCACCCAGCAGGCGCATGTACTCCGGGACGTACCGCGAGGTCATCTGGAAGGCGAGCGAGAAGGCGAGCATCGCCACCGACAGGACGAGCACGTCCCGGGGCAGCGCCACGAACCGCCGGACCTGCTCGCCGGGCCCCTGCTCGGCCCCGGTGGCGTCGCTCATCGTCGTGACCCGCGGCCGCCACCGGCCTAAATCGCCCGGTCGGCCCCTCGGGACCGCTCGATAGCTCTCGGGAGACGACCCGTGGGATCGGCTCACAGACGCGGGTCGCTCTCGCCTGGAGGGGGTCCGGCCCCCGGGCTTGCCGGCCGTCACGCTCGGTGCCCCGCAGTCGGGCGGATCGCCGCGCCGCCCGGCCGGCGGGTCGGCGCCCTCCAGGGGAAAGCGTGGGGTTCCCGACCGGGTGGCCCCCGACCGAACGGCTTACCTGGCCGGCACGCCTAGCAGACATCGGCAGAGGGAGCCCGGCCCCCGTGCCCCGGACCGATGGGGTCGGCCGAGCCGACCCACGCAAGGGGCATGAGGAAAGTCCCCCCACCGACCGGGCAGTGACCGGGCGCAAGCCCGGGGCGGGAGACCGCCGGCGCTGGAACAGAAACGAGACCCCTCTCCCCGACCGATGAGGTGTGCGAACCCGGACCGAGCGAGGGGCGGGCGCCGCCGCGGGCGAACCGCGCCGGCCCCACCCCGGTCAAGGGACGGGGAGTTGACCCACCGAGGGCCGGTCCGCCTTGCGGACCACCGGGTGCGTGGCACACGCCGCGCGCCGACGGGAGAGAAGGGATGGAACGGCGAACCCTCACCGGTGCAAGTCCGGACCGGAATGGTAGCCCGGCACGCCGGGCCATCCGGCACGTCCTTCGCGGGACGACGGTTCGGACGCTCAGCCGAATGCCGGGCCGAACAGAAGGGGGCTTACTCCCCTCAGCCACCTCGAGTCCGCACAGCCGCGGCTCCACTCGCGGGCCAGACTGCCCCGGCGGGAAGGTTGAAGTTCCGTGCCACCGACTAGCCGGTGTGGACCGCGACGACTTCGAAGAACGCCTGACCGAGGCGTTCGGGGTGGAGGATCCCGACGCACTCGCCGTGCTCTCGCGCCAGGCCCGCGACCTCGCGGACGCCGACAGCCCGGGGGAGGACCTCGGCGAGGACCTCACCGCCGAGGCCATCCTCGACCATCTGCGGGACGCCCCGGCGGGCCACACCGCCGTCGAGCGGTGGAACTGGTGGGTCGGCTCCCTGGAGATGTCCTACGGCGGCTACCAGCGGTTCCGGGTCCGGCCCGACGTGGTCGAGTGACCCGGCCGCCACCGGACGGGCCGCCCCAGACCCCTGTACGCCCACGGGTGAGACGACCGCGGCGAGGCCTGGCCTTTCCCCGTGGCCCCGGGTGCGCCGGCACACCCCGAACCGACGGAGGCAAGCGGGCGAGGCCGCTAGGGGCCGTCGATGGACCTGTCCTTCCGCGGCGGAGCCGGCGAGATCGGGCGCAGTGCCGTCCTGATCGACGACAGTCTGCTCCTGGACTACGGGATGGCCGCGAGTACCCCGCCCCGGTATCCCGTCGGCGAGGTCGACCCCGACGCGGTGGTCGTGAGCCACGGCCACCTCGACCACGCCGGCGCGGTGCCAGCCCTCCTGTCAGGGGACGCCCGGCCGCCGGTCCACTGGACGCCGCCCACCCGCGACCTCGCGCTCACGCTGGCCGAGGACACCCTGAAACTCCACGGGCACACCCCCCGGTGTCCCTTCACGGAGACCCAGGTCGCCCGGGTCACCGAGGTCTCGGAGCCCCACGGCTACGGCGAGTCCTTCGAGGCTGCCGGCTACGAGGTGACGCTGTTCGACGCCGGCCACATCCCCGGCAGCGCCCACGTCCTCGTCGACGACGGCGACACCCGCCTGCTGTACACGGGCGACTTCCACACGGACCGACAGCGCCTCGTCTCGCCCTCGACGGCCCGGCCGGCGGCCGACGTCGTCCTCACCGAGAGCACCTACGCGGACCGGACCCACACGCCGCGGGACGCCCTCGAGGGGCGGTTCGTCGAGCGCCTCCGCAGCACGACGCGGCAGGGCGGGACCGCCATTGTCCCCGCCTTCGCCATCGGCCGGACCCAGGAGGTCCTCATGGTCCTCGCGGCCACTGACGTCGACTGCTACCTCGACGGGATGGGGCAGCGGGTCACCGACATCCTGGGGCGCCACGACGACTTCCTCCGGGACCCCGAGGCCCTCCGCCGCGCGAAGGCCAACGCGCGCTACGTCGACGGCCGGGACGGCCAGCGCGAACGCATCGCCGCCGAGAACACCGTCGTCGTCACCACCTCCGGGATGCTCTCGGGTGGCCCCGCCATGACCTACGTGCCCGCCGTCCGGGACCACCCGGTCAACACCGTGGCGCTGACGGGCTACCAGGTCGAGGGGACGCCCGGCCGGGAACTCGTCGAGACGGGCCGGGCCGAACTCGACGGCCGGGTGCTGCCGGTCAGCGCCACCGTCGAGCAGTTCGACTTCTCCGCCCACGCCGACCGGGCGGGGCTTTCCTCGTTCCTCGCTGAGTACCGGGACAGCGAGGTCCTGGCGGTCCACGGCGACGACACCGGCGGGTTCGCCGACCGCCTGCGGGGCGCTGGCTTCGACGCCCGGGCGCCGGGGGTCGGCGACACCGTCTCGGTGGGCCCCTAGCCCCCGGTCCGGGGACAGCCTTTTCCTCCACTGAGCCGACACGTTCCGCATGCACAGGCTTCGTCTCCTGGGGCTTGCGATTACGCTCGCGGGCCTCCTGGCCTACGCCGTCGGCGTGCTCGAGCCCTACGCGGGGCGGGCCCTCTCGCTGACGCTGGTCATGGTCGGGCTCACCGTCGCCGCCGTCGGGGGTGGGCCGCCGTGATCACCGCCGTGGTCTACGACGAGGAGGGGACCCGTCGGTGGACCATCGACACGCCGGGTGACCTCCGGGCCGCCCGCGAGGCCGCCGGGACCACCTGGGTCCGGGTGACCGACGCCGACCCGACCGAGTTCGATCGGGTCGCGGGGGCTTTCGACATCCACGACCTCTCGCTCGAGGACGTCCGGACGGACGCCCGCGCGAAGGCCGAGGCCTTCGAGGGCTACACCTTCCTCCTCCTGAAAGACGCCGGCCTCCGGCGGGGCGACCAGCCCTTCGCCGAGGAACTCGACACGACGCCGCTTGGGGTCTTCCTTGGCGAGGACTGGCTGGTGACGCTCTCGCCGGCCACCATCGACGCGGTGAGCCGGGTCTGGGACCGCGTCGACGGCGCCGACGAGCGGGTCCTCCACCGCGGCCCGGACTACGCGCTCTCGCGCGTGCTGGACCGCCTCGTCGAGGACTACTTCGCCATCCTCGACGCCCTCGAGGACGACATCACCGTCGTCGAGGAGTCCGTCACCGAGGCGACGGACATCGACACCCTCGAGGGCATCAACGCCCTCCGGCGGGACCTGCTCGCCTTCCGGAAGCTGGCCTGGCCGGCCCGGGAGGCCGTCAACACGGTGGCCCGCGGTGACTCCCCGTTCGTCCGGGAGGACAACGAGAAGTACTTCCGTGACGTCGCCGACCAGCTCGTCCAGGTCGTCGACCTGCTCGAGACCTACCGCGACCTGGTCAACGGCACCCGGGACATCTACCTGAACGCGCTCAGCCAGTCCACGAACGAGGTGATGAAGACCCTGACCGTCGTCGCCACCATCTTCATCCCGCTGACCTTCGTCGCGGGCGTCTACGGCATGAACTTCGCCGACGCCGAGGGCGCCTTCCTCAACATGCCTGAACTTGGGTGGACCTTCGGGTACCCCGCCGTGATGCTCGGGATGGCCCTCGTCGGGGCCATCATGCTCGCACACTTCCGGCGGCAGGGCTGGCTCTGACCGCGGTCCCGCCCGGCGGGACGCTGGGGTAGATTCATGCCGCGTCCGGCCCGAGGTGGCGCCGAGAACCCCGCATGGTCCAGGACCTCTTCGTCGACCTCTTCGGGACCGACCCGGTGGTCCACGGGCTGGTCGGGGGCGTCGTCATCGCCCTCTTGAACCTGTTGGGGGCCTCTCTGGTCCTGGTCTGGCGGGACCCGAGTACGCGGGCGCTCGACGTCGCCCTCGGCGCCGCGGCGGGCATCATGCTCGCCGCCTCCTTCACGAGCCTGATCGTCCCGGGCATCGACCTCACCCGGGTGCTCTGGCCGGGCCAGCCGGCGACGGGGTTCCTCAAGCCGCTCCCGGTCCTCTTTGGCCTGGGCCTGGGCGCGCTGTTCCTCGACCGGGCCGACGTCGTGGTGCCACACGCCCACTACCTCCTCACGGGGCGGCGCCGCCGCGACGCCGCCAGCCCGGGCGCGGACCTGCCGGTCGAGGACGCCCGCGTCGCCTCCGTCGTGCTGTTCATCCTCGCCATCACGCTCCACAACATCCCGGAGGGGCTGGCCGTCGGGGTGGGGTTCGGGGCCGGCGACGTCGGCGGGGGCATCGCTCTGATGCTCGCCATCGGCATCCAGAACGTCCCCGAGGGGCTTGCCGTCTCGGTGGCCGCGATCAACGCCGGGCTGGACCGCCGCCTCTATGCGGCCGTCGCGGGCATCCGGGCGGGGGTCGTCGAGATCCCGGTGGCTCTGGTCGGCGCCATCGCGGTCACGCTGGTCCAGCCGCTGTTGCCCTACGCGATGGGCTTTGCCGCCGGCGCGATGCTCTTTGTGATCAGCGACGAGATCATCCCCGAGACCCACACCCGGGGCAACGAGCGCATCGCCACGCTCGGCACCGTCGGCGGCGCCATCGTGATGCTGTACCTCGACGTCGCGCTTGGGTGAGTGGACCCATCCCGGCGCGTCCGGGGACCGCGCCGCTTTTCCGCCCACGCGGCCCAGGTCTAGGTGTATGGGCTTTGGGAGCTACGACGAATCCGAGCAGGGCGGACAGGACGGCAGTGACATCGACGAGGCCGACGGCGTGACGGTCCACGAGCACACCCACGACGGCGACGTCTCCTTCGAATCCGACGCCTCCGCGGACGAACTCCTCGACGCGCTCGAGGAGATGAAGTAGGCGGGCGGCCGCGGTACCGGAACCCTTTGCCCCCTCTCGGCGCCCCGGCCGTCGGGCCGAGCGGCCACGCGCCCGCGGCCCGGCCGCGACGGCGTCACAGCTACCGGCAGCACTCACCGCCAGGCGCGAGCACGGGAAGGGCTTACAGGTGAGAGCGGCCTTTTGGGTGGGCGGCCCCTGGGACGCAGTGATGGCCACACGGAGCCCCGGAGTCCTCGCCCCGCCGACCCGCCAGGTGACCGGCCGGACGGGGGAGCGGACGTGACCGGATCGACCCAGGAGCCGACCGAGGACGAGCCCGCCGACCACCTCGAGGACCTCGCCGACGGGTGTGGCTGTGCCGAGGTCTGGGAGCACCTCACGGAGCACCGCGAGGCCCGGGAGTGAGACCCCCCGGCGGGCACGGACGGGAGCCTTTTGGTGACCGCTGCCCTACCCGAAGGCCATGAGTGAGGACGGCCCCGAGGAGGTCCCCCCGACCGACCGCGAGTCCCCGGTCGGCAGGCCGGTCATCCGGGGCGACCCCTCCCTGACCGGCGAGCGCGCCCGGGAGGCCGTCGCCTTCGACCCGGGAGACCCCCAGAGCCTGGCGCTGGCCGCCGACACCGTCGCCGCCTTCGCGCGCAACACCGCGGGCGCCGCGGACAACGTCTTCATGCTCCGGGGCGCCGCGGCCTGTGCCGCCCTCGTCCGCGGCGAGGGCTCCTACAAGGCCGCCGCCGAACGGGCCGGCGGGGACGTAACGGTCTCGTTCGTCCGGAAGTGGTCCCGGGTCCACGACCTGCCGCGGTCGATCCGGCGCCACGTCGCCAAGGGCGAGATCGCCCCGACGGCGGCGAAACACGTCGCGCGCGTCTCCGGCCCCGCCCGCCTGCACCTGGCCTGGGCGGCGCTTGACCACGACCTGACCGTCCGCGAGGTGCGTTCCGTCGCCAGTGCGGTCAACGAGGGGGCCGACGTCGAGGCGGCGCTGGCCGACCGCGGCGTCAGGCTGGGCGAGCTGGCGATTCGCCTCCCGCCGGAGGTCTACTGCCGGCTCCGCCGTCAGGCCTCCCTCGCCGGGGTCGCCCCGGGCGCCCTGGTCGCCGACGGGCTGGAGGCCGTCCTGGAGGAGGAGTGAGACCGCCGCATCCGTAAGGCCTTAGCCACCAACTGCCGGAGAGGTACCTGCGGGCCGGTAGCTCAGTCAGGGAGAGCGTCTGGCTTTTAACCAGATGGTCGGGGGTTCAACTCCCTCCCGGCCCGTACGAGACGCGACCCAGGGGGCGTCTCGGGACGGCCGAGCACGGAGAGGTGACCCGCGAGCCGCTGCCGGAGTGCGACCGACGGTGAGCACCGCCCTCGGGAAGCCGGCGCCGGCGGCGCCGCCGACCGCGCCGGCATGGCCGCCTCAGCCGGCCCGACTGACCCGCACCAGGAAGGCCCCGAGGGCCGCCAGCAGGCCCACGCCGACAAGCTTGAGGAGGAGGGCGAGGGTGCTCGACTCCGTCCCCCAGGGCTGGCCGGCGAGGAACCCGAGGGCAAAGAGCACGAGCAACACGCCGACGACGGTCCCGAGGGACTCCAGCCGGTCCGAGAACGACAGCGTCTCCATGTCCACGGGATGGGGGGTGGGACCCCTAAAAAGGCGCGGTTCGGCGCGGCCCTCAGCTCTTGACGGGCATGTACGCGGCCGCGAGCAGCAGGATGGACGCAAGCAGCGCGATGATGACGATGCCCCACAGGCCGGCGACGCGCTCGCCCCAGGCGTCCTGGACCCGGAGCTGGTGGGTGAACTCGTCGTAGAACCGGTCCCGTGGCAGGACCTCGACGGAGTCGGCGTCGGTGAAGTGCACGAAGTAGGGGACGCCGTTCAGCGTGAGGTTCCTGGCCTCCGAGAGCTGGATGGTCTCCTCGGTGGGATTGGACCAGACCAGCGAGACCGCCTCGGGCGTCACCTCGGCGATGTCGGCGTCGACGGTCCCGTTGTCGGTCTCGTAGGGGAAGGTGTCGGCCGTGTCGAAGGGCCCCACGGTCGCCGGCTCCGGGAGGTACTCCGCGAGGGGCTGGCGGTCCCCGTCGGTGAAGAAGACGTACCGGGTCCCGCCGATAGTCCCGGTCTCGTTCTCGACGGCGGGGTCGTTCCGGAGGATCGCCGTGACGTTCTGGACCGCGACGAGGCTGAACGCGGAGACGTCGGTCCGGTTCACGATGGAGACGTTGTAGGTCTCGCCCTCGTAGGTCGTCCTCGAGGCGTTCTCGAGGGAGGCGGTCCCGACGGCCGACTCGTTCAGCCAGCGGAGCTGCCCGGTGATCGGTCCCTCCCCCTCCTCGGTGGACTCCCGGCCGACGTTCTCGACCGTGTAGGTCCGCCCGTCGACCGTCAACGTGTCGCCGTTGCCCAGTTCGTCCGGCCCCAGGTCCACCGTCGGCTCCGTCACGCCGACCTGAATGAAGCCGTAGGCCCCGGCCCCGAGGACGATGAAGAGCGCGAAATAGACCGCCGCGGCTTCCCGTTGCATATGCTGAGGCTGGGGAGGCCCGGCCTATAACCGTTACCTTTCGTGGAAGAACCGGCCCTGCTGCCGGTTTCCGACGCCGGGTCCGCGGGGCGCCCGTGTCGAAGCGCCCATAGGGCACCGGACCCTCTCGCCGGGTATGCACCGCGCCCGGACTGCGCCCCAGGGGTGGCCGCCGTGAGCGACACGCGGCAGCGGATCGCGGCCCACGTACAGCGCGCGCCCGGCGTCCACTTCCGGGGGCTCGCGCGGGCGCTGGACCTCGCACCCGGCCAGGTCCAGTACCACGTCCGCCGGCTGCAACGCGCGGACCGCCTGGTCGCCGAGGACGTCTCGGGGCGGACACACTACTTCCCGCCGGAGGTCGCCGCCGACCGCCGGCGCCGTCTGGCCCTGCTGCGCCGCGAGACCGCCCGGGACGTCGTCGTCGTCCTCGCCGAGCGGGGGCCGGCCGCCCCCGACGACGTGGCGGCGGAGCTGGACATCGCCCGGAGCACCCTCGAGTGGCACCTCGAGGGCCTCACCGAGGCCGACCTCGTGGCCAAGACCTACGACGAACGGGGGCGGGTGACCCTCTCGCTGGTCGAGGAGGAACGCGTCGCCGACCTCCTGTCGACCATCCAGCCCGGCCTGCCCGACCGCCTGGTCGACCGCTTCACCCGGCTCGTCGACCAGTTGCTCGCGGAGTGAGCCCGCCGCGGGCCGGATTCGACGGGCGTACCAGAACCCACTTTCCCGGGAGCGGGCTAGACCCGACCGATGCCATCCATCGCCAGCCGCGGCGTCTCCCGCCGCGCCTTCGTCAAGGCCGCCGTCGCCATCGGCGGGGCCGCGGCACTCGCGGCCTGCCAGACCCGGGAGTCCCCGGACCTCCCCACCGGGCCGGACTCCCTCGAGCGCCTGCCCGACCGCCAGCACGCCTGGAACGACGTCCTCGCCCGGGACGACCACGGCAACGTCCTGGTCCCGCGCCACCGCGTCCTCCTGTTGCTCGAGTACGACGGGTCGGGGACGCCGACCGGCCCGGAGCGCGAGACGGTCGAGGCCGCCCTCTCGGGCCTCGAGTCCGCCTACCCGCGGAGCAACGAGGGGCTGCTGGTCACGGTGAGCTACTCGCGGGCCTACTTCGACCGCTTCGAGGCCGCCCTGCCCGAGAGCGTCGACCTCCCCGCGCCCGCGGCCATGGCCCCCTTCGAGGACCCCGCCTTCGATACGCCCGACGCGGTGGTCCACCTGGCGAGTGACTACGGCTCGGTCGTCCTCGGCGCCGAGGAGACGCTGCGTGGCGAGCGGGACGCGCTCAACGGGGTCGCCGTCGAGGACTCCCTGTCCGAGGTCTTCTCGGTGGCCGACCGCCGGACGGGATTCGTCGGCGCCGGCCTGCCCGCGGACAACCAGGACGTCGCGGGCGTCCCGGAGGGCGACCACGTCCCCGAGGAGTCACCGATGTACATGGGCTTCAAGTCCGGCTTCGAGAAGAACCAGGCCAGCGAGGACTTCGTGACCATCGGGGATGGCCCCTTCGCCGGCGGGACGACCCAGCACCTCTCGCTGTTGCGCCTCCACCTCGACCAGTGGTACGAGCAGGACAGCCGGTACCACCGCGTCGCGACCATGTTCTGCCCGGCCCACGCCGAGGAGGGTGCCGTCGACGGCGTCGGCGAGAACCTGGGCGACACGAGCGAGATGACCGAGCGTGGCTGTCCCGCCCACACGACCGAGGACGCCCACGAGCACGGCGTCGTCGGACACTCCCAGAAGTCCGCCCGGGCCCGCGCGGAGGACTCGCCGCTGATGATCCGGCGGGACTTCGACTCCACCGACGACGAGCGGGCGACCCTGCACTTCCTCAGCCTGCAGGAGACCATCGCCGACTTCCGGGAGACCCGCGAGGCGATGAACGGCGTCGACGTCGCCGCCGACACGCCCGTGGGCCAGCGCCAGAACAACGGCATCCTGCAGTACCTCAGCGTCGAGCGCCGGGGCAACTACCTCCTGCCGCCGCGGCGCCACCGCGCCCTCCCCACCCCCCGCCCCGTGGAGGTGTCGGCGTGACGGGGTCCGGTCGCGGACGCCGGGGCGGCGCCGACCGGTCCCGCCTCCGCCGGCGGGCCTTCCTCGGCGTCGCGGGCGCGGCGCTTGCCGGGGCGACGGCCGGGTGTGGGATGCTCGAGCAGCAGTCCGTCGGGACCCCGGCGGTCCTCGCGGACCGGCCCGACCGGGTCTACGTCCCCAGCCACGTCGAGGGGATGGAGATGGCCGGCATGGCCAAGACCGGCCGCTACCGCTTTGCGCTCAGCTACAGCTACCCGCACCGCTTCTGGAACGTGGACGGCGACCGCACCGAGAAGGTGGCCGTGCAGGACGGCGACGGCGTCCACCTGATGCTCACCGCCTGGGACGCAGAGACGGGCCGGGTCCTCCCGGCCTCGAACCAGCGCGTCACGGTCTCCCAGGGCGGGGAGACCGTCGTCGACCGCTCGCTCTGGCGGATGATCTCACAGAACATGGGGGTCCACTTCGGGGACAACGTCCCGCTCGCCGGTGAGGGGACCTACGACGTGACCGTCGCCTTCGGCCCGGTGGGGGAGACGCTCACGGGCGCGCTGGCTGGCGCCCTCGGCGAGCGCGTGACCGCCTCGCTGTCCTTCGAGTTCAGCCAGGCCACCCTCCAGTCGATATCCATCGAGGACCTGGGCTACCGCTCGGGCCGAAACGGCGCCGTCGAGCCGATGCAGATGGAGATGATGCCCGTCGCGGGCACCCCCGCGGCGGCGGACCTTCCCGGCGACCACCTCGGCACCGTCGAGAGCGGGGACGTGGTCCTCGTCGCGACCGCGCTGTCCCGGCCCCCCGCGGGCGTCGAGGGGACGGGCCCCTACCTCGCCGTCTCGCCCCGGACCCGGTACAACGGCTACCCGCTGCCGGGGATGTCCCTGTCGGCGACGGTGCCCGGCGCCGAGGGCCCCGTCTTCGATGACTACCTCGGGGCCGCACTCGGCTCCGACCTGGGGTATCACTACGGGACCGTCCTCGAGGGCCTGCAGGACGCCGGCGAGGTGACTCTCTCCCCGGGGCTCACCCCGCAACTGGCCCGCCACGAGGGCTACGAGACCGCCTTCTTCGGGCTGCCCGCCCGGACGATCTCCCTGTAGGCACGCGCTCAGGACCGGGGCCCGCCGCCGGTCGCGGCCGGCGCGGTCCGGGCGGTGTACACCGCCGCGACGACGAGGGCGACCATCACCACGTCGAGGCCGTGTTCCAGCAGGTGGTGGTCGCCGGCGGCCAGGCTCCCCTGGAGGGCCAGTCCGGCGACGGCCGTCCTGGCCGCGAGGGCGAAAACCGCAAGCGCCACGAGGAGGTAGGGCCGCGAGCGCCGCCGGAGGAAGGCCGCAAGCGCCAGCCCGGCGACGAGGCTGGCGCCGAGGCCGGCCACCAGGAGCACCCCCGTCAACAGGAGGGAGTCGACGGCGGTCGCGTGCAGCGGGAGGGGCATGCGCCGGCGTTGGCGGCCGCGGCGCTTGTGCCTTCGGATGCCGCCGGGCCCTCAGGGCTCCCCGGGGCGGGCGGGGAAGCCGACGCGGTCGGCGTCG
>Ga0207797_1002934_pt1 | contig 11617 bp, 5 predicted proteins | sample PRCRCaboRojoPR_6_FD_187275 | JGI IMG/M metagenome (GOLD analysis project Ga0207797, IMG submission 187275) | Marine sediment microbial community from Cabo Rojo, Puerto Rico - PR CR 10% Liquid 1 (SPAdes) | ecosystem: Environmental > Aquatic > Marine > Coastal > Sediment | place: Cabo Rojo, Puerto... | reverse complement strand
CGCAGTGCTTGGACAATCGCCAATTCGACCGATATCGGCATGTAGAGAGGTCGATCCCACCAAACGCGATATTATAAACTATATATAGCTATATCAAAACCGTGATTGTGGAAGTTGAGACTACAAGGGGTATAGCAGGCCTCTGATGCGTGGTTTCAGCCGGTTCAGCGAGAAAAGGCGGCTTCAGATCACCCGCTAAACGACTCTTCTTATCGTATTACCAACAAGAGGGGCGAAATTTCGAGGCTCTCGACAGTGTTTCCACTCAGAAGGGCTCTCTATTTTGGGTGAATGTCTCTCTATCCGATTCCAGTCTCCTTCTTCAACAGAGTCAGTGTGTTGTCGGCCGTCACGATAGGGGAATGTTCGTATCCACCAGTCAATTCAACCTGTACCAGCAGATCAACCGCCCGCCAGATCGAGTACAGCAGACAGGCGAACGCGAAGTAGAAGAACCGTAGCCCGAAATCCTTCGACGTCGTCGCCGCCATGAACCGCTTAATAGACCGGTACCCGCTCTCGATCTCCCACCTGTAGCCATACTCAGTGAGGTGTCCGCTCCCGCAATTCGACATGAACACTGAGTACTGTCGGTGGTCGTCGTGCTCAGCGTTCTCTTTCCGCCGGTAGATCAGCGTCGTCTCGTGCCATTCGTTCTTCTCGAGATGCAGTTTCCGGTCAGTCTCGTATCGGTTCCGATCACGCTGGAGCAACCGTTTGGCCTGCGCTTTCTCGCTTGTCTGCATCCGCTTGGGCACGACGTACGACAGCCCGCGCTGGCTGAGCATCTCCAGAACGTGCTGGCTGTCGAACTCCCGGTCCATCAGTACGTTATCAACGTGAACCAGCTCCTCAGCTGAATCCAAGAGATCCCCGACGATCTCCTTGCGTGACTCACACTTCCGAACTGGCCGTGCGTCCAGCACAATCGGGACAGCGTTGCCGACTAATTGGACTGTCGCCCACTGGTAGGCGTACTCGTCGGTCTTCTCCATCGTCCCGATTATCTCGTCTTCGTAGCCCGTTCTATCACCGGTGAAGGGGTCAGCCTCGGTGATATCGATGGCGATGATTCCAGCTCGGAAGAACTCCTCTGTCTCCGCGACTTCGCTCAGGAGCCTGTTGACGGCCTGCCGGTACATCTCGCGGATTCCTGATACTGAAAGGTCACGAATATTTTCTCGATGGGAGTGACCTAACGGCGTTCGCTCACGAGTCGACTCGTAGGTGAAGCTACGAGCGCCCTCGTTCGCAGCCAGCCGCTCGCGAAGTCCGAGATACGTTTGTAAGTCCCAGTATGCGTTTTCGTGGATCTCACAGCCGTCTCCACGATCCAGCGAAAACGCCGGGAACACGATGCGGCTAATGTGGTCAGTGATCTTCTCTGCCTGCTCCAACGTAGTGTGATCGTCCGGGTCTGACTCACCCGACTCGTTTCCGTGGTATCGGAGCTTTCGTATCGGTTCACGCGGAACCGCGACACCTGCATTCTGGGCTTTGATGAGGATCGTTCGAGCGGCTGTCTCCACTGTCTCTCGGAGGTCAGGGGTGAACCGCTCGTGCCAGCTCCGCCACAGTGTCGACTGGTCTGGAATCGTCTCGAAACCCAGTTGCTCGCAGAGTTCAGGACGGTTCCTGAGGTAGTCAACGAGTGCTGTTTCGTGTTCCCACCCGTGGAGTTCTTTCAGTACGAACACCCGAAAGAGGGTGTCCATCTGGTAGCGGGTCGGCCCCGCATACCGGTCGTGGGCACTGAACCGGAAGTAGGCCAAGGGGAGTACACAGACGAACTCCTTGACCGAGTCGTGGCTTTCGTGATCGAACCACGTCTCTGAGACTGTCCGGATATCGGATTCCAGTCCGGCGAGCGACGTTCGATCGCACAGTGGTGTCGAATTATACGCCGGCCACTCACCGTATTTTCGTTGGGCGATCCGTCGAAAGACAGTCTGACGAGAGTCGAGAGTTCGGGGCATTACAGACGCTGGTAACACAATACCCTAGAACGCATCTACTTGACCGGTACAGGGAGATACAGACTGCGACAGGGCCACCGCTTTTCTGTCAAGGGAAATGCTATGTGTCTTCACGAACAGTGCAATGTATGAGTTCGACTCCATCTCTCGAACAGGTTCGGGGAGTGTTCAAGGCACTTGGGCCGCCTGGCACACCCTTTACCACGTCTGAAGTCGCCATAAGGTTCGATTGTACTGGTCGAACGATCTACAACAGACTTGAGACGCTCGTCAAAGATGGCGTGTTGGAGACGAAGAAAGTCGGGGCTCGGGGTCGTGTCTGGTGGCAACCGGTAGAAGGGCATAGAGTGGCCGATCAGGAAATCGATAAAAAGTACCAGAAAGTATTCGAGTCGATTAATCGGGGATTCTGTATCATCGAGATGTTGTTTGACGATGACGACCAGCCGGTCGATTATCGATTCCTCGAAACAAATCCCGCATTTGACGAACTCACTGGCTTACGAGATGCAGCGGGCAAACGGATGCGCGAGTTGGAGCCAGACCACGAAGATCACTGGTTCGAAAAATACGGTGCTGTCGCACAGACCGGTGAGCCAGTTCAGTTTACAGAATATGCGGAGAATCTCGGCAAGCGCTGGTACGAGGTCAATGCATTCCGGATTGGTGACCCTACTGATCACACCGTTGCCATACTATTTAATGATATTTCCGAGAGAAAACAGGCCGAAAAAACTGTACAGGAGGGTGAACAATTACTCGAAGCGTTGGTGGAAGCCACCACGGAGGGAATCTATCGTATCAGCCCTGATTGGTCTGAGATATATCAACTCGCTGGAGAAGGATTCGTATCTGACGACCTCCCAAACGCGTGGCAAGAGTATATTCCAGAAGATGAACAAGAGCGTGTCGGGCAGGCAATCGACGAAGCGATCGAGGCACAGAGTCCATTCGAACTGGAACACCGCATTAAACGCGCCGATGGAACCGTCGGGTGGACGCATTCGAGGGCAGTACCGATACTGGAAGACGGCAAAACTGTCGAGTGGTTCGGCACGGCGACGGACATCACCGAACGCAAGAAGCGTGAAGCGGAACTTGAGCGGCACAAAGTGTATCTCGAAAGCGTCTCGGATCTCATCACTATCGTCGATGAGGATGGGACTATCCAGTACGACAGCCCGAGCATTACCGAGACGCTCGGTTACGACCGCAATGAGCGAGTTGAGGAGTCGGCGTTTGTTTACATCCATCCCGAGGACCGTGAACGAATTAGTAAACGGTTCCAGAACCGTGTAGCAGGGACGGGTACTCCTCAATCAGTAGAATACCGCACCCGGACGAAAGATGGGACGTGGATCTGGGTCGAGAGCCGTGCTCACGTGCTGTGCGATACTTCACCGGTCGAAGGTATCGTCATCACGACGAGAGAGATCACCGAACGCAAAGAAGAGCAACGAGAGAAAGACATCCTCTGGCAAGCAATCGCGAAGATACATTCACCCCTCCTAATGGCGGAACCGGGTGGTGATGATAATCCAATCGTATACGTGAACGAAGCTTTCGAACAGCTGACTGGGTATACAGAATCGGAGATTATCGGTCGAGATTGTCGTCTTCTCCAAGGGGAAAACACCCGAGAAGAGTCAGTCAGCAACCTTCGAGAAGCAATCGAGAACGAGGAGCAAGTAACAGCCGAACTCCGTAACTATCGGAAGGATGGCACCGAATTCTGGAACAGCGTTACGATCGCCCCCGTGTACGGCGCTGATGGGGAGCTCGTCCGCTTTCTCGGGACGCAAGAAGACATCACTGAACGCAAGGAACAAGAACGCAAACGGCAGGAAGTGGTCGATCGGGTAACTGACGGGATCATTGAGGTGGATGCCGACTGGCGTTGCACATTTATCAACGGCAAGGGCGGAGAGTTGGCGAATACTTCTGAAGCTGAACTCCTCGGCCGAACCTTCTGGGAGGTGTTCGAAGGCGCACGAGGGACCACATTCGAAAAGAAGTACCGCGAAGTTATGGACACTCGGGAGCCAGCCTCGTTCGTCGAGTATTACCCGAAACTCGACAGTTGGTTTGACGTTCAGGCGTACCCCAACGATGACGATGGGGTCGCTATCTACTTCCGCGATGTGACCGAACGTAAGGAGCGAGAACAGGCCCGACAGCGAGCAGAAAAACGTTACCGGAAGCTGCTGGAACTGGCTCCGGTGCCGATCGTCGCTGTCGATCCTAGAACGGAAGAGATTATCGAAGCAAACGACGCTGCCGGAGAGCTCATCGGCTGTCCGAGAGCCGAACTTATCGGTCGAACGCGGGCTTCCCTCCATCCCACTGAAAACAGCGACGGCTACGACGCGATATTCAGGAAGGCCACAGAACGAGGCGGAACGTGGCGACATCTGCCCGATGGCTCTCCGACCCATATCGTCGACGAACACGGGAAAGAAATCCCAGTCGAGATCACCGCCAAGAAGGTTGAACTGGAGGGAGATGACATTGTCTACGGAGTTTTACAGGATATCACCGACCAACTCGAATATCAACGCCGGTTGGACACGCTCAATGAGGTAACACACGAGTTGTTTGATGCCGAGACTGGACGCAAGGTAACCCGAACGGCAGTCGAGGCACTGGCGGACGTCCTCGAAATCGCTACTGTCGCGTTTTATTCGTTCGACGAAGACGAGTGGGAACTCGGACCAGCTGTCCACACCACCTCGAGCGAAGACGCTGAAAAAATCGACGAACTCCCCGTTTTCGAACCCGGAGTAGGTGTTGAGTGGCGTGCATTTACCGACGGACAGACAGCGCTCGTCGACGATTTCAGAACGCGAGAGACGGACTACGAGTTTGAGCGGACGATCCGGAGTGAACTGGCCGTTCCGATAGACGATTGGGGGCTTCTCGTCGCGGGCGATACGCGACCAGATGCGTTCGACGACTGGACGGCCAATCTCGTGGAGACACTAGGGGCCACGACTGAAGCAGCACTTAAGCACACAGAACGGGAGCAAGAGCTCCGAGAACAGCGCCGAGAACTGCGGGAAATCGAATCGTTAAACCAGCAGATCCGCGATATCACTCATACGATCGTTCAGGCGGGCTCACGAGTAGAACTTGAGCAATCGATCTGTGAGCGACTGGTCGCGTCAGATGCGATCGAGTTCGCCTGGATTGCTAACGCCGATCTCGAGGAAAAAGCGGTGACTCCCCAGGCGCAGGCTGGGGCGGGCAGTGACTATCTTGACAGCGTATCTCTCACGTTGGATGGGAGTACAGACCCTGAACCGTCGGTACAGGCGTTGCAGTCACGAGACGCGTGTGGCAGTTCGAATATCGCGACTAACATCCAACACGGCGACTGGCGAAGTACGGCAATCGAACGGGATTTCCGATCCGTCCTAAGTATCCCGCTTATCTACAGAGAAGCACTCTACGGTACGCTCACCGTGTACTCACGCGCGACGTCAGGATTTCCGGATGCACTGAGATCCGTCCTGCAGGAACTCTGCGATTTGACCGCTCACGCGAGTGCTGCGATTGAACAAAAGGAGGCCTTGCATACGAAGCAGACGACGGAACTGGAGTTTGAAGCTCGAGACGAATCCGCCCTGTTCTGTCGATTCGCAGCCGCACTCGACTGTGAAATCGAACTCGACAAGGTCGTTTCACAGGTGGAGGAGACGACGCTCGCTTTCGTCAGTGTGGCTAATACGACGTCCGAAGAAGCACCGCAAGATGCCGAACGACTGGATGGAATCGAGAGTAGCCTTCTGATTGAGCGGGGTAACGACACGCTCGTTCAATTACGGTTGACCGAACCGTGTATCGGATCGGTGCTGTCCGATAGAGGCCTCATATTACGGCGACTGTCCGCTGATAGTACTCGATGTCGGCTGACAGTCGAAGTTCCAAAGGCGTTCGATACCCGGCAGGCGGTCAACATAGTTATGTCGCAGTACGAAGACGTTCATCTGGTCGCTAAACGGGAGTCCCGGAGCACGTCTGATTCGAACAAGCCTAGACGCGGTCTGGAGGCTCTCACCGCCCGGCAGCGCGAAGTCGTCGAAACGGCCTACCAGTGTGGATACTTCGATTCCCCCCGGCGTGCGAGTGGTAACGATATCGCCGAGCTGTACGGGTTCTCGAACTCGGCCTTTCACAAGCACCTCCGGAAAGCAGAACAGACTCTCTTCAAAGATCTTCTGGAGGACGTTGGCGATTCGTTGACTGCAACGGTTGCGGTTGAGTCCGAGCCCGAATGAGGATGGACTTCGTCGACGATCGGTCGGACACAGATAACTCCGCATATTAACCTTTCGTGGAGCGAGAGCTTCATATATCAATCTCATGTTTGATTAATGAATCGTGTTTCGGAACTCACATGGATACTGATAGAAAGACGATGACCCTCTCATCCTACGCGTTTTCTGTACCGCAAACGAGGTAGAGCAATCCAATGAGTGCAGATAACGGTACTGATAGCACGGCCGTGAACGACGAATCCCATGGTAGGTGTGTATGATAGTTGATAGAATGCAGCTGAGTGGGACCGACTTACGGCCGAAAATAATACTCGCGTTCGTCGTCGTCGCGCTGTTTGCGGGGGTCGTGGGCGGAATCGGCTACCTATCGGTCGGTGCTGTTGACGACGAGGCGCACAGGATCGCGGATGATGCCGAGGAACTGGATGCAGCATCGGAGATCATCTACGCGGCCGAAGAACAGCAAAAGGCGATACTGCTCGCGCAGTTGGGGCGGCAACAGGAGGCGCGACAGGTGTTGGACGAGGCGAACGAGCATTACACCGAGGAAGGGGTCGCGGTACTCAGGTCAAGTGACGTTCACCTGAGTGACAGAGAGGAGACGAAGCTTGCCGAAATTCAGCAGCTCCACGAGGAGTTTAACGCGGTCGCAGCCGAGTACTTCGAGGCCCAGGAAGCCGGAGATGCCGAATTCGCCGAACAGAAAGCGGCGGAAGCACTCGCTATCGACGCGGAGATGGAATCGGCAACGCGAGAATTCGAAGAGATCGTCGAAAAGGACAAAGAACAGGCGATTCTGTCCGCCGATCAGACGACACAGACCGCACAGCTTGCAACCGCGGGGATTACGGTGGTCGCGTTCATCGCGGCGGTTGCCATCGGTCTCTTTGTGGCACGGCGCATCTCGACGCCAATCAATCAACTTGCGGACGCAGCCGCTGCTGCCCGCAAGGGTGACCTCGGGACGGAACCCGACGAACACGTCGAAGACGACGAAATCGGTCGAATGATCGACGCGTTCAGACAGATGCAGTCGGACCTCCGGGAGGTCTTCGAGGAGATCGACATATTCAGTGACAACCTGGCAACTGGTGACGACGACCTCCGGGCTCGCGAGCGGGAGACTGACTTCCCCGGACGCTACGGCGACATCATGACGAACCTCGATCGCGGCGCCAACCAGGTTGTCAGGGGGTTCGAAGAGATACGGACAGCCAGCGAGAACTTTCAGAACGGTCGACTCGACCAGAAGATCGACACCGACATGCCCGGTAACTACGGTCAGATACTGGTCGCACTCGACGCTGGAATCAGCCAACTCAACGAGAGTCTCGTGACAGTCCAGCAGATCACCGACGAGGTCGCAGCGGCCAGCGAAGAGACGGCAAAGACAGCGACCGAACTCGACGACGCGAGTGCTGACGTCGCTTCCTCCGTCGAAGAGCTCCAGCAGGCAAGCGAGGACGTCGCACGATCCGTCGAGGAGATCAGTGCCGGCGCTGACGAGCAGAGCGACGACCTCGGGCGTGTGGTCGAGGAGATGACCGAACTGTCGGCGACCGTCGAAGAAGTCGCTTCCTCTGCCGAGGAGGTGAGTATGACCGCACAAGTCGCCGTCGAGCGGAGTCGCGAGGGCCAATCGGCGGCCGCCGAAGCAACCGAAGAGATCGCCGCCATCGAGTCACAGACGAAAGAGGCAGCCACACGGGTCAAAACGCTCGATGACAAGATCGCCGAGATCAACGAGATCGTCGACCTCATCACGGAGATCGCCGAGCAGACGAACCTGCTCGCGCTGAACGCGTCGATCGAGGCAGCTCGCGCTGGGCAAGCGGGCGACGGGTTCGCTGTCGTCGCCGAAGAGATCAAGAGCCTCGCCGAGGAGGTCGGAGAGGCCACGACCGAGATCGAAACCCAGATTACGGAGATCCAGTCGACGACAGCCGAGACGGTCGAGGGGATGGAGACGATGACAGAACGCGTCGATCGGGGCTCGGAGACCATCGAGGACGCGATCGACATGTTCGACGAGATCGCAGAGGCTGTCGACGAAGCTGAATCCGGTGTCCAGGAGATCAGTAACGCGACCGACGACCAGGCCGCCTCGACCGAGGAAGTCGTCTCGGCAGTCGAAACGGTGGCGAGCGTGAGCGACCAGACCGCGACCGAAGCGAGTACGGTTTCCGCAGCGACCGAAGAGCAGACCGCGTCCCTCACGGAGGTCGCAGAAACGGCCAAGCACCTATCGGACCTGTCAGACACGTCGACCGCGGAACGACTCGCCACGGCGTCGGGGACGCTCCGCGAGCAAGTCGCAGCCTTCGAACTCGACACTACGACACCGGCCGGCACGGCAACGGCCGACGGATCGAGTACAGCGAAAATGGCCAGTGCGACAGACGGCGGCGAACCGCGACTGTCAACAGAGACTGACGACTGAGAACCGGTAACGACTAGACGTGAGCTACGGCCCAAACGAACGACGAAACAGCGCGACGAGGCACGAAACGTAACGAACGAAAATGCCCGGCTCAAATCCAACCACGACCCGTACAGAACGCCAGGCACGGCGAGACGCGCTCGAACTGAACGCGAATCTACACGTCGGGGAAGAGCGGATCGAGTTGCTCCACGTCGACGACAACGAGAGCATCTTAGACCTGGCTGCGACGTTTCTGAAAAAGACACACGACCAGTTGTCGATCCACAGCAAACGAGATCCCCAAGAAGCGCTCGACTATCTCGAAACCAACGACGTCGATTGCGTCGTCTCCGACTACGATATGCCCGGCCTCAACGGCATCGGGCTGCTCCAAGAGGTGCGCGATACATATCCGGATCTCCCGTTCATTCTCTTTACCGGAAAAGGATCAGAAGAGGTCGCAAGCGAGGCGATCTCGAAGGGAGTGACTGATTATCTACAGAAGGGGACCGGGACGGAACAGTACGAACTCCTGGCCAACCGGATCGACAACGCCGTCGCGCAGCGCCGGTCGAAACGACGCGCCCACCAGATCGAACGTTGGCTCGTAGAACTCGCCGAAGAGACCAACAGTATCCTCTGGGTCTTCAATGCGGAGATGGACGACGTGCTCTTCATCAACTCCGCTTTCGAGGAGCTCTACGGCATTTCGCTAGATCGATTCCGTGAGGATCCACTGTGCTTTCTCGAAGCGACTCACCCAGACGATCGACCGGACGTAGAGCGGGCCGTCGAACGACTCCGTGACGGACAGACAGTCGAAATCGAACACCGAGTCAACGAAAGCGAGAACCACCGACGCTGGGTGTCCGTCCAAGGAAAGCCTATCCGTAACGACGACGACGAAGTCGCCCGAGTCGTCGGCTTCGTGACAGAGATTACCGAGCGCAAGGAACGCGAACAGCAACTCCGGAAGTTGCAGCGTGCCGTCGAATCCTCGGGCCACTCGATCTACGTTACGGATCGCGACGGCATCATCGAATACGTCAACCCAGCTTTCGAGGAGAAGACTGGATACACAGCCGAGGAAGCGGTCGGAAAGGCGCCGCACATGTTTCGATCGGGTGAACACGGGCAAGCGTTCTACGAAGACCTGTGGGAGACCATTCTCGACGGCGACACCTGGCGTAACGAGGTGGTCAACGAACGCAAAGACGGCGAACGCTTCGTCATCGACCAGACGATCGCCCCGGTAACCGACGAGTCGGGAGAGATCACTCACTTCGTCGCGGTCAACAACGACATCACGGAGCAACGAGCCACCGAGCGCGAACTGGAGACACTCCGGACAGCGATCGACAACGCTCACTCGCCGCTCACCCTCACTGACCCGCACGAAGAGGACAACCCGATGGTGTACGTCAACGATGCGTTCGAAGAGATCACGGGGTATACGGAAGCGGACGCTCTCGGACGGAACTGTCGGTTCCTGCAGGGTGACGGCACCGATCCCGAGACCGTGGCCCGGTTGCGAGAGGCGATCGACGACGAGGAGCCGATCACCGTCGAACTCCGCAACTACCGGAAGGACGGAACCCCGTTCTGGAACGAGGTGAGCGTCGCGCCGGTTTACGACGCCGATGGCGACCTCATCAGGTATCTCGGCACGCAGCGAGACGTTACCGACCGGAAAGAACGGACTCAGGAGCTGCGACGCCAGAACGAGCGCCTCGACGAGTTCGCCAGCGTCGTCTCCCACGACCTTCGTAATCCACTCAACGTGGCTGCAGGACGGCTGCAGATTGCCAAAGACGAGTGTGAGAGCGAGGAGCTAGCACACGTCGGGAGTGCCCTCGATCGGATGGAGGCGCTCATCGACGATCTACTGACGCTGGCTCGACAGGGAGAGACTGTCACTGAGTTCGAGCCGGTCGGTCTGTCGATGCTGGTCGAGCAGTGCTGGGCCACCGTCGAGACGGGGCCCGCATCACTCGCGGTCGAGATCGACGCTGAAACCGCGATTCGAGCGGACGAGAGTCGGCTGAAACAGCTGTTCGAGAATCTGATGCGAAACGCGGTCGAACACGGCGGGCCTGACGTCACGGTGACGGTCGGTGAACTGGACGATGGTTTCTACGTCGCCGACTACGGACCCGGAATACCGGAGAGTGAGCGCAGTACGGTCTTCGAGGCGGGCTACTCGACGGCCACGTCGGGGACCGGGTTCGGGTTGAGCATCGTCGATCAGATCGTCAGTGCACACGGCTGGACTATCGACGTTACCGAGAGCGAGGCCGGTGGTGCTCGCTTCGAGATTACTGGCGTCAACGGTGGTAGGTCTTCAAGCTGGGAACGCATCGGAGGTAACAATGGGGGCGATGAGCTAGTATGACTCCGGCACCTCGTTCCCTCTCGGATCGGAGTATAGTGATGGAACTCCACGAGGCGCTGGAGCAACACGATGTGGAGTTGGACAGTACCCCGCTGTACCAGTTCGTTGATCCAGAAGCACTAGAACGAGTTGTTGATTCCCTGGATGACGGCTTTGAAATCACCTTTGCGGTCGACACGGTTAGTGTTACTGTGACACCGGATGGTGTTCGGTCACATCGACGCGAGTGACCAGTGTAGCTACGCCGTCGGGCAATCCGGGGAGACATTTTGCCCGTATTCATTTTCTATCTCTACCCCGGAGATTGTTTGTATTTGATAGGTGCGTCAACGGGCAGTTCGTATTATAAGGAGGCTTCGAATTTGTAGGGATCTCCGAACAGAAGATGTAGCAGACGCCTGCTGATTGCGTATGCATCGAGATTGCCAGTCTCAACTTCACCCGTGATCTGGAAGTTGAGACTACAGCAGGTTTCGCGGGGCTCTGATGCGTGGTTTCGGCCAAATCAGTAATCGAGGACGGCTCCAGATCGGCTCTCGATCGTCCTTTC
>Ga0207797_1002933_pt1 | contig 11618 bp, 9 predicted proteins | sample PRCRCaboRojoPR_6_FD_187275 | JGI IMG/M metagenome (GOLD analysis project Ga0207797, IMG submission 187275) | Marine sediment microbial community from Cabo Rojo, Puerto Rico - PR CR 10% Liquid 1 (SPAdes) | ecosystem: Environmental > Aquatic > Marine > Coastal > Sediment | place: Cabo Rojo, Puerto... | reverse complement strand
CGACTCGGCCCGCTCCCGCATCGTCAGCAGCCCCCAGCTCTCCCGACCGCCCCCAGCCCTGTTGGGATCGAACCCCACCCCGTTGTCGCTGATTCGCAGCCGAATGACACCGTCCCTGGCCGAAAGCGCTATCGTCACCAGATCAGCTTCCGCGTGCTTTGCCGTGTTGTTCAGTGCCTCCTGGCAGATGCGGAACATGGCGTTCTCAACCTGGGACGAGAGGCAAGAAGCAACCTCCTCCCGCCCGCGCACCGCCACCTCGATGTTCGTCCGCGACGCGAAGCGGTCCCCGTACCAGTGGAGGGTCGATATCAGACCATAGTCGTCGAGCACTGGCGGTCGGAGGTCGCTCATCAGCTCCCGGATCCTCTCGTTCGTCTGCGAGACCAGCGCCAGGGAATCGTCCAGCCTCTTGCGCAGGTCCGTGATACCGCGGCGCTCCAAGTGGGTGCGGACGAGGGAGATGTTCAGGTCCAACGCGGTGAGATTCTGGCCCACCTGGTCGTGGAGCTCGCGGACGACGCGCCGCCGTTCCGTCTCCTCCGCCTCGGCTAGGCGGGCGATAGCCCGCCGCAGTCGGTCCCCCTGGCGCTTCACCGAATCGAAGAGGCGCGCCTGCTGGATGGCGATGCTGACCGTGTCGGCGAGCTCCTCTAGAATCACCTTGTCCTCAGCTTCGAATCCCGCGATGCGATCCGACCCGAGCGTCAGAATCCCGATGAGCTGGTCGCCAAACCCAATGGGCGCGGTCAGGAAGGACTTGATCCCCTCGCCGGTCACCAGGCGAATCATGGGTGACGATTGCGGAAGCTCCCGCGCATCGGGCACGAGCACCGCCTCCCGGCGCTCCCACAGGTCGGCCAGCCATCCCTGTTGCGTCAGGGGGAAACGCGTCCCTGTGGCCGCGCGCCCGGCCCCCGTCGTCTGTGTGGCAGCCAGAACCACAACCTCGTCCGCCTCCCAATCGAAGACGTTGATGCTCGCCCTCTGGCAGGGGACCAGATCGCGCAAACGTTGCACCACACTCTGGGCGATCTCCTCGGTCGATTGCGCCCCGAGGATGGCCTGATCGATCTCGTGCACCGTCTCGATACGCTGCAGGCCTTTACGCAGGGCCTCCTCTGCTCTTTGGCGTTGCGCCAACTCCTCCTGCAGTGCCTGGTACAGCTTCGCGTTGTCGAGCGCGACAGCGATCTGGTCCGCCATAGTCTCCAGGACGACCCGGTCGCTGCTGCCGAAAGCGTCTCTCATCGGGCTCTGGACATCCAACACGCCGACGGCTTCATCTCCCCCGCCGATGGGCACCGACAGCTCGGAGCCCACAGGACGCGGATCCGCCGGACAGTCCCAGTAACGGGGATCCTTACTGACGTCGTTGACCACCAGCGTACGGTTGTTCAGGGCCACCCAGCCGGTGATTCCCTCGCCCAACGACCGCCCGCATCGGGTGCATTCGAAAGGGCCATCGCGCTGGGCAAGGGCGGCCACTTCAAGGCGCTCCGTTTCCGGGTCGACCAGCAGCACGGAAACCTGGTAGAACCCAAAGGTCTCGTGCGCGAGCTGCACAGCCCGTGCGAGGACCTCCTCCGCCGTCCGCTCTCCCGCGATCTCCTCGCCAATCTTGTTCAGGAACGCCGCCTGGATGGCCCGGCGTCGCAGCGCCTCCTGAATCGTCTTCCGGCGGGTCACGTCTACGAAGAACGTCATCAGCTGTGTCGGCCGACCGGCATCGTCTGGTACGGGGCTCACCGAGGCCTGGACGTCGAAACGGGTACCATCGGCGCGCCGGGCGACGAGCTCGCCCACCCATCCACCTTGCTCGGCGAGCAAGCGAAGGGCCAACTCGATGTCCCCCTCCCAGTCGCCAAAGGAGCCGATGTGGCGCCCCACCACGTCCGCATCACTCGGGTAGCCCCACATCTCCAGAAACGCCCCGTTCACGTAGTTGATCACGCCGTTCAAGTCGATCAAGGCGACGCCGTTAAGCGAGCCTTCAATGCCCGCGTTCATCACCCGCAGCCGTTCCTCCGCCTGGCGGAGGGACCGGGCGTACGCCGCCCGGATCTCCTCCTGCTGCTCGAGGAGGGCATCCATACCCGCCCGGTGGAGCCCGGAGGCCATACCGATCATCAACTTCGACACCCGTTCCCGAATGATGTCGCCAAGGTCGGGCGGCACGTCGTCGTGGAGCGCGGACACGAGGGCAACGGGAATCTGGCCCACGGCTTCCGGTCGGATGTGGAGGCGAACGAAGGCCGCGCCGATGGCCTCCGCCTCGTTGGGCGTTCCCCCCTCACGGAGCAGAAACGCCGTTGCGTCTGCCCAGATCTCGGAGAGCCTGGCGCGGAGATCACTATGGGAGCGGAACGCCACAGCGCTCCGCCACACGGCGTCGTACCACGCGTCGACCACGCGCGGTGCGCGCTCCTCGAGGAAAGACCGCAAGTCGGGGATCGGTGAGGTCAAGTCCGGCATTCGGCGGCTATCGTCATCCTCTACTGATTAGCAACTCGGCATGTTCAGCATCGCCCGATAGAGCCATCTTAGCACTGGCTCGAAAGCCTACGGCTTGCGTCCCACCCCGACCAGCACGTTGCTGACCTCGGCGGTCTCGAGCATCAGATCGTCAGGACTCTCCGGCCGCCATTGGGGGGCCCGCACCAATCCGGGCTCCACGATCTCCAGACCGTCAAAGAACCTGATGATATCGTCCCGCCAGCGAGGCCTTGTATTCGCCGTGGATTTGTAGCTCTCAGCTGCCTCGGACACCAACTCCTCCGTGTGCTCCTGGAGGAGTCCGTGGCTCATTGTCACATAACTACCCGACGCCAGGGCCCCGATCAGGGTAGTTGTGGCCCCGTAGGCCAGTTCATCATCCTCCACGAAGTGGAGTAAGGACGTCATCGTCAGCGACATTGGCCTCTCGAAGTCTAGCAAGACGGAGACCTCGGGATGTTCGAGGATTGCCTCCGGGTAGCGCACGTCCCCCTCGATGATGGTCGCCCCGGGATCATCTTTCAACATCTCGGAGCTGTGGGCGATGACCACCGGATCGACATCCACGTAGACGACCCGGGCATGGGGGATCGTCGCCCGCGCGAGGTCGTGAACGTTGCCCGCCGTGGGCAGCCCCGAACCGATGTCCAGGAACTGATCGATCCCCTCGGAGGTGCAGAGGTCGATCGCCCGCCGCAGGAAAGCGCGCTGAGCGATAGCCCCCTCCTTTAGATAGGGCAGGTGCTCCAGCAACCTCTCCGCCGCCGCGCGGTCCGCCGCGAAGTTGTGGTGTCCCCCCAAGAGGTAGTCGTAGAGCCGCGCCGGGTTGGGCCGGTCAATGTTCGTCCCCTCAACAACCCAGCTAGGTTTCGGTCCTGTCATAGGATGTCTTCCTTCCTCCGTGCATAAGCTGCTTCCCCCTTCGGGTTCATAGACCCGGGTTAATCCGTCGCCTCAGCTTCCCGATCCGAGGTCCGAGGCGCTGAAGCTTTCCGGCAGCAGTTCGGCGACCGTGGTCTCACGCCAGTGCCCCGCGCTGTCGCCGATCAGGACGAGAATCTCATCTCCGAACTCACGCAGGACCTGGCGACAGGAGCCGCACGGCGCCCCACCGTTCTCGGTGACCACCGCGACCGCAATGAACCCCTCCTCCCCGGCGCACACGGCGTGGAAGACGGCAGACCGTTCGGCGCACATCGAGAGGGGATACACAGCGTTTTCCACGTTGCAACCCTGGTAGACGCGACCCGCGCTCGTCAGCAGGGCGGCACCGACCCGATAGCCCGAGTAGGGGGCATAGGCCCGCTCACGGGCAGAGGCCGCCGCCGCAACCAGGGCCTTCCGGTCCACGTCAGACTTGGTCGTCATCAGTCGCCTCATCTTTCTTCCTCACCCGAGCCGGAACGCCGTAAGCCAGCGCCCCGGGCGGGACGTCCCGGGTCACGACTGCCCCGGCCCCCGTCTTGGCCCCCTTCCCCACCCGCACCGGTGCCACGAGCATGGTGTCGGAGCCGATGAAAGCCCCCTCCTCGATCACCGTGGGGTGCTTACTCTCCCCATCATAGTTGCACGTGATCGTCCCGGCCCCGATGTTGGCACCGGATCCAACGTCGGCGTCGCCCAGGTAACTGAAGTGGCCCATCTTGGCGCCGGGGCCGAGGGTCGACTGCTTGAGCTCACCGAAGTTCCCCACGTGCGCACCCTCGCAAAGCCGCGCGCCGCGCCGGAGGTGGCCAAAGGGGCCGATGTCCGAGCCGTCTTCCATAACTGCCTCCTCCACCACCGAGGCTGTCACGCGGCATCCGTCGCCGATCTCAGAATCCTCGATCACCGTGTTTGGACCTATGACACAGGCCTCGCCCACAACAGTCTGACCACGGAGATGCGTGTTCGGGTGCAGGGTCGTGTCCCGCCCCAGGGTGACGTCGGGGCCGACGTATGTCGTGGCGGGATCGACCATCGTCACGCCGGCGCGCATCCACCGTTCGTTGATGCGCTGCCGTAGGACCCGCTCCGCCTCTGCGAGATGGACGCGGTTGTTGATGCCCAGAAGCTCGTCGGCATCCCGACTGACCACCGCCTCCACTTTCGAGCCCTCGTCAACGGCCATGCCAACCAAGTCGGTGAGGTAGTACTCCTCTTTGGGCAGACTGAGCGGGATCTGATCCACGTGGTCCCAGAGCCAGGGACCGTCGAAGCAGTAGACGCCGGCGTTGAGCTCGCGGATCGCCAGCTCCTCGGGCGTGGCCACTGCTTCCTCAACGATAGCCGCCACGCCGCCGTGCTCGTTACGGACCACCCTGCCGAACCCCCGCGGATTGTCCTGGATCAAAGAGAGCATCGTGATCGGCCCGGGGTTCTTCCGCTGCCGCCCGACGAGCTCGCCTAACGTCTCGGCTCTCAGGAGCGGCATATCGGCGTAGGAGACCAGCACCCGGTCTGCGCGCCCGCGCAGGGCCTCCCTGGCCTGAAGGACGGCGTGCCCCGTGCCCAGTTGCTCGGCTTGCTCGACCGTCGTCACACCATCACCGACGACGTCTTCCACAGCTTCCTTGCCGTGGCCTACGACGAGCACGGGGGGTAGGTCCGTCAGCTTCCGAGCCGTGTCCAGGGCGTGGACGACCAGAGGCTGCCCACCGAGGGGATGAAGCACCTTCGGCAGATCGGACTTCATGCGCGTCCCCTCACCGGCGCCCAGAATCACCACAGCAAGACTCAATTTGACCTCCTAATTGTCACCCCACGGCCGGGAGAGAATCTCGCGCGCCTGGGCGTCAAAGGCCGGCCCAAGGCCAGAAGCCGAGCGCGCGGACGTCCCGGCCGCTGAGCTAATGAGGTTCGGACGGGGGTGGGCCAGATCCGCAGCAAGAGCCGCGGTCTGCCGCGGCTCACTGAACACGTCATTTGAAGGTATTCGATGCTTGACCAACAGGGGAAAAATGGGGCGGTAGGATTCGAACCTACGATCGCGGGATCCAAAATCCCGTGCCTTACCGCTTGGCCACGCCCCATTACTATGCACCATTATAGCACAATCACCACGCCTGACAATCGTCTTGCCGCCAGACACGGACGCCTGACCACTCACAGATCGGCCCAACGCCAGCCGGGCGGGAGCGGGGCGGAGAATCGAGACGAAGCGCCCGCTCACCCACCCAACATTGGCAGCTCAACTGTCCTACAGGACCCCCATCTTCGCGGCCGAGAAGAGCCGCACGTAGCCGCAGTTGTCGCACATCACGTGCACCATCGGCAGCTGCAGCCCCTCCTCAGGCGCGCGAACCCGTTCTCGAACCCGCGGCGCGATGATCTCACTCGTCACCCAGCTCGTGTTTCCGCAGGCCGGGCACGTGGTGTCGATGTCCTTCTCCTCCATCCAATCCTGCACCTGGTCCATCTGATCCGGTGTTAGTGGCACAATCTCCCTCCCTGGCTATCCTAGCGTCCGGCGTCCCCTCCCGCGACGGCGGACCCGGACATGTCCAACGCGGGCCCCTCCCCCACGCCAAAGCGCGTCTTTCCATTATAACGCCGCTGTCCAGCAGCGCAATAGTCGGTGCGAAGGACGTGGACAAAGAAGGTGCGCGCATTCCGCGCCTGGCATCTGCCAGACGACGTGCAGGCCCTGGAAGGACAGGTGGGGCAACGGCTCGGCGAGAAGTGTGGAGATTCGTTCCTACAGGCTTGGAAACCTGTAAGCCTAGAAGGGGAGGATGCGCGGCCCTCCGAGCAGAGACTGGATCAAGACGGCAGCGCCCAGCAGGAGTCCCCAGGTCCCGTACCCAATCAGCAGCAGCCATCCAAGCCGCAATCCGGCGCGGGCCCCGACCCAGACAGCCAGGAGCCAGCAGAACGAGGCGAAGACGCCGAAGGCCATCGATCTGACGAACGCAACCACCTCCGTCTGCGTCGTCCCGTCCGCCGAGTAGATCAACCAGAGGGCCAGCGTGATATTCATGGGCATCGTGGCCGCGATGGCAGCGAACGCCTTGGAGCGCTCGCGAAGGACGGCAATCACGATGATGATCAGAATCGAGGCCGCGACAGGCCCGAATCGTTCGAGGATCTCTCTCATAGGTTCGGTGAAGGGTTCTCCAATCCTGACCACAGTCCGTTGGCCCAGTGAGGCTCCGTCGCCGGGTTTCGTCCGAAGGGAGGGACCGCCATCGTACACCCGCTCGTCCGGGCCCGCAAGCGGAACCCAGCTGAGCCGCGGGTGGTGGGCCTTTCCTTTAGTCCGTTTCGCAGCGCAAACCCCGCATCAGGTCGTCCTAGGACCAGGCCCGAGGAAGGTCGATGAACCAGAAGCGGACGTCCCAGTCAGACCTCTCTCCGGTCATTCCCCCGCGGACCGTCCCTCCCTAGACTCCCACGCTTGGGCAACCCGCCAGACGAGATCATACACGGGCTCCTTGATGGTGTAGTAGGCATCGATGTCGTGCGGGAACCTGGCCGCGAGCTCCCGCTTGATCCGCTCGATCGTCTTGGCCGCTTCTGGGTGAGCGGACAGGTAGTCTCGGAAAAGGAGAGGATACCGCTGATTCGGCCTGCCCGCGGCCCGCACGTGGAGATTCACCCGTCGCTCGCCATCCGGCTGGATCAAGAAGAGCTTCCGCCACAGCTCGGGATCCGCGTCTTCGCCTGCCGGAACGTGGTCGTGGGTAACGTGAGGTTTGTGCCGATACCCAGCGTCGATCAGCCGCTCTGTCACCTCAGGCGTCAGCGCCCCCACGGTAATCTGAACGTCGATGACGTCCTTCGCCGCCATGCCGGGGACCGAGGTGGAGCCGATGTGGTCGATGCATAGGGCCAGCGGGCCCAGGATCGTCGCCAACGAGGCCCGAATCCGTTCGCACACCTCGGGCCAGCTCTGGTCATACTCTTGAATGCGGATCATCGCGTCACTCCAGCGCCTGCCCGCGGTGGTGAGCCCCCAGACCTGACGGATCGCGCAGCACAGATCCGCATCTGATCCTCCTGAGCGTCCTTGTTCGATACCCCAACGCTACTTGTCGGGCAGCGGCGGCAGCTCATCCAGCCCGAACGTCTGAGCCGCGGAGAGCGTGATGGCGCGCAGCTCGCCGCGCAAGTCATCTGACATCGTGGGCAACTCGTAGGCGTCCAGGAGTGAAATCACGCGATCCTGTGCCCGTTCCCAGGCGGTTGGGCTACCTTGCTTCTTCCAAGCGTCCAACGAACCGCGGTCAATGACAGCCGAAGGGAGGTGCTGTTCCCGGCTGAACCACTCAAGTGTATGACGTTGCCCCAGGTAGTCGCCCCGATGGCCCATCTCGCGCATCAGCTCGAGGGCGATAGGCTCATCGCGGACCTCCACCCCGGCGATGAGGCGCTTTGCCATCCCAATGATCTCGGCATCAATGATCAGCTTCTCACAGCTCTGACAACTCTCGAAATCCATCATGCCGGCGCCGGCCACCATGTTGACACCCGCCAGTGCCGCCACTAGGGTGCTTCCGGCCGACTCCAGCCCGCACTGCGCATCGACGACCTTAGCGTCACTCATACTGAGGTAGACGTGGGTCGGTAGGCCGAGAGCCCTGCCCACCTCCGCGCAAGAGACGTCAATCATCCAGGTACCCACGGCGCCCATGGGGGTCGTTCCCTCGCGCATGTCAAACACGGCGGGGGAACCGCCCCAGACGATGGGAGCGCCCTCGGCGGCAAGCTGGCATATGGTCACGCCACTCAGAGACTCCGCCGCGTGCTGTACGGCGGCCCCGGCCAGTGTCACCGGGGCGGTCGCGCCGGCCATAGGCATCGAGATCAACTCCGACGGAATCCCGTGGCGCGCGCAATCGATCATGTTCTGACACGTCAGATCACTCCACATCAGGGGAGGGGAGGGGCATACATCGAAGATAGCTATGGGCTGCGCGGCCAAGGCATCCTCGCCACCGGCCACCGCCACCAGCATCTCCCTCATCGTCCACCAGGTATCCTTTCGGAAGGCCCCGGTGACGATGGGCTTGCGCATGAAATTGAGCGCGACATAAAGACGGTAGAGATCGCCGATCTCCTTGGGCACCTCGCTGCACACGAAAGCCGTGCTCTGCGCATCCATCTGTGGAAGCGTCTCGACGAGCTTGACGAACCTGACGAGGTCCTCCGTCGTGGGGTGTCGCTGTTCCTGCACGTCGCCATCGAGCACCATCAGAGCGCCCGACCCAGGCGTGAACTGAACGCTCTCCGCGCCATAATGGACCGCAGGCTCGCCATCAAGATCGTAGAGGCTGAATTCGGCGGGCGCAGTCTCGAGCGCGCCGAGCACGACGTCCTCCGGGATGTGAGCCAGCTGGGCTTCACGGTCTACAGTCGCACCCGCGTCCGCGAGAAGATCCAGCGCTGTCGCGTTCTCTACACGCACGCCGGGATCCATCAGCAAGGCAAACGCCTCATCGGTAATCTGGTCGATGAGGTCATCGCTGAGAAGCTTGAAACAGGGTCGCATGCTCCGTCTCCTTTCATTCATTGAGGGGTCCGCCGCCCCGGCACACACAACGTGCCGGCAGCAGATTTGGGCAGCCGAGCGTCGTCGACGCACCAGGATCCTTTTCCGACCACGACGCTAAGGAGTCTGCTACGCGGAGAGACTCAGATCGACAACCCTCACACAGTTCGTCCTGCCATTCGCGTCTGTCACGGAAAGTGAGCGAGTTCGTCCCGGCTAGAAGCGATCGAGCAGACGGGCCTTGGTTTCCTCCACGTGCCTTCTCATCGCCCCCGCCGCGGCGGCTCTGTCTCCGCGCTGCAGCGCCTCGATGATCTCCATGTGGTGCTGGGGCTCCACGAACCGGGGATCGAAGGCCAGCATGCGCCGCATGTCTTCCATCAGCCGCTTAATCAGATCTGCGAGCCGCCGGTTTCCTGAGGCTCGACCGATCCGATGGTGAAAGGCCACGTTCAGTTCGTACGCTCTCTCGTAGGCATCGGCACCGTCAGCCTCCGCCAGAAGCGCCGATTCCTCGTCCCGATTCTCTCGGAGAGCGGCGATCTCGTCCTCGGTGATTCGGTCCGCAGCCAGGCCAGCCGCCTCAGCCTCCAGTATGGCGCGCAGATGGAAGACCTCCAGCACGTCCTGGACGGTGAACGTCGCAACAACGTGGCCTATCCGAGGCAGCGAATCGACAAAACCCTCGTGCCGCAGCAGAACCAGGGCCTCCCGCACGGGCGTCTTGCTCATGCCGTATTCGTCGGCCAGTTCGGCTTCCGTCAGTATCGCCCCAGGCTGGATGTCGCCAGAGACGATCCTCTCTCGAACGCCTTCATAGAGCACGGTTGTCTTGTTCGTCCCAGCCACGGTATCCTCCTACGCCCTCCTCAGCCATCGGTCACCGGGTACTCATCGAGCGTGATCGCCGTCCTGCGCCCACTAGCGCAGACTGCCCCGGAATCCAGGCGTTCTTCCTACGGGCCTGGCTGCCTAGGAGCCTATGTAGCCCGTCGCACGACTCTCCCCTCGACGAAACGCCAACGCTTAGCCCGGCATACGGAAACCCTCTTCAGCCTCCAGCCAGCTCACCAGGAGCGAGACCGGTCATTGGACTCACCCATCAGGAGACGGGCGTTTAGCTCGCCCGCGGGCCCCGGGGATGCTCAGGCTGCGCCGCGACAGCCCCACCCCTCGGCCGACGCCGGCTGTACCCGTCCGACCAGCTAGGGCTGGCTGGCCAGCCCGCCCGCGATCTCGCCACCGTCGATCACGAAGGCCTGACCGGTGATGAAGTCAGCGTCCTCCGACGCCAGGAAGGTAAACAGAGCAGCCACGTCCTCCGGCCGCCCCAGGCGCTCCAACGGCAGTTTCGCCGAGAAGGCACGCCGCATCTCTGGCGTATACTCCGCTTCCTGCATTGGCGTCAGGATGAAGCCGGGACAGACGGCGTTGACTCGCACCCGGGGGCCCAACTCCAAGGCCATGGAGCGGGTCAACTCGATGACGCCCGCCTTCGAGGTATTGTAGTCGGCGTAGTAATGGTAGCCGGTTAACCCGTTCGTCGAGCCCATATTCAGGATTACGCCCCCGTCCGCTGCCAGCATCCGTCGCGCTGCCTCCCGCGCCACGAAGAAGACCCCGTCCAGATTGACCCTCATCACCTCGCGCCACTCATCCGGTGAGACGTCCAGAAAGCGGTGCCGAATGCTGATCCCAGCGTTGTTGATCAGCACGTCTACGCCCCCCATCAGACAGTCGAGTTCCCCGAAGGCGCCAGCCACGGAAGCCGGATCGGACACGTCGGCACTGACCGTGCCAGTCAGCGCTGCCAGCTCGCCCTTAATCCTCTCCAGGGCCGCTTCGTCTCGATCCAGCACGGCGACACGCGAGCCCTCCTCCAGGAACCGCGCCGCCGTCGCAGCGCCGATGGCCCCCGCACCCCCGGTGATCAGGACCCGCTTCCCCTTCAGACCGCGCATCACACCCTCCTCTGCCAAACAATCAACGATCCGACGGATGTGCTCAGAATGACCGAAAAGCCAACCCCTTCGCCCGGGGATTCCAGACACCTATGCATCAGCCGGCCAAACCCCCGCCGTCCACCACCAGCGCCGTCCCCGTGACGAACGATGAGGCATCGCTGGCGAGGTAGAGCGCCGCCTCAGCGATGTCCTCCGGCCTACCGATGCGCCGTAGCGGGCGGTCTGCCGCCTCCGCCAGGAAGTCGCCATCTGACGCGCCCATCTGACGCGCCTCATCCCGCAGCATAGCCGTGTCCGTGTCACCCGGGCAGATGCAGTTGACGCGGATGGACTGTTCGCCGTGGTCGAGGGCCATGGCCCGGGTCATGTTGACCACAGCCGCCTTCGAGGCACAGTAGGAAACAGCCTTGCGGCCGCCGGTCAGGCCCCAGCCCGAGCCCGTGTTGATGATCACACCGCCTCCCGCCCGGGCCATGACGGGGATGGCGTACTTGGAGAGCAGAAAGACTGACTTGACGTTGACGGCCATCACGCGGTCCCAAGCCTCCTCACTCGTTTCGACGACCGTCGCCCGTCGGATGATGCCCGCGTTGTTAAAGAGGACGTCAAGCCCACCCAGCTGGTCCACCGTCTGCTCGACGGCGCGCCGGCAGTCGCCCGCGCGGCTCACGTCACAGCGCACAAAGACA
>Ga0207797_1002932_pt1 | contig 11620 bp, 7 predicted proteins | sample PRCRCaboRojoPR_6_FD_187275 | JGI IMG/M metagenome (GOLD analysis project Ga0207797, IMG submission 187275) | Marine sediment microbial community from Cabo Rojo, Puerto Rico - PR CR 10% Liquid 1 (SPAdes) | ecosystem: Environmental > Aquatic > Marine > Coastal > Sediment | place: Cabo Rojo, Puerto... | reverse complement strand
ATATCCGAACCGATATTTTGTACAGGTCCTCTAATAAGATCAATCCCCTGAAGTGCCTTTAATTGATCCGAGGGATTCGGGTCAATACAAGTAAGTGAATAATCACCACCTGTTTCCCGGTTGTTCTGCTTTAAAGCATTCAGCATACACCAGGTGGAGGTACCACTTCCAACTTCAATGACCCGTGCCGGTTGATAATACCGGATTACTGCATGGAGAGCCTGGGCCTCGATATATCCATATCCGGCACCGAAACCGTAGTCCATTGCAAATCTGTAGGATTCATTACCCCGGTATTCCTGCTGAAAAGGCAAGCAGATCTCTTTCAGGTTTGTGATCTGGTCGTCGAGATTTATCTCTAATCCGGGTAAATCAGACTTGGAGGACCACTGATCTCTGGTGTTTTCCAACTCCAGAAGATCAGGAACGGCAGAGTAGTAATGTACTGGTAAGATATGCACTCCAAACCGTGTGAAAAATCTATGCAGATAGAATAATAACCGTTTCAGAAAATTTTTAATGGACGTTGCATTCATCTTCCTGGTTAACTCAACAATGCGTGGTTTTGTGAACGAGATCTATTAATTGACATTTGTTAATTTCAACAATAATGAGAGGGTGTCAAATAAATTTTGAGGCGAACTGCAAGGTGCTGAAGCCTTAGCTCGGCAAAAAGCCCCACCCGGGTTGTCTGAATTACATCATGTGCTTACAGGTTTTGTGGCGTGCATCACAAAACGTATACACCAGCTGCTAACAGTTATACCACAAAGTGGGCTACCATGGAATCCCGCCGTGGCGGGATGGACAGGTGTTTGCTAGCCCCGTATGGAGTCCCGCGCCAGCGGGACGGAATGCGGGGCGGGCAGTCGGCGTCGTGGGGCATGGGTCGTGTGTCCTGTCTCGTCAATCTCCTGACCTATTGGACAATTCGCGAGGGCCTGAAGACCCTCGCTGACCGGCAAAAAGCTACCAAGGGGCTGGGCGGGCTTAATACGTCAGGAATCATGGGTCGTGCGTTGTGTGTCACATCTCGGATTCTCCAATCCCTGACAGCTCTATTGTGGGGTTGTCATTTTCAAGACACCAAGAACAACCTCGTCCCCTTTATCCTGGAACGCCGGTTCCATAGCTCATTTTTGCTTCGTGTCTTCGTGCCTTCGTGGTGAATCTTTTCTCCTGCTTCTCCCATCTCACATTCCACGTCTGCCATCTCACCTCGTACTGTCACCCTGCGCCATTTTTGCATTAATCATTTATCAATAATCAATCATCATTCCTTTCCCCTCTTCCCAAACGCAAGAAAATCAGTCCGTATCCTTCAGCCGAATCCGCCGGATTCCCTGTAAATCCTGAATCACAGAGGTGTAAATAAATACTTACACATGAAACAGGTAAAATAGACTCTAACTGTTAAATATTTTTGCTAAAGACCGGTTTTTTTTGTCCGATGATAGTAGCAGAACAGATGAATGAACGAAACGGATGTCTCTTATGCTTCGGTGGGCGAAAAATGAACAGGAAAAAACAGGACCGGAACCCATAATGCTGTACCAAACCGTGCAAGACCTTCTCATGGAGCATTGGAACAAGAAACCCCAGTCAAATGGATATGCGCACACACAGATGTGATATCCGGAAGAAGGAGAACGACCCCATGAGACGTGCACTACCCATTTTCATTTTACTTCTTGCTGCAAATCCCCTGTTTGCAGGGATTACCGATATCCAGTTTTCCGCTCCTGACGCTACCGTGAACACCGGGGCAAGCTTTATCGTACCGGTCCAGGTCACGGATCTCACCGGCGAAGGCGTGATTTCATACGAATTCACCGTATCCTATCCCGACGCTGATCTGACCTACACGGGTTTTGAAACACAAAACTCCATCAGCAGCGGCGGAACGATCATGGACAACCCATCTTCAGGGACAGTAAAAATTGCCGGAATTTTCGTCAGCGAGCTCTCCGGCGCCGGCGATTTACTGTATCTGAACTTTACCGCGGATCAGGTAGGTTCGGCAGGTCTGCAGTTCTCTGGCGTGATATTTAACACCACTGCTCTCACACAGGTAAGTGACGGAACAATTACTATTGAGGAACAGGATGCCCCACCCCAGTTCAACAGCCTGCCCGCTTCCGTCAGTTTTGCCGAAGACCAAAGTACAGATCTGGATCTGTCTCAATACTTATCCGATGCGGATAATGCCACCAGCGAACTCCAGACAACCGCCAATGTACTGAGTGGGAGCGGACTGAGCACCACCTTCAACGGACATACCGTCACACTGCAGGCGGACCCCGATGTGAACGGAACCTGGGATGTGGAATTCATCGCTGAAGACCCGACGCAACTGCAGGCGAAAGATACCGTGGAAGTGAGTGTTACCCCGGTCAATGATCCCCCGGTCATTGATGCGCTGGCAGATACCACAATCGCTGAAAACGAATCTCTGGAATACACATTATCGGCTGAGGATATTGACGGAGATCAACTCACGTTTACCTGTAACGAAGATCCAGCTGCGGTGAGTGCGGCCATGTCCGGCAATGTAATGACGTTAACTCCGAATTCGGGATGGTACGGCACCACCAGTGTCACAGTCACTACATCTGACGGGGAACTCTCCGACAATACCGATTTCTCCCTGACCATCGAGCCGGTATCACGGCCCGGCGATGTGGACAACAACGGCAAGGTGGAAGCGTACGATGCCGCGCTTACTTCGCAGTATTCGGCAAGTCTGGATCCGTTGCCCGCCGAGGATCCCAGACCCTGGAGTGACTGGCGGCTGGATCGTGCCGATGTGGATAATGACGGCTCCATCCTTGCATATGACGCTTCGCTGATCTTGCAGCACGTACTTGGGCTCAGCTCATTACCGACGTCTGATAACGTCGATCCGGCGCCGGAAACCCAACGCAATGCGCCGGCCTTCTCCTACGGTCAGAGCGGGAGTAAACTCTCCATCGGTAGCAGTAACATCCGGGCACTGTACGGCGCAAACCTGGTTATTGAATACGATAGTGCTGAGGTTACTTTCAATGGTATACAGAAAACCGTCACTTCGGAAAACTACGAATTCCAGGTAAATGATATCAGCGGGAACAAACTGCATGTAGCGATGGCCACTGCTACACCACCGCAGACCGGACATATCTTTTTCGCTATCGACTTTGATGTGAAAAAGGAAACATCTATCGAAATCGTGGAAATCCTGAACAATGACGAGCCGAACTCCCGGACAATGAACCTGAGTGTACCTACCGGAATTGAGGGGAATTCCAACTTGCCTGTGACCAATGAACTGCAGCCGAACTTTCCCAATCCGTTTAACCCGGCCACAACCATCAGATACAGCGTGAAACAGCAATCACCTGTCTCCCTGCGAATTTACTCGCTGCACGGGGAACTGATCCGGACACTGGTTCGGGAACATCAGAAGAGCGGGTATTACGATGTCTCCTGGAATGGTACTGATCAACACGGCAGACAGGTTGCATCGGGAGTTTACTTCTATCGCCTTGCAATCGGCGATGAATATCAGCAGACAAAGCGGATGATGTTAGTCAGATAATGGCGATACCATAGCGTCCATCCGGACAAAGACCCTGGCAGGGTGTCACACGCTGCCAGGGTCTTCTTTTATTCAATTCACTTATGAATGAATACCTCAAGCTGCCGCTGTGTTGCGGCGCTTTTCTTCCGATTTCCCGACCCTTTCGCTCCACTCTCGAACTCATCAATCGTTATGCGTTCTTCGGAAATGCCATTCCGGATCAGATAGCGCTGCAGGGATTCCGCTAATGCGTTGCCGCCATCATCGCTGCCGTCATACGTTCGGGACCGCAGGGTTACCTGAAAATCAGAGTTAAACGTCAGTGTGGATAACAGCACCTCCATGATCAGATCCTGCTGGGTTTGCATAAGCAGATTCAGCGTACTGGTCTCAGAGGATGTAAATTTCTCACGGTCAAACAAAATCCGCATTTCCTGCAGATCCAGAGTATCCACCTGAATGCCTCCGCCGCCGGCTTCTTTCACTTCATCCGGACATCCGTCTTTATCCTGGAAACCGTTCATGGTCTCTTTCTTATCGGGACAGGAATCAAGGGAGTCCGGAATACCGTCCCCGTCATTGTCGTAATCCGGACATCCGTCCTCATCCTGATACAAATCCAGGTCCTCCTGCTCCCCCGGACACTGATCTCTCTCATCCGGTACGCCGTCACCGTCGTTATCCGGATCAGGACAACCGTCCCAGTCGCGAAAACCATCACGGTCCTCAGGTTCGTCCGGACACTGATCCGCGATGTTTAACACGCCATCGTTATCCACATCCTTATCCCGCTGCAGATACCAGCTGTAGCCTATGCGCAATTCGATACTGCTGGTATACTGATCCGCGCCCCCGGGGAAGATCATATCATGAAACATGATATCCTGATACCGAAAACTCACGTCTAGTGCTGTATTTCTTGTCAGCGCATATTCCGCACCAATCCCCACGGTGAAGACACCATGCGATTCCGGTGTTTCCATTACCCAGGGCAGCGCGGAATCATCCTCGGACTTCGGGGCCCAAAACAACCGCCCGATCCCGAATGACGTATAACCCCGTACTTCGGAAGTCAATGGATATTGCATGCGCAGAGAGAGCTGTACCGGATAGAGATACAGGTATTGCGTCTTTCCGATATCCGCAACTGACGGCGGAACCGGACCTTCGATCTGTTCCGGCCAGTTCGCACCGTAACCGATGAACAGGGAGGGATTAAACACCGGATGAAGCTGCGGCGTATAGGTAACGCCTATCCCCGGATCTATGACAGATCCGCCCGGGCCTTCAAGTGCAAGCAGATGTGAAAAATTTCCACTGACGTTTACCACATGCTTTGCCTGAATAGAAAAGGACTCGGACCTCGCCGAAGCGGACATCACTGCCAGAAATACGATTCCTACTGCAAGACACGATAGTATCCGCTGCAATTTCTGCCGAAACATGGATCGATTTATTCTCTTTTACAGCTAGTTACACAATTCCTGAAACAGGAGTCATCAAATATACTCACCGGAAACACTCAATTCCTGTAACACTGGTTATCCGATGAGTCAGCGCATTTTTTTGTAATATAGCTACCGGTCAGGGGAAAAACGACAAGAAACCATACTCTGAGGTATGACTCTGGTGCACAGGAATGTAAAGTGGTTTGTGCGTAATTATTCCGGAATATGAGGAGCTATGGCTATTCAGTTGGTTCAGTGTCCATTCATGAGAGTGATCACCGGAGAAGTGGTAATCCGGTCTCCAGTTTAACTCACCCCCGTGTTTCCCCTCTCTTTTTTAGCGAAGGTAAGACGGGAATGCCAGACCCGACGCATCAGGTTCCCCTTCCTCTTTTGAAGAGAAAGGGGACGGGGATTGAGTTGGGCCAACCCACCGAACGGCTCCTCCGATCGACAGACCGTTGCGTTTAAAGTTCGAGAGGCTCTTATCATGTCACGGCTGAATGCGTTCGGGCCCATTCAGGAAGAATACTGTCCACACGAGGCCCTGGCTGACTTTAATAACCACAAAAATTTTAATTACGATGGGTGAAGCTCTGCTACCTACACATCACGGGAAGATTGCTCTCCTTCTCTTTTCCACCAGAGAAGTGGTCCCACTGACTCTTTCAACTCCTGCATTTTTCGGCTCTCCTCGGCATCTTCATCCACCCGCTGGAAGAATGTCCGCACAAATGCCCCGAGGATCCCGACTATCACCCCGAACAGAGTGGTGCCGGCGAGAATAAACAGCGCTCCGGGACCACTGTCATGCATGGGTGGCACGGGTCTTTCCAGCATGGTGATCACAGGGATACTTCGCTGAAGATCCAATTCCGCCTGGGTTACCTGTGTCTGCAAATTGCTGTAAAGTTGCGACTTAAACCGAACCTGCCGTTGGAGCCGCTCCCGTTCCGTTTGGAGTTGGGCGGACTGGATGTTCTGATTCCGATCCAGGAATGCAGCCAGTGTATCCTCCGCTGCACGCAATTCCGCCCGGGCTTCCTGAAATCGTTCCCGCACAAATTCCAGGTTTTCCCGGGCCTTTCGCGTCCGTATGGCCCGAACCCGATCCGTCAGGTTATTAACGAACGATTCTGCCAATTGCGCTGACAATAAGGAGGACGATGAGATCACTGAAACCTGCATCACCCCTGACGTGGGATTGATTTTCACCGAAAGCATTTCCGACAATGCCCGGATCGCTTCCTCCTCAGCCTCCGTCGGGTAGCGGTACCCCTTCCCATCAAGTCGTGCAACCGGTGTGTCCTGTGTGCCACCCACAGAATCCCTGATTACACCGGGCAATCCTATGGTATACTTCAGAATCCCGGCAACGACCCTGGAGAAAAAAGACCGGTGCTGATGATAGTACTCCGTGAATGTCACCGAGTCTTCTGAACCTTCCTGAGATATTGAATCCCGGGCCACCGACAGTCGTACTTCCCTGCTGCGGATGATATCCGGATAGGCATCGGCGGTTAACCCTTTGTCCGGCGTGTCAAGGTTCAGCCCTAACCCTTCTCCCAGAGAAGCAATTCCGCCCAGTGAAGAAGTCTCGGATTGCGTTTCACGAATGAGTGAGGCCGTCGCGGTATATCGGGGACTGGAAAGGATGATAATGCCCAATCCGATTATGAAGAACAGACCGGCAACGTATACAATCAATTTTCTGTTCCTCAGGAGAACCAGCACTAAATCCAGGAGAGAAAACACCTCTCCCTCCGACGCAATATCGGAGGCTTCTTCAAAGGATGTTGGTTGCGGTTTGTCCTGTGTCATGATGATATCGGAGACATAACGGGCCGGTTATCCTCCCTGCAGGCGGGTTGCCAGCACCAGTATGGTCAGAGTTGTCGATACGATTTGTGTCACGTCGGTTATTGTCTTGCCGAGATCAAACTGTATTTCTTCTTTGGGAGGCCTCTGGGTAACCCGAATTACTGCCCCGTCATCCACTACCGGATTCGGATCAAACCAGTACCAGCGGGTATCAACCCGATAGGTCGCTCCGGAAGCCTGAGTCAGATAGATATGCTCCACTCGTTCACCGGTGCCTCCCGCCCGTTTGATATAGTAGTGCAACCGCCGTCCCTGTTCATGCTTAATCAATCCGGCATTAGCCACATTGCCCTGAACGGAAACGGTATTTGGCTGAGGTGGAATAATAATTTCATCGCCGGGCTGCAGAATCACATCCGCATTGGGATCCTCCTCGACTGCTGCATCAATCCGTGTGATGAGCTGCTCGTTGCTCCGCATTAATCGCCCACCTTTGGGATAGGCAGTGGATTTCAGCCCGCCGGCACGCCGGATTATATCGGACAGCCGTTCATTATCCCGCACCAGCGTATACTCACCGGGATATCGAACCTCTCCGGTCACCACGACGGAATCCTGGGGTTCATATGATGGATTCTTCCGCACATAGACCCGATCCCGGTATTTCAGTGGAAATGTATGTGCGTTTTGCATTGCCAGAGAACTGTCATCCAGTGCAAACGATATCCCGGGCGCCTCCAAATTCTCCGGAACGAGGGGAACCCGTATGATCCTTGCTTCGCCATTATCCTGTACTGCCGATTCTGCACGGGCAACCTCAACCTCATGCAGATCAGCCCCTTCTGCAAAGCCGCCTGCCTGTAACAGCAAATCAGCCAGGGTCATATTCTTCTGATATCGATAGCGGCCCGGTTCTTTCACCGTACCAGTTATATACACATGTCTTCTGGATGCAAAGTCATCAACCGTCCTGGGATAAATGCGGATTTCATCTTTAGCCTGTAGTAAGGTGTTTGCTAACCCTTCACCCTGAAGCGCTTTTTCAAGGTGAAAGGGGATAATAATCTCATGCTGCCCGTCCGGGGTCTTTCTGAACAAATCTGCGCGCTGTAAATAGACCGATTGCAGGTAGACAGAATCCACCAGTCCTCCACCTCTGAACAGCAGATCACTCACGGTCATACTGTCCCGGAGCATGTATCGTCCGGGCATTCTTACCTGCCCGCTAATAGTAACATTGTTACGGTGTTGTAACTCTTGTATGGAATAGATGTGCAGACTGTCCTCAGTCCGGAGGGACGGATCGGCCGCTGCAACTCCGGCCATAATTTTCTGTAAATCCAGGGAAATCTGTTGTTCACCTCCCTGCCGGGTCTCCCGGATCAGGTCGGCCCGCTCCAGGTACGCATCCGGAGTAAGGCCGTCTGCCTTACGGACCAGATCCCGCACGGTCCGGACACCCTCACTGAGCTCATACCGGCCTGGTTGATACACTCCACCACTCACTGTGACCGCATTCCGATATCGGTCAACGATAGAAAAAATCCGAACCCGATCACCATCTTCCAATGGGATATGTGACTTGTCCGACAGGACAGATTTCAGGGGGAAATCCATGACTTCTCTGGCCACTGATGGGTCCGTGCGGTCTTCTAATGGAAGTATGCGTTCAATCTGAAACCGCTTCCCATAGGCTTCTGCGGTAAGACCACCAGCATATGAGAGCAGATCGGCGAATGTCTCACCACTGTGGAGTTCATAATGCGCCGGACGACGGACTTCTCCCCGGATGGATACGGTTTTGGATCGCATGGGAACAAATATCCGGTCATTGTTCTGCAACCGGATCTCATCCGACTCAAAACCGCGTAAGAGGTGTTCATACATATCGACGGTAGCTACCACTTCACCATTCCGAATCACACGAATATCCCGCAGACTGCCCCGCCGGAGCGGTCCGCCCACACTGTAGAGCGCGTTAAAGACGGTAGAGTTATTGCTGACCGTATATCCACCAGGATAAGCTACTTCACCAAGAATATATACATGGATGGGCTGGAGACGGGTAACAGTGAGATCCATAAAGGCCGTGGGAGGTTCAGCGGTTAATCCGGCATAGCTCTGAGACAGCCACTGCTTCATTTCGTTGCGGAGTTCGTCCAGACGTTTCCCGGCCACCAGCAGCTGACCCACATTTGGTACAAATACCCGGCCTTCTTTGTCCACCGGCAGGTCATACTGGAACTCGGCAGAACCCCATACAATTAATCTGAGTTCATCACCCGGATTAATCAGATAGTTGTCATCCACCGGGCCGACCCGTCCGGGCTTGAAAGCCTCAGGAACCCCCTTGAAAAATCCGTAACCAAAATAGGGTAACCCCTCTGCGGTATCCCGACGCACAGTATCCGGTCTGGCCATGGTACTATCAAGTGTATCAGCCACGGAGGGGACTCCGGTTCCTGTCGTATCCCGCTTCCCATCCACCACTCCCCGGGATTCATCCGATGATGAGCGAGCGGACTGCCGCGCACGGGCTGCCGCCTTCAATTTCCGAATAGTAGAATCCGGTACTCCCATCTGACGTGCCTGCACCGCCGCCCGTTCAGGATCCGTGAGATCTATCCCCAGCTCCCTGGCATGCCAGCGCAACTCCGCCTGGGTCATGGAATGAGTGTCAATACGGTCGATACGGTCATCAACAGCATTATCCTGGGATAACACACTCCCACCGGTGGAGAGAACTATCCCCCATAACAGCATTATCAGAACAAGAGAACGAATCAGTGAGTAAAGAGGGATTTCAGACATTGAGGATGGCCTGTAGTTTTGTTTCGGAATGGAATAAATCTCATCATCCACTGTGTTCGGCCCTGACTCGATCTGTAATAACAATCCTATTTTGTTCGGTGTGACGACCTTCCAATTGTATTTCACTCCGTGAAATATGCATCTGAAGGCCATATGATAAGTATTCAGGGGTCATATGGCAATTAAGAATTAGATTTGTTATCCATGGGGGGCCGGGAGTGAGGTTCGAACATATACCCGGGGTGATTCTCCGGTGAAGATCTCCGTCACCTCCCCGGTGTTTCTGCGCATTCCATGCCGGGTATTCACGGCGGAGATATGGCCTTCCGCTACCACCAACCGAAACTTCCGAACTTCTCCAACTCCTCCTGCACTTTCTCCATTATATGATCAACACCCTTTTTGCGTATTCCAACATTTTTAAGGTGATTCATCGCAGTCTCCTCATCGGGATGAAGTACTGTCCTGAATCCGAGACCATACTGTTGAACGAAGTAATCAGCAAGATGGACGATTACGGCCCGCTCATAGTATTCCGGTGGAACTGCTTCCGGTTGGTGGTGACTTCCAATCACGACTGGAATCAATTCCGGCAGATTCCAGTATTCAGTGAGTATTTTTCCAAGATATGCATGGCCAAATCCCAGGCTCTTCTGTTCATAATAGGATATATCACGTTTACCCAGGTCGAACCGCATCAGAATTTCACGGAACTTCTCCGGGAGAAATTGATCTTCGAGTATCAGACCGATGTCGTGTAATAAACCGCAAACATATATGATATTCCCATACTCTCCAAATTCGTAGCGGGCCAGTAGTTTACTGGTAATGCCAACCGCAACGCTATGCTTCCAGACTTCCTGTCGTGAGTACCCGTGGTAGGGCTGATGAGGGCGAAATATCTCGCAGACCTTTTGCGTAATTGCCAGTTCCCGCAGGGCATCGAATCCGATCCAGATAATCGCTTCCCTGATTCCGCTGATCTGGCGGGGGGATCCAAAATAGGGTGAATTCGCCATGCGAAGTAATCGCGCCACGAAGGGAGGATCCGCTTCAATTATTTCCTGAAGTTCCTTTGCCGTCGCCGTTTCCGTATCCATAAAGTGGATAATCTGCTGGACTACCTCTTTGATGGATCCGATGTCAGAGCTGTCGATTTCTTTCAACATCTCCGGGATAGGTTCCGGTTCACTCTCAAACTGCGATATATCCGCTGCCGATATCTGTTCGGTGTATGGACCGGTATTCATATCAATGTCCATTCATCTCCTCCTGTGATCACCCATTTGCTGAAGTCAGGAAGTCAGAAACATCCATGCCGTGAATGTTTTATCGGTTTTAATATCGGCAGGGAAAGGATTTGCTTAAATATTCAAAGGTAAAACAACTATGAGGGTCAGGAGGACTGTTTTATCCCTGAGGAGACTTCCTTTATATGTCAGGTGATCGGTAACAGGATATTTAATACGAGCCCGAGAACAAAGAGTCCTCCGGCAGCCCGATTGTATCGAAACGCCCAGGAAACAAACCAGAGCGGCCACACAGGATATCCCTCGGGTTTCTCCGCCGGCCTGGGTTCGGAGTATCGCGGCCATGTCTCATTCACCAGTTTGGGTATGGCCAGGAGTGACAGTAATACCCATGGTCCCAGCGTTTCCGTCAGCACAAGTATTACCACGATAATGTGAAATGCGATGAACAGGATCTTGTTCAGGAACAGGGCCCTGTCTTCCCCGAGCAACACCGGTAATGTCCGCACGTTATTACTCGCATCCGGCTCCCGTTTATCGATGTGTTTTCCGATGAGAACCGTGGCGACGGTTACCCCATATGGTAAGGCAGCTGCGAAAACCCAACCGGGCAGTGATTGGCTGACGGCGAAGTATACTCCGCCGATCATCAGTGGCCCCCAGATAAGGAACACTTCAAGTTCCCCCAGACTCCGGTATTTGAGTTTCAGCGGCCCGGCAACATAGAACAC
>Ga0207797_1002931_pt1 | contig 11627 bp, 12 predicted proteins | sample PRCRCaboRojoPR_6_FD_187275 | JGI IMG/M metagenome (GOLD analysis project Ga0207797, IMG submission 187275) | Marine sediment microbial community from Cabo Rojo, Puerto Rico - PR CR 10% Liquid 1 (SPAdes) | ecosystem: Environmental > Aquatic > Marine > Coastal > Sediment | place: Cabo Rojo, Puerto... | reverse complement strand
CGCCGGCGTCGACGCACAGTGCTGCCTCGCCATATCCCCTGGTTGTGTAGATGTCGTCGCCGCCGACGTCGACGCACAGTGCTGCCTCGCCGGTATGTGTGTCGTTGCCGCTGCCGCCGATGCAGATGTAGCCGGATGGGTCGCGCAGCGTGGTATTGTAGCCCGCGCTGCCTGCGATGACGGGTGTGGCAATGCGGACGGCCCTGACCATCTGCAGGCTGCCCTCGACGAGTTTTTCGGTGTCGATTTTTTCGATGAGGCTGAACAGGTAGCTGGTGTTGCTCTGGAACAGGCTGACGTCGGGGAGTATGTTCAGCCGCTGGGCGAGGGTGTTCCTGACCAGGTCGCCCAGGTCGGTTTCGCTCTGGTTGTGCCGGCTGAGATATGTCCGCTCATCCGCGGACAGATTCTGCGTCGCCTGCCTGGCGAGCACGGTGGCCTGGTTGAGGGTCACGAGCAACATCGCGACTGCTTTACGCAATGCATCGGGCATCGCCTCGGTCTGCTGGAAAAACTGCTGCTGCGCTGTCTGGCTCACCGTAATGTTGTGCAGGCGATAGAAGGAGACAACGGCGTCCTCGAGCCATGTTTCGTTGTCCCGGAGGAGCATGTCGATGTTGCCGGTCGCCTGCACCAGCTCCATGGTGAGGTTTGCCTGCTGCGCTGTCCCCAGGATGTCCATGCCGGCGGGCAGCGCGTGGATGAATGAGGAAATGTTCGCCAGCGAGGGCATATCCCTGAACTGGCTGCCGAGGGGCGCCGCTGTCGCTGCACCGGAGGCATGGCCGGTGCTGCCGGCGAGCGGGGTGAGCAGGAGCAGCAGAACGACGGCGACGCACGCCTTTTTCATGTATGCAGGAAAATAGACCGAGGATATATAAGTAGATTGGTATTTGCATCGACTCGGTCTCATTTGGATGCATGGTCACCGGAACGTCAACGTTTTCCAAACGTTTTTATCTCGCAGGAAGATAGCCTGGTATGGAAAACGGCGCCGGGGCCGTCATTTTATCTGGCATCCTTTCTATCAGCGGTATACTCGTCATCATACTGAACATGTTTCATGAAAATATCCCCGCCTATGTAGGCCTGGGAGTGGGACTGGTCGTGATGGGGGTCATCGTTCATTTTTTGAGCGGCAGCCAGGCCGATACGGGATCTGGCCGTGGAGCAGCATAGCCGGATACACATTTTATCCGCCCGCCGGCGCATCTCTTTTATATACATCGGGGCATACAATCGTAGGCAGGGGTAGCCAAGCATGGCCAACGGCGCAGGACTTAAGATCGAAGCAGCAAAGGGTTCGAGGAGACATCCTGTCTCGAAGGAGTCCGGGGGTTCAAATCCCTCCCCCTGCATTTGCATCGTGGCACAAGATTAATATTTCAGAGGGCGATGTGGGAAGCATGGCGCTCCCCGACGTGCAGTCATGGCGTCCCCAGTCCCGGTTCAAGCTCACCAGGGTCGGGATACAGGGCATCAAGAAGCAGGTCTACATCCAGCGACCGGAGCGGACAGTGCAGCTCATCGTGTCGATGGACGTCTTCGTTGACCTGCCCGCCTCGAAAAAGGGCAGCGACCTGTCCCGCAACTCGGAGGTCATCGAGGACGTCGTCGAACGAAGCGCCCGGAGCCCGTCATCGAGCCTTGAGGACCTGTGCGGGGACATCGCCGAGCGATTGCTGGAAAAACATGAATATGCAACGCGCTCGGAGGTCTGCGCCACGGCGGACTATTTCCTCGACCGGTTCACGCCGAACGGCCGGAAGACCATGGAGCCCTACCGTATCATGGCGGAGGTCACCGCCACCGAGGAGCAGGTGCAGCGGTTCATCGGGGTCGAGGTCACCGGCATGACCGCCTGCCCATGCGCAATGGAGGCCATCCGGCAGAGCGAGGGCGTCGATGCGCGGATGACGCACAACCAGCGGAACGTTGCAACGCTTGTCATGGAAAGCCGCGATGACGTCGACGCGGACGACCTCATAGACATCGCGGAGGCGTCGATGAGCTCGCCGACCTACGAGATACTGAAACGGAACGACGAAAAAGACGTGGTGGTGAACGCCCACAGCAACCCAAAATTCGTGGAGGACGTGGTACGGGACCTCCTGAAAAACATACTGGATCGATATCCCGGGCTGCCCGACGACGTCGAGGTCGTCGCACGGAGCACCAGCCTCGAGTCAATCCATAAACATAATGCTTACGCCGAGCGGGTAACCACGCTCGGGGAGCTCAGAGAGAAGGAGACATAAATATGCTGGCGAAATGTCAACAACACGGCTACTACCGGGGCGGACAGTGCCCGGTATGCGAGGAAAAAGGAAAGTTTTTGATGAACGACCGCGAAATCCGGAATCTCGGCGGCACCGTCACCGGCGTCCTGCGGCATTTCCCCGAACAGTTCGGGATCCGCATGGACCATCACGGCTGGGTGAACCTGGGAGCGCTCGTCGACGCTATCAAGGGCGAACGCCTGGATTTCCACTGGCTTCGCACGGAGCACATCGTCGCGCTCGCCGAAACAGACGAGAAGGGACGCTACGAGGTGGACGGCGACTGGATACGCGCCACCTATGCCCACACCATCGACCTTGACCTTTCCGACCTGCCGAAAAGCGACACCGACGAGCTCTACTACCCGGTGACCGAGGAGGAGGCAGACCTCATCGTGGAAACCGGGCTGTATCCCACCGACCGGGCAAAGGTGCATCTCAGCAGAACAAAGCGGAAGGCCATGGAAGCCGGAAAAATCCGCACGGAAAACCCGGTTATCCTGGCGGTTGACGCCGCCCGGGCCAGAGAGGACGGCATCGACATCCGGCGAGCGGGCCGCGACGTCTGCGTCGCCGACGAAATCGATGCGAAATATCTGTCGCTGGTCGACGACGAGCAGTAAATTTTTATATCGATACCGGTATAGCGCTCGGGGCTCGTGGCTCAGCTAGGTAGAGCAGCAGGCTCTTAACCTGTCGGTCAGGGGTTCGAATCCCCTCGAGCCCGTTTTTTTTAGAATATTTCGACAGCTTTAAATGACATACTTGTGATGAATCCTTGGAATCGACAGGGGGTAGAGAGCTATTCTTTTATTCGCAGCCATCGACAGCAGTGGCTGTACAGGCAACGTAATATATTGATATGCCGATAGCATAGTATGGCAAACGAGATCCGGCCGCAAGTGGTCGTCAGCGCCTGCCTCGAGTTCGAGCCGGTGCGCTACAACGGCCAGGTCATGCCTTCACCGATTGTCAGGGACCTGCAGCCCCATGTCGAATATATAACGGTCTGCCCGGAGCACGAGATAGGGCTCGGGGTTCCCCGGGACCCCATCCGCATCGTCCGTGAGCAGGGCAAGGAATGGCTCCTGCAGCCCCGGACCGGGCAGGATGTCACCAAAAAAATGGACAGCTTCACCGATGCGTTTCTCGAAACGCTGCCGCCGGTCGACGGCTTCATCTTCAAGTCGGGCTCGCCCACCATCGGCCTCCACAACATCAGGGTCTACGCCGGTGCTGACAGCCCGGCCGTCGTCGACAAAACCAGCGGGTTTTTCGCCCGGAAAATCATGAAGCGCTACCATGGCTACCCGATGGAGGAGGACGACCGGCTGCGCAATAACCGCATCCGGCATCATTTTCTCACCAAGCTGTTCACCTTCGCCGCATTCAGACAGGCAACAGAGAACGATGACCTACCTGGCTTCCATGAACGGAACAGGCTGCTGTTCGCCGCCTACGACCCATCGGCGGCAGCACAACTGGACGGCAACATGGACGCAGCCCGCTACCGTGATGGAATGAAACATGTGCTGTCACGGCCGCCCACAACGGAGAACATCATGAGGATGGCGGGACAGATACTGGATGCCCTCGCACCGGAGCTGACATCCGCAGAGCGAGCGTTCGTCAACGAGCAGATACACGCATACGGCGCCAATCGTCTCTCCGAGCAGGGCCTGTTCGTGCTGCTAAGAAGCATTCTCATCCGGCAGGGGCATCCACTGCGGATGCAGACCCTGTTTGCCCCGTATCCATCCGACCTGCTGCCGCCGGCGGAGCAGTACCGCGACCATGACTACTGGAAAAACGGAGCGTTCACCTATGGATGACCGCCGCATACGTCAGCTCAACGACATAGCGGTGCAGGCAGGCCCCGTGGTGTACTGGATGAGCCGGGACCAGCGCGCCCATGACAACTGGGCACTCCTCCATGCACAGGCGCTCGCTGCGGCGCATGACAGCACGACGACAGTCGTGTTCTGCCTCGTCCCATCGTTTCTCGGCGCGACGGCACGGCAGTATGATTTCATGCTCGAGGGGCTCCGGGAGACAGCGGCTGTGCTCCACGAGCACGGCATCCCGTTTTATCTGCTGACAGGCGAGCCAGTGGAGCGCATCCCTCGCTTCATTGAACGGCATGACATCGGCGTCCTGGTCACCGATTTGGACCCCCTCCGGATAAAACAGGAATGGAGGCAACAGGTCGCCCGGGCGGTCGATATACCCTGCCTGGAGGTCGACGCGCACAACGTGGTTCCCTGCCGGGTTGCCTCGGAAAAAAAAGAATACGCCGCATACACCATCCGCCCGAAGATACACCGGCAGCTCTCCACGTTCCTCCAGCCATTTCCCGGGCTGCGGCGGCAGACGCCATCCGACGACCTGCCCGACACAGACTGGACGGCGGCCCGGGCATCCCTCGAGATAGACGACGGCGTGGTGCCGGTGGGCTGGCTCACACCGGGCGAGACCGCGGCCCACGAGACGCTGCAGCACTTCGTTGCCGCGAAGCTCGCCGGCTACCCTGAACAGCGGAACGACCCAACCGTGGACGGCCTCTCCAATCTGTCGCCGTACCTCCATTTTGGTCACATCGCGGCGCAGCGGGTCGCCCTCGCGGTCCAGCAGGCCGATTCACCCCGGGAGGCAAAGGACGCTTTCCTGGAGGAGCTCATCGTCCGGCGTGAGCTCTCCGACAACTTTTGCCTCTACGAGCCCTGGTATGACACCCCCCGGGGGTTCCCGGACTGGGCGCAACAGACGCTGGCGGAGCACCATGCCGACAGGCGGGAACATGTTTACACGCTGGAGGAGTTCGAGCGGGCGGCGACGCATGACGAGCTGTGGAATGCGGCGCAGATGGAGATGATGAAGCGGGGCAAGATGCACGGCTACCTCAGGATGTACTGGGCGAAAAAAATCCTGGAATGGACAACGTCGCCGGGGGAGGCAATGAGCATCGCCATCTATCTCAACGACCGCTACGAGCTCGACGGCCGCGACCCAAACGGATACACGGGCGTGGCATGGGCAATCGGCGGCGTGCACGACCGTGCGTGGCAGGAACGTCCTGTCTACGGCAAAATCCGTTACATGAGCCATGGCGGGGCGCAGCGAAAGTTCGACGTCGACGGCTACATCGCATCCGTTATGGCTCTCTGACCGTCCAAGGAAAGGCTTATGTATGCTCCGGCAGTTGAGAAATGGAGGTACATGGTCAACCTAGCTACGCTGCGAGATGTCGTCATCCTGGGCAGGCTCCCATTCCTCGCCGGCGGCTTGCTGCTCTTTGTCATCGGGGCGCTGCTGGCGCTGCTTTCCGGCGCCGCGTTTTCCCTGCCGCGTTTTCTGTTTGGCTATGCGATTTTTTTCACGGCGCAGCTTTCCCTTTCCTATAGCAACAACTATTTCGATGTCGAGGCGGACAGGTACAGCGAGCAAACCCCGATATCGGGAGGTAGCGCGGTGCTGGTGCGGCGGCCCGAACTCAGGCCGTTTGCCATCCGCTTCGCGCTTGCCCTGGTCACCATGTCGCTGGTGCTGGCCATCGCCTTCACAATGGTGTATGAGTATCCGTGGTGGTTCGTGGGCTTCGTCGCGGGCGGCAACGCCCTCGGCTGGTTTTATACCGCTCCACCATTGCGGCTGGCCTACCGGGGCTGGGGGGAGCTGGCCACCTCGCTGACCTATGCGTTTTTGATGCCCGGCATCGGCTATCTGACGTTTATGCAGCGGTTCGAATGGCTGTTTCTGTTCATGGCTGCACCATTGCTCCTGTACGGCCTTAACTTTATCATCACGGTTGAGCTGCCCGACATGGAGAGCGACCGCCGGGCTGCCAAGCACACACTCGTGGTCAGATGGGGGCGAAGGACATCGCTCGTTGTCGTGGCGCTGGCGCTGCTCGCCGCCACCCTGTCCTTCGGTGGACTGTCCCAGTTCGCCACCGGGATTCCATTTGACTTCTGGATGATAGCGCTGTTTTCCCTGATACCGCTGTCGACCGCCGCCGTCGGCCTGTACCGGCTGTCCGATAATCGCGATGTCATCGAGCAGATTGCGCTGGGAAACATCGCCGGGCTGAACCTCTTTGCGCTGTCCATCATCGCCTATTTCGTGGCGCTGCTCCTCTGACAGCAGCATGGTCGAAAAATTTAGAAACTATTAAATAAAAGCTGGCTATTTAAATGGCAGGAGGGGTCATATGGAAGCAAATGAAACCACGTTTTTGAAACTCCGGCGGTTTAACGCCGTCATGGGCGTCATCCACCTGATACAGTCAGGGCTGATGTTCATCCTGAGCAACGACAACACCTGGGAAGTATTCTATACATACGCAAAATACATCGAGGGCGAAGGACTCGTCCCGCAAACGGCACCGTTCGCCGACATCCAGCTTGCGCCGCTCGTCGCCCTGTTCCTGTTCATATCCGCCATCGCCCATTTCACCCTGGCCACCATCGGCTACGACTGGTACAAGCGCAACCTCAAGCAGCACATGAACCCGGCGCGGTGGTACGAGTACTCGGTCAGCGCCTCGCTCATGATCGTCATCATCGCCATGCTCACCAACATACTCGACCTGGGCACCCTGATCGCCCTGTTCGCGCTCACCGCGGTCATGAACCTCATGGGCCTGATGATGGAGCTGCACAACCAGACGACGGAGCGCACCAACTGGACGGCCTACATCATTGGCTGCATCGCCGGCATCGTTCCCTGGATCGTCATCGCCATATCGCTGGTCGGCGCAAGCATCCAGTCCGGCGGGCAGGTACCCGACTTCGTCATCGGCATCTACATCTCCATTGCCGTGTTCTTCAACCTCTTTGCCGTCAACATGGCACTGCAATACAAGAAAGTCGGCAAGTGGAAGGACTACCTCTACGGCGAGCGGATGTACATCGTGCTCAGCCTTGTCGCCAAGTCGGCGCTGGCCTGGCAGATATTCTTCGGGACACTGCAGCCCTAAGGGGACAGCATCGCGGCACGGCGAACGAGCCCGTCCACGGCAGCATCTGTCGCATATCCATGGTTGCGCCATCGAATGATGCCAGAGCGACCGAGTAAAAAGACATATGCAGAGCCGGTATCCTCGATTGACAGCGCTTCCCGAAACGCTGACGCGTCACCATACACGGTGACGACATAATTATGCTTCTCCACGGGGATGCCCGCACGCATCCCGCCGTCTATCATGCCGGACATGAGACGCCAGTGCCAGCCTTCAATGATTGGCAGCTCATACGCCACGTAGCCCTTCCGCCCGTCGAACGCCTCCTCGTAGGGCCGCATCCACGAGTCGAGCATCGGCTGCGCATCCCGGACAAATGCAACACCGACCAGGGCGACGGTGCCCCGTGCTGCATCAGGCAACGTCACCGATGTACCCGAGAGTGCTCTGCCGGATATACGGGGAAAGAGATTGCCGACGACCATTGCCGCTATGGGATGAAACAGAAATACCAGACCGTCATCTGCACGGTGCCGACGTTGCCGCTGGCATCCTCGGCTCGTGCCTCAAGTGCATAGGTGCCCAGCCCCCAGCCGGTCCATTTCCAGGTATGCTGCTGGCGCTGGCCATCCCAGGCAGCGTCGCCGCGTTTTTCACCGTCGATGTAGATGTCCACGTCGATCTCCTCGGGCTGGTTGAAATTGTCAGACGCTTCGACGGCGACAGGGCCAAGCCGGAATCCGCCCGGCGACATGGTGTCCGCGATGAAGCTAAATGGGTTCGGCAGCAATGGCAGCCCCGAAAAATGCAGGTATCCCTCCCTGGGGTTGACGATCTCCACAGCCGGTGGCTCATCGTCGTCCCCGCCGCCCGGCACGGTCAGCGACCTCGTCATCGAGCCATACAGGCTGCAGTACGCCGTCACGGTGAGCACGTCACCCGGCACAGCCGATACCACGTACCGGTAGGTGAACACGTTGGCCGGCTGGCTGTCGTACTCCTCGCTCTGCACCACCTCGTCGTTCTTTTCGATTTCCACGCGGTATATGTAATGGCTGTCCGGGTCCAGAGTGGCATGGCTTATCGTCACCGCCAGCGTCTCATTATCCGGGGTATATGCCAGCTGCATGTCATCCGGCGGATTGCCCATCACCACCGGGGCGACCAGCATGCCGCCAACAGCGGCCAGCACAAGAACGCCAGCCATCACGCTGCTTTTCAGTCTCCAATATGTCATGGTAGCCTCCAGCTATATCAACATAAACGACGTTATAAAGGTTTGTAACCGGTGCTATCCAACGGGCGGGAGCTCGGGCTCGCTCAGCCCGGCAGCCCAGGCAGCGCTGCGCCGCACAATCCACCAGTTGTAGTCATGGCTCAGCATCTCGCCAAAATAGTTGAACACATAGCGTTCGACCGGGCCGGCAAAGTTCGGGATGCCATGCCCCAGGTATTCCCGGACGGTGCCGTTGACCACGACGCGGTGCTCGGGATGCGGCCCGTACAGCACCACGTTGCCCTCGCCGTAGGATGTCGCCACGGCCGCAGCACTATCCTCGATGTCGGTGGTCACGTTTTTCCATATCGTCCAGCCGTGCAGCGTGGGACGCCAGTAATGCAATGGCATGGTTTCCATGGGCTCCTCGCCGTAGCGGAGCATCGTTGACACCTGGCCATGCAATCCGTCGCCCCGTCCGGCGGGTGTCATGCCAGGGCCGCCGGCATAGGTGATATGTCTCGCGTCGCCATCGTAGCCGGCGAAAATGGGATGCCGGTCAGCCAGCGTGGTGTTCACGCTCGCATAGTAGGGGTAGCTGCCGTTGCCGTGGTCGGAGCCGAAGGCGTCGAAGCCGAACTTCAGCAGATACTGCCACTCGCCAACCACGTCGTCGTTGATGTAGACATCCGCGATGCGCAGCACGCCCTGGTTGACACGGCGCTGAAACAGGCTCCGCGGCTCCTCGAATCCCATGCTCGCGGTGTTCGCCCCGCCGCAGATACCCAGATAGCCGCCGCCGTCGGCGACAAATTGCTGCACTGCATCACGCCATGCCTCGTCGACGCCGTCGATAAGATACGCGGAGGCGCTGGCACCGATGAGCAGCACGTCGAACCGTTCGATGCTGAACGCGACGTCGCCGTCGCCCCGGACATCGTCGGCGTCGACCACGGTCGCCTCGAACCGATAGCTCATGTTGCCATGCTCCCAGCTGTAGTTGAAAATACCGTCGAAATAGCGGTTGTTCCATCCGCAGTCGTAGAGCGCGATGCGAACAACCTGCTGCTCGAATGATGCACCGGCAGAGGCATCCTCTTCTCCGCCGGATTCTGGAACGTGATGGTGATATACCCCCGGGGCGGTGGCACCCATGCAGAACACGGCCACGAGGAACAGCGCGATAACGATTGTCCGGCTCATCGCCCGTTTATTTCAGGGGTGATACTTAAAGCTATCCCTCCCAAAGGTCATGGAGAAACGTGTCAGCAATACTGAGATGTCGCTGCAGCTTTTCGTCTTTCATGCGCTGCAGCGCTGCCGTCATCACCCGCATCCGCGGGTTGTCGGCAAAAACATCGCGATGTTTCCAGATGAAACGCCAGTAGAGGCCGTCCCAGATGTCGCACCACTCGCCCCGCCCGTAGTCGCTCATCTTCCGTATGTAGTTGGAGGAGCTGATGTATGGCTTCGTGGTGATGACACCGCCGGCGGCGTACTGGCTCATACCGTAGACATTGGGCACCATCACCCAGTCGTATGCATCGATGTAAAGCTCCATGAACCACCGGTATATTTCCCGGGGATGTATCTCGCAGAGGAGCATGAAGTTGCCGAGCACCATGAGCCGCTCGATGTGATGCGTATATGCATTGCGATACAGCCGCCGTATCGTCACGTCAACAGGCTCGATACCAGTCGATGCATCGTAAAACGCTGCCGGCATAGCCCTGTCATGCTCCCAGAAGGTGCCGTTCCGCAACTCTGTTCCCCTGGAACGGTATACACCCCTCATGAACTCACGCCAGCCGATGAGCTGACGGATGAATCCCTCCAGGTCGTTGAGCGGCACGTCATGCTTGCCAGCATGCGCAATCGTGGCGTCGAGCGCCTGCCGTGGTGTCAGCAGGCCGATGTTGAGCAGCGGCGACAGCACCGAATGAAACAGAAAGGTTTCATCGCGGGCGATGGCGTCCTCGTAGTCGCCGAACAACGACAGCCGTTTTTCCAGGAAATCTGATAGCCATCGCTCTGCATCCGCATGTGTTACCGGGTAGATGAAATCATCGATGCTGCCGGGATTGCTGGGAAAGCGTCGCTCGACGTAGCGGCGGGCTTCCCTGACGTACTCGTTTTCACCGATGTCCGGAATGTCAGGGATGTCGATGTCGTCGGGCAACGACTTCCTGTTCTCCCGGTCATAGCTCCATTTCCCTCCGGCGGGGCTGCCGTCGTCGACGAGAACCCCGAGGCGTTTCCGCTGCTCGATGTAAAACGATGTCTGCCGGAGACCATTACTGGCGAAGTAGTCATCCAGCCATGCCCGCTCCGAAACAAAACAGGGGCTCTCCAGCACCTGCAACGTGAGTCCGGCTCGCCGGGTACCTGCCTCCAGTCGCTTTTGCAGTATGTAATCGGTGGGGTCTGCCACCATCAGCATGGATGTATCAGCAACCCGGTCGAACAGGTAGTCCATTTCCGGGTCGGGCTCATACTCGACGTAATGAACATCGTAGCCTTCCCTGACAAGCCGGTCGCGGTATGCCCGCATCGACGCCCGATGCAGCATGAGCTTCTGTCGATGAAACCGCGCCTGGTAGCGAGAGTCACCGAAAAACAGCTGGTCTTCAACCAGGTAGACGGAACGACCGGGGGACAGTACGGGATGTCCGATGAAGAGCTGATGGGGGAACACCACGGCAGCCTCCGAAGACGCCATATCGGATGCCATGACACCAAACCCCGGCAGGGATATAACTCTTATTAGTAGACTGCTGGCTGTATATCAACCGTAAGCCATACAGCAGGTTCTGAAGCATGCAGTAAATAGATGCGCACAACAGACAAGTTAAAAAACAATGAAAGAATAATAGGATGGGTAGATGATCCAAAAAAAGAGAAGAAATTTTATTTCAGAGCTAACCCGGACATGGGGAATGGGAGACCTCTACTGGGTGTACGTCGTGGTCCTGGCCATGTTCGCCGTTTTTGTTCTCTTCTTCCTATTAATCCTGTGGATTATATTATCATAAGGTTATGAAAACATCAAACCTTCCTTACCGTCAGGCGAAAGATATCTCTTGTTAAAATAAGATATGCAAAAATATTCCTGGAATGCTGGAGCTATTCCTCAACGGCGTATTGTTTGCCGGCGTAGAGGAAGCCGAATGAGATA
>Ga0207797_1002930_pt1 | contig 11629 bp, 10 predicted proteins | sample PRCRCaboRojoPR_6_FD_187275 | JGI IMG/M metagenome (GOLD analysis project Ga0207797, IMG submission 187275) | Marine sediment microbial community from Cabo Rojo, Puerto Rico - PR CR 10% Liquid 1 (SPAdes) | ecosystem: Environmental > Aquatic > Marine > Coastal > Sediment | place: Cabo Rojo, Puerto... | reverse complement strand
GAGGGAGGTAAAAATAAATTAGGCATAGACCTAATTGGCTAATTTTTTGTCCTCCCCCCTTCCTCCCCTACCTTTTCTTTTTTTGTTTTGCAGGGCCGCGGCGCTGCGCTGACCGCTACACCGACACCGTGTCGCCGTTCTCGGGGATGACGACCTCCTCGGCGAAATCCCGCAGCTCGGCCGCCAATGGCTCCGGGCTGTCGGAATGGAACAGGACAACCCGCTCCGGACGGCAGCCCCGGGCGAACGTGCAGAGATCGTCATGCCCGGCATGCGCCGAAAAATCATAAAACGCGACCTCCGCATTGACCGGCCGCGTGACGCCATGCAGGGACAGCTCGCCCGTCTCGAGCAGGCGCTCCCCGTTGGTGCCCTCCACCTGGTAGCCCGTGATGATGATAGCCGAGTTGGGGTCATCCCGGATGTTGTCCGCGTAGCCGAGCACCGGCCCGCCGTTCAGCATCCCGCTCGTCGTGATGATGACGTCGCCGTCCATCGCCATCTGCTTGCCCTTTTTCGAGTACACGAGATGGACGTTGTCCATCGCCTTTTTCAGCCCCCTGGGAGAGCGCAGGTAGTCGGGATGCTGCAGGAAAATCTTGCCGATGCGGCTGCCCATCCCGTCCAGCCATATCTCGTGGCCGGAATCGCTGAGCAGCATGGCGATCTCCTGGGTTCGACCGACCGCAAATGCGGGGATGATGGCGGTGCCGCCCCGGGCGACCACCTCGTCGACCTTGTCCAGGAACCGCTGCTCGAGCTCATGCCGCGGGGGATGATTCTGGCCAGCGTAGGTGCCCTCCATGAACAATGTGCCGCAGGACACCGGCCCGGCGCCGTTCAGCAGCCGGCTGTCGATGGTGTTGAGGTCGCAGGCGATGAGCACGTCGCTGCTTTCCTCCTTGAACATCAGGGAGCCAGGGATGTGGCCCGCCGGATGACAGGAAATGTCGACATCGCCGTCGCCGATGGTTATCCGCTCGTCGGGGGCAACCGACAGAAAATGCCGTTCGGCCTCCTCGACATCGCGGTCCTCAAAGGGAAACGGGTAGCCGTTGTACCGCGCGATTTTAAGGGAATCGCTGAACAAAATACGAGCGATTTCCTGGGTGACCGGCGTCGAAAAAATGGGGACCTGGTATCGTCCCGACAGCCAGGGCGCCATCCCCGAATGGTCGAGATGCCCATGTGACAAAAACAGGCAGTCGACGGGCGGAGCCTGCTCCGGATACTCCGGGGGCTCCCCGGGCGTCATGCCATAGTCGAACAGCACCGAGCTGCCGTTGAGCCGTGCCAGCAGACCAACACGCCCGACCTCGTGCGCACCACCAAGAAACGTAACATCCATGTAAACAGGGTAATACCCCCCGTAATTTAACGTTTGGGTTCTACTCCATCAGCGATGCGACGTAGGCGATGAACGACGAAAGCTTCATGCCCTCGTCCCATCGAAGGTCATAATTGCCAGCCTTGGTTTTCCCGATGAGCGGCAGCCGGCTGTGCAGCAATCTGCTGCGACCATCGAGCTCGGTGACATCCAGCGCGAACATGCGCCATGCATCCCCCCGGACGCTTTTCCGCCGGAACGCGAACAGGGGGAGCGCACGGGAGCGCTCGCAGGTGTCCCGCATCTGCTCGGTTTTGCGCTGGAGCTTGTCTTTTTTCCGGCTGAACAGGATACGGTCGCTTTTCCGGGTCTTGATTTCGACGAGGAAGGATATGCTGCCCCGGACCGCGACGACGTCGGCGATGCCCAATGACCCGGCGGCCCGGACGACGATGAACGGTGCGTCCAGGATGCGGTAGTAGTCCTCCCGCTCCCGGGGGCTGCAGCTCCTGGTGACCGTTTCCAGCGTCGCCTCGTCGGCGGAGAGGATGCCCCGGAGCTCGCGTTCGTAGGTGCTCATCGGGCTAGTAGCCCCCGATTTTGAGCGACGGGTCGCCGAGGAGGACGAAGGACTGAATGGTGTGCAGATGATATGGCTCGGCGGGTTCCTTGAAATGCGTGGCGTAGCTGGTGACGGCGTGGCTCCAGCATGCCCCGAGATGGTCCATGTCATGGTTGCCGTAGCCGTCGAACACCTGGAGCTGCATGTAGCCGTAGCCCGATTCCACGCAATCCGGCTCGTTGACGCCGTCGCCGTCCAGGTCGCCCTCCTCGCCGGGCGTGGCAACGGGGAACGCGGTGTAGCCGAGCGACGCGATGCCGCCGCCGCCGACCTTGCGGGCCAGCCACCAGCTTGTGCCCTCGGGGGAGGGAACGCCGCCGGTCCATGGATGCACGGTCATGCTGACGTTGAACATCGCGGTGTGGCAGCCGCCGATGAGCGCGATTGTGTACTCGTCGTTGAACAGCAGCGGGAGGTCGAGCACGTCGATGCCTTTTTCCCATTCGTCGAAGTTGTCGGGCTTGTGGGTGCTCCATGACATGGGGCTGCCGTGGCCGTGCATGTGCAGGAACATGGCGCCGGTGTCCAGGGTTTCCCGTATCGCCGCCGCGGTGACATCTGTCTCGCTTGCATAGACCCGTGACGCCTCGAAACCCTCGAGATAGCTGAGCGACTTGTCGCAGACGACCTCTCCCTCTATTTCGTCGCCCTGCGGGAAGTTGTCGCCTCCTATGAGGGAGATACGCCGGCTGCCCTGGCTGTTTTCGTAGGTGATGGTCTTGTCGACCATTATGTCGACCTCGGCTCTGGTGCGGCAGGCCCACCGCCCCAGATAGACGTCGGGCAGAAGGTCGGCCCGGTCTTTGAGGCTGCCGTACTGTCCCCATTCATAGAACACGTCGTTGCCGTCGGTGTCCCACGTGGAAAACATGCCGGAGCCGTTGTACAGGTCCGCAAAGTAGAGGTCGCTGGCATAGCGGGTTTCATCCGCCCAGTACACGTGGACGTAGCGGACGGGCAGATGCCATCGCTCCTGGATGCCGGGGATGCGGCCGCCGACGAGCAGGACGTATTCAATGCCCCATTCCTCGACCGCGTTTTTGATGAAATATTTGAGCGTCTCGGCGTCGTCGCGGCCCTCGGCAGGGAAATACTCGCCGGCCTTGATACATTCCATGCAGACCACCTGGGTGGCAATGCCGTGGCTTTCCTTGTGCTCCTCAAGCCGCTCCAGCGATGCCTCCCATGCCCGGGGGCAGACCACGAGCAGGTCGTGTTCGTCCTGCCCGACCAGCGGCTCGGACGGCGGCTGGTAGCTAACCGAGATGTCAGCCTGCCGGCAGGAGCGCAGCAGGTTGCTGCCAGGGCTGTACCGCACGGGGTACACGGACACCGTGACCATGGTCGTCCGTTCGCCGTCATGGAGGCCGCAGGCAACATCATACGTGTACCAGCTTTTGGGATACAGCGAGCTGCTCTCATATATCGACGGGTCGGGCGTACGCTCCCCGACCTCGGTGTCCATGTCCGGGGTCGACGCGGGGCGTGCCGGCCGGACGGGCAGGTGCAGCCGTGTTTCCCGCACCGGGTCATGTTCCATGTTAACCGCGGTGACCCGGGAGCCATAGGGCAGCTCGAACGTTGTCCGCCAGACGGGCAGCATGGGTTTTCCCTCGGACGTCGTCATGGCGCAGCCGGGGACGGTGACCACGGCGTAGCCCTCGCTTTCCGTTATCTCCAGGGATGTGAACGTGGCTGACCTGGTCGCACTTTCAGGCGATATATTCGATGTCTGCCGACTGCCCGGCTCTGGCATGTCGACGCCGATGGATCCGGCGAGGCCGGTCAGGAACACTGCAACGATAAAAACGGCCAGTATTTTTTTCATAGCCTCCTATCGAACAGCGATATTTAAATATTTCACGTATCGGGTGGCGCAGCACATCGGCATGGCGGCACGGTTTATATCCGGGCAGCTCTTGGAAAAATGGAGGCGGGGCGGTGAAACGGAGGCAAAAAAAGTGATGGCGGCCTGCGACGCGATGCCGGGCCGCCGTCGGCATATACCACGCTCCCGGGAAAAAGATTTTATGGACGGAGACGTTATATCTGTGTATGCGGACGGAAGCAGATGTCAGCGACGTCATGAACGACAACCCGGTCATCATCAGCCGGAACGCCAGCGTCATGGACGCCGCGCGGGAGATGAAGGGCGAAGGCGTCGGCAGCATCATCGTCGTCGAAAACGGTGCTCCCGTCGGCATCGCCACCGAAAGCGACATCCTCCGCAAGGTCGTCGCCGAGGGAAAAAACGCCGCTGACATCTCCGTCGCCGACATCATGAGCGAGCCACCGGTCACCATCACCCCGGATGAAACGATGATAGACGCGATACGGATGATGAGCGACAAAAAAATACGGAGGCTTCCCGTGGTATCCGATGGCAAGCTCGCCGGGATCGTGACCGAGCGCGACCTGCTCAGGATTTCTCCGCTTTTACTCGACGTGGCCAAAGAAATGGCCTCGATATCCGGGGGTGGGGAGGCGGCAACGCCGCGTGAGATATCGCTGCCCGGCAAATGCGAGGGATGCGGCATGCTGTCCGACCGCCTCGTAGAGATCGACGGGCGGCTGTTTTGCGAGTCATGCACGGATGCATACCAGTAAAAGGGGGATAGAATGCAAATAATGGACATAATGACACAGGATATTATTTCAGTGAACAAAAACGATGACCTGCAGCACGTCATGGACCTGATGGACAAGCACAACATCAGCAAGGTGCCGGCGATGGCCGACGGCCAGCTGACCGGCATCGTCACCGACAACAAGATCGCCGACGAGCTCGGCAGCGTGCGGAACCGGAAGGTGCCGCCCTCCCACATGCACGCGTCGACGGTCATGGACCGCGACTATGAGCCCGTCTACCCCCAGATGGACGTCCGGGAGATACTCCAGACGGTCGGCGAGCCCGGCCTGACCATGCTGCCCGTCCTTGAAAACGAGATACTGATCGGCGTGGTCACCAAGGCCGACCTGCTGCCACTGGTCGACGACGCCCGTCCGGTCACCGACATCATGACCAGCCCCGTCCACACGGTCAAACCCGGCGACCGGGTCGTCCACGCACGGCGGCGGCTGCTCGACCATGACATCGCCCGGCTGCCCGTCGCGGTCGACGGCGCCCCGCAGGGCATGATATCCGACATGGAGATCGCCTTTGCGCTGGCGGATATCAAGCGCTCGGTGCCGCTCGGCCAGCAAAACCATCGCCTGCGCGAGCTCCACGTGGAGGATGCAATGCGCGCCCCGGCGCTGGTGGCCGGCGAGGAGCGGACCATCGAGGAGGCAGCCCGGATCATGCTCGACCAGTCGGTCGGCTGTCTTCCCATCGTCGACGACGAGGACATGCTCCAGGGCATCATAACCCGGACGGATTTATTGCGGACATTGCCCGACAGCCTATAGCAGCGGAGCGCCGCGCAGCCATTCCAGGTCGCTCAGGTAGAGCTGCCGGATGTCATCGAGGCCATAGAGTTCCATGGCGATCCGTTCCAGGCCGAGCCCCCATGCCAGCACGGGCTCATGGATGCCGAAAGGCTCTGTGACCTCGGGCCGGAAAATACCTGAGCCGCCGAGCTCCATCCACCTGTCATGCCATCTCACCTCGACGTCCATCGACGGCTCCGTATACGGGTAGTAGGCGGGGCGCAGCCGGATGTTGTCGAAGCCGAGCTTGCGGTAGAATTCTTTGAGCAGTCCGATAAGCTGCCGGAAGCTGGCATCCCGCTCGTGCACGATGCCCTCTATCTGGTAGAACTCGGGGAGATGGGTGCTGTCGATGGTCTCCCGGCGGAACACCCGGCCGATGGAAAACACCTTGGCCGGCGGCTCCGGATGCCCGGCGAGATACCGAATGGTGTTCACCGTGGTATGCGTCCGCAGGACAACCCGCCTGGCCTGCCGCTCGTCAAACATGTATTGCCAGCCCGTGGAGCCCGTGTCCCCGCCGGTCTCATGGACATCTTTTATTGTTTCGAGCAGTTTCTCGTCGACGGATAGCTCTGCCGGGCTGCGGCAATAAAAGGTGTCCTGCATGTCCCGCGCCGGATGATCCTGCGGGATGAACAGGACGTCCATGTCCCAGAAACATGGCTCCACGTAGCCACCCTCGATCTCTTTGAAGCCCATCTCGACAAAAATATGGCGGATGCGCTCGATGAGCCGGCTCAACGGATGCCGCTTGCCGGGATGCAGCGCCGGCGCAAAACTGGTGACATCGTATTTGCGGAACGTCTTGTTTTCCCATGCACGGCTCTGGATGTGCTCCGGCGACAGCTGCGCGATCTCCTCGGATATCTCGAAGCCCCTCGCCGCGATGTTTTTGCCCCTGTCGGTGAGCATGACCGTCCGCGTGATCGTTTCCTGCTCTGATAGAGCGTTGCGCTGCACCAACGTCTCCGCCATATCCTGGTCGTCGGGTGCCTCGCCGTTGGCTATCTGCCGCAGCGTGACGATTTCGGGATGCTCCACAGCGGCGGCGTTTTTTCCCTTGTCGGTCGGGATGAGCGTTTTGTCACCATCGCTTTTATCGATGGTACACCATTGTTTCCGCATCAGCCAGCCGATGGCGATGTCCAGGTCGTCCCGCCGTTCGTGCAGCTCGCCGAAGCTATCCGTGCCATTGATGACGAGCTCCATGACCTGTACCTCGGGCAGTCCCTGTTCCAGGAAGCGTTCGCCCTCGTCGGTGAGCTCGTAGCTGCTTTCGAGGTCTTCCTCCATCTCCGCCAGCCCCTTTGACTCGAGCCACGAGGAGGCGTTCATCACCCTGACCTGTTCAAGCCCCGTTGCTTCCATGAGCTCGTCGGGTGACGCCGCGCCATCGTGCTTGTCCAGCGCCAGCAGTATCTTTTTTTCCGCCACGGACAGCGTCTCCACCAGGTCATCGTGCGTATCGCCCTGTGTATCGCTCTTGTCGGCTTCCATTGCTCTGTGAAACGACATCCGGCTATTAAAACTTGGCTATAATTGGATGCCCCTCGCTGGAGGCGAGCGATTGCTGGGGCAATCTCTGCCGGCTGGTTATAATCCCTCCATGTTGTCGCAGTGGGGGCATCGCTTCGTGTTTCTGTCGATGCGCTCGTCGCAGTATGGACATCGCTTGGTGAGGATGAACCGGTGGACGGCGAGGAGAACAATACCTGTGAGGAGCATGGCAATGGACAGGCCGACCAATGGCAGGAGTTTCAGGGGGACCAGAAAGCCGAAAATGCCCAGGGCGATAAGGGCAACGCCGATTTTTTTCACGTCCGCAACGTCCATGGCCGGTCAGATAACATGCTGTCGATGTTAAACGTTATCCCCCTGCCTCCCTCCTTTTGTCCTCAATATGTTAGCAGGCTTTTTAGAAATGTTTATATAAACTGCGGGGCTTCCCTGTTTTACGATATGATGGATGGGGATGCGGATGCAGCGGAGACCATCACAACCGTTTTTGACCATCTGCCCGTCGGGGTCATGGTGCTCGACGACGATGGCACGGTAACATGTCAAAACCAGGCCGCCAGGGACATCGCCATCGGGAATCCGCTCACCGGCCGGCAGCTCGAACAGCTCCGGCGGGGCGAGCGTCTCACGTCCATCCAGTGGCAGCATGGCAGCCGTTTGTATTCCATCGACGGCGTGCCCCTGCCAAATGGCGCCGCCCTGGTCATCCATGACGTCACCGAGCAGACCGCCGCCCGCCGCTCCCTCGAGGAGCGCGAGGAACAGTTCCGGCTGCTGACCGAGCACGCGCCCACGGGTGTCGCCATCCTCCGGGATGGAGAATGCCTCTATGTCAACGCGACGTTTGCCTCCATCGCCGGCAGAGATATCTCCGACGACCGCTTTGTCGACCATGTGCATCCCGGCGACCGGGTTGCTGTCCGCCGTCTGCTGAAAAAAGCCCGCACCGACATCCCGGAGCCCTGCATCGTCCGGCTGCAGACATCAACCGGTCTCGTGTGGACCGAGTGCACCGCGACCGCTATCACCTATCAGGGCGAACATGCCCTCCTGGTTAACCTGATGGATGTCACCAGGCACCGGCAGCTCGAGGAGGAATACCATCGTTCGACCAGGCGGATGGAGCAGGCGATGGAACGGGAGCGCCGGTTTATCGAGGATGTCTCCCATCATTTTTTCAACCCGCTCTGCATCGCCAAGGGCTATCTCAACCTGTCGATGCGGGATGCCGATCCCGAGATACAGCGCAAGCTCCAGATCACCCGGGAGGCGGTCGACCGCGTCGAAACCGTTGTCAAAAACGTTGTCAGGGACGGCAAAATCTGCGAGTAGGCAAAATTTTTTATAAAAAGCCCTAATTAGGATGCCGTATAATGTCCATTGAGGAGCTACAGAGCAAGCGTGAAGAACTGCAGGAAAAAATTGGTGAGGCAAAACAAAAAAGAGACCGGCTTAACCAAAAAACCCGCGAGTTAAAACAAAAAAAATACGACATCGCCCACCGGATCAAGGAGGCCAAGGAAGAAGGCATCCGGCACAAGGAGGAGCGAGACGAGATAAACGAGCGCGTCGCCAGCCTGAAGGAAAAACGACGGGAATACAACGAGGAACACCGGGAGCTCAAACAGCAGGCCGAGGCGCTCCGCAAGGAATACCTCCCGCAGGAGACCCCCATCGAGGTGCTCAAGGACCGGAAGCAAAAGCTCGAGTTCAAGCAGATGACCCAGCAGCTTTCAAAAAAAGCGGAGCAAAACCTGGTCGACGAGCTCAAAGACCTCAACCAAAAAATCAAGCAGCGGCAAAAAATCCTCGAGGAAAACCCGGAGCTCCGCGAGATCATCGAAAAACAGAAGCGGGCGAAGGAAAAAGGCGACAAAACCCATGAAAAGGTCAAGGATCTCGCCGAGCGCGCCCAGGACCACCATGTCAAAATGATCGACGCGTTCAACCATTCCGATGAGCTGTACAAGGACCTCAAAAAAGTCCAGAAGCAGTACGTGCTCGCCCGTCTCGACGCCGACAAGGCCCACAAGGAAATGGTCTCCCATGTCAAAGAAATCCGGGAGGTCGAAGACGAGATGAAGGCCATACAGCAGCAGGAAAAACGAGAGGAAATGCAGGAAAAACGGAGCGCCATCCAGGAGGAAGCCGACGACGTCTACGAGCGCTTCAAAAAGGGCGAGAAGCTGTCCACCGAGGATTTCATGCTCCTGCAGAAGGCGGGGCTCATCTAGCGCTCCCAGGGCATCTGGTCGGAGAGCTGCTCGGTCCAGAACGCGGCATATTTTTCTTGTGCCAGCTCGCCATCGGTGAGCACCCTGGCCTGTGACGCCATGTCGCTGAGATGTTTGCCCAGGTTGACCTCGTCTATTTTGTCCCGGAGCAGTTCACCGGCATGGCGGTACCGGCGTGTTATCCTGACCATCCATCGCCCGTCTTCCAGATAGGGCTCCCGGAGGGTGCGGGGATGCCCGCTCCATTTTTTTTGGAAGGCAGCGGCATGTTCCTCCTGCTCTGCGGGCGGCCCCGGATGGATCCTGTCCCGGGAGAGCTCCAGCTGTTCAAGCTCGACGGCCAGCAATATGTCATCGTCGACATGGTATGCTCCGCTATGTGTCGTGAAGTCGTGTTCCTCGAGCAGTGTCCGGATGCTCCCCACCGCCTTCCGCACCTGCGAATACAGGATGTCGTCGACGACGTCGGGCCGGGGGAGCGCGGCCCCGATCCAGCTGTCGAGCCGTGATGCGACGTCCTCGAGCGGCCAGGGTTCGACCGACCGTGGGAAAAAATACGTTATCCGTGGCTTTTCAAGATAGGCCATTGCGGCCTGTATGAACAGCCGTCTTTTTTCGTCGGATACCGCCGCTGCCACGTTGCGCTCCGGGTCGACCGGGTCGACGAACACGAAGCTCTCGGGAAACATCGCCGCCGGGGCATCGGTGAGCGACAGCACCGCGCCATCCCGCCAGTCGGGGGCATGCCGCAGCACCTTTTCGAACGTGTCATACCGGATGACGAGCAGCTCGGCCAGGTAGCCCGCGAACCCGCGGACGCGTTCCTCGGCGCTGTAACAGCCCACGCCCTGCATGAACTGTTTGAGCAGCCGCACCTCGTTTTTCTGTTCCTCCCGGAGATGCTCCCGGACATACCGGGTGTGGAACGGGGTGCGGTCCACGGCGCTCTGCATCTCCGCCGGGTCCTTGACGTCGTAGCAGGGAACGATGTCGACGTCGTAGCCGTCATAATTGCCACGGACATAGGGATGCTCCGCGTACTGGATGTCCCAGTCTTTGAGCACCGCTATGCCGATGTCCAGCGCCCGCTGTTTCATTGTCTCTCGTTCCACATCGGGCGGAAACAGCAGGAACAGGTCTATGTCGAGCGCCCCCCGGAGATAGGTGTCCTTGGCGATGGAGCCCACCAGCTGCACCGACAGGTCGATGTCACGCTCGCCTGCGGTGGTTTGAAGCTCACCGGTGAGCCTGTCGACGGCCTCGCGGAGCGCCTCTCTTTCCTCCCTGGTGGGAACGATTTTTTTGAGCACAGCACTCCGTGTCTCCTGCCTGGTGGTCATAGTTCGATGGTGCTGAGCGTTGTGTAAACGGGCCCGTCGGGCTGCAGCTCGCTTTTTTTCAGCTGGATGCCGGTTACCTCGAGCATGCCGAAATCCGTGTTTTCATGCTGCTGCACCAGCTCCCGGACGGCGTTTTTGCCCCGGGCTCCTTTCATCCGCGCGATGGTGGCATGCGGGGTGAACTCGTGTTTCTCTTTTTTGAATCCCTGTTTTGCGAGCTCGTTTTCCATCCTTTCTGCGATGGCCGTGGTCTGGCCGTCGTCGTCGACGCCGATCCAGATGACCTTGATGTAGCCGGGGTGCGGGAACACGCCCATGCCCTGCAGCGACGCCTGGTAGGGCTCGACGGCTGCGGCGGCGGTGCGCATGGCGTCCTCGACAGCGGGTATCTTCGCTTCGTCGGTGTCACCCAGGAATTTGAGGGTGACATGGATGTTTTCGGGGTCCACCAGCTTGAGGCTGGCGCCCGTGTCTGCAAGTTGTCGCTCGATGTCCACCAGTGGCTGCCGCGCGCCGATGTCGATGGCGGTAAACAGGCGATGCGTTGCCATGGTAATCCCGTCTACATGCACCTGGCCGTATATCATGTTTATGTCATCCGGCACCCACGGGCAACCCTGTTATGGCGCCATCCCGTATTGGCAGCCGGGCGCCCCGGGCAATGTGGCAAGCTGCCGCGGGTAGGCATACCGCATGTCCGGGGAGAACGGCGCATATAGCGGGGTGACGGCCTCGTTGTCGTTTGTGGTGAGGGTTGGCCGGCCGAAGGGGTTGCAGATGTCGAGGGTTAGTATCGGGGTAGCGACGATGTCTCCGTTGTGGTAGTATGCTTTTAGGGCGAGGTGGCGTGTTTCGAGAGGTATCCATCGTGGGGGTGTGCCTCGCATGATTCTTTCGTTCCATGTCCATCTGAACGGTGGCGACGAATCGGTGTTTTTGAGTTCTCCGTCCACGAAAAATCCTACCTGTTCTACCTGCTCAGGTGATGTAACCTCTGCCTTGACGGTCAGCCATCCGATTGCCATCGTGGGGCCATCTATGGGCATTATTTCGCAGTTGAAGAGATAGAAATAGTCTCGCTTTGGCCGGGCTATCTGTATCCCTTTGGGTATGCCGTCTTTGATGGCATGGAGATATCCCCAGCTTCCGCCACTTC
>Ga0207797_1002929_pt1 | contig 11630 bp, 7 predicted proteins | sample PRCRCaboRojoPR_6_FD_187275 | JGI IMG/M metagenome (GOLD analysis project Ga0207797, IMG submission 187275) | Marine sediment microbial community from Cabo Rojo, Puerto Rico - PR CR 10% Liquid 1 (SPAdes) | ecosystem: Environmental > Aquatic > Marine > Coastal > Sediment | place: Cabo Rojo, Puerto... | reverse complement strand
GAGTCCGACAACCTCTTCCTCCAGTCCTTCGCGGAGAGGCTGGAGACCGTGATCGCCCCGGGCATGGAGACCCGGGAGGGCACCGAGACCAGCATGATCGCCGATGTCCACACCGACCAGAACCTGGGCAGCGTGCTGGAGGTGGGTTCGGGCAACCTGGACAGGATGCTGCTTGTTCGGGCCCGCCCGGACGGGCAGCTGGAGGCGGTGGTGGGCCCGGTGCTCAGCTACTGGGAGCTCACCTGGCCCATGGACGACAGGCTCACCGACGGGGCCTGGAGACAGATGCTGAGAGAGGGAGAGGTCTCCCGCCCGGACTGGACGGGCCGCATACTGCTGACCCGTTAGGGTACAGGCCTAGCGGCAGACCACGAACCAGCGGCGCTTCCTGCGGACCGGGTGGAGCCTGAACCAGAGGTCGTCGGGGAGGTAGACCTGCACGTCGCAGTACTGGCAGCTCACCAGGCGGTCGCTGCCGTCGACCTGCAGCCAGCCCCCGCACTGGGGGCAGGCCAGGGCAACCGGGTCGGAGACGGTTTCCTCCTCGGCGCCTTCCCCGTCCAGCTCGGCGTTGATCAGCATGGCCACAGACTGCAGCTTCTCCGGCATCCACCCCGGGGGCGGATCCACCGGGTAGACCTCGCCGCACTCGCCGCAGGTGTAGCTCGTACCGGGGGTCAGGCTCCACGGGTCGGTGAAGTCGGTCTTGCAGCTGTCGCAGTAGGGATCGAACCGCGCCAGGGTCAGGCTGGTGTTGAAGGTCCCGAATATGGTGGACCCGGTCCCCGTGCCCTTCTCGCTGCCCCTCATCTCAGGAATCCCGTCCTCCAGTATCCCCTCCCAGTAGTCCCGGGGGATCTCGATGTCGCTCCGGCACGACCTGCACCTGGTGGCGGTCACCGGGCCGTTGAGGAAGACGGGCCTGTCGCATCGCGGGCACCTGATGCTGCACTCCACCCTGAAGCTGAACATGGTCAGTCCCCGCTCTCCGCGTCTTCGTCCCCGGCGACGTGCCCAGGATACAGTCTGGCCATGCAGTCGGGGCACAGGCTGTGGCTGAAGTCCATTTCCGAGTGCCGGCTCATGTATACCTCGACCTCGTTCCAGAAACCCTCGTCGTCCCTGATCTTCTTGCACGATGAGCATATGGGTATCAGACCGCTCAGCTCCCGGACCTCCCTGAGCGCCTTCTCCAGCTGCCGGTTCCTGCGCTGCAGCCTCTCGTGCACGGTTCTCCGGGAGTACTCGGCCACAGCAGAGAACAGCGTGATGCCCGAAAGCGCTATCAGGTAGCGAATCCTGAAACCGATTCCGTAGTCATGGGTCAGCAGCGCATCTCCGGGGTAGAAGAAGATAAGGGCGCAGACAGCGGTCAGAGCACCCATGGAGGAAAGGCCTACCCGCAGGCCGAAAGAGAACATTATCAGAGTCGGCATGAAGAAGAGCCATAGAGGACCGTAACCGGCATATCCTCCGGTTGCAACCAGATATATGGCCATTGCGTTAATCGCCAGCAGCATCAGCAGCGTGGCCGCGACCACGCTTCGGGTTGTGTGGTTCAGGTAGACCGATGCGGCGGCTATGGCCGCAAGTCCTCCCACCAGGAGGATGTACCGGGGCTCCCCCGCGAACACGTTGACCACGGCCATAAACGCTGAGAACACGAAGATGATGATGCAGAAAGCGTTCACCAGCGCCATTCGGCGGCGCGTCTCCGGATCAACGTCTTCGCCGATGCCGCTTGCGGCTATCCTGCGCAGGAAACCGGGCAGTGCGTCGGGCATGTATCCTCCCTGCCCACAAAGATAAGGGGAATGTCCGGCGTCTCAAAGGCCAGCCACCAGAAACTTGACCAGAGGCTTCCGGCCATCTAGAGTGAGAATGTGGCCAATGCCACTGAGGAGAGTCTATATGACCCTGAACTCATGCCGCTGCTTCGCAGGCATCTTCGTTTTGCTGGCCTCTTCCGCCCTTGCCAGGCACGTACGGGTGGGAGTCTACCACAACCCGCCCAAGATAGCCGTAGACGATGACGGCTCGCCGGACGGCTTCTTCGCCGACATCACAGAGGAGATAGCAGTCCGGGAAGGCTGGGACATCGAGTACGTTCCCGGAACCTGGAGCCAGTGCCTGAGCAGGCTGGAGTCCGGGGAGATCGACCTGATGGTCGATGTGGCCTACTCGCCGGGCAGGGCCGAGAGGTTCTGCTTCTGCCAGATGCCGGTGCTGTCCGACTGGTTCATAATCTACGCCGCACCGGAGTTGGAGGTCCGCTCCACCTCCGACATGGAGGGCCGCCGGGTGGCCGTCCTCCGGGAGTCCATACAGCACGACCTGCTGCAGACCATGCTCCGCGAAGAGGGAATGAGCTTCCGGCTGGTCCCCTGCTCCACCTTCCGCCAGGCCTTCGCTGCGGTGCAGTCGGGCGAGGCGGAAGTAGCCCTGGCCAACAGGTACTTCGGAATAGAGCATGCCGATACATTCGGGCTGGTGGAGACCCCTGTCGTGTTCCATCCCACAAGGCTCCACTTCGCCGCACCCCCCGGCGAGAGGGAGCTGCTGGACGCTGTGGACAGCCAGCTGGTCGCCATGATGGCCGACGGGGACTCGGAGTACTTCAGCGCCCTCGAAAGGTGGTTCGACAGCCGGGAGGCGGAGGGAGTTCCCGAGTACATTCCCTGGACTCTGGGGGCCGCTGCGGTCCTGGTTGCGGTGTCTCTGGCGCTGTATCTGCTCACCAGGTGGCAGGTGCAGCTGCGGACCAGGGAGCTGGACGAGCAGAACAGCAGACTGACCCGCGCCCTGGCGGAGCTGGGGGAGGCCAGATCCATGCTAGCCCGACAGGAGGGCCTCCGTCTGCTGGGAACGATGGTGAGCGGAATAGCCCACGACCTGAACAACATCCTGTCGGTGATCACGGGCAACGTGGACCTGGCTCTGGAGGAGGCTGATCTGCCCCCGGGGTCCATGCTGAGGAAGAGACTGAGTAGCATGCGCCAGGCGGGCCGGGACGGCGCCGAGCTGGTGGCCAGGATGAGGGCGTTCCACTCCCGGGAATCCGCCGACTGCGGCGCGCCCGTGGACACGGCCGAGCTGGTGCGGTTCGTGGTCAGGCTCCTGGAACCCAGGCTGGCCAGCGCCCGAATGGAGGAGGGCAGGGAGATCTCCGTGGAGACGGATCTGGTCGACGGCGCGCACCTGAGGGGATCTCCCTCGGAGCTTCGGGAGATGCTGCTGAACCTCCTGGTGAACGCCATCGACGCCATCGAGGGAGACGGCACCGTACGGGTGACGACCGGAAAGCGCGATGGATGGATGTCTCTCCGCGTATCGGACGACGGCAGAGGCATGACCCCGGAGGTGCGCTCGGAGTGTACCCAGCCCTTCTTCACCACCAAGGGCAGGAAGGGAACCGGAATGGGCCTGGCCATGGTGAGGTCCATAGTCGAGGAGCATGGCGGGTCGCTCTCCATAGAATCGGAGCCCGGCAGGGGAACCTCCGTTGAGGTCCGGATGCCGCTGGCCACCCGGGAAGGAGAGGTAGGGTCCGAGGGCGAGCTCCTGGACATCCCGGCATCGGCCCGCCTGCTGGCCGTGGACGACGACCCGGGTTGCCTGGAGGTGCTCCGGTCGCTGCTGGAGCTCGACGGCCATCGGGTGACGACCTTCTCCTCCCCCGACAAGGCGCTGGCTTCCTTCGAGGCCGGTGCGTACGACGCGGCCATACTGGACAGGCTAATGCCCGGGATGGCGGGGCTGGAGCTGGCCCGCAGGCTGCGGGAGCTGGATCCGGACCTTCCCATCGCGCTTCTAGCGGGTTACGTCTCGGACTTCGATCTGAGCCGTCGGGACCCCGTCGACGCCGTCAGGCAGAAGCCCCTGGATCTCGCCGAGTTGAGAGGTCTGCTGACGGAGCTGCTCTAGCCCCCGTCACTCCCACTCGATGGTCCCTGGGGGCTTGGAGGAGATGTCGTAGACCACCCGGCTTATGCCGGCCACCCTGTTCACTATGGATGAGGAGATCCGGGCCAGGTGGCCGGGGTCCATTCGGTACCAGTCGGCCGTCATGCCGTCGCGGGAGGTGACCGCCCGCAGGGCCACCACCCGGTCATAGGTCCGCCTGTCGCCCATGACGCCCACGGTCCTCACCGGCAGCAGGACGGCGAAGGCCTGCCAGATCTCGTCGTATAGCCCGTTGTCGCGCAGGTAGTCGATGTAGATGCGGTCGGCGCTGCGCAGAAGCTCCAGGTCGGTGGGGTTCACCGGCCCCAGTATCCGCACCGCCAGGCCGGGACCGGGGAAGGGATGGCGGCCTATTATGCGGCGGGGAAGGCCCAGCTCATGCCCCAGGGCCCGCACCTCGTCCTTGAACAGCTCCCGCAGCGGCTCGACGAGCTCGAGGTTCATCCGCTCCGGAAGTCCGCCCACGTTGTGGTGGCTCTTTATGGTCTCCGAGGGCCCGCGGAAGGAGACGCTCTCGATGACGTCCGGGTAGAGGGTGCCCTGGGCCAGGTGGGTGACGTTCTCTATTCCCGAGGCCGCCCTCTCGAACACCTCGATGAACACCCGGCCTATGATCTTGCGCTTCTGCTCGGGGTCCTCCACTCCCGCCAGCTCCCGCAGGAAGTGCCGGGAGGCGTCCACGGTGTGCAGTCGCATGCCGAAGTGGCCGTGGAAGGTCTCCTCCACCGACTCCCTCTCCCCCTGCCGCAGCAGGCCGGTGTCCACGAAAATGGGATGGAAGCGGCGGGGAACGGCCTGGTGCAGTAGGGCGGCCACCACCGCGGAGTCCACTCCTCCGGAGAGGCCCAGGATCACGTTGCCACCATCGGCCAGCTGCTCCCTTATCTGCTCCACCGCCATCTCCCTGTAGGCCTCCATGGTCCAGTCCGCCTCCACCCCGGCCACATCGAAGAGAAAGCGTCGCAGCAGGGCCTCCCCGAAGACGGTGTGGTTCACCTCCGGGTGAAACTGGACTCCGAACCGGCGCCGGGAGGCGTTCTCCATGGCGGCCACCGGGAGGCTCTGCGTGGATGCGGCCACTCTGTAGCCGGGCGGGACCTCCGTCACCCTGTCACCGTGGCTCATCCATGCCTGACGTCCGGCATCGATGCCCTCCAATAGCTCCGAGCCCTCCCGGGGCTCCACCATGGCCCGGCCGTACTCCCGGGTGTGCCCGCCCTCCACGCTGCCCCCGTCGGCCAGGGCAAGCAGCTGCATCCCGTAGCAGATGCCCAGCATGGGCAGGTCGGTCCCGAACAGTCTCCCGTCGGCCCGGGGGGCACCCTCCTCGTATACGCTGGAGGGCCCGCCGGAGAGGATAACGGCGGCCGGGCGCAGCGCCATGATGTCCTCCAGGGGGCAGTTGCCCGGCAGGAGCTCGGAGTAGACGTCCATCTCCCGCAGTCTTCGGACGATGAGCTGGCTGTACTGGGACCCGAAGTCGAGTATGGCGGCTCCGCCTTGGATCATGTGCAAACCTCCGGTGTCAGCAGCTGTGTATGTCCCTGGCCGGCGGCGGCTCCACCGGATACTCGCCGCTGAAGCAGGCGGTACAGTAGTCGTCGGGGCTGTGCGCGGTAACGCAGCTGAGCATCCCCTCCCGCGACAGGTAGCCCAGGCTGTCCAGCCCCAGTATCTCGGCTATGTCGTCTGTGGTGCGGTTGTGGGCCACCAGCGTCTGGGGCTCGGGGAAGTCTATGCCGAAGTAGCACCCGTGCCTGTGCGGGGGGCAGCTCACCCGCATGTGCACCTCCCGGGCGCCGGCCTCCCTCAGGGCACGAATCCTGGCGGTGCTGGTGGTCCCCCGGACGATGCTGTCCTCCACCACGCACAGCCTCTTGCCGCGGATGGCCTCGGGTATCGGCTGCAGCTTGCGCATCACCATGGCCGCCCGACGGGCCTGGCCGGGGTTGATGAAGGTCCTTCCCACGTAATGGTTTCGGGTGAAGCCCATGCCGAAGGGAATGCCCAGCTCCCGGGAGAAGCCCAGGGCGGCGAACATGCCGCTGTCCGGAACCGGCATCACAATGTCACAGTCGGCCGGATGCTCCCTGGCCAGCGCGGCCCCCATCTCCACCCGCACCTCGTATACGCTGTCCCCGAACACGCAGCTTCCCGGGCGGGCGAAGTAGACGTGCTCGAAGATGCACTGGGCCAGCCGGGGGCTTCCGTCGGCGAACAGGCCGTGGGACGACCCGAACCTGCCGCTGCGGGGCTCGCCGCCGTCGTAGGGCAGGAAGAGTATCTCCCCCGCCTCCACCTCCCGCACGTACTCGGCCCCTATCCCGGGGAAGGCGATGGACTCGCTGGCCACCACCCAGCCCTCCTCGGGGATGCGTCCCAGGCAGAGGGGGCGGAACCCCAGCGGGTCGCGGATGGCGTACATGCCCTCCGGGGTCATCAGCAGCAGGCAGAAGGCTCCCTCCAGCTTCTCCAGGGAGAGCTCCAGGGCGTGCCTGAGATTGAAGTCGGTCTCCTCCAGGAGCCTGGACATCAGGTGCAGCACCACCTCGCTGTCGGTATGGGTCTGGAAGATGCTGCCCCGACGCTGCAGACGGCGCTTGATCCTGGCGGCGTTGCTGATGGTCCCGTTGTGGGCGATGCCCACCTGCCGGCCGGTCATGTCCACCAGTATGGGCTGGGAGTTGAGGACCCCCTCTCCGCCGAAGGTGCCGTAGCGGACGTGGCCCATGGCAGCCCGGATGCTCTCCGCCGCCCACCACTCGGGAAGCTGGGCCAGGGCGTCGGAGACCAGCCCCTGGCGCTTGTAGAGGCTCAGCCCCCTGCCGGTCACCGCCAGTATCCCGGCGGACTCCTGGCCGCGGTGCTGAAGGGCGTGCAGCCCCTCCGCCACCAGCGCCTGGGCGTCTCCGCGGACACCGGTTACCCCGCACAGGCCGCAGTTCTCGCCTACCCTCCGCACTGGCGCCTCTCCATGGCACGGGTGATGAAGGACACGAAGAGCGGATGCGGCTCCAGGGGCCGGGACCTGAACTCGGGATGGAACTGGCAGGCCAGGAACCAGGGATGGTCCGGGCGCTCCACTATCTCCACCAGCCCCCCGTCCGGCGACAGGCCGCTGTAGGAGAGGCCGGCCTCCGCCAGCGTCTCCCGGAAATCGTTGTTGAACTCGAACCGGTGGCGATGGCGCTCGCTGATGCGTTCGGTCCCGTAGCTCTCCCGGGCCCTGCTTCCCTCGGCCAGTACGCATTCGTAGGCCCCCAGGCGCATGGTACCGCCCATGTCGGAGACCTTCTTCTGCTCCTCCATCAGGCTGATCACCGGGCTTTCGCAGTCCCGGCGGAACTCCGTGCTGTCGGCGTCCTCCAGGCCGGCGAGGTTGCGGGCGGTCTCCAGTACGGCGCACTGAAGGCCGAGGCATATGCCGAAGAACGGTACGCCGTTCTCCCGGGCGTACCGCACCGCGTCGATCTTGCCCTCTATGCCCCGGTAGCCGAAGCCCCCCGGCACCAGTATGCCGTCGGCGTCGCCCAGGACCTCCTCCGGGTCGCCCTCGGAGAGCTCCTCCGCCTCCACCGCCTTGATGGAGAGGTCCACGTCGTTGGCGATGGCCCCGTGGCGCAGAGCCTCGAATATGCTCTTGTAGGCGTCGCGGAGGCTCATGTACTTGCCCACCACGGCTATCCTGACGCTTCCGTGGCTGGGGAAGACGGCCCGGTGAAGCATCTCCTTCCAGTCCTGCAGGTTCAGCTCCCGGGGCGGCAGGCCCAGTATGTCCAGCAGCAGGGTGTCCATCTGCTGCTTCGCCAGCTCCACCGGGACCTCGTAGATGGAGTTTGCCACGTCCCGCTCCTCGATCACCGCGTTGCGGGCCACGTTGCAGAAGAGGGCCAGCTTGTCGAAGTGCTCCTTCTCCAGGGGCCGCTCGGTGCGGCAGACCAGTATGTCCGGGATTATCCCTATGCCCCGCAGGACTCCGGCTGACCTCTGGGAGGGCTTGGTCTTCAGCTCCCCGGAGGCGGAGAGGTAGGGGATCAGGGTGAGGTGGACGAAGGCCGCGTTCCCCCTCCCCATCTCCTGGCTCAGCTGCCTCAGGGACTCCAGGAAGGGCAGTGACTCGATGTCGCCCGCGGTCCCCCCCACCTCGATGATGGCTATGTCCACATCCGGCCCGGCCACCGAGAGCACCGCCCTCTTGATCTCGTCGGTTATGTGGGGGATCACCTGAACGGTCTTGCCCAGGTAGTCGCCGCGGCGCTCCCTGGCCAGGACGTTGGAGTAGATTCGGCCGGTGGTGAAGTTGCTCGCCGCGCTGAGGGTGATGCCGGCGAACCTCTCGTAGTGGCCCAGATCCAGGTCGGTCTCGGCACCGTCGTGGGTGACGTACACCTCGCCGTGCTGGAAGGGGGACATGGTGCCGGGGTCCACGTTCAGGTAGGGGTCGAGCTTCTGTATGGCCACCCGGTAGCCCCTCTGCTTCAGCAGCAGAGCGATGGAAGCCGCCGTGATTCCCTTGCCCAGGGAGGAGACCACACCTCCAGTGACGAACACCAGCTTCGTACCCTCTGACACTGCCGGACCTCCCCTTCCCTGGAAACCTCTGCGGGAAAGATGTAATATATGCCAAAGAAGACTTGCATGAACACGGGCGGACAGGCTCCTCCGCCGCCCGGAAAGCACAAGATGCCATTTCCGAGAGGATCCACATGCGAATCCTGCTGCTGCTAGCCGCACTTGCTGCCGCCCTCCCGGCGATTGCCGAAGAGGCGGAGGTCCACCGTCTGGACAACGGCCTGACGGTGATAACCCGGGAGATGCACTACGCCCCCGTAGCCGTCTCGGCCATCGCCTACCGGGTGGGGGGACGCAACGAGCCCGACAGCATACTGGGCATGAGCCACTTCTGCGAGCACCTGATGTTCAAGGGCACCCCCTCCATGCCCAAGTCCAGGTTCTGGCAGATAATCCAGCGCGACGGGGGGTGGGCCAACGCCTTCACCGGCTCTGACCTCACCGTCTACTTCATGATGCTCCCGGTGCAGCGGCTGGAGGACGCCCTGCGGATAGAGTCGGACAGGATGACCGGCTGCACCATCGACTCCGCGGAGGTAGTGGCCGAGCGGGGGGTTGTGCACGAGGAGCGCAGGATGCGCACTACCGACAGCCCCTCGGGAGCACTCTACGAGGCCATGAGGGAGGAGGCATTCCGGGTCCATCCCTACGGGAACCCCATCATCGGCTACGACGAGAACATCCTCGACTACGACCACTGCTGCGCCCGGGCCTATTACGAGAGCTACTACTGCCCATCCAATGCCGTGCTGTCGCTGGTGGGCGACTTCCGGACCGACAGCGTGATGGCCATGGTGGAGGGGTACTTCGGGGACCTTCCGTCGAGGGAGCCGGGCCCGGAGCCCTCTGTGGTGGAGCCGCTCCAGACGGAGCGCAGGCGGGTGGACATCTCCCACCCCTCCAACCTCCCCCGGGCGATGCTCGCCTTCCACACCCCTGCGGGGGACCATCCGGCAACCCCCGCCCTGGGCATGGTCTCCTCCTACCTCTCATCCGGAAGGTCAAGCTGGCTGGAGCAGAACCTGGTCAACAGCGGAGTGGTCACATCCGCCTACGCCTACAACGAGGGCGGCATCGACCCGGGCCTGTTCGTCATCGGACTGACCCTTCCGCCCGGGGGCGACGTCCCGGCCGCCATCGACTCCGTGGAGGCCGAGCTGATGCGCCTGGCCGCCGAGCCGCTGCCTGAGGAGGAGCTGGCCGTGCTGCGGCGGCGGACCAAGGCCGCGGAGATCATCTCCGAGGCCAGCCCTGTGCGCATGGCCCTGGGAATGGCCATGGACATGGCCGCCTTCGAAGACCACCGCATGACCAGGCGCCGGGTGGAGGCCATGGACACGGTCACCGCCGGGGACATTCGGGCGGCGGCGGCGGAGTTCCTGGACCCGGAGAGGTCCACGCTGGCCGTGCTGCACCCCGAGGGCGGACGGGGAGGCGCCGCCGGGGAGCCCGACCGGCTTCCCACCGACGTCCAGGAGCCGCAGGCCATCAGCTACGAGGGCCTGGAGATACCCGAGAACATGCTCAGGCCGCCTTCGCGGTCCATCTCCGCCGGAGTGGACTCGCTGGTGCTGGAGAACGGCCTGCGGGTCTTCGTCCTGGAGGACCCCACCTTCCCCATAGCCGCGGCGCGTTTCAGCGTGCCCATGGGCCGCTACAGGGAGGACCCGCTGATGGCGGGCCTGGCGGACGTCACTGTGGAGACCATGATGAGGGGCACCGAAGAGCTGGACTACGGGGAGTTCCACCGCCGCCTGGAGCGGCTGGGGGCCTCCCTGAGCTTCCGTGCCGGCAGCCGAAGCGCCTCCGGGTCCATCACCCTGCTGGCCGAGGACCTGGACGTGGGCCTGCGCACGGTGGCCGACCTTCTGCTGCGGCCGGCCCTGCGCGAGGAGGACCTGCAGCGGGTGCTGGAGGAGGCCCGGGCCTCTGTGGAGTCCAACGCCGAGAGCGTCTTCGGGGTGGCAGGGGATAACCTCGACCGGCTGCTCTCCCTGCGGCCGGAGGCCGCGCACGTCACCACCCTGGAGTCCCTGGACAGGATCACCCGTCGGGAGGTGTTCAACTTCTACCAGCGCTTCAGTCGTCCGGAGGCGGCGGTGATCACCGTGGTGGGCGACGTGGATGCCGGGGAGGTCATGGCCGCTGCGGAGGCCCTGTTCGCGGACTGGGACAACCCCAAGTCGGCGCTTCTGCCGGCGGAGTATCCCCCCTTCCCCGAGGCCTCAGGCGACACGCTGGTGCAGACCATGCCGGGTAGGATGCAGGCCGCCGTGATGGTGGGAGCACCCGGTCCCGGCTACCTCTCCGAGGACCACGTGGCCTTCGGCGTGATGAACCGCATCCTGGGTGCGGGAATCGGCTCGCGGCTGGGCCACTCGGTCCGCGACGAGCAGGGACTGGCCTACGTGGTGGGCTCCTACCTGTCCTCCCTGGAGGATGCGGGGAGGTTCGGGGCCTACCTCTCCACCCGGGCCGACTACGCCCCGCAGGCGCTGCAGTCGGTCCTGGACGAGTTCGAGCGCATCTCCTCAGAGCCCGTGGACGGCGTGGAGCTGCGCCTGGCCCAGTCCTGCGAGGTGGGCCGGCACGCGGTCTCCGCCTCCAGCTACGGCAGCATCGCCCGCTACCTCACCGGCACGGCGGTGCAGGGCTTCTCACCCGACCACGACATTCGAAGGCTGCGGAAGGTGGTGGAGCTGACGCCGGAGGACGTGTTGGAGGTGGCGGCCCGGTACCTGGACCGCCCGGGCTGGTTCGTCTCCATCGCCGGGGGTATCACCGAGGACCTGGCCCCCCTGGAGGTGCCTGCGAGATAGGAAGGGATGCAGGGGCGGGCAGCGCCCGCCCCTGCTGTTGAGCTGACGCCGGTCAGTCCCTGTCCATGAACGGGTAGCCGTAGTCCCGGGGCGGGTCGAAGTTCTCCTTCACCGCCCTGGGGCTCACCCAGCGCATGAGGTTGAAGGCGCTGCCGGCCTTGTCGTTTGTCCCCGAAGCCCGGGCTCCGCCGAAGGGCTGCTGGCCCACCACGGCTCCCGTGGGCTTGTCGTTGATGTAGAAGTTCCCGGCGCTGTGGCGCAGGACGGTCTCGGCCT
>Ga0207797_1002928_pt1 | contig 11636 bp, 11 predicted proteins | sample PRCRCaboRojoPR_6_FD_187275 | JGI IMG/M metagenome (GOLD analysis project Ga0207797, IMG submission 187275) | Marine sediment microbial community from Cabo Rojo, Puerto Rico - PR CR 10% Liquid 1 (SPAdes) | ecosystem: Environmental > Aquatic > Marine > Coastal > Sediment | place: Cabo Rojo, Puerto... | reverse complement strand
GCACCTCTACTTTGCGGGGGCGGGAACGCATCCGGGCGCCGGCATCCCGGGCGTCCTCTCCTCCGCCCGCGTGCTCGACACTGTGGTGCCCGACCCAGAGGCGTTCGAAACGCCCGCGGCCCAGAACAAGGCCGGAGCACATGCGGAGCCTGTCGCGTAATCACCGCCCATGGCCCGCTCCGACCACCCATCCTCGCCCGACTACTACGCGCGGCTTGGGGTGCAGCCCTCGGCGTCGACCGAGGAGATCCGGGCGGCCTACCGCGAGAGGGCGCGGGAGACACATCCCGATCACAATCCGGACGATCCGGGGGCGGCCGAGCGGTTTCAGAAGGTGAGAAAGGCGTATCAGGTGCTCCGCGATCCGGAGCGCCGCGCGCGGTACGACGACGTGCGGGCGGCCCGCAAGCGGATGCCGTACGGACTCACCATCAATCAGCAGGCCCCCGCCGGGTGCGGCGGCTACCTCTGGCGGGTGCTGGCGGGGGGGGTCGCGGTGGGGCTCTTTGTCGTGCTGGAGGCCCTGGACGTGTGGGCCGCCTCCAGTGTGTGGACGATCGTCGTGGCGGTGGGCGCGTCGTCCCTCGTGGCCGGAGCCATCGCGGTCTACCTGGCGCGGCAGTTCCCGGACGAGGCGACCGACGTGATGGTCCGCCTCACTCAGGAGCGGGCGTTGATGCGGGCCGACGGGCACACGACGTTCCAGGTCGACTGGGCCGACGTGGCGGCCGTGCATCTCCGCGACGAGGGTGACACGCTCGAACTCGTTGCGGACCGTGTGGCGATCCGTCCCCTCCGGCCGAAGCCGCCGGTGCTCACGACGGTGAATCACGGGAGGGAGCACTCGACCCTTCGCCTCGACCTTTCGGACACGGACGTGCCGCGCGACGTGTTGCTGTCTTTTCTACGCGGCACAAGCGCGATTCCCTTTTCGATTTCCACCCAGAGCCATCCGGACTCAGCAGACGAATCCACATCTGCGTAGACGGCACTCTTGCCTCTGTTCTCCTGTCTTTCGCCATTCCGCGATCGTCTCGTGGCCCCTTTCGAGTATCTCTCCGTCCTCGTTTCCATCATCGTGGGCCTCGGCCTCTCGCACCTGCTGGCCACCTCGGCCCGGCTGATCCAGCATCGGCGGGAGGTCGTGCTGTTCGGCCCCACGCTCATCTGGATGGCGGTGCTGTTTGTGCTCCAGGTGCAAATCTGGTGGGCGGCCTTCGAGTGGCAGGCGAGTGGCGCCTGGAATTTCGTCTCCTTCCTGCTCTTTCTGGGGCTGCCCATTGGGGCCTACCTGCTGAGTGTGCTCCTCGTCCCCGATCTTGACGACCCGGAGGAGGTCGACCTGCGCGCGAGCTACTTTTCCAACCGGCGCTGGTTCTTCGGCCTTCTGGTCCTGCTTCCCCTCATCAGCCTGCTTCACGAGCAGGTGCACGGCGGCCACATTCAGTGGGACGTGGATGCTGCCTTTCGCCTCGGCTTCGTGACGGTGGCGCTCCTGGGACTTGCCGTCCGACGGGCACTCGTGCACTGGGTCCTGACAGTCGGGTTTGCGGTCGGCTTCGCGGCGTACGTCGGCCTCCTCTTCCTTCGCCTCCCGTAGCGGCCGCCACGTGTTCTGCCGGCCTCCCACGAACAGGTCAAGACCGCCTCCCGTACGCCTTGTTGTCGCTCTTCCGTCACGCACCCTCCCGGCCAGACATGTCTTCCCCAACCATCCCGTCCGACAAAACGAAAGGGCAGGTCGAGGCCGAGGTGACCGAGGCCATCACACAGTTCGAGCGCGATCAGCTGGGACGGGGGCCGAAGGAAGCGAAGTCATTTATCGTCGAAAACCTCGTCGTGGTCAAGCTCCAGGGCATCCTGAGCCCGGCTGAGCGCCAGCTCAGCCACGAGGACGACGGCGTCGAGCTCATCAAGAAGATGCGGCGACGGGTGATTGAGAGCTGTAGTGGCGATCTTTCCGGCCTCGTTGAGGAGGAAACCGGCACCGAGGTGGTGAGCATGCACGCCGACATCAGCGCCCGAACGGGCGAGCGCGTCTTCGTCTTTACCCTCGATGAAGATCTGGAAGCCGCCCTGAAAAGCTGATAGGAACGAAGCTTGAACTTTCGGTAAGGGGAGGCGTACCCCCTTGCGCCCACTAAAGGCGGTCCCTACATTGCGGGATGCTGTTGAAACGGAGCGCCGTCCCGGCGAGCCGGTTCCGCAGCCACATATTTTGTCCGGCACGCAAGCCGCGCACACGTTCAGCCGATCACAGATCGGCACGAGCGGGTGCAACGACTGTAGGCCGACATTCAGCGCCCCTGCCGGCGCTGCGTGTCGGTCTTTTTTTGTTTGTCTGACCGAGACGGGCCGGGCCCTGTCGACGGGACAGTCATTGCTTCCTGTACGAACCGACTTTCTCTCTCCGTATGCCAACTGTGCTCACGCGCCTCACCTGGGGGCTTTTTGTGCTCAGCCTCGGCCTGCTTGTTTGGCCCCCCGATCCGGACTGGGCCGGGGACACGTTCCTGCGGATCGATGGCCTCACGCGTGTAGTGGCGGTCGTCACGACGTTCGTGAGTGGCATTGTGCACAGCTTTTCGCGGCGGTACATGGCGGGCGCCAAGTACCTGAATCGCTTCTACGCGCGCCTCTTCGGCCTCACGCTCATCGTGCTGCTGCTGACGGCGGCCAATCACCTGGTGCTCTTTGCACTCGCGTGGACGGCGATGGGCTGGGTACTGGCCGATCTCATTGGACACATCCGCGGGTGGCCCCAGGCCCGGGCGGCGTCGCGGTACGCCCGTGCCCATTTCTTGGGGGGCAGTGCCCTGTTGGCCGGGTCCCTCGCGCTACTGGGCGTGCAGGCGGGCACGTGGACGATTCGTGGGGTGCTGGCGGCAATTGGTTCCCTCTCGACGCCCGTCGTCATGGCCGCGGCGCTCCTGCTCCTCCTGACCGCGATGATTCAGTCAGCCCTGGTGCCATTCCACCAGTGGTTGCTTTCGTCCATGACCGCCCCGACGCCCGTCTCGGCTTTCATGCACGCGGGACTGGTCAACGCGGGCGGCGTGCTCCTTGCCCGATTTGCACCCGTTGCGTTCGAGATCCCGTCGGTCATGCTCGGCATCGTCTTCGTCGGGGGCCTCAGCGCGCTGCTGGGGCAGGCCTGGATGCTCGTGCAGACCGACGTGAAGCGGCAGCTCGGGGCCTCGACGGTGGCGCAGATGGGCTTCATGGTGCTGCAGTGCGGACTCGGCTTCATTCCCGCGGCCATCGCGCACCTCCTCCTGCACGGCTTCTACAAAGCGTACCTCTTTCTGGCCTCCGGCTCCGTGGTGGAGTCCACGCAGCCCGCCCCCGGAGACCGCCCGTCGCCCACGGTCCTGGGCGGCCTCGTCACGCTGGCCACGGCCCTCGCGGGCGGGGCCCTGTTCGCCACCCTCACCGGCAAGTCGCTGACGGCGTTCAACAGTGGCACCGTCCTCACGGTCTTCGTCGTGCTCGCCGTGCTGCACGCCACCCGCTCGCTCGTGCGGCGGGCCGAGTTGTCGGCCACGACGCGCCTCTGGGCCGTGCCCGCCGTGCTGCTTCCCTCCATCGGGCTCTACGCGGCGGTCTACACGGGCGTGGGGGCCGTCCTCGGGACGCTCCCGAGCGCCGAAGTGCCCACCGCACTGACGCCGCTGCACTGGGGCCTCGTCGCGGTTTTCATCGGGGCGTACGTTGCCCTCGACCGGGGCTGGCACCGCGCGAGCACCCGGCTCTACGTGACGCTCCTGAACACCGCCCAGCCCCTCCCGACCACCCTTCTGCACAACCGCGAACAGTACAATGCCCATTGATCGCTCCGTGCTTCGGGCCCGCATTGAGAACGCGGCCGAGTACGTCGGCCCGCTCTGGCCCCTGCAGACGTTCAACGCGGCGAACCCGCTCTCGGGCTTCGAGGAGAAGTCCTTCGACCGGGCCGTGCAGCAGGCCGGTCAATTGTTCGGCGGGCGGGGCTACCCCCGGCCGGCCGTCTTTCGGCAGGCGTGGGAGAACGGGGAGATCGACCCGGACGTGCTCACGCGGCGGCTCGCCGAGCACGGCATCACGCAGCGGCCCGAAGTGCTACTGGACCGGATGGACGCCGACGACTCCGGGCAGGAGGGCACTCCTGGCGACGATCCGCTCGACCGCGTGATGACGAAGTGGCTGGCGGCGTTCCTGGATCAGGGACAGGCCGCCTGGCCCATGCCCAACCGCAACGACGGCTTCTACGCGGCGTGGCGCACGGTGGCGCCGTACGACACGGAGATTCCGGGCGTCGACAAGCCCTCGGATCTCCCCGATACCTTGCTGGAGGCGTTCGAGGAGGTGCTGTCGACCTACCCGGAGCGGCGGTGGGAGCCGATCTTTGTGCACCACCTCGCCGCGCTTCCCGGATGGGTGGGCTTCATCAAGTGGCGCGCCCGCCGCGGCAACACGCCCTGGCAGGAGGCCCATCCCATCACGCTGGCCGACTACCTGGCGGTGCGCCTCACGCTGGCCGGTCGCATGGACCACGCCATCGCGCCGGACCGGGGCGAGGACCTTCCCTCGAACGGGACGGACCGGCCCTTCCTGCCCCGCATCTGGCTGCAGGCCTGGGAGGAGACCTACCGCTCAAATCTGCTGGACGACCTGCAGCAGGCGCCCACTCCCGACAGGGACACCGAGGACCCCGACCGTACGGACGCCCAGCTCGTCTTCTGCATCGACACGCGGTCGGAGGTCATCCGCCGCCACGTCGAGGCGCAGGGCGACTATGAGACGCACGGCTACGCGGGCTTCTTCGGGGTGCCAATGCAGCATCAGCCCTACGGCTCCGAGGAGCGAGTGAAGTCTTGCCCGCCCATCGTGGACCCGAAGCACCGGATTGCCGAGCGTCCGTCCGAGCGCCATCACGACCGCGCCGATCGCTACGATTGGTGGACGCGCCTGCGGGCGGCGGGGGAGGGGCTCCTGTCAACCCTCAAGAAAAACGTCGCTGCGGCCTTCGGCTTCGTGGAAGGAAGCGGCGGCTTCTTTGGGGGCGCCATGGCCGCCCGGACGCTTTTTCCGTCCGGCCTCTTTCGGCTTGGCGAGACCGTGGACGAACGGCTGCCCGGGCCGGAGTTCTTTTGCGAGCCCACCGTGGATCGCGAGACCGCCGATCCCCACGAGCACGACGGGCTGCCGGTGGGGCTCTCTCACAAGGCCAGAGTGCTCTACGCCGAGGCCGCGTTCCGCCTCATGGGCTGGACCGACTTCGCCCCCATCGTGGTCTTCACGGGACACGGCAGTCAGACCCCCAACAATCCGTACAAGTCGAGCCTCGACTGCGGCGCCTGCGCCGGGAATCCGGGCGGCCCCAACGCCCGCGTGCTCGCCGCGATCTGCAACGACGAGGCGGTGCGCGAGGACTTGCGCGAGCGCGGCCTCGACATTCCGGAGGACACCGTCTTTCTGGCCGGGCAGCACAACACCACCACCGACGCGATTCGCCTCTTCGTCGATGAGGAGGACCCGCCGGTCCCCGCAGAGGCCCTCGACCGGCTGCGCCGGGACCTGCAGGCGGCCCAGTCCGGGGCGACCGCCGAGCGCGTGGAAACAATGAACGCGACGGTCGATGCGGGGCGGTCGGAGGCGTCGATCCAGGAAACGCAGCGCCGCGCCGCCGACTGGGCCGAGACGCGGCCGGAGTGGGGGCTGGCCGGAAACGCCGGTTTCATCATCGGTCCTCGCGCCCTGACCCGCGACCTCGATCTCGACGGGCGCTGCTTCCTGCACTCCTACGACTGGACCGAGGACGACGACGGGACGGCCCTGGAGAACATCATGACGGGGCCGCTGGTGGTGGGCGAGTGGATCAACACGCAATACTACTTCTCGACCGTCGACAACGCGGCCTACGGCAGCGGCTCAAAAGTCACGCAGAACGTGGTGGGCAAGTTCGGCATCGTGCAGGGCAACGGGGGGGACCTCATGAGCGGCCTGCCGTTGCAGTCGCTGATGGCCGACGACGAACACACCTACCACCGCCCCCTCCGCCTCACGGCCGTCATTCACGCGCCCGCGGATCGCGTCGACGCCATCATTCAGCGCCACGCCAACCTCGCACAGCTCTTCGATCACGAGTGGGTACGGCTCGTGGTCATGGACCCGGAGCAGGACAATTCCTTCCATCGCTACCAGCCGGGCGGATCGTGGCAGGCGCACGCGTCCGCCTCCGACGCCGAGCACGCGGCGCCTGCAGGCACGAGCGCCTGACTTCGCCCGATCGTTGACCTGACGAACCCAGCAATTCCGACCAGCCATGAGTACCCCCTCTGCCAACGGACAAACCGAGCACACCCTTCATCCGGTCAAGAAAATCGAGATCATCGTGCGGGGCGAAAAAGAGCCTTTCGTCCGCGACCTGCTGGACGAGTCCCAGGTGAGCGGCTACACGATTCACCACAACGTGACGGGCCGCGGCGAGCACGGCTTCCACGAAGGCCGATTGCTCTTTAACGATCGCGACAGCCTCGTCATGTTCTTCGCTGTGGCCGGGGAGGAAACCATCCAGACCATCGTAGACGGCCTGACGCCCCTCTTCGAAAAGAGCTCCGGCGTGATGTTCGTCTCCGACACCAGCGTGGTGCGCCTGGATAAATTTATCCCGGAGGAATGAGCAGCGCAGGACCGCCGCCCAACGGCTTCGCCCGATCTTAGACATGGACCCGGCGCTTGAGCGGATCATAGATCGCCCGCGGAAGGTTATTTAGAACCGATATAAATAGCCGTACCATTCCGGCTTTCGGTTCTGAATTCATCGATTGTCTTCTACAACGGTCTTCGTGTCCACATGACTGTCCGCCGCGTTCTTCTGTCGCTGTTCGTTCTCGGTCTACTCTTCCAGGCATCGCCCGCTCAAGCCCAGGAGAAGGTCTTCGGCGAAGAGGTGCTGGGGCCGGGCGTGAAGGTCACCTTCCTGGTCGCCCCCTCAGGCGACGTGGAGCCGACGGCCCAAAATCTGGACGAGGCGCGGTCGGATCTGCACCTGGAGGTGCTCGCGGGCTGGACCGAGGCGGCGAGCGACGAGGTGGGGGCGTCTGCGGGCGGCTTCGTGCCGTACCTAAATCTCTTCGCGACCGTCCAGAACGAGGACACCGGACAGGTGAAGAAGGTCACGCTCGTCCCTCACGTCAACCAGTCCGACAACTTCCACTACGCCCGCAACATCGCCCTCCCCGGCGGGCCGGACGATCCCTACACGGTGGTCTTCGAGGTGCATCCGCCCGAGAAATTCGAACTGGCCACGCACAAGGACTGGCGCACCGCCTACGGCACCCGCCTCTTCCCGCCCGCCACCGTCACGTACAAGAACTTACAGCTCGGCGAGATCGTGCGCGCAACGCGGTAGGCGTTTGAGCGTATGGGCGTGATGGCGTGTGGGGGCGTAATGAAAAAACGACACCCATACGCCCACACTCCCACACGCAAACACGCCCATACGCACGTGCCAACGCCGCCCCGCCTCGTCCTCGAAACGAGCCTTTACGCCGACGACCTGGACGCCGCCGAAGAGTTCTACGGCGATGTGCTGAGGCTCGATGTCGTCCTCCGCACCGAGGGCAATCACGTCTCCTTCCGCTGCGGGCCCGGCGTGGTGCATGTCTTCGATCCCGCCGCCAGCCGCGACCGCGAGTCGCTCCCCGCCCACGGCGCCGACGGCCCCGTCCACGTCGCGTTCGGCGTCCCTACGGACCAGCTCGCCGCGTGGCGGCGCCACTTCAATCGTCACAATGTGACGGTGGAGCATACGACGCAGTGGGACGAGGGCCAGCGATCCATTTACGTCCGCGACCCCGCGGGCAACAGTGTGGAACTGGTGAGCGATTCGCTTTGGAGCACCACCTCGCGCGACGAGCGACTGACCCGTGTCCGGCCCGTGCTCGCCCTCGACACCTCGGAGTCGGGACTCGTTGAGCGGTTCCAGAACGAAACCCTGCGCCCCATCCTGAAGCTGCTGAATCCGACAATCCTGCGCCTTGTGGCCGATCGGCTGTCGCGCTACGGCGTCGGGTTTGCGGCGATGGATCGGGACAACCAGCGCGACCGCCTCCGCAACCTCCTCAAGGAAGACGGCCGTTTAAAGCGAACGCTTCTCGGCATGGTGGTAGGCCACCTCACGGAGGACGAACTGGACACCTACCTCGCGCACAAAGACGAGGTGCGCCGCCGCACCGTGCCGATGCTTCTGGCCCGCGCGCAGGATCAGATCGAAACGATTGCCGAACAGGTAAATGGCCAGTCCAATCGAAAATAAGCGACCCTCGACCAGAGATTAGCAGTACTCAACTATTCGGTTCTTCCATTGTCAGGGAACCTATCCGGGGATTTGCAACGCAAGATGGGAATGAATCACAACAAGCAATCCTAGGCTGGCGTAAGTAGGCTGCGGATTTATCCTGCACCGGTTCCGGAAGACTATGTTTAGTGAGTTTCGATACGAGAACTTTAAAAGCTACCAGGAGGCCGAATTTCCTCTCGCACCGCTTACCCTTCTCATAGGGACAAATGCTTCGGGCAAGAGTAACGCTCTGGAGGGGATCCGATTTCTGTCATGGCTCTCTAAGGGGCAGCGGCTCGACGATGCACTGCGGGCTGTACAGGAAGACGACGTGACCATCCGGGGAACACTCGAAACTCTTGGATACCACGGAACCGATTCGTTCTCACTCGGATGCTCCCTCACAAGCACAAGTCCCTGGGAGCATTTCGAGGTTACCCTTCAGATTGAGGGAGACGACCTTTACATCGTTGAGGAGAGCATCTATGGGGATCACTCGAAAGTTCCGCTCTACGAGATCGTGCACTCACCGGATGAGTACGGATACGAAGTGAAGGTCGCCTACAACAACTTCGCACGAGGTGGGCGAAAACCACAGATTGCATGTTCTAACCAGCGGGCAATTCTCACTCAACTAGACACGCCGTCGCGGTTTGGGAAGGAAGAAGCCCAGGAAAGAATTCCCGACATTACGGAGCGGTTTCGGCGAGCACTTGGGGAAATTCTTTTTTTGGATCCCGATCCTCGTCGCATGCGAGAGTACAGTTTCGCAAATGAGACGGAACTAGTGGGCGATGGACGAAATCTGTCGGGAGTTCTTTACAATCTCTGCCAGGATCCGGATCGCAAGCAGGAAATCCTGGACTTTATCGAAGCTCTTCCTGAGCAGGACTTTCAGAACATCAGCTTCCTTGAGACACCTCGCAGTGAGGTGATGGTAGAACTCACCGAGTCGTTTGGGGGACGGGAGAGGGCATGGGATGCCCCCATTCTCTCGGATGGAACCCTTCGGGTCCTGGCCGTGGGGGCAGCGGTGCTTTCCGCACCGGAGGGATCTCTGATCGCAATCGAGGAGATCGACAATGGGGTGCATCCGAGCCGAGCAGGAATGCTTCTCGAGAGTATTCAGCGTATTGCTCAGGATCGCAATCTCCGCGTTGTCCTCACGAGTCACAATCCGGCTCTTCTCGACTCTCTTCCTGATGCTTCAGTTCCACATGTCGTCTGTTGCTACCGCGATCCTGAAGAAGGGGACAGTCGTCTGATTCGGCTGGAGGACCTGCGCAAGTATCCGGATCTCGTAGCCCGGGGGCCGTTGGGTCGTCTCATGACTCAAGGAATCATCGAGCAGTATCTACACGAGCAGTCGGATCCGGAAGAGCAGCGTGAGAAAGACAAGGCCTGGCTCGAATCAGTGAGGTAATGTCGCACTTTCTGATCTTGAGCTCTCGTTCGAATGCCGGCATCTCGTAATGAGCATCTGTATCGTCGACACTTCTGTATTCTGCAATATTCTTGAGGTCCCGAATCTCTGTCAGGATCGCGAACAGGTTCTCGACCGTCTCGAAGAGCTCCTTGATGAAGGAGCGACCTTGTTGTTACCACTTGCGACAATTTACGAAACTGGGAATCACATTGCTCAAAACGGCGATGGTCGAGAACGCCGCAGCGCTGCAGAGCGGTTTGCCAGGGAAGTCAACTCGGCCCTTCAGGGGGAGAACCCATTCACACCCACGGACATCAACGAGGAGAGTGAACTTCGGGAGTGGCTCACTCAATTTCCCGATTACGCCGAGCAAGAAGTTGGATTTGGGGACATGTCGATCGTCGAAGCCTTTCGAGATCAGTGTGACCGACACCCCTCCCGTCGGGTATTCATCTGGGCCATCGACAGCGATTTGTCCAATTACGATCGGGGTCCTACGATTTAATCCAAGTATCACCGTGGACATTCCATCCCCTGAACGCGTCTCGCTCGACGTCAAGATGCAGCGGCTCAACATCGAATGGGCCGACGGGCACGCGTCGGTCTTTCCGCTCGATGGGCTGCGAGAGGCGTGCCCGTGCGCGGAGTGCGAAGGAGAAAAGGTCGAGCGCATTCCCAAGCCCGGATTCCTCCACATCTTCCGCCAGAAGAACCGCTGGACGAACGTGCAGATTGAGAAGGCGGGCAGCGTGGGGCTGCGCATCACGTGGGACGATGGGCACAGCGGCGGCATCTACCGGTGGGACCGCCTGCGGGAGCTGCAGCCGCCGGAGGCGTAGTTCAACTCAAGTCTGGAAGTACGGACGTGTGAACGGATGGAAGCAAAGTACCTCCACACATCCACCCGTCCACACTTCCACCCCTAAGGATTACGTCCGCGTTGCGGCCTCCTGCGCCACCTCCCGGCCCTCGTCGGTGAGGCGCAGGTGCCCGTTCTCGCGCCGGACCGAGCCCCGCGAGACGGCCCGTTCCACCACGCGCTCGGCGAAGGGCCCGTCCCAGTTCAGGTGCTCCTGCAGGTGGTCCACGCGGCATTCGCGGGCGGCCTCCGGTGTGTTCTCGTGCTGACGCAGGTGGATGGCCAGCATCTCCACGGCAAACTGCCACTTCTGCCGCCGCGTGCGGCGCCACTGCGCAATCAGGCCCCGCTCCGGGGCCGCGAGCAGGACGAATCCGAACACGAGCCCGGTCGTCGTGGCCATCGTCCCGGCGATCGATACGTCGAGCACGTGCGCGCCCCAGTACCCCACGATCGCGTTCAGCACCCCAAAGGCCGCGCTGAGGCCGATCATCCACTCCAGCCGGTCGGTGAGGAGATAGGCCGTCATCGGCGGGCCCACCATGAGCGCCACCACCAGGATGGAGCCGACGGCATCGAACGCGCTCACGGCGGTGAGGGAGACGAGCCCCATCAGCGCGTAGTGCAGCACGCGCGGCCGGAAGCCGAGGGAGGCGGCGAGGCCGGGATCGAACGTGGCCAGCTTGAGCTCCTTGTAGAAGAGCGTGAGGAAGAGGGCGTTGAGGACGAGCACGCCGCCCATCGTCCAGAGCGCCCGCGGCCCAAAGTCGAGCCCGAACGCGGTGAAGCGGTTGAAGGGGGCAAACGCCAGCTCGCCGAGGAGCACCGCGTCGGTGTCGAGGTGCATGTCGCCCGCGAACTTGGCGATGAGGATGACGCCGAGGCTGAACAGGATGGGGAAGACTAGCCCGATCGCGGCGTCCTCTTTTACCTGGCCCGTGCTGTTGATCGTCTCCACGAGGGCGGCGGTGAGGAGGCCGGTGAGCGCCGCCGCCACGACGAGGAGGGGCGAGTGCAGGCTGCCCACG
>Ga0207797_1002927_pt1 | contig 11638 bp, 12 predicted proteins | sample PRCRCaboRojoPR_6_FD_187275 | JGI IMG/M metagenome (GOLD analysis project Ga0207797, IMG submission 187275) | Marine sediment microbial community from Cabo Rojo, Puerto Rico - PR CR 10% Liquid 1 (SPAdes) | ecosystem: Environmental > Aquatic > Marine > Coastal > Sediment | place: Cabo Rojo, Puerto... | reverse complement strand
CGGACTCGTTTCGTGCTGTGTCGACGAGTCGATCGACGTCCGAATCGTTCGTGGAGAAGTATATCAACCACGACCCGGATCTCGTCGAAACGTAACTCTCCAGGGAGAGTCGACATCCGAGTCGGGTAGCCGTCCTGACGAAAAACTCGTTCGAGTCAGTGAGTCGGACCTCGAGTTCGACGACCTTCTCGGCGAACAACAGCTCTCGCGTCCGGTTGGCGTTGATCGCGAATCCGATCGCCTCGCCCAACATCTCGAAGCCTCGCTGTTCGCGTTGGCTGAACGCGAACGGACGAGAGGCGTACACCACCAGTATTCCGTACGTCGACCCATCGTAGATTAACGGTACGGCAGCCACCGACCCGATATCGCGATCCGAGGCCGCTTCGGGCCACGGTTCGAACGTCGGGTCCGTTTCGACGGCCTGACTGACCTGGATGGTTTCCGTTCGAAACGCGCGACCACCCGGGCCCAGTTCGCTGGCGCTCCCGTCGGTCGTGACAGTCACCAAGTCGATGAACTCGTTGTCGACACCGGCACAAACGTCGGGAACGAGCCTATTTCCACCCACCTCCGGTTTCCCTATCCAGGCGAACTGATACAGGTCGGAGTCGGCGAGGCGGGTACAGACCGTCTCTTCGATGTCCTCGTGCATCGGCGATTCGAACAGGTCCCGGGCGACCGCGAGGAGCAGTTCGTTGATCCGCTTCAGCGTGTCGAGCTCGTCGCGTTGACGTTTCAGGTCCTCCTCCTGTTGCCGGCGGTCGGAGATATCGACGGCCATGAGAACCGCGCCGTCGAACTCCCCGTCGGACATCAGCGGAACCCCCCGACCGGTGAAGTACACCTCCCGGCCGTAGAGCGACTCGAACGGGAACTCGAACTCGATCGTCTCCCCGTCTTTCAGCGGAGTAAACAGGTGCGCTTCACCCGTCTCGGCGACTGAGTGAAGCTCCCGGATGTCGACGCCGAGTGCCTCTGACTCCTTTCCATCCGGTAACCCGGTGACTTCCTCGGTTCGGGGGTTCACGTACGTGATCCGAAAATCCTCGTCGATCCGGACGATGCTGAACGGGGCGTTTTCGACCAGTTCCTCGTTGAACCGCCGGACCGCTCGGAGGTCGCTTTCTTTCCGTTCGGTGACGTCTCGGACGATGCAGACGACGTCGCCGTCGGTCGCGCGCATCGAAAGCTCGACCGGGACGGGGTCTCCGTTCCGTCTGTGACCGAACGCCTGTCCGCGCCAGTGACCGTCCTCGCGAACCCGTTCCAGGAGTTCACCCGCCGAGACTTCTGCACTCGCAGGGGAGTAGAGCGTTTCCCACGCTCGACCGACGAGCTCCTGTGTCGATTCGTACGCGTGAACCTCGGCGAGTGCGTCGTTTACGACCGCGTATTCGGTCCCCGAAACGATCCCCACACCATCCATCGACGCCGCAACAACGTCGGTCCCGTCGATCGTGATGGATGACTCACTCATAAACGGATATTGTATTTGTTGATTGTTAACACTACTCACATCGAACCACACACGCCCACCACACTACACAGGTAGTTTCTACAGGCGGAGCAGGCCGAGTGCCTCGGGGCTTGACCCCGAGGGTGAAGGCCGTACGCTCCGCTAAACGTGTTCCGTGCGCTCGATATACTGCTCAATCGTGTCGGTCGAAACATCTCCTGCCGTCCCGACGTAGTACGATTCCTCCCAAAACCCACCGCCCCACAGATACTCCTCGAAGAACGGTTCGTGTTGTTCCCACATCTCCCGTGCCGTGATGCTCTTGACCGTTCGCACGATTTCGCTCGGTGCGTGTCGTTCGAGAATCGAAGATCCTCGTGATGACGAGAGACCGTAGGTCTCTCGAACCACTTGACCCCGAGGCAGTTCACCCGGCCACGGACGGCAAGAACGTGCTTTCGACGGTCCGCGAGTTCGTGACCGACGCACCCGAGGAGCTGTCCCTTCTCGTGCTTTCCGGACATGTCCCAGTCTGCCGATGATCCCGCCCGAGGCGCAGGGACGAGACGCCATCGGTCTCATGGGATGCTACGCCGGTTCGATGGACGAGGGCGAGGAGGTGGTGGCACCGCTCCGGGAACTCGCCGATCCGATCGTCGATCTGAGCGCCCCGATGCCGTTCCTCGCGCTTCACGAGCTGGGGAGTGCGATGTGCCCCGAGGGACGCAACTACTGCTGGCGGTCGGCGTTCGCCGAGGAGTTGTCCGACGACCTGCAGGAAGCGGTCATAGAGCACGGCGAGCGCACCTCCTCCGAGCTGTGTAGCGTCTCGGTGTGGCCCATCGACGGGCGTGTTCAGAACGTCGCCACGGACGACACAGCGTTCCCCTGGCGGGACTACAACTACATGCTCACCGCCGAGGCCAATTGGGAGGATACCGATTCGACGACCTACATCGAGTGGGCCCGTGAGACGGATGCAGCCTTCCGCGAGCGAGGGGCCACCGGCGCCTACGCTGGCTTTCCCGGACTGGACGATGGTGACGAGGATACGGCTCGAATGGTGTACGGCGAGAACTACGAGCGCCTCGCTGCTCTCAAGTCCGAGTACGACCCGACGAATCTGTTCAGGGAGACCTCGAACGTTCCGCCAGCAGATTGATCGTAATTCACGGTAATAGAGAATCGAGCACACATATAACAGGCATCTGTTAGAGTTGCGCTCGACACAGGGGATGAAAGTGAATTCGATGCATTGAGACGATTAGGCTCAACTACTGTTAGAGTCAGGAGGTCGCCCACCTATCTCACGGCCCTCTGTCCCACTGTCTCGAGAGAGCCAGTCTCGACCTCGGCACAGACCCGCCCAGAACAGTACCACTCCGACTCGGCCGCGGGACCGCTACCGGTCAATCGGAGTCGCCCTCGGCCGGAGACTCCTCTTCGAGCGGTCCGGTGGTGTCGCGGTCGACAGTCATTCGGACCTTCTGAATACGTGTGTCGTCTACCTGTTCGGCCCGCAGCGTCACGTTCTCGTAGTCGAACGTCTCGCCCTGTTCGACGAGACGGCCCGCGCGGTTGAACATGAAGCCCGCGATGGTCTCGAACTCCTCGCCCTCCGGCAAGACGATGCCGAGAGCCTCGTTGACGTCCTCGATGTTGACCGCACCGTCAACCAACACGGTGTCGTCGTCGACGAACTCGATGGGGTGGTCTTCGTCGCCCACCAGAATCTCGCCGACGACCTCCTCAGTCATGTCCTCCATCGTGATGAGGCCCTCGGTGGCGCCGAACTCGTCGATGACGATGACCATGTGCATCCGATTCTCGCGCATCTCCGAGAGGAGTTCGTCGACGTTCTTCGACTCGGGAACGTGGAGCGTCGGGCTCACCACTTCTTCGACCGTGAGGTCGGCGAAGTCACCGTAGTCGGACATCCGCAGGTCACGGATGTCGAAGACGCCAGTCACGCTGTCCAGCGAGTCCTCGTAAGCCGGAAGGCGGGCGTGCCCCGACTGGATGCACTTCTTGATGGCCTCTTCGACAGTCGCGTCCGTGGAGATAGCTACCATATCGAGGCGAGGCGTCATCACCTCCTTTGCGGTGGCGTCGGTGAACCGCAGGGCACGCTGGAGCATCTGGCGTTCCTCCTCGTCGAGGACGCCCTCGCGCTCGCCAGTCTTGATCATGTTTCGGATCTCGTCGCGAGAGACGTACGTCGATTCGATGGACGCGCTGCCACCGGAGATCTTGTTTACGATCGTCGTCAGGTAGTAGAACAGGGTGATGAGCGGCCACAGCACTTTCTCGACGATCTTCAGTCCCCGGGCGACGCGCCGTGCGTGCAGTTCGGTGTTCTCGACGGCGTAGGACTTGGGGGCGCTCTCGCCGAATATCAGGACCATCGACGTGATACCGAACGACGAAACGAGGACTGCCGTCCCCGGATCGAAGTAAAAGCCGACGAGGGTAGTTGAAACAGAGGACATAGTAATGTTGACCATGTTGTTGCCGACGAGAATCGTCACGAGCAAGCGGTGAGGGTCCTCTTTGAGGGTTTTGACCGCGAGTGCGCCACGTTTGCCCTCCTCGACCATCGCGTCGATCTGGTGGGCCGGCAGGGAGAACAGGGCGATCTCGGACGACGAAAAGAAGCCGGATCCCACGAGTAGCATCAGAATCATGATAATACCGATCGCGGTGATCTCCGTCTGCCCCAGTTCGACACCGAGGATCGGGATGGTGGACAGTATGATACTGGCCCCAGATATTGCTGTGAGCACAGATGGCATCATCAATACCGTCTATTACCAGAGCAGAAAAGTAACCCTTGTGTAACAAAGATAGATTCCGCCCCGGCGTCGAGTCGGTATCGTCCACGACCCCCTACGAAACGCGGCTATTCGACTTCGAGTTCGCCGCCGTCCTCGCCGTCTTCCGGCCATTCGAGTTCGAACTCGACGCTCAACTCTTTCGGACCGCCGGCCGGACCTTCCCGTTCAGCTTTGACCTCGAACGTCGGCTGTGCGGGCGGTTCGAGGGTTACCGAGTCGTCGCCGGCACGGAGAGTGATCGGCTCACCGGCGGCGAGCCTGTCCACGACGGTCTGAAGATACGACGCGATCTGTTCTCGGCTCTGTCGCTGCTCTGATTTGAAGAGGACTTCTTCCGGCATACGGACGACACTCCGTGCCGAAAGGTCTTAAAGGGATTCAGGGGAAGTCGCGCCGTATCGACAGACCAGCCGAGAGCGCTCGACGCCGTGATGTCGACCCGAGAGGTCGTCAGATAGATCCCCGGATTCTACGTCGTCTCCCACGCTCGGCGACCCTCCCGTGCGGGCACTCATTCGGTCACCGGCGGCTCCCACAGCAGAATCGCGGCCGAACCCGTGGCGAGTACGACGCCCGTGACCGCCATCGCGAACAGCGGGGAGACGGAATCGGAGAGAGCGCCACTCCCAAGTTGAAACGGGACGACCGCCAGCCCGCTGACCATCGCCATCGCACTCAGCACGGTCGCCCGGCCGAGCGTCCCTATCTGGTCGTTGACGTACTGTCCGGCGAACGACCGCGTGACGTCAGAGAGCCCCCGGGCGACGAGAAACGTCGGGAGCGCGAGAATCGGAACGAGGTACATCCCGACCAGCGCGGCACCGACGACGAACGGCAACGCGATAAACCACCTCCGAAGCCCGACGTGCTCCCGTATCGCGCCGGTGTGATAGCTGAGAGCCGCACCCAGCAGGCTGTACCCCGCGTAGAACCAGCCGAGGAGCGACTCGACCCGTGACGGAGCGACCCCGAGGTCGACGACGACCGTCTCGAAGATCGGCTGGAGAAACACGAACACGAGATATGTCGCGCCGGCGTAGAGCACGTAGTAGTAGAGGACGAACGCCCGGAGATTCCGTCGCGAGAGAGCGTCTCTGACGACCTCGAGCGTTCGCCTGAGGCTCAGTTGGTCGGTGTCGCTCCGTCGGTACGTCGCAGGCTCGCTCACGGTGAGAAGGACAGCGGCACCGAGTGCGGTGATCGCGCCGGCGACGAACCAGGGGTACGAGAGGTCGACGCTGCCGAGGTAGCCGCCGACGACCGCCGCACCGGCACCGATGGCCAGCGAGACGGATTCGCCCCGCCCGCGAACGTGGGCGAACTCGTCCGCCGAGAGGTCGTCGGTGAGCGTATCGTAGAGCCACGCGTCCTCGCTGCCCGAACGGAAGTTGTAGCCGGTCGACCAGAGTGCGTAGAGAACTGCGAGGGCGTGAAAGGACTCGGCGAGACCGATCCCGAACAGGGTCACGGCGATCAGAACCGTCCCGACGAGCAGACTGTTCCGTCTCCCGAGACGGTCGCCGACGTATCCGGTCGGAATTTCGCCGAACAGCGTGGTCAGATTGTATATCACCTCGAGGAGGGCGATCTGAGTGAAGTCGAGCCCCTGCGCCAGAAAGAAGAGATACATGATCGGCCGGTAGAACTCGACCGCCTTGGTCGACTTGTAGAGATAGTACTTGAGGACGCTCGCCGGGAGCGAGTGACGCCCGAGTCGCCGTGAGAGACCCCGCATCGTCCATCGTTTCACCGCCCCGGGGTGAACTACGTTGCGTTATGATAGATCCGCGAACTCGTAATACGGACGCTTCTCTCGGTCCGCAGCGGTCGGTGAGACGGAAGAATATTCCACGACGGCGACCCGAGAGTGGGTATGCGAACGAGTTTCAGCATCCCCGACGACGTCGTGGCGGAGTTCGACCGGACCTGGCAGGAGGAGGGAATCGAAAACAGGTCGCGCGCCGTGAGAGAGGCGATGCTGGAGTACGTCGAAACGCACTCCAGACTCGAGGATACGACCGGATCGATCGTCGCTCTCGTCGGATTCGACTATCTCCACCACGAGGTGATCGGCGACCTCCACGCCGTGCAGCACGACTATCAGGACGTCATCCAGAGCACGAGTCACACCCATCAGGGAGAGTGGTGTATGGAAGCCCTGTTCTGCTGCGGCGCCGCCGAGCGAGTGCGGGAGCTGACCTATCGACTCCGCGATTTCGACGCCGTACATAGGGTGAAAGTGATGGTGATCCGTGACAGCACCGAGTAGCTGCGCGATTCGGTCCTGCCGTGGTTACTCTGTCGGCGTCGCGGCGGTGTCACCGGACGCGGTGCGGGCGTTCAGGTAGAGCGATATCAACACGACGATTAGCGCGACCTGGACGGCCTTGTCGACGTAGTCGACCACGCCGTACTCCGATTTGACCACGATCCAGATCGGAATCTGCACGGCCGTGTACGGTATCCCGATCAGGTAGAGCAGGCGACGCCGATAGTTCAGAAAGAACAGGACGAGTGCGCCGGCGTAGCCGACGCCCGCGAGCGTGACGGGAGGCCGTCCCTCGACGACGCCAGCGTACACGTGAAGCACGCCTGTGACGACGACCAGCGCGACTGCGAGCCAGTGACGGGGAGTCAGTTCCCCAGACCGGTTTTGTGTAGACATCACAATACAGACACGGGCTGCCACACACATAACGGCTGTTATTATTCAAATCATGGCTCCATAATACGAATCGTGATCGATATATCGGAGTTAGGTCAGTGTCGGCGTCGATACTATTGTTCCGATGAGTCAATATCAGACAGGATCGTCCGCGACGCGACGTCGGCAAGGTGGAGCAGGCAAGAGCGTCGGGACCGTGACGGACGGATCGCCGCGGAGACGGACGGCGACAGTCAGTTCTCGCCCAGCACGACGTCGGCGAGCGTGGGGACGAAGGTGCCGATGTCTGTCACCATCCCGACGGCCTGTGCGCTCCCGCGGTCGAGGAGCTGGGTGACGGTTGCCGGGTTGATGTCGACACAGACCACCCGGGTCGTCGACGGGAGACAGTTGCCGACGGCGACCGAGTGAAGCAGCGTCGCCAGCATCAGGACCATGTCGGCGTCGTGTGCCTGCTCGCGGATCGCGTTCTGCGCTTCGACCGAGTCGGTGATCGTGTCCGGGAGCGGGCCGTCGTCACGGATCGAACCGGCGAGAACGTAGTCGACGTCGTTTTCGACGCACTCGTACATCACACCGGACTCGACGAGACCGGACTCGACGGCCTCCTCGATACCGCCCGCACGGATGACCTCCGATATCGTGTAGATGTGGTGTTTGTGTCCTTTCCGGGGCGACTCCATCGTCTCGACGTCCATGCCGAGCGACGTCCCGTAGAGGCCGCGCTCGATGTCGTGGACGGCAAAGCCGTTGCCCGCGCTCAGCGCGTCGACGTATCCCGCACGGACGAGGCGTTCGAGCGCGTCCCCCGCACCGGAGTGGATCAGCGCCGGCCCCGCGACGACGAGCACGTTCCCGCCTGCCTCTTTCGTCGCTTCGAGCGCATCCGCGACCTCCTCGATGAGCGATTCGGAGGGGCGCTCGCTCGACACCCCGCCCTGCATGAAGCCGAAGGGGCCCTCTCCCGAGCGCGGTCGGTCGGGAGGTTGGACGCGGACACCGGCCTCGTCGACGACGACCCGGTCGCCCGCCTCGATCGCGTTCAGCACCTTCGTGTGGGCCCGCGGTTCCCCGTTCTCGTCGTCGACGACGACCGCACAGTCCATCTCGATGTCGTCGACCGGGAGCCACTCGTCGTCGTGTCGGACGAACGTCGGGTGGTTCGTCGTCGAGTAGAACCCCTGCGGGACGACGCAGTCGGCGGGTGCGGGGACCAGCGTCGCGTTCGGCGGGTCGGGGACGTGTGCACCGTTCTGGTGCAGTTCGTGGAGGATCTCTCCCAGCGTCTCCCCGTCGTCGGCCTGTACCTCCATCCGACAGTACGACTCCTCGTCTTTGTGGCGGCCGACGTCGAACACCTCGACGTCGAAGTCGCCCCCGAGGTCCATCACCGCCGTCATGCAGCGCTGTAGCGTCCCCGAGTCGATGATGTGGCCCTCGAGCTCGATCGTCTGTGTGACAGTCATACACCCACACAGGTCCGTGGGCGACATGAGCGTTGTCGTCACCGGTCTCGGAATCGTCGGCGAGCGTCGTGTCCGCCGCGAACGCGTGACTCCTCGCCGGAAGACGCGTTACTCGTCGCGTTCGAGCCCGCGTCCGGAAAGCAGTTCGTCTGCGATCTCTTCGGGATGACGGGCGGCGACTCGGAGTGCTGCGTCGTGGAGTTCGCGCTTCTCCGCGTTCCGCACGTCGTGTTCTCTGAGCAGGCGTTCGACCTCGAGTACGAGGGCGTCCTCGAAGGCGTCCCACGCCGCAGGGCGCGCGTAGAGGGGTCGCTGTTTCGCTTCGTCGAACGTGAACGGTGGCTCGTCGGCCGTTGACTCGGCGTTGGCCGACGACGACTCGGAGTCGTCACGCGCTGTCGAGGCCGGCGAATCCGCAGTCGTCCGGTCGCTCGGCGACTCGGTCGTCGATTCGGTGCCGGTCGATTCCTCGGTCCTCCCCGAATTCAGCTCTTCGGTACCGTCAGTCTGAGTCTGTTCGTCGAGTTCTCGCAGTTTGTCGAATCGGTCGCCGCCGTCACTCATCCCGAACACCTCCGCGAACGACGATGCCGGCGAGTTCATCCAGTCGTTCGAGCATGTCGTTGTCCGGTTCGTACGTCGAGAGCGGGACCCCCTCGCGCCACGCGCGCTTGAAGGCGATTCGCTCGCGAACGCCCGGCCCGGGGGAGGTTTCGAGCATCTCCGTGCGCGCGAAGGATGGAACGTACTCCGGGAACGAGTCGTTGATGAGTTTCACGAGTCGGGTCAGTTCGTTGTTGTTCCGACAGAGATTCGGGATGAGGGCGAGGATGCGAACGTCGCGGTTCTCCCTGAGTTTGCTGATCTGCTGTTCCATCATCTGTTCGAAGCCGCGGACGCTCTCCTCGCCGGGAACCATCGGCACCATCACGTTCGGCGCGCCCACGAGTGCGGCGTCCGACATCAGCGACCCCGTCGCCGCGGGCGAGTCGATGACGATGTAGTCGTAGACCTCTCCGAGCAACGGTTCGCGTATCTGCTCTTCGATGCAGAGGATGGCGAATCGGTCGTCGGAGTCGATCATCCGTTCGTACTGCCCGAGGTCCTGATTCGACGGAATCGCGTCGAAGCCGTGACCGGTCTCGTAGATGATGTCGGTGAAGCCGAGGTCCTCGTCGGACTGCTTGTAGAGGAACTTGCCGAGGTGGTCGTCGGCCCGGTAGGTCTCCTCGAGTCCGACGCCTTCGGTGGCGTTACCGGCCGGGTCGGCGTCGATGAGCAACACGTCGTAGCCTCGGTTCGCGAGCTGGTCGGCGACGTTTATCGAGAGTGCGGTCTTCCCGACGCCGCCCTTCCGGGTGGCGAAGGTGACCGCACGGGGTTCTTCCGCGTCCATGGTGTAGTCCCTGCCGTCGTCGGAATAGGTTCAATAGCCACGATAGGTGGCTGTTTCACCTCGTCAGGTGTGTGGAAGCACAGTCCGGGGACTGTTAAGCGTTCTGGCGAGAGAGGGCAGCGACCTGAAGCCGCAATAGAGTACATGTACGTGAAGAATAGGTACAATAGATGAGATAGATACGATAGACAAGATAGATCAGCCATCGAAGGCAGATAAGCTAGTCAAGATAGGTAGACTAGCCATAAAAAATAGGTTCAATAGTTTCGGTAGTTTAGATATTCCTAGTAGTCCAGATATTCACCGTAGTCAAGATAGTAGAGATAGTAGCACAGTTCACAATAGGTGGATGTGTAAAATTTGTACAGTAGAATAGATCTGAGATAAGCATACGAGGACGGATAGCTGTGGTAGACCGGCCGGAAAGACGGTCGCGATAACCAGACCAGCGGGCGTACCGACGACGTGGTCGGTCGTCGTACAGACCCGACCGAAAACGACGTCGAAGGATGACAGCCCGGATCGACGTTCGAGAGCTATCTGCCAGCAACCGAGCGCAAGGAGTAGTACACCCGCGTGCAGAGTCGGACATGGGGCAAGTCGCGGCGGTGAGACTCTGTCGAGATCCTCAGTTGCGGATAGTCTGTCGGTGCCGCGTCGCAGACAACGCGCAAGTCGGTCAGATGCAACCTCACGACCGATACTCAACAACTGTAAAGACAGTTTGAAATACAAGAATAACCGGAGAACATGTCCGTTCTGCACCGAGTGTGGTGGAACCTCTCTCCTGCTGCTCGTGTTGCGCTTTTTGGCCTCGCCACGATTACCTCGTTTGCAGTCTGTATCGGTGGATGGCTGATTGTCCACCTTCGGCTCCTTGCACCTGCGGAACGGGAACTCCTGATTGTTCCAATGCTCGTCTGTGGGTTGTTTCTGCTTGGATTGTCTGTCTTCATCGCGCTGGATTCACCCGCTACTGCGACTGCTGAATAGACGCGCTATATTTAGCATCGTACACCTCTAAAATTCAGATGGTTTCAACAGAGCCGGCAGTGACAGTCCCGGAATCGGAATGCACCGACGTAGACCCAGAGAGGTCTGTTGTTGAAGCGGGAGAAGCCAGCGTCTAATTGTTTCGGAACAGCGCGGTCGACACCAGTGGCGACGGAGTTGTCTACAGCGGCGTCTTTCATCGGGAAGGTTACGAACGAACGTTTGAACGGACGCTCGTACGGCGACGCGTTGCTCTCCTACAGCGGTCACCGGTCGACAGCCGAAGCGACGTGGACCTCTCGACGAAGCTGACGCCGTGACTCGGACGACGTACCGATCGTGAGCGCTGCGATGGACACCGTCACCGAAGTCGAGACGGCGACAGCGCTCGCCGAATTCGGGATCACGGTGATAGCGGACGGCTAGATGCGCACGTCGGGTGACACTGCGAAGACGCTGAAAGCAGCGCAGACGCCGTCATCAGGGGGAGTTTCTTCGCGGGCACCGTAGAAGTCCCGGCGAAGTCGTGGAAGTCGACGCCGAGCGGTTCAAGCGGAGTCGCGGCATGGCGTCCACGGCGGCGAACGACGACAGGGGCGACAAAGAAGTCGAGGTAGCGGCTGACGAGGGGATCGAGGGACTGACCCCTTGCACCGGTCCGCTCGCGGAACGAACCGAGAGCTTCCTCGCCGGCGTTCGGTCGGGAGTCAGCTACTGCAGCGGCCACACGCTCCCCGAAGCCCGGCCGAACGCGGAGTTCGTCAGGGTGGCCGCGAGCACGAAAGAGCGCGAGGGCGCCCACGGCGTCGTGGCCGACGGCGGTGA
>Ga0207797_1002926_pt1 | contig 11639 bp, 10 predicted proteins | sample PRCRCaboRojoPR_6_FD_187275 | JGI IMG/M metagenome (GOLD analysis project Ga0207797, IMG submission 187275) | Marine sediment microbial community from Cabo Rojo, Puerto Rico - PR CR 10% Liquid 1 (SPAdes) | ecosystem: Environmental > Aquatic > Marine > Coastal > Sediment | place: Cabo Rojo, Puerto... | reverse complement strand
AACCGGAATCGCCTTTGTCGATCTGACCGGTGCCAGGGTCCGCCGGGAAGAAACGTACCGAGGGGTTATCAATTGCCGGTGTCTGTCGGATCGGGCAAAACTCTTTTCCTGTTGGGTGAAAGAATAGCATAGGCGGGATAGTTCCGTTTCTCCATGACACACAAAAAGCCCGGCGGTATGGACACCACCGGGCTTTTCGATGTGGGTTGGCTTTTCGCTATTCTACGATAAAGTCCTTCAATTCGTTGGTCTGTGGATCGATCAAATGAATGGCGCAGGCCAAACAGGGATCAAAGGAGCGAATAATTCGCACCACATTGATCGGGTTGTCCGGGTCGGGAACGGGAGCACCGATCAGGGACTCTTCATATTGTCCCCGATATTTCTTTTCACATCGCGGTGAGGCGTTCCATGTGGAAGGAACAACGGCCTGGTAGTTTTGGATCTTTCGGTCCTTGACCTTGATCCAGTGCCCCAGTGCACCGCGAGGCGCTTCGTAGAAACCGGCGCCTTCTCCCTCTTCGGGTGGTTCATAATGGTCCGTATCGTGGATCTTGAACCCGGGCTGGGTCATCTCTGAGAGCAGCTGATCACACCACTTGTAGCAGGCGTCCAGCAACAGCTTGGTCTCGATGGCCCGAGCGGCATGTCGCGCCACCACTCCCGGCTTTGCCCCTTTTTCGACCAACCCCATCAGATCGGGATTCTTGGCGACCAGCATTCTGGCCAGCGGGCCGACCTCCATGGGCTTCCCATCGTAACGAGGCGCCTTGATGAACGTATAGGCCCCTTCCTTATCCAGCTCAAAGACCTGCTCGCCCTCATAGGGATGCACCGGTTTGTTTTCCCGATACCATCCGTACTTGACCGACTCGGTGATATGATCTGGATTGAACGATTCCACCCGGATGTCCGCTGGATTCAGCCCGTTGATGACACCGGCGGGGAATACCCACTCTTTTCCATCTTTGTCCAGTTCGAGGGCCCCGTATGACATATAATTGTAATGGCCGCCCCCAAGTCCCATCTTCGCCAGGGGAAACAAGGGACCGGTTCCAAAGGCAAGCACATCGGGAATGTAGACTTCATTTACGAATTCGGCGATTTCATCCAACATGGTACGATATCGGGCCACCATGTTTACATCGGGATACTGGGTACATCCACCGACGACAATGCTTTGATAATGCGGTTGCCGTCCACCGAATATGGCCCCCATATTTCTCGCCTTGGCCTGCATGGCCAAGGCGTCGATGTAGTGTTTCACTGCGGAGGTCACCATGTCGGGGTCGTTTACACTGAACTCATCGGGTTTGTATCGAGGGGTCAGCGGAAAGGTGTCTTTCGACTTGACCAGACCCACGACCTTTTCTTTCAAGGCGTTCAGATCCTCGTCCCGTCCCTTATAGGCGGCCACCGCCATGATGTCGATATAGTCGAGGGCGCTCAGGTGATAGAAATGGAGGATATGATCGTAGATATACTCCGCACCCATCGCCAGATTTCGCAACAGGGTTCCTCCCCACGGGACCTCGGCCCCGAAGGCCGCATCCAGCGCCCGTACGCTTGCCATCTGATGCACGCTGTAACAAACGCCGCAAAAACGACTGGTCACAAAGGAGGCGTCTCTGGGATCTCTGCCCTCCAGAAGGGCCTCGAATCCTCGGGCCATGGTGCCGCTACTCCAGGCATCCTTTACCTTGCCGTCTTCAATCTCCACGGTTATGCCCAGATGTCCTTCAATTCGTGTTACCGGATCTACTGTTACCATCTTACCCATATGCTATCACCTCCTTTCACGCCTTTTCCTTTGGCGGAATCAGCCCGGCTTTTTTTCGGGCCATGATGTTTTTTGACCGCTCACTCTCCGCGGTGTAGAGAGGGGACATCCCGTCATAGAAACTCGGCTCTGAACACCCCATACATCCCGCACCGCAATCGATACAGAAGTTCAATCCATCGTTCCATTGACGGACCGGGCAGTCTGCATACGTGTCGGGCCCTTTACAGCCCTTTTCATAGAGACACCAGTTCTTCTGTTTCGGATCATTCCAGTCGGTGAGAAAATATCCTTCGTCGAAGTAGTACCGGCGTCGGCAATTGTCGTGCACCAACTCATTGAAGTACAGCCTGGGTCGTCCATACCTGTCGAGTTCGGGCGCCGTCTTCGTGGCCAAATAGTAGAGGATGGACCCAACCAGATGGTCGCAATGGACCGGACAGGTGGACAGATTGATGACCGGCTTGTCCTTGACAATCTTTCCGACTCCCACGCCCTTGGTGGGACCGGCGGCGGGGATCCCCCCGTAGGTGGCACAGGCACCGACGGCGATAATCACGGATGCCTTCTCGGCGGACTCCTCCAGGATTTCTCGGAAGGGCCGCCCGCCGACCATGCAGAAGCGGTCATCGGCGGTGGGAATCGATCCCTCGACGCAAAGCACATGCCCCCCGGCTTTAATGGTTTCTTCCAAAGTGGCTTCCGCCAGATATCCGGCACTGGCCATGATGGTTTCGTGGTATCGAATGGAAAGCTTGTCTAAAATGATTTTTGATACCGGTGGGTTCAACGCCCCGGCCAGGGAAATGGTACATCCTGCACAATCCTGACCCTCAAGCCATACCACCGGGGGCTTACTGCTGGACGCTGCCAGGGCCTCTGAGACCTTGGAAACAAACTCTATCTCTGAAAGCCCGAGCACGGCGGCAGTCGATGCGCAGTACTTCATGAAGTCCCTGCGGGATATGTCACCAAATAATCCGCTCACTGTGAAACCTCCCTTTCCGTTTTTTTTATTCGAATACAAATGTGTTGTTACCCAATAGCGGTCGGTCGAACCCGCCATCCCAAACGTACGTGGTCCACATCACCGCCTTTCTGACCCAATTTTTGTATATTCGATCGCTGTCATTTCAGATTCGCGCCGGTGCCTGTTTCCTTTCCTTGGGAAAGGTCTCCGAAAGATGAAAGCCTCTGTTCGTAAGCCGGTATGTTCGCTTCTTCTCGTGCATGCAGGTCCTATGCCAGGGCTTCCGATCTCCTGTTGATCGGTGTTTCGCTCGAGATCAAAGACCGACGGCTTTAATTTGTCAATAATTTGACAATCTTGCACTTCACTGTTTGACATTCCGAAAGGGCGGAAACCCGCGGGGGAACCGGCTGGAGCACAAAGCAGGACGCCAGCGGAAGGGGTACTTCAGGGCAGACCGAGGGGGAAAGCCTTCTCTCCTCGCCTTTTGGGAACTGTTAACCGGTGAGGCCGGGCGAATTCGAAACGACGTCATGGTTTGTCGAAGAAACCGGGTTGCTTTCCATCAGGTGCAAATGCAAGGAACCAAGCGTCAGAGCGCTTTCGACTCGGGTGGGCAACATGTTGCATCTGTGAAAGCGGGACGCCGTTTTAATCCCCAAAACGGTATGATTGAATGCCGCCCCTATTTGGCCTACGAGAAGGCCATGTTGTATTCCTTGGTAACCGCCGACGAGTACAACACGGAATCATAGATCTGCTGGAATGGAAAGGTGTCATTTTCGATGACGTAGTGGGGTGCATCGGGATCAAAAGCCAGCCCAAAGGTCTCGGCCTGATCAAACAGGGGGGTGCCGGGCAGAACATGAAGGATACTCATCACGATGTGCGCGGGTTTCAGATTCATGATGAAGGCCACCGAGTAGGCACAAGAAAAGAAATCATCTCCCGGCAGGCCGACGATCAGATCACACCAGACTTCAATCCCCGCGTCCTTGAGAAGGCGAACGGCACGGGCGAACTTTTCCGGATCGAAGTATCGGCCGATTCTTTTCTGTGTTTCCGGCACGGCGGTCTGCGGTCCGGTCTCAATGCTCTGTACACCGGCTTCGATCAGACATTTCACGGCCTCCTCGTCCAGGTTTTCCGCAAACACCTCTATCGTTCTCAACCGCGTACCCCGGCGATTGTGCGAGCCGAGTATGCCGGCAATCTTCTTGAGGTGCTTGGCGTTTAGATTGAATACCGAATCCACGAAATGAAAACTGCGGATCCCCGGATTGCCCATGATGAGTTCGATCTCCGCCTGAACCCGCTCGTAGGAAAAGAAACGAAGTCCCTTGTGACGCCCGGCTTCATAACAGAATCCGCACCGAAAAGGACAGCCGCGGAAAGACTGCACGTATGTAACGCCGTCCCTGGGAATGAGGATACCGGTCAGGTAAGGAGACGGAATTTCGTCGAGGTCTTTTATCGGTGGACGGTCCGCATTCCTTACCACGGTGTCTCCGCGGCGGAAGGATATGCCGGAAATCGAATCCAGCTTCCCTTTGCCGGCAAGGTAATACTTGATCAGGTCCAGGAACACCGCTTCTCCTTCGTCGTGAATTCCCACGTCGAGCGTTGGATGTTTGGCCAGATATTCATCCGCCACCGGGCCGACTTCCGGCCCCCCGGCTACGATCGGTACTTCCGGCATGATCTGTTTTACCGAGCGGGACAGTTCCAACATCCTCGGCATGTTCCAGCAGTAACAGGAAAGGCCGATTAGATGAGGGCGATAATCGGTCATATAATAGAGGGCTTGGCGAACGTCTCCTTCTTCGTGGCTCAGGTTTAGAATTTCAATATGGGTCTTTCGAGAAACGGTGGGGTCTTTGAGGGCATACGCCTTTACATAACCGAGCGCCAGTGAATCGTGACCGGCCACATTGAAAGAAACCAACAAGACGCGACTGTTGCTACTCGGCATGAGAGGCCACCAACTGGGTTAGATATTCGATGCCCCGCATATGGGGAAATTCCCCCTTCACGGCTCGAAACTCCCGGGTCCCCCTTTTTTCAGGATACCCTTCAGGCGGGCCGGCACAAATCGTTTCGAATAGACATTGACTACACGACTTCGGTTTGTCTCCGGAAGCGGGTGTGGGGCGAAGTAACTCCATCAAATGCGTCTCCGATCCTTTCATGGTGCACGGCGGAAATCCTTTACACATCGACCAGACCCGATTCAGGGTGGCCACCTTCATCGCTGTGGCTACGGCTTGCGCCCCCGGGGTTATCCCCAGATCGCTTCCCATGCGGACGATCTTCAAGATATCGACCCCAAATGACATGAGCAAAGAGACCGTGGGCAACAAATCGTCCACATTCCGGTCGGTAACGCCGATTCGGCCGGCAACATAGACGCTTCGGCCGGGCGCCTCTGCCGAAGAAAGGGCCTGTAGATTCTGAAATCCCGCCAGTGTTTCGTTGAAACCGCCCCGGGCTCGGGTGACCGCCTCGTGAACATCCGGCCTGGACCCGAAAATGCTCACCTCGAACACCCGGCACCCTTCCTGCACCAGAGTTTCCAAAAATCGGCCGTCCGCCAGGGAACGACCATTCGTCCTCAACTTAATCCGTCGGCCTCCCCGTCTTCGCGCGTAGGAAATGAGGGACAAAAGACCGTCATGCAACGTCGGCTCCCCGCCGACCAATTCGATATTTTCCCCGTCCGCTAAGGCATCGACTTGCGCCACCAGTTCGTTCAGACTCGGCGACGACGCATCCGCAGGCCAATCACACACGACACAACGGTTGTTACAGGTCGAACCGAAGTAGATCTTTTCATATGACAACATACGAATATGATTACATATGGCGCCTTAGAATGCAAGTTCACAATGGACTCTGTATCGACGCAACAGGGAGGGGCTAGGAAGCGGTGGGGACGCGTTCGGCCAGATATTTGCTTACTTCTTCCAGCACCAGTTCGATGACCCGGGGAACCTTCGCCTCGATTTCCGGGGAGAGTTCCATGGACATCTCCATCGATTTGGGCTCCACGCCGATGATGGTGGCTTCCGGGGGCTTGCCCAGGAATTCGGAGAAATGGAAGACCTCGAGGATCCCGATTTGGTGAACCGACGTCTTATAGGTTTCCGGGGACGAGGGTGCATCCTCGATATCAAAACGGTATATGGATCCCGGCTCGCCGCCCCCCTTGACCGCATCGACGACGATGACCCGGTCCGCCCCGGTGACCACGTTCATCAAACGGAACCCGTCCGTCCCGCCCTCGATCACCCGGACACTGGCGGGCAGTTCCATCTCCAGTAATCGATTCGCCACGTGGACGCCGATGCCTTCGTCGGACAAGAGCAGATTGCCTACACCCAGCACAACGATGCCGCCGGCCGGTTCCTCCAAACTCCCGGCACGTTCGTCCCCGGTCTGTTCTTTGCCTTCACTCATTCCGCTGACTCACATTCTTTCTTTGCAGGGTCCATAAACAAATCAGGGGATCGACCGGTGATCGTTGCCACCTCCCGTAGCCAATCCCCTGAAAACAGGTTATCTATGCGTCACGGTCATAACAGGTCAGACAGCACCGCATGCACCGGTTCGCTTCTCTCAAGGCGTCCTCCTCGCTGATGGTCAAATCAACCTCGGCAAAGGTGTGCTGCCGCTCATACGAGCCCGGTTCCAGCTCGGGTTGGCCGATACGGCCCTTTTTCTGAATCCCGTCAATGCTTTGAAAGATGGTCCCGGGAATGTGTCCGGTCATCCGCCTTTGATCGATCCGGAGCCGGCTTTCCGGAAACGTCATCTCTTCTCCCATGAGGTACTTGTGAATGCCCCGAGCCGCCCGCCTGCCGGCACCGATGGCAGACACCAGAAGACCCGGCGGTCCCGCCGAGTCGCCGCTGGAAAAGACGTATGGGATATCGGTCTGCTGCGTATCCGGGTCGCAGACGATGGCGCCCTTTTTCGTCGAAAGCCGGGCTACCGCAGCACCTTCTTCGTTTACGAAAGACGAATCCGTTACCTGTCCGATGGCCAAGATAAAATTGTCCAGAGGAATAACCGTTTCGGACCCTTCGATGGGAATCGGTTTTTGCCTGCCGCTGGCGTCGGGCTCACCGAGTTCGTTCTTCAAATACTCGATGCCCGTCAGATTGCCTTCATCGTCGGTGAGGAACCGGGTCGGGGTACACAAGGTGACAAACTCTATCCCTTCGTGTTTACAGGCCTCGATTTCCACTTGGTTCGCCGGCATGTCTTTGGTCTCTCGTCGGTAAAGACAGTAGACCTTCTCCGCGCCCAAGCGCACACTGGTCCGTAAGGCGTCCATGGCCACGTTGCCGCCGCCGATGACACCGACCCGCTTACCAATCGGATTGGCCTCCCCCAGGCCTTGCCGTCTCAGGAAAATCGTTGCCGGAATCACCCCTTTCACCTTGTCTTCATCGGGTATCCGAGCCGAGGCGTGATTCCACGCCCCAATGGAGGTCAGCACGGCGTCATAACCGCCCCCAATCAGCGACTCCAGGTTGAAATCGACACCGAATTTGACCCCCGTCTTTACGTCAACGCCCAGGTCGAGGATCCGCTGTATGTCCTGGTATAGGATGTCCTTGGGGAGCCGATATTCGGGAATCCCATAGTAAATCATCCCCCCGAGTTTTGGCATCCATTCATAGATCTTGACCTGATGACCCAATCGTCTCAAGAAAAAGGCCGCGCTCAAACCGCTCGGCCCTCCGCCGACGACGGCCACCTTAAATCCCGTGTCCGGTGCTACGGGAATATGGATCGGGGCGTTGTTATCGAAGACCCAGTCCGAGCAAAACCGTTTCAACTGGTTGATCGAAATGGGATCGTCGTCGCCCACCGCCCGGCGACAGGCATCCTCGCAGGGATGGGGACAGACCCGCCCGATGGAAAGGGGCATGGGATTCCGTTCCATAACGGTCAGATAGGCCTGATCATATTCGCCGCGCTTGATGTGGTTGATATACTTGGGAATATTGATTTCGGCAGGACAGGTCTGGTGGCACGGAGCCAGGCGGTCCGTACGATCGTGGAAACGAAGAACCCGCTGGGAAGGCGTTCGCACCTGCATGATCCCTTTCGGGCAAACGGACTGACAGGCTCCGCACCCCACACAGTTTTCCACTTTTACCACCGGGACGTTGTCCGGACCCATCTCCAGGGCATTAAACTGACATGCCTTGACGCAGGTGCCGAATCCGAGGCATCCCACGGTGCATTTCTTCGCCCCGCCGTAGAGTTGGGCCGCCGCCCGACAGTCACTGATTCCCATATAGTAATATTTTTCCGGGGCCCGAAATCCACCCGTACAGGTGTTCTCAGATATCAAGGGCTCCGCGGCCCCGACTTCCATACCCAAGACCGCAGCCACCCTGGCTGCCGAACCCGGACCACCGACGATACAGGCACCGACCGGCGCTTCCCCGGCTACAATGGCGCCGGCACAGGCAGCACAACCCGTATAGCCGCACCCCCCGCAATTGGCTCCCGCCAAACAGTCTTCCACCTCGGCGATTCGCGGGTCTTCCCACACATAAAACACCTTGGAGGCAATCCCCAAAAGCGTCCCGGATATGCCCCCCAGTCCCAACATCAGTAGTAAGGCTTCTATCATTTATCCATCTCCTAAATCATCCCCTTGAAACCGAGAAAGGCCAGCGACATGAATCCCGCCGTCACCAGTGCAATGGCCACGTCTTGCAAGGGGCCGGGCACGCGTCCGATGGTCACGCGGTCCCGCATCCGTCTATCGATCAAGGCGACACCGGTACGCTTCCGAGCGGTCACCCTACCCACATTGATACGCTCCCGAAGGCCGGCAAAGAGAATGAGTGCAAGCCCAAAGCCAGCGGAATATGCCAAAGAGGAAACCAACATCTCGAGAAAGTTATACTCCTCTTTGACATTGATCAAACAAACCCCCATCACCGCGCAGTTGGTGGTGATCAAGGGCAGGAAAATTCCCAGACCGGCATACAAGGCCGGTATGGACTTCTTGAGAAACAACTCGACAAACTGAACCAGGGACGCAATAACCAAAATAAAAACAATCGTTCGAATATATTCCAAGCCGAGCGGCTTGAGAAAAACCATTTCCAAGATCCACGTAACGATGCCGGCCATGGCCAACACAAACACGACAGCCATCGCCATGCCCGTGGCGGTTTCCATCTTCTTGGACGTTCCCAGAAACGGGCAATTGCCCAAATACTGAATCAACAAGATGTTGTTAACCAGAATGGCGCTTATGGCCAACAGTATGTAATCTCCCATGATCCTACTCCTTCGTCACCCCTAGTGCAACCCCCGGTGAGAAAAACATCCTCCCCTGTCCATCAACCCTTCTTTCCCACCAAGTCCATCAGCCCGAGCATCAATCCCAAACAAACAAAGGCCCCCGGAGCCTCCACCATGAACGTGAATGGCTGAAACGACGGACCGAATACCGAAATCACTTGGTCCGAAAAGGGTATCGACACGGTCCCGTTGCCCAATATTTCCCGAATCGCGCCCACCGCACCCAGGGAAAGGGTAAATCCCAGCCCAATGCCCAACCCATCGGCCGCCGCATAGGTGAGTCGGTTCTTGAAGGCAAATGCCTCGGCACGACCCAGAATGACACAGTTCACCACGATCAACGGAATGAATATACCCAGCTGCAGAAACAAAGGATAAGCCACCGCCTGCATGACCAATTCCACGACCACCACGAAAGTGGCAATGATGATAATGAAGCAGGGCACCCTCACCTTCACCGGGATTATGGAACGCAGCGCGGAAACCAGCACGTTGGAACACAACAGTACGAAGGTGGCCGCCACACCCATCCCGATTCCATTGGCAACGGATTTCGTTACCGCCAAAACCGGACACAGACCCAACACCAGTCTGAAGGGTGGGATTTCTTCCCATAACCCCTTGGTAAATTCTTGAACAAGCGTCTTGGCCATTTTCTCCCCCTAAAAGGATTTCGCCTTTTCCACAATCTTCGGTTTCAACCGTTCATAAAAGTCGGCGCTCTGGGTGATTCCCTTACATACCCCGGCCGATGTAATCGTCGCTCCGGAAACGGCATCGATTTCACCAACCTCTATGGGGTCTTCTATCGAGAGCCCTTCGAAACTTTTCCGAAACCCCGGATCGGTCTTGGCCCGGGAACCCAAGCCCGGCGTCTCGGAGTGAGTGGTGATACCGATCCCTACGAGTTTGTCGGATTCGAGCTCCACCCCCACCATGATACCGATATCGCCGCCGTATCCCTGGCCGAAGGTCTCGTACGCCACGGCGGTCGGACGGTTTTCATACTTTCCTACGAAAAAGGTTCGTTCCGCTTCTCCGTCCATCAGTTTGAATCGATCCTGAATCGGGTCGTTGATCGAGCCCTTCAAGATGTCTCTGATGGCGGGACCTTTCACGAACTTGAGTTGCTGCACTTCAATTTGCTCCGCCGTTCCCGATTTGACGGCCGCCAGCAGACCCCCCGAACAAGCGGCCAGAAGGCCGAGGACCACAATCATCCGGATGATATCACGCATTTTCAGCCACCTTTCCAATTGTCTTGGGTCGGATTTTGTCAAGCAGCGGATTCGCAAGATTCAAGAGCAGAATGGAAAAGGGAATGCCCTCCACATAGGCCCCCACATTCCGGATCAACACGGTCATCAAGCCGGCCAAGGCCCCGAACACCAGCATGGGAACAAAATTTACCGGAGAAGATGAATCTTCCGGAACCAGGAAAAAGGCTGCAATCAAGGTATACCCGGTGACCAGATGAAAAAGCGGTCCCGCGTAGGAGGCCGGATCGGAAAGATGAAAAAACCATGCAGTCAAAAATACACCGGCCAGAAAGGAAACCGGGAGTTCCCACCGGACGTATCCCCGGATCAGGAGATAAATCCCGCCGATCACCAGTCCCAGACCGAAGGTGGACCCCGCCCCTCCGATCTGGCGCCCCATAAACAAATCACCGAGGCCGAACTTCTCGATGCCGGACGTGCCCAGCGCTTTCAAGTCGGCAAGCGGGTATGTCATGGGGAACCCGAGTTCGTACTGGCGCAGCGCTGCGTTAAAATCGAGGATCCCTTGAAACGAAATGACCAGCATGGCCAATGCGAGCAAGGGTGGATTCAACGGGTTCAGGCCCAACCCGCCGAAAATCTGTTTGCCCACGATGATGGCCAAGAGCGTACCCAATAGGACGAACCACCAAGGCGCGGTCGCCGGCAGGAGCATGCCGAAAAGGAGACCCGTGACCGCAGCGCTTCCGTCACCGATCGAAATCCGTTTCCCGAGCAGGAGATTCATGACAAATTCCCAAAGGATGGCCGAGGCGGTCGCAAGCGCGAGCATCCCCAGCGCCGGAGCCCCGTACTGGCTGATCCCCATGATCACTGCAGGAAGCGCGGCGAGCATGATGTTTCGATGCCGGGATGATACCGTCCTGCCGTCGTGCCAATATGGAGCGTGAGAAACAACCAGCTTTTCGTTGGTTAAATCCTTATTCATTTTCTGCCTCCGCGGCTTCCCCTAGATCCAGTTCCCGCTTTGCCAATTTGATATACTGAAAGATCGGAATCCTGGACGGACACACATATGCACATAGGCCGCACTCGATGCAGCACTCCAACTCGTACATGTCTCTGGCTTCTTCATACAACCCCGCCTCCAAATACCGAACGAGCATGTTGACGGGTATCTTGACCGGACAGATCCTTACGCACTCCCCGCAGTTGATACTGGCATGATCCGCCAACAGGGGGCTTTCCTCCTGGGCCTGCACCACCACCCCGTTGGTTTTCGGTTCCACGGGCAGCTCATCGGAATAGGTCGCCGTTCCTCTCATGGGACCGCCCA
>Ga0207797_1002925_pt1 | contig 11642 bp, 14 predicted proteins | sample PRCRCaboRojoPR_6_FD_187275 | JGI IMG/M metagenome (GOLD analysis project Ga0207797, IMG submission 187275) | Marine sediment microbial community from Cabo Rojo, Puerto Rico - PR CR 10% Liquid 1 (SPAdes) | ecosystem: Environmental > Aquatic > Marine > Coastal > Sediment | place: Cabo Rojo, Puerto... | reverse complement strand
GCGCCCGCCGTGGAACGTCGAGTCCTCGACGACCATCCGGGAGTACATCGCCAGCACGCTCATGAAGCCCGCTTCCCAGGTGTCGCTGCCGTTGATCGTGACGTCGCGCACGACGGCACCGGTGCTGTTCAGCGCGACGACGCCGTTTGCGGGGGTCTCGATCGTGACGTTTTCGACCAGCGAGCGGTGGGCGTCGGCCAGCCGAATTGCGGCGTCGCCGTAGCCGTAGACGAGCCGGATCCGCCTGTCCCACGCCGACCCGTTGTCGCTCGCGCCTTCGCGAACGCCGACGTTCCCGACGCCAGTGACCTGGAGCGAGGTGACGCCGACTGCCGGCGCGGTTGCAGTCAGGACGGTGCCGTTCCCGTCGCCGGCGATCACCGTCTCCGCACCGGCGCCGCGGAGGGTGAGCGGCTTCGAAATGGTGAGGTTCCCGTCGTAGCGACCCGGCGGGATCCGGACGGTCGTGTTCGGCGGTGCCTGCGCGATGGCCGCTTCGAGCGTCGGGGCGTCCGCGCCGACGACGACGGAGACCGGACGACTGCGGGCCGTTTGCGCCTGCGCGACGGTCTCGTCCGCCCACGCCTGGCGCGCGTCGATCGGTGCGGTCAGTCGGCCGGCGTCGGCGGCACGCTGTGCCAGCCGCTGCTGGAGTTGCGTCCAGTCGACGACGGTGCCGCCGTACTCGGTGGCGAACGCGTCGGCATCCTCGCGCCCGCCGAAGGGCACTGCCGTCGGGCCGCCGGGCGTGCGGGCGGGACTGTCGACGACGAACCACGCGTCTTCGGCGCGAACCCACCCCTGCCGCACGCTGTTCGAGAGCGTGATCGCGCCCTCGTCGGTCAGTCCCGGCCCGGTGTCGGAGAGGTCTGTCACGAAAGTCGCCAGCGGCTGGCCGAACTGCTCCGTGCGGCGCTCGGCGTGTAGCCCCGTCGCCAGTGCCTCCATCCCGTAGTAGCCGACGACGTACTGGTACTGTGAGTAGAACACCTCGGCTTTCGGGATGAAATGCCCCGCCGCCTGTGCCTGCTGCACGTCGACGCCGGTCAGCCCGGTCGTCAGCGTCTCGTCGAAGGGCACGGCGGTGAACTCCTCACCGCCCGCAGGCGCACTGGCGAAGCCCGTCGCTGCGACGAGCAGCGCGACGACCACCGCCGCGGCCGCGTAGGTCACGTACTTCATTACATTCCGAGGCCGGCGATCGTCTGTTCGGTCACCTCGTCGAAGGTTCGCAGATCCCCGCCGTGGTCGGCCTGGAACGCCTCGGCGTCGGCCTGTTCGGAGAAGGCGATCAGGTCACGCCCCATCGCCCCTTTCACCTCGCTGCCGACGACGAAGGTGACGGTCGTCGCGTCGACGAAATCGCCGGCCTGGACGTGCGTCGAGATCAGCGTGTCGCCCGCGTCGGCCGTCAGCTCGTAGTCCACGGCCGAGTAGTCCGTGACGTAAAAGGCCGACCGCGTCCAGCCCATGTTCTGGCGCTCGAAGTCGTACTGGAACGCCTCCCACGTGCTGTCGAACCGCGCGGGATTCTCGTGGCCGGACGGCTGCTCCTCCTCGTAGAAGATCTCCGTGCTCGGTCCGGGATGGTTCGCGATGACCATCCCGCACACTTCACACTGGTCGGCCTGCGTCAGTGTCACGGGATCCGGCATCGACCCGCTGCCGTCGTCCGACCCCTGACACCCGGCCAGCCCGACCGCCAGCGCCACACCGCCGGCAAGAACGGTACGTCTCGTCACCGGGTGGTCGCAGTGTTCTCCGCTCGTCCCGCCGCGCTCGTGTGGGTGGGGCCCACAACCGGTGTCGTGATCTTGCATAGGTGAAAATACGCAGTCCCGCACGATAGCTCCTCGATCCGTTACCGTGTCGTGATAATACGCACCGAGTTTATACTCTTGTCGTGTGGTTGATCGCTTTCGAGAACCGTACCATCTTCGACGGGATCACAACACTACGGTGCTGTCGGCTGTTCCGTGCGAGCCCAACGTGTTCTGGAGCCCGACGGAAACGGCGTCTGTAACCGCGAGCGCGACTCGATGTGGTTTAGCTGTGCTGTGCGATCTTCTGGGCCAGCGAGTCCTTGTCCTGGACGCCGACCATGCGTTCGGCCGGCTCGCCGCCGGCGAACAGGACGAGCGTCGGCACACCCTGGACACCGTACTGCGCGGCCAGTTGCTGGTTCGCGTCGACGTCGACCTTCGCGACAACCGCGTCGGTCTCGGCTGCCAGGTCTTCGACGACCGGCTCGAGCATCTTGCACGGGCCACACCAGTCTGCGTAGAAGTCAGCGAGCACTACGTCGTACTGTCCGACGGTCTCGTCGAGGTCAGCGCCACCGGAGATGTGAACCGGCTCCGACGGAGTGCCCTGCTTCTGGCCGCCTCCTTCTTCGTCCAAGAGCTCTTCCTTCTTCTGTTCGCGAATGTCATCCAGGGATTGATCGTCACTCATCACCTCCCGGTACGCACTCGCCACGTTTAGTTGTTTTGCATAGTAAGTACAATACTATCGGCCTGGACTGCTATTCGCCCCTCCGCTCTCGCGGTACTGTCAGTCACACTAGCGACGTCGTGGGGAGGAGACCCGGCGCGACCGCGACGAGGATCTGGCCCGCCCCGGCCAGCAGGAGCACGACGCCGGCGGCCGACTCGACGCGGTCGCCGTACGCCGCCAGTTGCCCCGTCGTGACGTCCATCCCGATCCCGAGTGCGACGGTGAGACCGAACAGCGGTAGCGCAACGCTGGCGGCGTACGTGACGACGACGGCGGCACCGGCGACCGGTGGCAGTGTCAGCGCCTGGACGACGACGGCCAGGAACACGGGCAGCACACAGCCGGCAGCAGCGCCGGCGTAGCCGGCGCCGAACAGCGCAAAGCCCGCCGTATCGCCCCGCCGGGCAGGCAGTGCGACGTGCCAGCCGGGTGCCCGGTCGCTCACGCTGGCTGCGCCGAGTGCGACGAGCGCAACGCCGACGACCGGTTCGAGCAGTGGGATCGACCGCGTGAGCGACTGCCCGGCAACCACGGCGAGCCCGGCCAGTCCGCCCAGGGTTGCGAGCACCCCCGCGGCGACTGCTAGCCCCCGGACGACTACGCCCACGCGGTGGTCGCCGTCCGTGGCGGTCACGTAGTAGCCGACGTAGCCTGGAACGAGCGGCAGCGCACACGGGGACAGGACGGTCGCGAGCCCGGCTCCGACAGCGAACACGAGGGCACTCCAGACGACGCTCACGACGAGTCACCTGCCGCGTCGCGAACCGCGTCGACGATCGTATCGGCGTCGACGCGACCGGTGTGTGACCAGACAACGGTGCCGTCCGGGGCGACCACGACCGCTTTCGGGACGCTCGTCGCATCGTACCGGCGGGCGAGCGTGGTTCCGTCGTCGACGGCCACCGGCCAGGCACCGCCGTGGTCGGCCCACCACGCGACGACCGCCTCGCGCTCGACGGTCAGTCCCACCGGCTCGCTGGTCACCGAGAGAAACCGGACGCTGTCGCCGACCGCGCGGTACGCCCGGCGCAGTCGCGGCATCTGTGCGGCGCAGACCGAACACGTCGTCGCGAAGAACTCGACGAACGTGACCGCCTCCGGCGCAGGCACCCTCGCGGTGCCGGCCTGGCTGCCGGGTGCGTCCAGCGTCTCGACGGTGACCGGCGGTTGCGCGCTCTCACTGCCGGCCGGCGACAGCGAACGGGCACAGCCAGCCACAGAGCCAGTCGCCAGTCCCGCGGCGCCGGTCAGCAGGTCACGACGCCGCACGCTCGGCACCTCCCGACCGGTAGCTTACCACGGCGAGACGTGGGGCAGCGGCAGAGCCGGCAGCCCGACCCCCAGTGCGGCCAGGCCGTGCTGGAGCGGGATGTAGCCGAGTACGACGAAAGCCAGCCCGAGGGCCACGTGCAGCCGCTTCCTGGCGGACACGTCCAGCGTGCTGACCACGGTGCCCGTCAGGAAGACGGCCGGAATCGTACCCAGCCCCAGCGCTGCGAGTGCGGCCGCGCCCCCGAGTGCGGATCCCTGGACGAACGCGTAGAGGTAGGCGGGATACAGCAGCGGACACGGCAGGAGCCCGTGCACGGCTCCCAGGCCCGCTATCCGGTAGTCTGACACCCAGTCGTCGACCCGTGGCAGCAACCGTGCGCGGACGACGGCGCCCAGTCTGGCTGCGCCCGGAACCCGGACGGAACGGCCAGCACCGCCGGTCGCGTAGCTCACCCCGACCGCAGCGACTGTCAGCCCGACGCCGATCCCCGTCGTGGCGCGTACCTCCGTCGCGACGAGCGTGACGTCCCGGAGACTGAGGAACACTGCCTCGCCGAGGAGACCGAACAGCCCGCCCAGCAGCGTGTAGCTCGCCGTTCGCCCGAGGTTGAACAGCGCGTGCTGGCGCACCTCCCGCAGTGTCAGCCTCCGCCGTCCGTCGCTCGCTCCCATTCGGTCGGCGTACGTGACGACCAGCGGGCCGCACATGCCGATACAGTGAGCCCCGCCGAGGAGGCCGACGAGCACGAGCACGGGCAGTCCGAGCGTCTCGGTGCCCAGCAGTGGATTTGCCGGTGTACATGATGTCATCCTGGGTCAGGCCATCGCATCGACCACGGTCGTCACGTCTTCGAGCACCCGGTCGTAGGCGGGCCTGTCTGTTCGGTAGGCGCGCTCGACCACTCCCTCGGGATTTCGCAGGAAGGTGAGCGAGAGGTGTCGGAAGTCGTACCCAGGCAGGCGCTCGGACTCGCCGGCCCCGATCCGGTCGTAGGTGATACCCAGTTTGTCCGCGACCACCGCCTTCGCGCGCTGTTCGCTGGGCGGGCGCAGGAAGTGCCAGTTCCCGGCGTCCATGTCGACGTTCATCTTCTCGCCGTAGTCGCGAAGCGCCGCCGCGTCGTCGCGCCGTGGATCGAACGTGATGGGGAGAAACGCCACGTCGTCGCCGATGTCCGCGTCGAGTACCCCGTGCTGGACACCGGCGAGCTGGCCGACGAGCCGGATACACTCCACGGGACAGGACGCGAAAAAGCCGGTCACGAGCAGCGTCTGGTCCAGGTCGCCCGTGTCGACCGTCTCGTCTGTCAGCGGGGCCGGCAGCGAGAACTCCGGGAACGCCTGGCCGTACGCAGGATAGGGGATGTCCTCGCTGTCGAACTGCTGATCCGCCGGCGGGTCGAGCACCGTCGTCCCAGCACTGCTTCCGACCACCGAACTGAGACAGCCCGCGCTCGCGACTGTGCTCGCGACACCGACCGTCCGAAGGTACGCTCGTCTGTTCATCGCGTGGAGCTACCGGGGTTGCGGCTGTAAGCGATATGGTGCACCTCTCGAAATATTTCGAGAGCTACACCAGACTACCTATGTGAAGACGTCCCGTAGATATCGACATGAGCCGACGAGACACCAGCCAGTACGACAGGCGGACGCTCCTCAGACTCCTCGGCAGCGGATCCGCACTCGCGCTCGCGGGTTGTGGCGGTGACGGTGGGGACGGCGGCGACGGCGCAGACGACACTGGGACCCCCACTGAAACGCCCTCGGACACCGTCCCCGAGCAGTACCGGACGGCGACGGCACTCGGCGGCCAGCAACGCGATCCCAACGGCCTCTCGACGAAGGACGCGGTCAGCTATCAGTCCCAGCCCAAGGACGGTCAGCAGTGCTCGGGCTGTCGATTCTACATCGAAGACCAGAACGGCGACGGACAGGGTGCCTGTGCCATCGTCGAGGGCAACATCGACCCGAGCGCCTACTGTGTGAGTTACGCGCCAGTCCAGGACGGCGGGTCGTCGCAGTCGGCCGTCGCGGTGCCGGACGACGCCCGCTGTGCGGTCTGTGACATGAAGGTCGCGAACTTTCCCGAGTGGAACGCACAGGCCGTCCACGACGACGATACGCGGGCCTTTTTCTGTACGTCGGGCTGTGCGACGACGTACTACGCCGTTCCTGACCGGTTCGCCGAGACGGACGCGCCCGTCGCGGGGCTGTGGGTGCGTGACTTCGAGAGCCGAGACCTCGTCGACGGCACGACCGCCGTCTACGCGCTCGAGACGGACTCCGACCGCGTGGACGACCCGATGCGGCTCAATCCGGCCCCCTTCGCCAGCCGCGAGGATGCCGTCGCGTACGTCGATGCGGTCGACTACCTCTCGGAGTCGGATATCGTCGACCTGTCGGCGTTCGACCGCGACCTGGCGAGTCGGTACCGCGCGGGTTTCCTCGACTGATCAGTCGGGGAAACTGGCGTCGACGAGACGGGTGAACCGGTCGACGAGTTTGTCCGGCAGCGAGGGTTTCACCTCGGTGAGCATCGCCTCCGTTTTCGACGGGTGCGTGAGCGCGATGTGCGTGCGGCCCTGCGCGTCGTAGCGCTTTTCGGCGAGACCCGCATCGACGAGCGTCGAGACGTGCCAGGAGACCGTACTCCGGGCGACGTCGAGTTCCGCTGCCAGTTTGGCGGCCGAGGGCTCCCCGTGTTCGAGCGCGTAGACGATGATCTCACGCACCGTCTCGCGGCGCAACAGGGCGAGCGTTCGCCGTTCGATGGGGTCGTAGCCCGACGGGAAGTAGTGGGTGCGCCCGCGCAGTCGTTCGGTCGCCAGCCGGCCGCCGTCGAGGAGCCTGTCGAGGTGGTACTGCGCCTGCCCCGTCGCGATATCGAGATCACGGGTTAGTTCGTTGAAATGGACACCGGGGTTGGACTCGACGTGTCGGTGGAGGTCACGCCTCACAGTGGTCATGTCACTCACACCTATCCACTCACGCGGTAAATAGCATCCACGTGTTCCCACCCAGCGAGAATGGTTCGTTCACGTGGTTGGCGACGGTGCACCCGACCGGTACAGGGCATACAGGATCAGCGTCGCGACGGCGAAATCGGAGCCGTGTTCGATGAGGTGATGCGCCGGCATCGGTACCATTCCCATGGCCGTCCCGAACCCGACCAGCGACCGGGCGACGAGCAGCCCCAGCGCTACCGCGACGAGCAGGTACGTGGTCGTGCCGCGACGGCGATAGCCGACCACACCGATGACGAACAGTGTCGCCGTCCCCAGCGTCGCGAGCGCAAGCACGACCAACAGGACTGTCGCTTCCGTCCCGTTCAGCCACTCACCGACCGTCTGGAGCATCTTCGTCCCCCCTTCGGACGCGGCCGGTGTGTGTGTTACGCCTTTTCTCGCCGAGAGGTAATTTGTTCTGTATGGTACAATCTATACACAACTATTATAGTAACAGGCTCCGTAGCGCCGTGCATGGAGACAAACGTCGGTGGCCTCGACCGCACAGCACGGCTCGTCGTCGGCCCTATCCTGCTCGTCGTGGGATTGGCCGCGCTGGCCGAACTTCTCCCGCTCGGTACAGCGATCGGCGCTATCGCCGCCGTCGTCGGTCTCGTGTTCGTCGTGACCGGGACGACCCGGAAGTGCATCCTCAACCGACTGGTGGGTATCGACACGAGCAAATAGCGACGGGGTGGGTCTCGGTCGGCAGTAGTTGTGCACGTGAGGCACACATTTTTAAATTCTTATCACTTAGAGGTCGGTATGTCTGATTCGATACGCGACTACCTCCAGCAGGACATGGTCTGTGAGGGGCTGCTCGAGTGTTTCCACGGACTGAAAGCGCTGGACAGGAACGTCTTCCAGGCGCTCGTGGCGAGCGAGGAGCCGTTGACGGTCGACGAGATCGCCGACCGGGTCGAGCGCGAGCGGTCGACCGCCTACCGCTCGGTGCAGCGACTGCTCGAAACCGGTCTGATCCAGCAGTCGCAGGTCAACTACGAGAACGGCGGCTACTACCACGTCTACCACGCGACCGATGCAGACGAGATCGCCGACGAGATGCAGCGCCTGCTCAACGACTGGTACGCACAGATGGGCCAGCTCATCGCCGAGTTCCGCGAGACCTACGACGAGCCGTCCGAGCCACTGTCGCCGACCCACTGATGCCCGGGGCGGAGGCAACTGTCGACCGGTTCGTCGCCGACCACCGCGAGGAACTGACCGAGGACGCGCTGACGCTGCTCGGCGTCGACACGCAGAATCCACCAGGTGAGACAGCGCCCCTCGTCGACGAGCTGGAGGTGACGCTCGACGACCTCGGCCTGGCGACCGAACGGGTCGCGACCGACCCCGCCAAACCCAACCTCGTCGCGACGCTGCCGGGCGACACCGACCGGACGCTGCTGTACAACGGCCACCTCGACACGGTACCGTTCGGCGCCGACGCGTGGACGCACGACCCGCTGGGCGAGCGTGACGGCGACCGTCTCTACGGCCGCGGGGCGACGGACATGAAAGGCGCAGTCGCCGCGATGCTCCTCGCCGCGCGGGCCTTCGTCGAATCGGAGACGACGCCGCCGGTGACGCTGCAGTTCGCGTTCGTCAGCGACGAGGAGACCGGCGGCGACGCCGGCCTGCCGACGCTGCTCGACCAGCGCGGCCTGACGGCAGACGGCTGTGTCATCGGCGAGACCACCTGCGAGCGCGGCCGCCACTCGGTGACCGTCGCCGACCGCGGCAGCATCTGGCTGACGCTTGCCGCCAGCGGCGAGGGCGCGCACGGCTCCCGACCGATCCTCGGCGAGAACGCCATCGACCGGCTCTACGGGGCCGTCGAACGCATCCGCACCGAGTTCGGCACGGAGCGACTCAGGATCGCCGACGACCTCGCGCCGATCGTCGAGGAGTCTGTCGAGTACTACGCACCGCGGATGGGCAGGGACGCGGCCCGCGACCTCTTCGCGTACCCGTCGGTCAACCTCGGCACCATCGAGGGCGGCGAGAGCATCAACAGCGTCCCGGAGTCGGCCCGTGCCAGCCTCGACGTCAGACTCGCTCCCGCTGTCGACACCGCGGACGTCCTGGCGCGCATCCGCGAGTGCGTCGACGGGTGTCCCGGCATCACGATCGAGGACGTGAGCTGGAGCGTCGGCACCTACGAGTCGCCGGACAGCCCGCTGGTCTCGGCGGTCGCAGACACGGCCGAAGACGTCGTCGGCGAGCGCATCTACCGCCGGAGCGCGACCGGCGGCGGCGACGCGAAGACGCTTCGCAACGCCGGGATCCCTACCGTGGAGTTCGGACTCGGCACCGATACGGCCCACGCCGTCGACGAGTACACCACGGTCGACGCGCTGGTCGCCGACGCCCGCGTGTACGCACGGCTCCCGTTCGCGTTCGCGGACCGCTGAGAAGACGGTCGATCACTCGTCCGCTCGTTCGAGGCAGTCGACGAGCGGTTCGAGAATTTCGTCGGAGACGGAGTAGGGATCCGTCTCGCGCTCGCGGACGCGCTCGACGTACTCGTCGAGCCCGCCCATGCGGTCGATCTCCCGCTCCAGCAGGACGCTCATGTCCTCCCGCAGGAGTGTCCGGATCTCTTCGGCATAGCGCATCTGCTCTTTGCTGTCGAGTTCGCCGCTCTCGACGAGGTGCTCCCGGTGGTCGGCAAGTGCGTCGAGGACGTCGTCGATCCCTTCGGTGTCTTTCGCGACCGTCTCGACGATGGGGGGGATCCACTGCTCGCTCTCCTCGCCGCCGTCGGCGTCGGCGCGCTCGAAGCCGCCGCCGCTGGCGCTCGCGCCGTGATGTCCGACCCGGCCCGGCACGCCGCCGTCGCGGTACTCGATCATCTCCTTGAGTTCCTGCACGGTGCGGTCGGCACCCTCCAGGTCGGCCTTGTTGACGACGAACAGGTCGGCGATTTCGAGGATGCCGGCTTTGAGCATCTGCACGTCGTCGCCGCTGCCCGGCGGGACGAGGACGGCGACGGTGTCGGCCATCTTCACGATGTCTATCTCGTTCTGGCCGGCGCCGACCGTCTCGATGATGACCTTGTCCTTGCCGAAGGCGTCGAGCGCCTTCACGGCGTCCGTCGTGGCCGTCGAGAGCCCGCCCAGCGAGCCCCGGGCGGACATCGAGCGGAAGAACACGTCCATGTCGCCGACGTTCGAGGCCATGCGGATCCGGTCGCCCAGCACCGCGCCGCCGGTAAACGGCGAGGAGGGGTCGATGGCGATGACGCCGACGGTCAGCCCCTGGTCGCGGTAGGTCGCGGCCATCTTGTCCACGAGCGTCGACTTGCCGGCGCCGGGACTGCCGGTGATGCCGATGACGTCGGCCTCGCCGGTGTGTTCGTGCAACTGTGAGACGAGGTCGCGATAGCCCGGCTCTCGGTTCTCGATTTTGGTGATGACGCGTGCCAGAGCGCGGTGCTGCCCGTCCAGCAAGTCCGCGATAAGGTCTGCGGTCATCGGCGCTCGGGAACGTTCTCGCGGACGAACGCGATCATCTCGTCCATCGACGCGCCGGGACCGAACACTTCGGCGACACCGAGTTCCTTCAGTTCCGCCTCGTCGTCGTCGGGGATGATCCCGCCGACGAGCAGGAGGGTGTCCTCGAACGCGCCGTACTCCTCGAGTCCGTCGACGATCTTCGGGACGAGCGTGTCGTGTGCGCCGGAGAGAATCGAGATGCCGAGGACGTCGACGTCCTCCTGGACTGCCGCCTGCACGATCTCCTCGGGAGACTTGTGGAGGCCCGAATAGATGACCTCGAAGCCCGCATCCCGGAACGCACGCGAGATGACGTGCGCACCGCGGTCGTGGCCGTCGAGACCGACTTTGGCCACCAGACACCGAATCGTCCGCTGTTCCTGGTCTACGCCCATGTGTAACACGTATCCAGCTTTCCCGTTTGACTGTTACGGTGTTCTAGTCCAAATCTAGCTGATTTAGTGCAACGTAAGGCGCTCTCGCGGTCGTGTGGCGAGGAATGTCCTTTTCTCTTTCAGTCCCTTTGATACTGCAATGACCTCCACCCAGCCCGTCGCCCGCGAGCAGGTGGCCAAGAGGGCGACCGACGACGTCCCGCCCGAAGGCGACCCGGCGCTCGTCGTCGAGGGGCTGACCAAGCGCTTTGGCAGCGGCGAAATGGCGGTGACGGCGGTCGACGACGTCTCCTTTACCGTCGAGCAGGGCTCGGTCGTCGGCCTGCTCGGCCCGAATGGCGCGGGCAAGACTACCACGATCAAATCGATCCTCGGGATGGTGCTGCCCGACGCCGGCAGCGTCCGGATCCAGGGCATCGACGTCTACGCGCACCCGCGGCAGGCCTACGCCCACGTGGACGCGATGCTCGAAGGCGCACGCAACGACTACTGGCGGCTGACCGTCCGGGAGAATCTGCGGTACTTCACGACGATCAAAGGCACCGACCCGGATTCGATCGCCGACCGCCACGACCGCCTGTTAGAGAAACTCGACCTGGCAGACAAGGCGGACGAGCCGGTACGGAGTCTCTCGCGGGGGATGAAACAGAAGGTGTCGCTCGCGAGCGTGCTCGCCAGCGAAGCCGACGTGGTGTTTCTAGACGAGCCGACGCTCGGCCTAGACGTCGAGAGTTCGCTGACGCTCCGGCGGGAACTGCGCCGCATCGTCGCCGAGCGCGACATGACCGCCATCGTCAGCAGCCACGACATGGACGTCATCGAGGACATCTGCGACCGCGTCATCATCATGAACGAGGGGCGGATCATCGCAGACGACAGCGTGCCGAACCTCCTCTCCGGCGGCGAGCGCCAGACCTTCCGCGTGACCAGCCCCGACTTCGACGAGCGACTGCTCGCAAAACTGCGCGACCGCTTCG
>Ga0207797_1002924_pt1 | contig 11646 bp, 9 predicted proteins | sample PRCRCaboRojoPR_6_FD_187275 | JGI IMG/M metagenome (GOLD analysis project Ga0207797, IMG submission 187275) | Marine sediment microbial community from Cabo Rojo, Puerto Rico - PR CR 10% Liquid 1 (SPAdes) | ecosystem: Environmental > Aquatic > Marine > Coastal > Sediment | place: Cabo Rojo, Puerto... | reverse complement strand
TGGATCTGATTCATTTAAACATTCAAGCATTTAAGCATTTGAGCATTGTCTTAGCCTCGTCATTATTAACAAAAACAAAACCCGCACATAAAATGTTAATATGGACGAAAATACATTCAACTTTTCATGTGTTTCAACTGTTTATCCCATTATTAAGTTTTCATTAAATTTTCATTGACTTATTGTTAATAAATCTGCTTTTTTCTACATTTGGATTTCATTAAAAAATTTAATTCCATGGAAACACAAGAAAATCAAGATTTACATCCTTCCCAGGAAGAAAAGGCAGGGAAAAAAGAGAAGAAAAAAGATGGCTCAAAAAAAGCTACGGGAGATCAAAAGGAAAAAACACAGGTAAATTCCAAAGAAGCTTCAAAACTTGAGAATATAGATGAGAAAGAGGACAATCTGTATGAAGAAATCAAGAAATACTCCAAAGAGATCAACAAGACGGTTAAGGCGCTTTTAAAGAGCAAGGAAGAAATGGAGGAGGCACAGAAAGAAAAGGAAAAGGCCGAAAAAGAGCTGAAAAAAGCTGAAAAGAAGATGAAAAAGAAGCAGGAGAACTTTCAGAAGACAGAAGAACAATTTAAAGAAAAGGAGAAGCAATATAACGAATTGCTTAAGAAGATTGAAAATCAAAAGAAAGTACTCGAGAAACTTCAGGAGGTTTAACACCCCTATTGTTGAATTCAAACAGGCAGGGCTTTGGCTAAAACAGTTGACAAATTATTCGATAAGTATCTGATTAAATTTGAAAAAGAATTCTTAAGGGCCATCAATACGGATGATGAGGAAGCCATACATGATCTTCGGGTTTCCATCAAAAAGATCCGGGCTTTGTTCCTTTTCTTCAAGGAAGCCGGTTTTGCCGATGTAAAATCCGATTACAAATACCTCAGGAAATTAAGGGATGTATTCAAAAAAGCCGGGAAACTCAGGGAGTATCATATTCATAAGAATCTGCTGGACGAATATAAGCAGCGTACCGGTGCGGATTTCAGCGCTTTGGAAAAATATATAGAAGAACAGGAGAAAGAAGCCAGGCAGGCCTATCATGACTTTATGCCGGGGCTTGAGCTGAGAAAACTATACCAAACCGCTGATCAGCTGCATAAAACAATTGATAACATACCTTCTAAAAAACTAAACAAGAAGCTTTACGACTTCATCAAAAGCAGGGTGGATGAATGTCATGGCTACATGTTTGAACAACACTATGAACAACACCTGCACCAGATCCGAAAATACCTCAAACACATCCGTTTCATTATCGGCCAGAAGATAGGCAACATACATGAGATGTTTGAAAACGAGATTGACTTCAAGGATACCAAAAAAGTAGAAGACATTTTGGGCGAATGGCACGACCGGGACGAATTCCGAAAACTTCTTGATGAATTCTATAATCAACTGGACGAAACCCGGCAGAATGAATTTTATGAGACTTATAAAACCTATAGGGATGAGGTGGAAAAAGACATTCAGGACGATGTAAAAAAGCTTCGCCCCGAGCTCATTCATGTGTTCTCGCTGATGAAGACGCTTTTAGAGAGGCAAAACTAGGTTCGGGAAGGCCTGAAACAACCGTCCTGGTTTCATTTTATCACTTTACGCCGCCGCATATCATACTTATCACCTTTATCCAGGAAATAAAACTCCTCTTTCTCTTTGGGCAATTCAAATATTGTATCCTTTTCCGCAGACCAGCGGGTACCGTCGTATATGGCAACATAGCTCTCTCCTACCACTTCAAATGTATCTCTTCTGACTATGATGCCAGTATTCTCATCGAGCCCGACACCCAGTAAATGGGGTTTCTTCTCTAAAATCTCAAACATATCAAAATGCCGGTTCCGGGCCAGAAGATGCTGGTCCACCGCAATGTTTTCAATAAATCCAAATCCTTTCTCATGATCTCCCATCATCACTGTATTGGTTTGGGTATCTCCCCTTACCAGGTAGGAAGCCTGTACACTGGCCCCGGCTGAAGTACCGGCTATTACACCGCCACGGTTTAATAAAGCTTTCATTTCCCGGTGAGTTAAGGTATTCAGATAGGCATCGGTCAGCCGCCACTGCCTGCCTCCCATAATCCAGACTCCCCGGGCTTTCTCCAGGGGCTTGACAAATGCTTCTTTATTAGCCTCAGATGAATCCCTGGTATGAAGAATGGAAATATCCGTAAAACCGAATTCCCGGAATCTTTCCACCTGCCTTTCCAGGAAACCCTCATACTGAACTGCAGCTTTTCTCCTTGCAGTAGGGATCAGGACAATGGGTTTATCTGTACCGTCAAGCAATTGGGCAAATTTGCGTAAAAACAGCTCATCACTGGCATGCCCGCCGATTAGCAATAATGTTCCTTTCTCAGGTCCGGTTGTGATCGGATGCTGGGAGTAACCCTGAAAATAAAAAAGTATCAGAAGCAATATTACTGGTAGCCTTTTCATAATGGTACCTGTTTTTAAACTCTATATTAAAACTTGCGTATTTATTAGAACGCAGCAACCAGGCTAATGTTCTTTAACCGGTTATTCAAAATTCCCCGGATTAATCCGGAATCAGGATCTTTCATCTTTTTCTTCTGCAACTGCCCGTATCAACACCCTGATACTCCGGGCAGAGATGGGTTTATCAATCTTGTGAAGATATTCCTGCACTTTCCTCAGCTTGTCCACCTCCACTTCGAACTCAAGATTTACCCTTTGTAAGGTTTCATAAACCTCAACTGCACGCTCACCGCCATCTTTGATTGCTTTTTCGGCCAATATCCGGGTAACATTGTGATGGGGAGAATGAAGGATGTTCTTTATTTTTCGGTGAATAATTCTTCTTGCACTACAATCTGTATGTTCAAGAATGATGATGGTGCTGGTATCGCTCAGGTAACGATGGATGCTGTTGCGAAAGCCGTTCCAGAGACCTTCATGATAAGCCACCCAATCGTTAGTTGCATCCTTTTTCAGACGAAAACCAAAGCCGTAAGGTATTTTTCGCCCGCTTTCCAGTTTTCCCCTTTCGAAGGCATCTTCAAGCACCTTCTGTGAAACCAGTTCATTGGAATACAATGCCTGGTCCCATTTATAAAGATCAATCGCCGAAGCACACACGCCTTTATCTCCAACCACTCCATCATGCTGGGTTTCGGGCACCCAATAATTGTTTCGGAAACGTCTGTAACCTTTCAAACGGTTTTCATAAGTCCGGTCTTCGTATGTTGAACTGTAAACAAAGGAATTGTTCATATCAAGGGGAGAAAAGATATTGTCGCGGACAAATTCATCAAACCTTTTTTTTGAGGCCCTTTCTACGATAAGCGCCAATATCAGGTATCCTGTATTGCTGTATTGAAAACGGGTTCCGGGCTCAAAGTTCAGATATTTCTTATGTTTGCCCATTAATTTCACAACTTCGTCATTATAGGGCTTCCTGTTGCCCTCCACATACCGTTCAATAAGATAAAGATAATTGGGCAGGCCAGAAGTATGGTTCAACAAATGCCTTACGGTAATGCTGTCATAAAAATGATGATTATTCCCTTTGAGCTCAGGAATGTATTGAACCATTCTGTCATTGTAGTCTATGACACCTCTTTCTTTCAGAAGGATCACAGCCATAGCCGTGAACTGTTTGCTGAGGGAAGCCAGCTGATAAACGGAATTGAGCGATAAGGTATCCTTTGTATCCAGGTCGGCATAACCAATAAAGTCATTGAAGATCACCTCTCCATATCTTGCTACCAGTATATTTCCGTTAAAATTATAGTAACGGTGGCTGTGATGCAATACTTCCCTGAACCGTTCAATCTTATCGCCCAGGAATATTCTGGAAATCTGGTTCTCCTGTTCTTTCGTCAGTTCTTCATCAGGAACCTCAAAGGTACAGGACACAAGAGCAAGCAAAACCAAAACTGCTGTGATCATGGAAACAAGCCTTGGTTTCTGCCTAATATGTAATTCGCTGGAATGCATCATGCGTGCGAATATAATTCAATTTTTTATATGGGTAGATTCAGCCCGAAATATTCATAAAGAATTCTTAGGCCATAAATAAATCAGAACGGGAATTCGGACAAATACATCTTAAATTGGGTAAAAGAGCATCATAAAGGGGTTTATTATTATTTAGACTGATTCAATATAATAACATCATTTCAACCAGACAGTGTAAATTATTAATTTTACATCCTTTAATTTGATCTATTAAGGACCAAAAAACAGACACACTATGAAACGAAGAGATTTTTTAAAGAAGAGCATAGGAGCAGGAGTTTTTGCAGGCTCGATGGCCTCACTGGTTTCACCAAAAATTTTTGCAAACACCGTAAACAATAATCAACTCCCATATGATCTGGTAGCTATTAAAGATGGCACCCCCGAAGCAATGTTCGACCGGGCCATTGAAGCGATGGGAGGTATGAAGAAGTTCGTAAAACCCGGGCAAAATGTAGTAGTGAAGCCCAACATAGGGTGGGCCGTAAGCCCTGAAAGAGCAGGCAACACCCATCCAGGCCTGGTCAAACGTATCATCGAACATTGCTATGAAGCCGGAGCTAAAAAAGTTCATGTATTTGATCATTCGGTAGAAGAATGGAGAAAATGTTACCAGCAGAGCGGTATAGAGAAAGCCGCCAGGGATGCTGGTGCTACTGTTGCACCGGCACACTCGGAAAGATACTTCCAGGAAGTGGAAATTCCCAAAGGCAAACGGCTCAAAAAAGCCAAAGAGCATGAACTGGTGCTCGAATCCGATGTATTTATCAATGTCCCCATTCTGAAAACCCATAATTCAGCTACCCTCACCATAGCCATGAAAAACCTGATGGGTAACATTTGGGACAGGGGATTCTGGCACAGAAACGGGCTGCATCAGTGTATAGCCGATTTTGTCTCCCACAGAAAGCCGGATCTTAACATTGTTGATGCATACCGGGTAATGAGAAGAAACGGCCCGCGTGGCGTATCCGAGAATGATGTGGCACTCATGAAATACCAGATCATCTCCGATGACATCGTTGCCACAGACGCTGCTGCTACGAAGATATTCGGAAAAGAGATCGACCAGATTAAGCATATTGATATTGCCGGTAAACTGGGATATGGAGTAGACGATCTGTCTAAACTGAATATTAGAAGATTAAAAGTTTAATATGTTGAAAAGAACATAAACTTTTTTCACTACAGATACCTGTCTGCCTCAGGCAGGCAGGTATTATTGTTTTTCCGGTTTCAACAGAATTAAAAAATCAAAATTCCCTAATTAAAAACAAAAAATTCTGATATGAAATACAAGACATTAAAGCGGATCAGGGTGATTATATCCCTTTTGTTTCTAATCTTTCTGGGAATATTTTTTCTGGATTTTGCCGATGCTTTTCCAACGGGGGTAATTAAAGGAGTAGTCTTTCTGCAGTTTGTGCCCTCGGCTTTGAAATTTTTCAATGTTTTTTCACTGATTGCCGTGGGTTTTATTGTTGTTCTCATCCTAACATTATTATTCGGCAGGGTTTACTGTTCAACCATATGCCCCCTTGGTATATTGCAGGATGTAATAAGCTTTCTTAAGCTGAAACTGAATAAGAAGCAAAAAAGATATAAGTACCGTTATTTAAAGGCTTTCAGGTGGCTCAGGTATTCCATCCTGGCTGTGACTCTTGGCTTTTTATTCAGCGGGAGCATGCTGGCGCTTTCCTTCCTGGATCCCTACAGCATTTTCGGAAGGATCATCTCGGATATTTTCAGCCCCCTGATGACGCAGGGGAACAACCTGCTTGCTTCCATACTGAACAATTTTGACATTTATGCGCTTTATCATATAGATCCCTTTCCACCTCATGCAGGTATCATCAGTATTTCCATTGGTTTCCTGATACTGGTGGGATGGCTGGCCTTAACCAACGGCAGACTATACTGTAATACAGTGTGCCCGGTGGGTACTTTTCTTGGGCTGGTATCCAAAATTTCTCTTTATAAGATCAGGTTAAACCCGGACACCTGCACAAAATGTGGGTTATGCGAGAAGGCCTGTAAAGGAGGTTGTATAGAAACAAAAACACAAATGGTGGATTTCTCGAGGTGTGTGGGGTGTTTTAATTGTCTCCAGGTTTGTCCTTTTTCCAGTGCCGAATACAGCCTGAACCCGTTATATAGTCCCCTAAAGCCAGCTATAGCAGGAACTTCTGGAGTTTCCCAGACTTCCGGTGAAGGAATGAATACCCAATCATCACATAAAACAAATACCAGCAAACGAAAATTTTTAGCAGCGCTGGGTATGGCTTTCTGGGGTATCTCCAGGCTTGGCAAAGCCCAGGAACTTGTATCCCATAGTGCCACCAAACCCGTTAAAAGGGAAAATCCCATTTCGCCCCCGGGGGCCGAGACCACAGAGCGCTTTAACAGTGCCTGCACTGCATGTCATCTGTGTGTTAACGTCTGCCCTACAGGCGTATTGCAGCCTGCCATGCTGGAATACGGGCTCCAGGGATTTATGCAGCCCAGGGTAGATGCGCAGGCAGGCTTTTGCGACTACGAATGTGTGGCATGTACCGAAGTATGTCCCACGGGAGCACTTTTGCCGTTAAAAATTGATGATAAGCAATTGACCCAGCTTGGAAAATCCCATTTTGTCAAAGAAAACTGTATCGTAGAAACTGAAGGGACAAACTGTGGAGCTTGCTCAGAAGTTTGCCCCACAAAAGCTGTATATATGGTTGATTATGGGGAAGGACTGAAAATACCGGAAGTAAACAACGATATTTGCGTGGGTTGCGCAGCATGTGAACATGCCTGCCCCACCCTGCCCTATAAAGCCATTTATGTGGAAGGCAATCCCGTACACCTCGATGCTGAAAAACCCGAGCAGGAAAAAGTGAAGGTGGAACAAAAAGAGGATTTCCCGTTTTAAATAATAAACTGGTCTAAGAAGGCGCAAGCGCCTTGGCTTTATTAGCTATAAGCACGAAACATATTTACTGATAAACAGTGAGGTACAACAGCCGAGCGCCTTGTACCTCACTTAAAACACGGCCTTATTTGATTTCTAAAGGTATTTGTCCAGTACGTTATAAATACGATTGCGTTTAACGGGTTTGGAAATATAATCGTTACAACCTGCGTCAATGCTGGTATCCTTATCATCAGCCATGGCGTAGGCAGTTAGGGCGATAATGGGAAGGGTTTCTGAAAATTTCCTTATCTCCCGGGTAGCTTCCAGGCCATCCATTTCCGGCATTTTAATATCCATCAATACCAGGTCGATACCGGGGTTTCTTTTGCATTGAAGAATCGCATCCTTCCCGTTTTTAGCCCTGATAATATTTATCCCCGTATTTCTTAATGCCAGCTTCAGATATTTGAAGTTGCTTTCTTCATCTTCAGCAATCAAAATGGTCTTATTCTCCCAATCCTTCGTAGAATCAGATGAGTTCATATCGTTGATTTATCTATTCATGTTCTGTCGTTGCAGGTAACGTAAAATAAAATACAGAACCCTCATGCGGGAGGGAATCGAGAGAAATCTCCCCCTCCATCATTTCCACCAGTATCTTACTGATGGTCAATCCCAGGCCTGCGCCGCGGAATATTTTCTCCCGGTCGTATTCTACTTTTGTAAACCTCTGAAAAATAAACTCCTGTTGTTTTTTATTGATTCCTATTCCGGTATCCTTAACATAACATTGTATCATAGGTTTACCGTTCGTATAAATCATATCATAGCCAAATTCCACCACACCTGCTTCAGTGAACTTAATTGCATTATCGATCAGGTTGCTGAATACTTGCTTCACACGGTAAGGATCAGCCAAAACAAAATAGCTGGATAAGTCCGGGTCCTTGTGGACCTCGAAATCAATATCCTTGTAGGCTGCAGTTTCTGAAAAAGCATCGTACAATTCTTCCAGAATTTCATTCACAGAACAGTTCACACGTTTAACCTCCATCTGTCCTGCATCAATCGCAGCCAGGTCAATGATGTTATCAATCAGGTTCAACAACGTATTGCTATGGATATTGATCTGATTAACCAATTCTTTGCGAATATCTGAATTGATATCCTGATCATTCAGTAGGTTGGAGAATCCCACTATGGCATTCATTGGAGTTCTGATCTCATGCGACATGTTAGCCAGAAATGAGCTTTTCAGCCGGTCTGCTTCTTCAGCACGTTCCTTGGCTTCCTGCAGATCTTTTGTTCTTTGGTCGACCAGTTGCTCAAGCTGTGTTCTGTGTTCTTCCAGTTCTTCATTCTGCTTTTCGATATACCTTTTTTGTTCCTGCGCATAATCCCGCTGGGCTTCTATTTCGGTCTTTTGTTTCTTGATCTCCTCCTGTGCATATTTTAATTTGCTTATGTCGCTGTCGATGGCAATAACCTTTTCAACTTCCCCATCTTTATTGAGAATGGGCGTAAGGGTGGTATGGGTCCAGACAAAATTGCCGCTGCTGGTCTGGCTCTGACATTCAAATATCTTTGTTTCCTTTCTGGATATGCACGACTGAAAGGCATTGGATATATTCTTTATATCAATAAAATCCTGGTCCAGTGTTTTTAACTTTTCCAGATTATATCCATAAATCTTATGAAAACCGTCATTCACCCATTGAATTCTTCCTTCCGGTGTAATGATCATAACGGCATTATCTGTTTCACTGGCCACGATCGATAGCTTCTGAAGTTCCTCATTGGTTTGGGCAAGCTGTTCCGATCTTTGTTTGAGCTCCTCCTTGGTATGCTCGATTTCTCTGGTTCTTTCCTCTACCATTTTTTGAAGTTTCCGGTTTCTTCTTTCCAATCTCCTCGTATACCTGCGGAAAATCAACCATGCAATGAATAAGGCAACTAAAATGTAAAAAGTGATGGATACAGGATGAATGTACCAGAATTCCATTATGTCATGTCTTTATGTAAAGTTTTTTGTTTCTTCTGTATATCATAGATAAACTGAGTAAAAGTAAAAGTATTCCTAAAAGATAAATCCACCAGTTAAAACCCTGCGGTGTATAATTCAATGTAATGGTTTCCAGGTTATCAAATATTGTATCGGCAGATTTACTGTAATTGTTGACAACATAGGCCATATAATCCCAGATAAAAGAAACAAAAATCACTATTGCACCGCCAATCAGCACCAGCCATTCCCTGACTTCAAGAAACATATTGAAATTGGATAAACGGTTATAATAACGGATGGTCAGCGCAAAGAGAATCATGATCAATGAAATTATTATTGGAGTAATTACCGGGCCTGTCCATGCAACAGGTATAAGGAAAAGGATATCCCACGTCATCAAAGAAGCGGGCCATCCCAGAAGTACTTTCAGAAATATATAATAAAATATATCCCATACCGCAAATATATAAAGAAAATTGGCGAAACGCTGCATAAAATTTCTTGTAGCAATAACTGCCACTGTGATAATCATTAACAGGGAGAACAATTCTCTGAAAAATTCGGTTACGGCTATATGTGGCTCCACGATTTCAAGTGGGAAAGTAAATCCCTCCGGATAATACAAAGCTCGCAGATAAACAACGATGGAACTTTCAAAAAAAGCCATGGAGATACCGAAAAGGGTAATCCAGAATAGCTGTATCTTAGAGTCACTTCTCCAGTTTGCAACCATAAAAAAATATTTTTTTTCACTAACGAAAAAATACCATAATTATGATTATTAAACAAAATATATGAGATACTCTGAGAGTTTGAAAATATTAATTTTGCAGATAAACAAAAAACCAACAATTGTGTTATATCCCAGGAATTTCGAGAAAAAGATAGGTTTCGACAAAATAAGGGAAAAGGTAAAAAGCCATTGCTTAAGCACCTTGGGAAAAGAAAAAACCGAACGGATTAAATTTTCCTCATCACCAAAATTCATTAGTCTGCTGATTGACCAGGTTGAGGAATTCAGGGAGATACTTGAAATGGAGGAAAATTTTCCACTGGAACACTGCATCAACATGAAGGAAGCCCTGGAGAAAATAAGAATCGAGGGTACCTACATGGAACAGGAAGAAGTATATCATCTTAGATTAAATCAGACCACCATTAAAAATATAGTCGGTTTTTTTAAAAAGAGGTTCCAGGAAGACAAATACCCAAAGCTCCATCACATCTCCAAAAATGTTAGAACATATCCTTTCATTGCCGAACGCATTGACCAGATAATTAACAACAAGGGAGAAATCAAGGATACTGCTTCTGCCGAACTGAAAAGGCTAAGAAGAGAAATCAGTGAAAAAGAATCTGCCGTTTCATCGAGAATCGGAAAAATATTCAAAAATCTCAAACAGCAGGGAGTTGTCGATGAGGAATCATCGCTTGCCATAAGGGGAGGCAGGGCTGTCATTCCTATAGATACACGGCTGAAAAGAAAGATCAGTGGCTTGATACAGGATGAATCCTCCACGGGTAAAACCGTTTATATTGAGCCAACAGAAATCGTTGAGCTTAACAATCAGATCAAGGAAATGCGTTACGAGGAAAAAAGGGAAATCATCCGAATCCTGAGGGAACTGGCGGATGACATCAGGCCCTACCTGGATGACCTGCTTCATGCCAATGATTTTTTAGGGACCATAGATTTTATCAGGGCGAAAGCATTATTTGCAAGGGAGATTCATGCCATCCGCCCGGCCCTGGTTAGCAAACCCCATCTCATGTGGTACCAGGCCCTCCATCCCCTCCTTTATCTGAACTTTAAAAAAGAAAACCGTGAAGTGGTGCCGCTCGATATTGCCCTGGATAATGAAAAAAGAAGAATGTTGGTAATCAGCGGCCCCAATGCGGGAGGTAAATCGGTGTGCCTTACCACCACCGGCTTGATCCAGTATATGTTACAGTGCGGGCTGCTTGTTCCATTGAAGCCGGGATCGGAAATGGGAATTTTCCGGAAGATGTTCATCAACATCGGTGACGACCAGTCGATTGAAAACGATCTAAGCACTTACAGCTCGCATCTTTTAAACATGAAAAATTTCCTCCGGTATGCCGATGACCAGTCACTGGTTTTAATCGACGAGTTCGGGGCGGGTACCGAACCCACACTGGGTGGCTCCATTGCAGAAGCCATTCTGGATAAGATGAATAAAAAACACATCATGGGTATCATCACAACCCATTACTCCAATCTCAAACATTTTGCATCTTCTGCTGAAGGCATAGAAAACGGGGCCATGCTTTTTGACACTGACAACATGTCACCCCTGTATAAACTCACCATCGGAGAACCGGGAAGCTCTTTTGCCTTTGAAATAGCCAAAAAAATCGGGCTTCCTCAACCTGTCCTTGACCAGGCATCCAAAAAAGTAGGCAAAAAACACATCAACTTTGATAAAAACCTCAAGGACATCATAAGAGATAAAAGATACTGGGAACAGAAACGCGAATCCATCCGGCAAAAGGAAAAGAAACTGGATAAGGTACTGAACCGTTACGAGGAACAGCTCCAAAACGCAAAAAAAATGGAGAAGGAGGTAAAGAAAAAAGCAAAGGAGGAAGCCAACGAATTATTGAACAATGCCAATAAAGAGATTGAGAACACCATAAGAAAAATCAAGGAAAGCAATGCCGAAAAGGAAAAAACCAAACAAATAAGAAAGGACTTCGAGGAATTCAAAAACAAAAATCAACAATCTGCAGCA
>Ga0207797_1002923_pt1 | contig 11650 bp, 10 predicted proteins | sample PRCRCaboRojoPR_6_FD_187275 | JGI IMG/M metagenome (GOLD analysis project Ga0207797, IMG submission 187275) | Marine sediment microbial community from Cabo Rojo, Puerto Rico - PR CR 10% Liquid 1 (SPAdes) | ecosystem: Environmental > Aquatic > Marine > Coastal > Sediment | place: Cabo Rojo, Puerto... | reverse complement strand
CCCGCGCGGCGTTCGAGCGGGTGGCGGCGCTGGAACGCGACCACGCCGACCGCGTGGCGGCGCTGCGTGCCGACACCGACGCCGTCGACGCCGACCCGGACGCCCTGCACGCCCACCTCCGCGACTTCGTGGCGACGCCCGAACGCGTCGCCGCGGGTCTGGTCGCCCGTCCCCTCGTGAGTTCCCGTTCGCTCCTGCAGGTGATCAACTTCTTCGTCAACGAGGCGGACGAGTCGACCGCCGACACCGTTCGGGACTTCCGGTCGGAGACCGACGCCCTCGTCGACGACGGGGCGACGCTCCTCGACGCGTGCTGTGCGGACGAAGACGACTGGGATCGGGCCGTCGACGCCGCCACCGAGACGGTCGCCGTCGCCTACGAGGCGTACGCCGAGACGCTCCGTGGGATGGGCGTCGATCCGGCGCCGGTCTGTTAGTCCTCCGAGCGGAGGCGCGCGACAATCTCGTCGGTCCGGTCGGTCGATCCCAGGTCGACCACCTCGGCGCCGACCGCGATGTCGCCGGGGTCGAGCACGTCCGCACAGATGCCGCCTCGCCCCTCGCCGAGCGCGCGGGCGACGCCCGCCTGATCGGCCAGTTCCTCGACGTGGGCGCAGGGCGGCCGCGGCCGGGTCCCCTTCAGCGTCGCCTCGCCGACTCGAAATCGGTGGTCGAGCAGGTCGTGGAGGTCGACGCCCTCGGTGACGAGGTTGCGCCGATGTTGGCCGGCGTCGAGCGACAGGCCGAGTTCGCGGTCGACGTAGTCGACGTCCTCGCGCGCGATCAGCGTCACCTCGCAGACGTCGAACGGGGTGTAATGACCCCTGCCTTCGCAGTACCGGTCGCCGCGGAGGCCGCCCTCGACGGCCGCGACGCGGTCGACCGACTGCATCGGCTCCGACCCCGCGTCCGCGACGAAAATGTCCGTGACTCGTGCCATACGTGCGGTGAGTCGGGAGTGAGGATAACGGTTCGGCCGTCCCTTCGTGTCAAAAATCCCATCGAACGACGGAGTTAAATAGCTATTTGTTAACAATACGCACAGAGGTGCGGTAATGAGCCTCTCGCAACTTCACGGCATGGCGGTGCCGGCCATCGCCACGACGATTCGGGACGCTGGCGTCGCGGGAGCAGGTGGCGCGGGATTTCCGACGCACGCGAAGTGGGGCCGACTCGACGACGTGGATCACTTGCTCGTCAACCACCAGGAGAGCGAACCGATCTACTACATGGATCGGTGGCTGGGACGGGAGCGCGCGCACACGTTCGCGGCGCTGTTCGAGGCGTTGCTCGATTCGACGTTCGAGACGGTCGTGGTGACGCCCAAACTGAAAGACCGCGACTGGACGCGGCGGTTGGAGACGGTGACGGACGCGACGGTCTATCGCCCCGGTGACCTGCCCGTCGACCCCGACGACGAGTCGGGCGTGGTGTTCGCCTACACCGAGGATCGGTACAAGTACGGGATGGAGAGCGTGCTCCTGAACGTCGTCACGGGAACCGTCGTCGCGGGCGACGACCTGCCGATGGATCACGGCTGGATCGTCCAGAACACCGAGACGCTCTGGAACGTCTACCGGGCGCTCGACCGTGGCCAACCGACGACCCGGAGCTTCGTTCACGTCGCCGGCAACGTCCCCCGGCACCGGTTTCTGGACGTCCCCATCGGCACGCCCGCCGCCGACCTCCTCGACGCGGCCGGTCGCCCACTCGGCTCGCTCTCCGACGCCGAAGTCCTCCTGCACGGCGGCCCGGGGTGGTGTTTCCGGACCGACGGTACGCCCGCCGAGTTCCGGGTCTCGAAGCGGACGAACGCCCTCCTCGTTGCGGACGCGGAAACCGTCGCGGCCAACACCTACGGCGACGGTCGGATCGAGGTACTCGACGCCCGCGACTGGGGCGGCGACCACGAGACGACGCCGACGACGCTCGATCCGGACGCGGTCGGCGTGCCACTCGTGTCCAACTCGGCGCTCGGCCCCGTCGCGCCCGGCGACCCGCTCGTCTCGCCCGGCGACCGCGTTCGGCGACGGGACACGATAGCGGCGCCCGGCGACGGCATCAGCAACGCCCACCACGCCCCCATCGACGGCATCGTCACCGACGTGAGCGAGACGCGAATCGACATTCGATTCGACGTCTGTCCGGTGTAGATCCGGCGCCGTCGGCCGGTCGCGTTCGCGGCTCACACCGGGAGCCGCGACCGAGCGAACCCCGCGAACGTCCGGAGCCGCGACGGTCGGCGAATCCGTGCCATCTCCGCCTCGGTCAGTTCGAAGTCGAAGACGTCGACGTTCGCCGCGAGGTGCTCGCGACTCGTCGCCTTGGGGATGGCACAGACGCCCTCGTGCTGGATCGCCCACCGAATCGCCACCTGTGCGGTCGTCTTCCCGTATCGCCGCCCGACGTCCCGAAGCACCTCGTCGTCGAGGACGCCCCCGTGACACAGCGGGCTGTACGCCGTCAGGAGCACGTCGTTGCGCTGGCAGTACGACAACAGGCGCCGCTGGTTCCAGTAGGGGTGGAACTGTACCTGGTCGGTGACGATAGGGGCGTCCGACAGCCGTCGCGCCTCGTCGAGGAGGCGGACGTCGAAGTTCGAGACGCCGACGTGACGGACTACCCCCTCCTCGACGAGTTCGTTCATGGCCGTCAGCGTCTCCGCGAGCGACACCCCGCCGGGCAGTCGCACCGGCACGAACGGCGGCTTGTCGTTCGGCCAGTGGATGAGGAGGAGGTCGAGGTAGTCGGTGCCCAGACGGTCGAGGCTCGCCCTGACCGAGCGATGCACCGCCTCGCTTCGCCGACTCCCGCCGTCGAGTTTCGTCGTGAGAAAGAGGTCGTCGCGGTCGACCCCACTCGACCGGATGGCCGCCCCGACCGCTCGTTCGTTGCCGTACGCCTGCGCGGTGTCGACGTGGCGATACCCCAGTTCGAGCGCCGTCTCGACCGCTCGTCGGCAGTCGTCGCCCCGGAGACGCCACGTCCCGAGGCCGACCGCCGGCACGTCGACGCCGCGGACGGTCACGGTGTCGGCCGTCATACGACACCACGGGCCTCGGTCGGCCTAAGGGTGACGGCGCCCTCAGGTCGAGGTTTCATACGCTCCGCCGTCCAACGGTCGCCGTGTCGACGCCGAACGCGTACGAACTGGGGTTCCGGTCGGTCGAGCGCGAAGTCACGGACCGACGGCTCCCAGTCGAAGGAACGATCCCCGACTGGCTGTCCGGCCGTCTGATCCGCAACGGCCCCGGCCGGTTCGAGGTCGGTGGCGAACGGGCGACTCACTGGTTCGACGGCCTCGCGATGCTCCGGAAATACGCCGTCGACGACGGCGAGGTCCACTACACCAACCGCTTCCTCCGAACCGAGGCGTACGACGCCGCGGCCCGCGGCGAGCGAACCGGCGAGTTCGCGTCGGGGCCGGGGTCCGTCCGGCAGACGCTCCGCTGGCTTCGCGCGCTCGGCCCGCCCGCATCGACCGACAACGCCAACGTCCACGTCGCCCGGTTCGGCGACCACTACGTCGCCCAGACGGAGGCGCCGCGCTGGATCGCTTTCGACCCCGACACCCTCACGACGCGCGGCGAGTTCCGGTGGACCGACGATCTGACCGTCCACCTGACGGCGGCACACACGACGGTCGACCCCCGGACCGGCGAGACGGTCGGCTTCGGCCTCCAGTTCGGCCGTCGTCACCGCTACCACCTCTACGCCGTCGACCCCGAGACGGCGGCCCGGCGGCGAATCGGGTCGGTTCGCGCCGAGGGGCCCGGCTACGTCCACGACTGCGCGGTCACCCGCGACTACGTCGTCCTCGTCGAGACACCTCTCCGAATCGACGTGTGGCGGGCGCTCGTGCCGTGGGGAGACGGCCTCCTCGACATGCTCCGCTACGACGACGACCGGGGGACGCGCTTGCTCGTCGTCGACCGCGAGACGGGTGGACTGGTCGCCGACCCGACCGTCGACCCCTTCTTCACTTTCCACCACGTCAACGCGTACCAGTCGGACGGCGAGGTGGTGATGGATCTCGTCGCCTTCGCGGACGCGAGCATCGTCGACGCGCTCACCTTCGAGACGCTCTCGCGCGATGCCTTCGCCGCCGCCCCCGAGGGCCGCCTCGACCGGTTCCGGATCGACCCCGACGCCGCCGAGGTGATCCGGACTCGTCGCTACGACGGCGGCCTCGAACTCCCGACGGTGCCGCCGGCGGTCCGGACGCGGCCCTACCGCTACGCCTACGCGCAGGCGACCGACCGTCGGGGCGCGAACGGCCTCGTGAAAGTCGATATCGACCGCGAGACGGCGACCGAGTGGTGGGCACGCGGCGTCTACGTCGAGGAACCGCGGATGATCCAGCGCCCCGGTGCCGACGCCGAGGACGCGGGCGTCGTCCTCGCGCCCGCCCTCGACACCGACGCCGAACGGACCGTCCTCCTCGTCTTCGACGCCGAGACGCTGTCCCTGCTGGCCCGGGCGCCCCTGCCCCACGCCGTCCCCTTCGGCTTCCACGGGCGGTTCTTTCCGGCGGACGCGTAGCCGCCCGTCGTCTTCACCGTGACCGACGGGGTTTTGCGACGCGCGTGGCTACGACCGCCGTGCACGGCGAGTTCTCCGGCGACGTGATGGACGTGCTCGGCCAGCTGTTCGAGGCGGGGGCGCGGGCGCTCGACGGCGACGCGGCACCGGACGGGGGGTCGCGGACCGACACCGCCCGCCAGATCCTCACGAGCGCCGAGACGGTGGCGACGAACAAACTCCCCGAGGGTGAGTTTCGGTCGCGCCTCCGCCACGGCTGTGACCGGGCGCTCGCGAACCTCGACACGGGTGACGTTGCCGCCGCCGCCGAACACTGCCGGGCGATGGCCCGCGAGGTCGAATCGCGGCGATAGCCGCGCAGTCGACGCGCGTCGCTGACGGTGGATCGAGCTTTTAAGCCGACCCGTTCCTACCGCCCGGTATGCGCCTCCACTGGCACCGGACGGACCTCCGGCCGTCGGACAACCTCGCGCTGGTGACGCCGGACGACGACCCCGTCCTCCCGGTGTACGTCTTCGATCCCCGGATTCTGGAACACGCCGCCCCGCCACGGGTCGCGTTCGTCCTCGACAGCCTCGACGCGCTCCGAGCGTGGTACCGCCAGCGCGAGAGCGATCTGGTCGTCGTCCGCGGCCGGGCGCCCGACGAACTCGCGCGCCTCGCCGACGCCCACGACGCCGACAGCGTGTCGTGGGCACAGGCCTACTCCGGCCTCGGCCGCCGACGCGACGACCGGGTGCAGGAACGACTCGCCGAGATGGGCGTCGACGCCCACGTCGTCCACGACCACCTCCACCACGAACCGGGATCGATCACGACGAATCAGGGGGAGCCGTACTCCGTCTACAGCTACTTCTGGAAGAAGTGGAAGGATCGCGAGAAACGGGAATCGGTACAGGCGCCGGGTGCCGACCGCCTCGCGTCACCGACCGAGGACACGCCCATCCCGACGCTGGCCGAGTTGGGTTTCGACGACCCGGAAGCCGAGATTCCACCCGGCGGCTACATGGAGGCCCGGCACCGCCTCAACGACTTCTGCGCCGACGACATCTACCGCTACGACGACGCCCGCGACGACCCGGCGGCGGACGCCACCTCCCGTCTCTCGCCGCACCTGACCCACGGCACCGTGGGGGTTCGGACGCTCCACGACCGGGTGGTCCGCGCCCGTGAACGGGCACCGGACGACGCCGCCCGCGAGTCCGTCGAGACGTTCCGCGGCGAACTCGCGTGGCGGGAGTTCTACCACCACGTCCTCTACTTCAACCCCGAGGTGGTCACGGAGAACTACCGCGACTACGAGCACCCCATCGAGTGGCGGTCGGACCCCGAGGACCTGCAGGCGTGGCAGGCCGGCGAGACGGGCTACCCCATCGTCGACGCCGGGATGCGCCAGTTGCGCGCGGAGGCGTACATGCACAACCGCGTGCGGATGATCGTCGCCTCCTTTCTCACGAAGGACCTCCTCCTCGACTGGCGCGAGGGGTACGACTGGTTCCGGCGGAAACTCGTCGACCACAACCCCGCGAACGACAACGGCGGCTGGCAGTGGGCGGCCTCGACGGGCACCGACGCCCAGCCCTACTTCCGGATCTTCAACCCCATGACGCAGGGGGAGCGCCACGACCCCGACGCGGAGTACATCAAAGCGTACGTCCCCGAACTGCGGGGCGTGGAGGCCGACCTGATCCACGACTGGCACGAACTCTCGCCGACCCAGCGGCGGCGGACGGCCCCCGACTACCCGGCGCCAATCGTCGACCACAGCGAGCGTCGGGAGCAGGCGCTGGCGATGTTCGAACGGGCGCGCGGGGAGGACGAGGACTGACCGACCACCGGGCGTTTTATACGGCGGTGTGTGCGTTGCACACCAATGACCAGCGACGACGAGCCTACCGTCCCCATCGTCTGTTCGGCCTGTGACACGACGACGCGGGTGCCGCTCGCGGACGTGGCCGACGCAGTCGACCGGCACAACGAGAACGTCCACGACGGGGAGGAAATCGCCGAAATCGACCCCGCGATCAGGGACCGCCTCGCCGACCTCGTGGCCGAGGACATGGGACTGCTCGACGACGGCTGACTCGACGCGAACGCGTTCGACACGACGCTCGCTTCCGACCGGACCGGCGGGCGTCGCCGGTCAGGCGGACACCGACCTCACCGGCGGTAGCACCTGCCCGAGGAGGAGGACGCCGACGGCGATGCCGGCCAGCAGAAAGAACGCCTCGTCGAATCGCCCGGCGTCGCCGAGCGCGCCGACGACGACTGGGCCGCTCGCGCCGAGACCGATGAAGCCGGTCCGAACCAGCCCGAACCCCGTGCCTTTCGCCTCTTCGGGCACCGTCTCGACGATGTAGGTGTTGCCAATCGGCCAGAACGCGAGTTGGGTACTCGCGAGCACGGTGACGGCGAGTATCCCTATGCGGCCGTCGACCAGCGGCAGTGCGACGAGGGCACAGACGGCCCCGACGAGGATCACGGTCATGGTGGCTCGCGTTCCGACGCGGTCGCGCGCCGCGCCGGCGATGGGCTGGACGACGACGGCGCTCGCGAAGAACAGCCCCAGCATCGTCGCCGCCCCGCTCTCGCTCAGCCCCTTTTCGACGACTAAGTAGGTCGGGTAGAAGCCGGTGAACGACTGATAGACGAACATCATGAGGATCATGCTGAGCGTTCCGAGGCCGAGCGCCCGCGTCGGCAGGGCGCGAGCGACCGTCCGCACGTCCGTCCACAGCGGCCGGGAGGCGGGGGCGTCGACGTCGCCCGACCGGCGCGGGATCACGACCCAGAGCGCGACGGCGATGACGGCGAACGCGGGGACGAGCGCCCCGAAACCCAGTCGCCACCCGACGGCGGCGGCGACGGCCGCCGCGAGCGGCGGCAACCCCATCGTCCCGACGTTGCCCGTCGCCTGCGCGATACCGATTGCGGTGCCCGTGCGCTCGGTGAACACGTCCGAGAGGACGGTGAGACGCGTCGTCCCGTAGAGCCCGACGCCGACGCCGACGCCGACGGTCCCGGCGAAGAAAGTCACCGTCGTCGTCGCGGCGGCCACGGCGACGACGCCGAGGCCACCGAGGACGATGGCGACGACGAGGACGACGCGCTCGCCGTACCGGTCGGCGAGGATGCCGCCCGGGAACTGCATGCTCGCGTACGCACCCCACAGGACGGTGATGAGCAGTCCGGCCGTCGAGAGGCTCATCCCGAAACTCCGGCGCATCGCCGGCAAGAGCGCGGGGAAGACGAGTCGGATACCTATCGCGAGCGCCCAGCCGACGGCGATCACGACGAGTATCCACCCCCGGCCGCCGCCCCAGAGATCGACCGCCGACGCCCGGACGCGGCCAGCGGCGTCGCGGCCGATCATCCGTCGTCCACCTCGACCGATCCGACCCGACACGCCCTCATCTGGCGTCCGTTCGCCGACCGGTGGATAAAGCCATCCGATTTCGCCGCGCGTCCACCGGGCCGTGCACTGGCCGCTCACGACCGGATCGCTCTTTTGTCCCGCCCCGCGTGAGTACGTCCATGAGCGACACCCCGGCCCGCGAACGGCTCACCGTCTACTCCGACTACGTCTGTCCGTTCTGCTATCTCGGACGGCAGTCACTCGACCGGTATCAGGCCGACCGGGACGAACCGCTGGAGATCGACTGGCGACCGTTCGACCTCCGCGCGGGGAAGCGCGGCCCGGACGGCGAGATCGATCACTCGGTCGACGACGGGAAAGACGACGACTACTACGAACAGGCCCGCGAGAACGTCCGCCGACTCCGCGAGCAGTACGACGCAGAGATGGCCCAGGAGATCGCGACGGACGTGGATTCGCGGCCCGCACAGGTCGTCTCCGTGCACGTGAACGAGACCGAGTCCTACGAGACGTGGCTGGCGTTCGACGAGGCCGTCTTCGAGGCGCTGTGGGTCGAGGGCCGAGACATCGGCGAGCGCGACGTGCTCGCTGACTGCGCCGAGGCGGCGGGTCTCGATCCGAGCGTCGTCGACGCGGCCCTCGACGACGAGGCGCTGAACGCCCGGATCGACGACCTGTTCGACACGGCGCGACGGCAGGGCGTCACCGGCGTCCCCACCTTCGCGTACGGGGAGCACGCGGCGCGGGGCGCGGTGCCGCCGGCGCAACTTCGCCGGCTGGTCGAAGGGACGTAAGCCACCCCAACCTATTCCCCGCCACGACCCTCACTTTCGCCGATGACCGACCACGGACCGAGCCGACGGGGAGTCCTCCGGGCCGGTGCGCTCGCGCTGACCGCGGGCCTCGCGGGCTGTGGGTCGTCGGCACCGACCGCCGACGGGAGCGACGCGTCGGCCGCCGCGGACGCGACGACGACCGGGCCGAGTCCCTACACCCGCGTCTACCGCGACGCCATCGACTCGGTGTTGCTCGTCCGGACCGGAGCGGGGAGCGGCACGGGCTGGGTGTACGACGCGTCCCACGTCGTCACGAACGCCCACGTCGTCGGCGAGGCGACTGCGGTCGACCTCCGGACCCGCGACGGCCGGTGGTACACCGGTGACGTCGTCGGCACCGACCGAAACAGCGATCTGGCGGTGATCGAAGCCGCGGACCTGCCGGACGCGGCGACGCCGCTCTCGCTCGCCGAGTCCCCCGCGACCATCGGGCAGGAAGTCGTCGCCATCGGCAACCCCTTCGACCTCGACGGCTCGGTCACGACGGGCATCGTCAGCGGAACGGACCGCTCGATCCCCGCGCCGACGGGGTTCAGCATCCCCGACGCCATCCAGACGGACGCGGCGGTCAACCCCGGCAACAGCGGCGGACCGCTGATGGCGCTCGACGGCCGGGTCGTCGCCGTCATCAACTCCGGCGGCGGCGACAACATCGCCTTCGGCATCTCCGCCGCCCTCGCCCGGCGGGTGCTCCCCGCACTGATCGAGACGGGGTCGTTCGAACATTCGTTCATGGGCGTCTCCATCGCCACGGTCACCCCGCAGATTGCGGCGGCGAACGACCTCGACGAACCGCGGGGCCTCCTGATCGTCTCCATCGCGCCGGACGGCCCCGCCGACGGCGTCCTGCGACCGAGCGACGACGCGGAGACGGTCGACGGCGAACGCCTCCCCGTCGGCGGCGACGTGATGCTCGCCGTCGACGGGACGCGGACGGACACGACGGAGGCGCTGGGGAGTTACCTCGCCCTCGAGACCCGTCCCGGCGACACGGTTTCGTTGACGATTCTGCGCGACGGCGAGGAGCGGACCGTCGAGGTCGAACTCGGGGCGCGGCCGACGCGGCCGTCCGCCGGGTTCGGCGGGTGATCGCGCGTATCGTCGCCAGCCGACGGTTCGTACTGCCGGCAGTATGCCGCGGCGTCGACGGGTTACGGGACGCGGTTTCGCCGAACCGACGCGCCGGCTCCCTGCGATGATCGCTATGATAATCGGGCCGGGGCACTCATAAGTCGGCACCGCGACAGCCCGACCGAACACGGGTCATGGACGAACGCGTCGTCGCCGCGGTGGCCGCACTGGTGGTCTGTCTCGGAGTCCTGTCGCCGGCGGTCGTCGCGCAGTCGACCGATCCGCCCACGATCACGGTCGGCGTCGACGCCGACCCGCTCGACCCCGGCGACGTCCATCGCACGCCCACCGACCCCCTCGTTCGGGTGCAGGTGTCGGCCGACGCGCCCGTCTCGCTGGTCGAGGTACGGGTCGACGGCACCACCCGTCACGCCTTCGAGCCGTCCCGCGAGCGCGTCGACCGGAGCGTCTCGCTCGACCTGGAGACGGGTCCCCACCGGCTCACCGTCGTCGCGCGGGGCGACGGCGTCGCCACGCACGAGGCGACGCTGATCAAGGACGACGAAGCGCCCGTGCTGAACTACTCGGCGCCGTTCGATCCCAACGCGTCGAGCGACGACCCCGAGACGCCGCCGGCGACCGAGCTAACCGTGACCCGGGGGAACGCCTCCGTCGCGGGCACGCTGACCGACCTCTCGGCGGTCGACGTCGTTCGCGTCGACCACGCCTACGACTACCAGTCGGTCGACGGCGCCGACCGCGAGGGGCGCCGCCAGTACCTCCTCGCTAGCCCCGGCGACCGGTTCGCCCAGTCGCTGTATCTAACCCCCGGATCGAACACGATCACGGTGCGTGCCGAGGACGCCGTCGGCAACGTCCGCACCCACGAGTTCACCGTCGCCGTCGACGACGAGACGGCACCGTCGCTGTCGATCACCGACGTGACGTGGGTGTCGGAGACGCGACTCCACGTCGAGGGGCGGGTCACCGACCGCGTGCAGGTGCAGGCCGTCTGGCTCGAGTCCGGGAACACGTCCGACGACGGGGGAAGCGAACGACACCCCCTCGTCTTCCCGCAGGCGACCGAGCCGAACTCCGACCGCCGGAACGTGACCCTCGATACGACGGTCTATCACCCACCCGACACGGACTACGTCGTCCTCGGGGTGAACGACACCGCCGGAAACGAGGAGACGTGGAACTACTCCCTCGCGACCTTCCTCGCGCCGAACGTCACCGTCGCGGACGGACGGACGGGCTACGTCGACGAGCGGTCCGTCGCCGTCGGGGGCCGCGTGGCCGACGGGCAGGTCCGCGCGGTCAGCGTCGAAGCGGTCGACCCCGCGACCGGCCGCATCGTCGACATCCGACCGGTCGACCTCGGGACGAACGGCTCGTTCACGACCCGTCTCGGGGCCGCCCCGGACGAGACGCGGGTGCGGGTGCGCGTCCGCGACGCCAGCGGCGCCGAGCACCTGACGAACGTGACCGTCGCCGGACCGCTCGCCCCGCCGGCGACGCCCGCGGCGGACGCCGGTCGCGAGCGCGGCGACTCGTCGGGTGGCGGGGAACGAGGCGAGCGTGACACCGGTGGCGTGGGTGCGGGCGCCGATGCGGTGGGGACGGACGCGACCGACGAGGACGGCGGCGGCGTCCGCATTCCCTTCGTCGGCGTCGTCGTCCCGGTCCCCGAGATGGGCGGGACGCTCTCCGCGAGCGTCTCGCTCCCAATTCCGTTCGTCGGACCGATAGACGTTCCCGTGGTGGCCGCGGGTCTCCCGGTCCTCCTCGTCGTCGCCGTCGCCGCGGGACGGCGGGCCCGGGG
>Ga0207797_1002922_pt1 | contig 11650 bp, 8 predicted proteins | sample PRCRCaboRojoPR_6_FD_187275 | JGI IMG/M metagenome (GOLD analysis project Ga0207797, IMG submission 187275) | Marine sediment microbial community from Cabo Rojo, Puerto Rico - PR CR 10% Liquid 1 (SPAdes) | ecosystem: Environmental > Aquatic > Marine > Coastal > Sediment | place: Cabo Rojo, Puerto... | reverse complement strand
CTACGGCATGGCCGGGACGTCCGCGCCCATTACCCCGGCGGGCAGCCTGGAGCTGCTGAACGCCGAACTGCTGGCGGGGCTGACGTTGAGCCAGCTGATCAATGAGGGAACGCCCGTCATCCTGGGTATCCTGCCCATGGCTTTCGATATGCGCGAGATGCTGCCGCTATTTGACGCGTCTACCTTCCTCCTGAACGTCGCCTGCGCGGAGATGATGAGCTTTTACGGTCTACCCCACGCCGGGACGTCCGGCAGCGGCGAGGGTTGGGGTGCCGACCTTCTCGCCAGCGGAACGATGTGGGCCAACCACCTGACCAGTGTTCTGGGGCGGGTGGATCTTTGTCCCTTCATCGGCAGCAGTTTTGGGAGCAAAGCCTTCTCCCCGCACGCGGCCGTCTATGCTGACGAGGTGATCGCCCAGGTGCGGCGCCTGGCGCGAGGGTTCGATCTCTCCGAGGACGCAGCTCCTCTGGCCGAAGTGAAGGAGGCGGGCCCCGGTGGCGATTTCCTGGCCTCCGATCAGACGTTCCAGCACTTCCGCGACGCGTATTTCCGAAGCGATATCTTCCCCACCCTGGACCTGGAGGTGTGGCGGGAAAAGGGCTCGCCGCAGGCAGCCCACTTCTTAAGACGCCGTACGAGGGAGCTGATGGACCAGCCAGTTGTACCAGATGACTACGCAGGGCTGCTAGAGAGCGGATCGCGCTTCATCGATCTGATCTGAGGCTCACGGATTTCTGCAAGTTCGGCGCGAATGACCGGCTCCAGTCGGTCCACACGCACCAAGGAGGTGGAATCTCACGAACGACCACGGCAGAGCCTGAGTGTCTTTACCATTTGCTTAAGGGTAGCCGATACGTAGAGAGAAGTACGTAGAGAGAAGAAGGAGGCGATGCAATGTCACGAAGATTCAGAAAATCAGCCTGGCTCGCGGTTTCTCTGCTCGTGCTGGTCAGCCTGGTGCTGACGGCCTGCGGCACGCCGGAGCAGCCGACGGAGGAGCCAGCCCAGGAGCCGACGGCCGTGCCGACCGAAGCGCCGACGGAGCCTGAAGAGGATGAGGAGCCTACTGAGGTGGTAGAGCCTACGCAGGAGCCCACCCCTGAACCGACGGAGCCGCCCGAGCCGAAATCCGTGACCCTGACGAGCACTGAGGGTGATCCCGAGTCACTCAACCCACTGTACGCATACTCCTGGATCTCTGAGCTGGTATTCGACCTCACGCTGCTGCCCCTGTGGAACATCGACAATGATGGGGAATACCATATGGAGCTGGCTACCGAGCTGCCCACGGTGGACAACGGGCTGATCTCCGAGGACAACACGGTTGTCACCATCCCCCTGCGCGAGGACGCCGTCTGGTCCGACGGTGAGCCCGTCACGGCGGACGATGCCGTCTTCACCTACGAGATGTACATGGATGAGGCCAACGGCGTCGCCAGCCGCTACCCGTGGGACACGTACGTGGACGAGGTCAAGGCCGTGGACGACCACACCCTCGAGATCCAACTGACCGAGTCCTATCCGGATTGGTCCACCAGCCTCTTCGTAGGCATCTCCCGCATTGTCCCGGAGCACATCCTGGGTCCCGTCTATGAGGAGGAGGGTACGCTGGACAACGCGGAGTGGAACCAGATGCCCAGCGTAAGCAACGGCCAGTACACGCTGACCGAGTACCAGTCCGCCAGCCACCTGATTTTCGAGGCCAACGACACCTACTGGCGGGGACGGCCGAACCTGGACATGTTCTACCTTCGCCTGGTGGAGGATCGGGCCGCCCAGCTCGCCGCGCTGGAGTCCGGCGAGAGCGACATCGGCAGCTACATCGTCGGTTCTGAGGTGCCCAAGCTGGAGGAAATGGGCAATATGGAGATCCACCAGGCGGCCAATGGCTATCAGGTCACTATGTACCTCAACATCGACCCCGAGACAGCCCACACGGCGATGACCAATCCGGACGTACGCCGCGCGCTGGCGCTGGCCATTGACCGACAGCTCATCGTGGACGAACTCTACAACGGCCTTTACGAGGTTCCGGCCACGTACTGGCACGGCACCCAGTATCAGGCTCCTGAGCTGGAAGCGTATCCCTACGATCCCGAGGAGGCCAAGACACTCCTGGACGAAGCCGGTTGGAACGACGACAACGGCGACGGTGTCCGAGAGAAGGACGGCGAGGACCTGGTGCTGCGCTATGTCTACATCTCTGGCGATGAGACCACCGACACCATGGTCGTTACCATGCAGCAGATGCTCGCAGACGTGGGCATCAAGATGGAGATTCAGGGCGGGACGTCCGAGGTCCTCTGGGCCTCCTATGAGGAGTCCGGGCCGCTGGCTATCGGGGAGTACGAGCTGACGCACTGGTCTGACGGGATGTGGTACTATCCGAGCCCGGACACCAGCTACTTCCTCTGTGATCAGATTCCCTCTGAGGACAATCCGTGGGGCTACAACTGGTTCGGCATATGCGATCCGCAGCTGGACGAGTTGTTCAAGGAGCAGGCCGTGACGATGGATCGCGAGCGGCGCACGGAGCTCTTCCACGAGATCAGCCGGCTGATGTACGAGCAGACCCTGATCATCCCCATTCGCATGGATCCTGACGTCTGGGCCGTCAACGAGCGGCTCACCGGCGTCGAGTTCTCGGGCATCGATCCGCTGATGTACGCCTATCAGTGGGACGTGGCTCAATAGTGGAACGGCGGATAACGGCACGGGGGGCGCAGGTCCTCCGTGCCGTGCCCCTCGGGAAGGCAGGGTCACGATGACACGATATGTCCTTCGGCGTTTGCTTCAGGCCATTCCACTCTTGCTGCTGGTCAGCCTGATGCTCTTCATCCTGGCCTCCAACCTGGGTGATCCGCTCGCCTCCTTCGGCGGGGTCCGGCGGCGGCTCCCAGCCAAGGATCGTGAGCGCCTGACAAAGAAGCTGGGGCTCGACAAACCGGTCCCGGTGCAGTATCTCATCTGGCTCGTCGGTAACGATTGGATGGAGATTGACGCTGATGGGGACGGGCTCGCCGACGAGCGCGGCACCCGGCGGGGGGTTCTCCGGGGCGATTTCGGCACCTCGTTCACCGAGAAGCGTCCGGCGATCGAGATCATCTGGGAGCGGATCCCAAACACACTGCTGCTGATGGGCACCTCCGAGGTGGTGGTCATCGTCTTATCCCTCGTGATCGGCATCTACTCAGCGACACGCCAGTACTCGGTCGTGGACAGCTTCATCACAACCCTCTCGTTCGTCGGCTATTCCATGCCCATCTTCTGGCTCGCCCTGATGCTGATCTACATCTTCGGCGTGAACTTCCGCCGCTGGGGGCTGCCCTACTTCCCGGTGGTGGGCATGTATGACCTGGAGGTGGGCCAGACGTTCGGTCAGGTGGTCTGGCATATGGTGCTGCCTGTGGCCTCCCTGTCCATCGTGAGTGTGGCAAGCTACAGCCGCTACGTGCGCTCGCAGATGCTGGAGGTCATCAACCAGGACTACATCCGCACCGCCCGTGCCAAGGGTCTGCCCAGAAAGATGATCCTCTTCGGGCACGCCCTTAAGAACGCGGCGCTGCCCCTGGTGACCATCATCGGGATGGACCTGCCCCTCCTTCTTGGCGGATCGGTGGTGACCGAGGCGATCTTCGGATGGCCGGGGATGGGACGGCTATACTTTAAGGCAACCAACAAGGCCGACATCCCGGTCATCATGGGCATCCTGGTCATCATCTCGATCCTGGTGGTCCTGTTCCAGATCGCCACGGACGTCGTCTACGCGTTCCTCGATCCCCGCATTCGGTATGATTAGGCTAGGGTGGAGCGGCTGTGATTGACACTGAAAGAACGGATCATGTGTGGCAGGAGGGCCGGGGACAGCGCTCGTTCACCCCGGCGCAGATGGCCTTCCGCCGCTTCGTGCGGCACAAGATGGCGCTAATTGGGGCGGGACTGCTGATCGCCCTGATTCTGTATGTTTCCGCGGGCTCCTTCTTCTACTCGGAGGAGGATGCCAATTACGTGGATCTGCGCGCTCGGTTGTCGCCGCCCTCCTGGGAGCATCCCTTCGGCACGGACCTGGCCGGACGGGATATCCTGGCCCGTACGATCTACGGTGGCCAGATATCCGTGATCATCGGCCTGCTGGCTGTCGTCGTCTCGGTGGTGGTGGGCGTCCTGATCGGGGCCGTGGCGGGCTTCTACGGGGGGTGGGTGGATGCGGTGCTGATGCGCTTCACGGAGGCTGTCTTCAACATTCCGCAGCTCTTTCTGCTCATCGTGCTGGCCAAATTCTTCGCGGAGGGCGTACCCACGTTCGAAATCATGGGGCGCACCTTCAGCGGCAGCGTGGTGATTATCATCGTCGTGATCGGTCTCACGAGCTGGATGTATCTGGCACGCATCGTCCGCTCCAATTTCCTCTCCCTGAAGGAGCAGGATTTTGTGAAGGCGGCCCGATGCACGGGGGCGCGTGACCTGGCGATCATCATGGGCCACATCCTGCCCAACACCATGGCCCCCATCATCGTGTCCGCCACGCTCCAGGTGGCGAACGCTATCCTGGCCGAGGCATACATCAGCTTTCTGGGCATGGGCGTGCAGCCCCCCACCGCGACGTGGGGCAACATGCTGAATGAGGCCTACAACCATTTGGAAGGAGCGCCCTGGATGTGGTTCTTCCCCGGCACGCTGATTCTCATCATCGTCCTGGCCATCAACTTCCTGGGCGACGGGCTACGGGACGCCCTCGACCCCCATTCCCTCGCCCAGGCGGATTAGGAGAGATCTGTGGGTTCACTCTTGGACGTGAACGATCTGGTGGTGCGCTTCAGCACCGTGGCGGGGACGGTCCACGCCGTCAACGGGGCTTCTTTCAGCGTGGACCGCGGTGAGACGCTGGGCGTGGTGGGGGAGAGCGGCTGCGGCAAGAGCGTCAGTGTCCTCTCCGTCGTCGGGCTAATCCAACAACCGCCCGGGGAGATCGTCTCTGGAGAGGTCCTCTACGGTGGACGGGATCTGCTCCAGCTGAAAGAGCAGGAGATGGCTCGGATTCGGGGACGCGATGTCGCCATGGTCTTCCAGGACCCAATGTCCTCCCTCAACCCGGTGCTGACGATCGGCCGTCAGATCAGCGAGACCATGACGGTCCATCTCGGGATGAGCCAGGAGGAGGCCCACGCACGGGCCATAGAGCTCCTGGACATGATGGGCATACCGGAGCCGGCAGACCGCTACGATGACTACCCTCACCAGTTCTCCGGCGGTATGCGCCAGCGCGTGATGATCGCCTCCGCGCTTGCCTGTTCTCCTTCCCTCCTCATCGCCGATGAGCCCACCACGGCCCTCGACGTCACCATACAAGCTCAGCTCATCGATCTGGTACGCGACCTGCGGGACCGGCTGGATATGGCCATCATCTGGATCACACACAACCTGGCCGTTGTGGCCGAGCTCGCGGACCGGGTTTGCGTAATGTACGCTGGCTTCATTGTGGAGGAGGCCGACGTCTTCGACCTCTTTGCAGAGCCGCTCCATCCGTACACACTCTCGCTCCTCAAGTCGGTCCCGCGGGTCGATCAAGTGATTGACGACGAGCTGTTTGCCGTGCCGGGCTCTCCGCCCGATTGTCTACGGCTTCCGCCTGGTTGCCCTTTCGCACCGCGGTGCCGCTTCTCCGTCCGGCGGTGTCACGAGGAAGCGCCTCCCCTTCGGGAGGTCGGGCCGGCGCACCGGGCCGCATGCTGGGTTGACGTGGAGACGGGGAGGGAGCGGTGAGTCAGGAAAAGGCGCTGGTTGAGGTTCGCGATTTGAAGAAGCACTTTCCCATCACGCGCGGCGTCCTGATCCAGCGCAAGATCGGCGCCGTGCGAGCGGTAGACGGTATCTCCTTTGATATCCGGCAGGGCGAGACCCTTGGGCTGGTGGGGGAGAGCGGCTGCGGGAAGACCACGACGGGCAACACGATCCTCCAACTGCTCAGACCAACTGAGGGGCAGGTACTCTTCGAAGGCGTTGACCTCTCTGAGCTGGGGGGAGAGGAGCTGCGGCGTATGCGCCAGCGTATGCAGATGATCTTCCAGGATCCCTACGCCTGTCTCAATCCCCGCTGGACCGTGGCCAGGATCATCGGCGAGCCGATGCGCGTGCACCATATGGCGGGCCGCAAGGAGCGGATACGGCGGGTCAAAGAGTTGCTGGAGTTGGTGCAGATCAACCGGGTGCATCTCAATCGATATCCCCACGAGTTCTCAGGCGGACAACGGCAGCGCATCGGCGTGGCCCGCGCCCTGGCGTCCGATCCGGAGTTCATCGTCTGCGACGAGCCCGTCTCCGCCCTTGACGTGTCCATTCAGGCCCAGGTGGTCAATCTGCTGGAGAAACTCCAGGACAAGTTCGGCCTGACCTACCTCTTCATCGCACATGACCTGGGGATGGTGCGGCATATCTGCGACCGCGTGGCCGTGATGTACTGCGGCGTTATCGTGGAGCTTGCCGGCCGCGATCCGCTCTATGAGGAGCCCCTGCATCCCTACTCGCAGGGCCTGCTATCCGCGGTGCCGATCCCTGATCCCGCGAAGACCCGCGCGCGTCAGCGGATCGTCCTGCCCGGTGATCCCCCGAATCCGGCTGACCCCCCGCCGGGCTGCCGCTTCCACACCCGCTGCCGGATGGCCGAGGAGCGGTGCCGGAACGAACCGCCATCATTGCGCGAGGTGGCTCCGGGGCACTGGGTGGCCTGTCACCTGGTCTGAGCGCGACCGTATGCACGCCTACCTCACGAGCAAGGAGAGCCCTGATGTCTTTTCCTGACCTGGAAACCCTGTTGACCGTACCTCACGTCGACCCCTACAGGGGTTTCGACATCTCCCCCGACGGGGAGTACGCGGCTTTCTCCTGGAACGTCACGGGACGGTGGGAGATCTACGAAGTGCCCCTCCAACGTGACGGCGAACCGCGCCGGGTGACGGACGGCCCGGGCGGCAAATTCGCGCCCCGGTACGGGCCCGACGGCGAGCGTATGGCATACGCGCTCGACCTGGACGGAAGTGAGTCCTTTGATGCGTGCGTGCTCGACCGCGCGGCGGGGCGGGCCGTCAATGTGACCCGGGAGCTCGAGGGCGCCCTCCAGCCGAACCTGAGCTGGTCACCCGACGGTGAGCAGCTGGCCGTCATCTCTCAACAGTCGGGAAGGTTCAACACCTACATCATCCCCTCCGAGGGAGGCCCCGAAAGGCTGGTGCTCGATTTGCCTCATCCCGATTGGGACGTGTGCTGGTCGCCGGATGGCAGCCATCTGGCCGTGTGTACCGAGACAACGGCCCAGGACTACGGCATCTTCGTCGTGCCGGTCAAGGGAGGGGAAGCGGTTCAGATCGCGACCGCCGAGGGGCCGATCAACGCCCAGGGGCCGGCCTGGGCCCCGGACGGCGGCCGACTGGCGTTCGCCTCCGACGTGCATGGAACGTATGACATTGGGATCTATGACCTGGGGCGCCGGCAGGTTGCCTGGCGCACGCGCAGCGGGGGTGACGACCTGGCTCCTCACTGGGCGCCTGCGGGGGATAGCTTGACCTTCGTGCGGCGCCAAAGGACCACGACCTCGCTCTGCGTCTCAGGGGACAACGGCCTCGAGAGCTTCCGCGTGGCGGCGGGCATCCATCATCTGCCCCGCTTCACGCCCGACGGGGAGCACGTCGTCTTCGTCTTCGACAATCCAGCTCACCCGCCAGATCTTTGGATGCTCGGGCTCAGTGACGGCGGGATGCGTGCCCTGACCGAATCTCTCCCCGAGGCGTTAGTGGGCATGGCCTTCACCATGCCCAGTGAGGTGGGCTACCCGGGTATGGATGGCGAGATCGTTCCCGGCCTCCTGTACCGCCCGCCGGATGCCGACAGGCCGGCGCCGGCTGTGGTCGTCATCCACGGAGGGCCGAGCTGGCTCTCTCAGGTGACCTGGGCGCCCGAGATCCAGGCCTTCGTCAGCCGTGGGTGGGTGGTCCTGGCCCCCAACTACCGTGGCTCCATTGGGTATGGGCGGACGTGGCAGTTGGCGAACCGCTTCGACCTGGGTGGTGTCGACACCCGCGATGTGACTGCGGGGGCCGACTACCTGGTGCGCGAAGGCCTGGCGGATCCCGAGCGGATCGGCGTCACCGGCCGCAGCCACGGTGGGTACCTCACGATGACGTGTCTCACCCAGTATCCCGACCGCTGGGCAGCCGGGTCCGCTGTGGTTCCGTTCCTGAACTGGTTCACGTCCCACGAGAACGCCCGCCGCGACCTTCAGCATTGGGACATCGAGAACATGGGCGATCCTGAGGAGAACCGGGACCTTTGGCACGAGCGCTCTCCCTTCTTCTTCCTGGATCAGGTTGAGGCCCCCGTCCAGTTGATCAGCGGCGGCAACGATCCCCGCTGCCCCGCCAGTGAGTCGATCGAGGCGCGAGACGCCCTGACCGCGCTGGGGAAGCCGGTCGAGCTGCACCTCTACCCCGAGGAGGGGCACCAATTCCTGAAGAGGGAGAATCTACTTGACGCTGAGAGGCGGCGCGTCGACTTCTTGACGCGGGCGCTGGAAGACTGAGTGCCGTACCGGAGGACTGAGACGATGATGAATCTCACTGTTCTGTCCCACGACGAAGTCGAGGCTGTCCATCGAGCGACCCTGCGACTGCTGGCCGAGACGGGAGTCGTACTCACGGAACCGAGGGCCCGCGCTCTTCTATGCGATTCGGGCGCTGAGGCGGACGGTGACATGGTGCGCTTGCCGCGAGAGTTAGTGGAGGAGTCTCTCAACCTTTGCCCGGACCAGGTCCGCATCCGTGGACGCTCGGGACAAGCGGAGACGCTGGGCGACGGTCAGACGCGGTGGCACAACGTGGGCGGGGCGCGGGAGGTCCTGGATCCCCGGACGGGCAAGTCGCGGCACGCGTCGCTGCAGGATGTGCGGGACTCGACCCGGGTCCTGGACGCTCTGGAGCACGTGACGACCATCAGCCCCTTCTTCACCCCTCAGGACGTGCCCGGTCACGCCATGTCGCTGGCCATGTACCGTCACAGTCTGCCCTTCACCACGAAACCCCTCCAGGGTCCGGGCGTCCACACCGCGGCCGAAGTGGCCTGTGCCGTGGAGATGGCCTCCGTGATTGGAGAGCCCGGGGAGGTCCTGACGCTCAGCGTGTCGGCCGTCAGCCCCCTCTCGTTCCCAGATAACGTGGCCGGCGCCATCCTCTCTGTCGCCGAGGCGGGCATCCCCTTCGCGCCGCTTCCCTGTCCCACCGCCGGCACGACGGCGCCCTTCTCCATGGCGGGGGCCTTGACACAGCAGAACGCGGAGGTCCTCGCGTCCATCGTCCTGGCCGAGCTGGCGAACCCCGGGCTGCCCGTCGTCTACTGCGGGCGGCTGTCGATGATGGAGCCGCGCACCGGGGCCTCAGTCTGGAGCGGTGTTGAGACGGGCCTCGTCTCGGCCGGCACGGTGCAGATCGGACACCGGTACGGCCTCCCGGTCAACGTTTACGGCTTCACGACCAACTCGAATGCCATGGACCTCCAGAGCGGGCACGAGCGTGCGCTGAACGCGGCCATCCCCGCCCTGGCTGGCGCCGATGAGCTTTCCGGTGTCGGCGAGATGGGCGCCGGTGTGATGGGCTCGTACGCGCAGATGGTCTACGACGACGAGATCATCGCGACCATCCAGCGCCTTAGGCGCGGGTTTGCCGTTGACGAGGACGCATTGGCGGTCGACCTAATCGCCGGGGCCATGGGCGGCGCGCGCAACTTCCTTGCTGAGGAGCACACGGTCCGCTATCTACGCTCCGGTGAGCTGATGACCACGGAGCTCGCCGAGAGGCGCCCCTGGAAGGTGTGGATTGACGAGGGGCGCGAGAGGGCCGCCGAGCGGGCCCAGGCGAGGGCCGAGCGTCTCCTGGAGGAGCACGAGGTCCCGCCCTTGAGCGAGATGCAGGAGCAGGAGCTGGATCGCATTTTCGACGCCTACGCCGGGTGATCGGAGGTCCACTCCAGGCTATCTCCCCATCACTTGCCCGTCGGCGGGTCACATCTGACGTCGCCAAGTCAGGGGGCCACCAGAGTCTATCGCCCAGGCTCAAGCCCGGGTGCTGACGAGACGCGCTGCTCGCGTCCAGGACCTTAATCGCCTCCCGCCTTGGTACAACTATGTCGGTCGCCGCGATGGTAGGGGTGCCCTGCGCAGTCTCCGGTCGCGGTATCGAGCCCCTCGGACCGAGTCTATACAGGTCCGCGCACGAAGAGCATCGCCAGCGGGACGCCAACGCCCATCCAGACCAGATTCAAGATCAGGCCCAGCCGGACCGGCACGCCAAGCAGGCGTTTGAACCCCACGACCGTGATGGTGATCCCCCAGACGTCAAAGACCAGGTGGCTGACGCCGAGCGCCATCGGATCGCGAAACCCCATTAGGATGTAGGCCCAGTCCCATACCAGGAGAAACGCGCCGACGACCAGGCCGGACATGCCGGTGACGTTGATGATCTTGTCTATGTCGCTCCGTCGGCCGCTCAGCCGAAGGATGACGTGGACCAGGGCGCAGAGTAGCAGCCATTGCAGCAGGAGGAAGACCGGCATGAAGAGAGCAGATGCAGCGTAGTACCGGTCAGCCGGGAGGAAGGGGAGCGATGGGGGCGTGGACGGCACCCAGCCCATCAACGCAATAGGCACGTAGAGTAGGATCGAATCGAGCAGAGCGCGAACGGCTTGAGCGTAGAACCCCCAGTGGGGCGCCGGCCGCCCACGGAGGCCCTCGATGAGGCGGCCCGGGCTTCGGTAGCCGCTCAACCAAACCCGGACGAACGCGCCAAAGCTTCCGCTGGACATCCTTTCGTCACATTCCCGCGGTGCGCGCCGCCGTTGGACCCTCGGCTGGGGAGACCGGCGGGCTTCCACGTCCGCCTGCCATACGGATGAGCCTGCGTCCCACCAGGATGTACCACGCCAATCGCGGAGGCGCAGCCAGCGACGGGGGCAGCGCCAGGAGCGCGGACGAGGGCGCCAGGACTAAGGCTGCGAAGGTCCCCATCTGGATTCCCTCGGCCGCGATGCCGAGCCAAGCCGTCCACCGGCCGAACGCCGGGTGCCGCAGCATCAGAACGCCCATCGCGATTGAGCTCAGGGTCACCAGCAGCAGGGCTAAGGTTTCTCCGGAGCCCAGCTCGAGGGTGGCCGGATTGTCCACGGCCAGGAGGGCTTCCCCGGCCGCAAGCAGCACCGCTCGTTCCTGAGCGGCCACCGACGTTGCGTAGTCCCGGCTCAGGCTCAACATCGCCAGACCCCGGTTGCTGGCGAAAGCAATTGCGACGCCGATCCAACCGCTGAGCACTGCGAGACCGGCAGCGACGCGCTGCCCGCGGCGCAGCACAGCGTACAGGCCCAGCAGCAGGATTCCCACCAGGGCATAGTTGATCAGGTCGACCACGTTGAAGAGGATCAGGCCGATCAGAACGTCTTCTTGGAGCAGGGAGAACCAGCCGGCCGCGGATGTCGGGGCCTCGGCGGGGCCGCGAACGATGATGCCCGTGGCATTCAGGAGAAAGAGCTCGGCGCTCCAATTGCGCCTGAAGATGATCGCGGCCAACACCGCGGCGACACCGGACAGTCGGCAGAGGCCGGCCTCAGAAGT
>Ga0207797_1002921_pt1 | contig 11651 bp, 6 predicted proteins | sample PRCRCaboRojoPR_6_FD_187275 | JGI IMG/M metagenome (GOLD analysis project Ga0207797, IMG submission 187275) | Marine sediment microbial community from Cabo Rojo, Puerto Rico - PR CR 10% Liquid 1 (SPAdes) | ecosystem: Environmental > Aquatic > Marine > Coastal > Sediment | place: Cabo Rojo, Puerto... | reverse complement strand
CCGGCTCCTCGCCTCCCCCCTCGGCGGCCAGCTCGCGGGCGTAGGCGACGCCGGTTCCCGCGGCCGCGTCCCGACTCCCCGCCCACTCGGCGACCCGCTCGGCGAGTTCGTTTGCGGTCCGCCGGCAGTCGTCCATGGCGCGGACGGCGTGAACGAGCTGCTGGTCGTCGGCGCGCTCGCGGGCCGCCGCCTCGCTCCGGGCCGCCTCGCAGGTGACCTCGTGAAGGCGGTCGTAGTAGGCGGACTCGCTCTCTTCGTACCCGGCGGCGACCGCGAGTCCCGGCCAGTCGGCGGTCCTGGGCGCCGTGCCGGTCCGGATGGCCTCGACGGCGCCCGCGGTGTCGCCGGGGTCGAGGCCGGCGAACCAGCCCTCGGGGCCGCGTTCGTCCTCGGTCATACCTCACCCAATGCCACCGGCCGCGTAAATCCGTTCCCGATTCGGTCCTGGGGACCGGGCACGGCCGCGGTCGGGGCCGGGCTCCCAATGTGTCCGAGTGGACCCCGCGGTCGCTTCGGGGCGAGTGGGTCGGCGCCCGAGAGCGGGTCTGAACCGGGTTCACCGGGTCACGCGGCCGCTCGGGGGCCGTATTCGACGGTGGGCTTTTTATCGCCCCGGAGATACTCGGTACCATGACACAGACCGAGCCCGACTGGCTTCGGGCCGAGCGCGAGTACGAGGACGAACTCTTCCAGCGCGGGACCATCCCCGAGCTCTTCGAGACCAGCGCCGAGCGAAACCTCCAGTCGGCGGCCCAGCGGTACAAGGGCGGCGTCTACGACCGGTCGCTGGTCGCCGACGACGTCCTGCCGGCGGCCCCGGGCGGCGACTACGCGGCCCTGACCTACGGCGAGATGCGCGACGTCGTCCGGACGCTCGCCGCCGGCTTCCGGGACCTCGGCGTGACGGCCGGCGACCGGGTCTCGATCATGGCCAGCACGCGCATGGAGTGGGGGCAGAGCGACTTCGCGCTCCTGGCGGCCGGGGCGGTCGTGACGACGGTCTACACGGAGTCCTCGCCCTCCCAGGTCGAGTACCTGGTCGACGACGCGGGGGCGACGGGCGTGGTCGTCGAGAACGAGACGCTCATGGAGCGGGTCCTGGAGGTCGAAGACGACCTCGACCTCTCCTTTGTCGTCCTCATGGACGAGCCCGCAACCAAGCACGACCGCGAGGACATCATGACCCTGGGCGAGGTCTACGAGCGGGGGCAGGCGACCTTCGACATCGAGGCCTACCGGGGGTGGCTCGACGAGCGCGAGCCCGAGGACCTGGCGAGTCTCATCTACACCTCCGGGACGACCGGCAAGCCCAAGGGCGTCCGCCTCACCCACTGGAACTTCCGCTCGAACGTCCACCAGACCTTCCGCCGGCTGGCGCCGCGCCCGGACAAGTCACCGGAGCTGGCCACGCTGGATTCGGACACCGACACCATCTCCTTCCTGCCGCTTGCCCACGTCTTCGAGCGCATGTCCGGGCACTTCCTCATGTTCGGCGTGGGGGCGACCGTCGGGTACGCCGAGAACCCCGACACGCTCGCGGAGGACTTCGAGTTGCTGCAGCCCAACACCGGCGCGAGCGTCCCACGGGTCTACGAGCGCCTCTTCGACACCATCCGCGAGCAGGCCGCCGAGTCCGCACTCAAAGAGCGCATCTTCAACTGGGCGCTCGGGGTCGCCCGCGAGTGGACGGACACGCGGGAGCCCGGCGCCTGGCTGCGCCTCAAGCACGGCCTGGCGGACCGGCTGGTCTATCAAAGCGTCAAGGAGGGTGTCGGCGGCGAGATGGAGTACATGGTCTCCGGGGGCGGGAGCCTGAGTGAGGACCTCGCGAAGGTCTTCATCGGCATGGGCATCACCATCATCGAGGGCTACGGGCTCACCGAGACCTCGCCGGTCGTCTCCGTCAACCCGCCCGAGGACATCCGCCCCGGGACCATGGGGGTCCCGGTGGTGGGCGTCGAGACGAAGCTCGACGAGTCCGTCGTCGGCGACCGCCAGTTCGAGGGCGCCACCGGCACCGTCGGCGAACTCCTCGTCCGCGGCGACAACGTCACCGACGGCTACTGGGAGAAGCCGGGCGAGACGGAGGGGGCCTTCACGGCCGAGGGCTGGTTCCGCAGCGGCGACATCGTCGAACGGACCCACGACGACTACCTGATCTTCAAGGAGCGCGTCAAGCAGATCATGGTCCTCTCGACGGGCAAGAACCTCGCGCCCGGGCCCATCGAGGACCGCTTTTCGACCGACGAGCGCATCGACCAGATCATGGTCGTCGGCGAGGGCCGGAAGTTCGTGGGGGCGCTCATCGTCCCCAACTTCGAGAAGCTGGAGCGGTGGGCCGCCCGCAACGACGTCGACCTGCCGGCCGAGGACGACGCCCGCTGTGAGCACGAGCGCGTCCGGGAGTGGGTCCAGGAGACCGTCGACGACGTCAACGAGGAACTCGAGACGGTCGAACAGATCAAGGAGTTCGCGCTTGTCTCCCGGGAGTGGACCGCCGAGAACGACCTCCTCACCCCCTCGATGAAGAAGAAGCGACGCAACATCACCGACGCCTTCGAGGCGAAGGTCGACTGGATCTACGAGACCGCCGAGGCCCCCGAAGAGGAGGAGGCCCCCGCCCAGGACGACTGAGGCCGCCGGGCACCGGTCACTCGTCGGTCGCGACCAGGACGGTCCGGCTCCGGGGCCCGTCACACTCCACCAGGAGGATCGACTGCCAGGTGCCAAGTTGCAGGTCTCCGTCGACCACCGGGATCGTCTCGCTGGGTCCGATCAGGCTCGCGCGCAGGTGGGCGTCGGCGTTGTCGTCGATCTCGTCGTGGCGCCAGCCCCCGTCGACGACCAGGTTCGACAGGAACTCCTCGAGGTCCGCGAGGAGGCGGCCCTCGGCCTCGTTGATGGCCACCGCGGCGGTGGTGTGCGTCGAGAAGACCGTGACGGTACCCGTCGCACCCTCGGGGACGGCGGCGTCGACGCGGTCGGTCACGTCGAGGACCTCGAGCCGGGAGGACGTGGACACGGTGAGTGACTCGGTGGGCATACGGGACGTGACGCGGTCCGGCGACAAAGAGGTCCCGCCGGGTGGCGCCGGCCCCGGCCGGTCGGGCCCGGATCCCGACCCGACACGGTCCAGTCAGGCGGTGAGCGCGGCGGAGAGGCCGCGGGCGGGGCCTCGGCCGCTTATGCCAGCCACTCCTCGGGCTTTGTGTCGTAGTCGACGTCGGTGGCGGCGAGGTGCTCGACCTCGCGGCGGTCGAGTTCCCGCTCGACGAACTCCATCCCGTCGAAGCGGATCTCCAGGCCCCGCTCCTCGGGTTCGGGCTCGCGGTCACGGCGGCGGGCGACCTCGACGTCGTGATCGTCGTACTCCTTGAGGATGGTCCGGAGGACGACCGGCCGCCCCCAGAGTTCGAAGACGCGCTCGAGGGTGTTCTTGGCCTGGTCGACGTCCAGCAGGACGCCGTTGTACCGGTGCTCCAGCAGGAGTTCGTTGCGGTTGTTGTAGTTGCCGTCCGCGACGACGACGGTCGGCTTGCCGAAGTTGGTGAACTGGAGCATCAGCTTCTTTTTGACGTCCTCGTGGTCCCGCGAGGAGACCCGGTACTCCTCGGCCGAGCGGACGAACTCGTAGGTGAAGTACTCGTTTGCGTCGACGAACTCCTGGGTGAGGAACTCGTCGAGGAAGGTGACGTCGTTGTGGCTCTCGCGGATCTCCCGCATCCGGTCCCAGCCGGCGGTGTAGTCGAGGTCCGCGAGGGCGTCCTCGACGGTCGCGTACCGGTCGGTCTCGAACATGTACCGCGATATCCGCTCGAGTTCCTCCTGGCCGATCCGGTCCAAAAAGCCCCGGTACTGGGGCCTCGACAGCGAGTAGTGGCGCTCGGCGAGCCCCCGGTAGGTCAGGGCCTTCCAGGGGTAGGCGTCCAGGTCGACCTCGCCGCGCTCGGCCGCCGCGACCGCCTCGGCGTCGACCCGGGGGTCCCCGGGGTCCAGGCGCGAGAGGGCGTCCTGATCGATCGACGCCACCATCGTGTCGGGCTCGAGGAGGTCCCGGACGCGGTCGAAGTCCACCTCGTCGTGGAAGGTCCGCCAGGTGATCCCGTCGACCCGCAGCAGCCGCTCGGCGACGTGGCGGCGGTTCTCCGTGTTCTCGACGTACTCCCACAGCTCCATCCCGAGCTTGTAGGGGTTGAGCCCCGGCGACCCCAGCACCCGGGCCTGGTGGTCGGCGTAGGTGAGAAACTCCGCGTCACCGGCGAAGCGCTCGTCGGCCATCATCGTCGACTCCCAGTAGGCCGCCCAGCCCTCGTTCATCACCTTCGTCATCTTCTGGGGCGCGAAGTAGTACGCCTCCCGCCGGAGCATCTCGAGGACGTCCCTCTGCCAGTCGGCCATCTCGGTGGCGCGCTCGGCCTCCTCGTCGTACTGCATGCCGAACTCCCGCAGGAAGGCCAGCAGGTCCTTCTCAGGGGAAGCCGGGACGGTGTGGCCGTCCTCCTCGTCTGCCTGGGCCTCGAGCCACTCCTCGTCGAAGACGTGCTGGCGGACCTCCTCGGAGAAGTCCAGTTCCGCCAGTTGCTCGTCGATGTCGGCGGGGTCGAGGGCGGGCTCGTCGCCGTCGCCCGGCGCGACGGGCCGGTAGGCCCGGTGCTGGTCGATGTTGTCCTCGAGGACGAGGACGTTGTCGATCCACTTCTCGACCTCCGCGCGGTCGACCTCGGGGTCGCTCATGTGGTCCTCGATGGCGTCGGCGTGGCGGGCCAGCATCCGGGCGGCGTCGGGGCCGCGGCCGCCCGCACGCACCGCCGGGGTCCCGTCGGGGGCACCCTCCCCGCCGTCGCCGCGGGTGAACAGGCCGAACCACTCGTTGTTGGCAAAGAAGTCGGCGTGGGCCTCGACGTGGGTGATGACGGCCTTCTGGTCGGCGACGGCGTTCGAGACCTGGAGGAACGCGTGGGCCGGGTTGTCGTTGTTGACGATCTCGAAGGCCTTCCCGCCGAGGAACTGACCCTGCTTTTGCTGGCGGTCGTACTGCATGCCCCAGCGCCAGTGTGGGTACCGCTCCTGGAAGCCGCCGTAGGCGATCAGCTCGTTCATCTCGTCGTAGTCGACGATCCAGTAGTTGACCGGGTACGGCGCCAGGCCGAGTTTCTCCGCGAGGGCCGCCGCCTCGGCGACGGGCTCCTCCAGGTCCTCGGCCATGCGTTGCATCCGTATCTCGTCTCGTGCGTTCATGCTGTGGCCTCCTCGGTGCTGAGGATGTCGTAGATGGCGTCGGTCACGTCCTCGGGCGTGGTGACGTAGGCCACCGCGACGTCCTCGCCCTCGCCGAAGTGTCGCTCGAGTTCCTCGGCGTGGGTGGCGTTGATCGCGTTGCCGCTTGGCTGGGTCTCCACGTAGGCGTGGAGGTTGGCGGGGATGCGCTCCATCAGCGGGATCACGTTCTCCTCGGTGTCGTTCGAGGAGTTCTCCGAGTCGCCGGCGGCGAAGACGTAGCGGTTCCACTCGCTCCAGGGGTAGGCCTCCTCGAGCCGGGTCATCGCGAGCTCGTAGGCCGCCGAGATGCGGGTCCCGCCGCCCGAGCGGATGCCGAAAAAGTCCGAGCGGTCGACCTCCCAGGCCTCGGCGTCGTGGGCGATGTAGACGAACTCGGCGTTGTCGTACTTGCCCTGGAGGTACCAGTCAAGCGGCGTGAACGTCCGCTCGACCAGTTCGCGTTTCTTCTGGCGCATCGACCCCGAGACGTCCCGGATGTTGACCACGACGACGTTCCGCTCGCGCTTCTCCTCGATCTCCGGGTACCGGTACCGTTCGTCCTCGCGGCGGAAGGGGATCTGGTCGACGCCCTCCCGCCGGACGCGCTGGGCCGTCGAGCGGTGGTCGACGGCCTCCTGCATCGCCGCGAGGCTCGCCCAGGTGGTCTTCTCCTCGGGGGTCAGCGCTGCGTAGGTCTCGTCGAGCCAGGCCCGGGAGACGGGCATGCGCTCGCCGCGGGCCCACTCGAAGACCGCGGCGGGCCCCATCCCGTCGACCTTCAGCGCCTCGCGGACGTAGTCACGGTCGAAGTCCATCGCCAGCTTGCGCTTCAGTCCCTCCTTGAACAGGCGCTCGAAGTCGAGCGTGCTGGAGGGGCCCGTCCGGGTGATGTCGGTGTAGTCGCCCTCGACCTCCTCGATGACCTTCTTGCCCTTCGGTTCGAGGTCGAGGCCGAGTTCCTCGTCGAGCTCCTGGGCGAACTCCTCGGGGTCCATCTCGTAGTACTCGTGGTCGGCCCCCTCCTCGCCGGGTTCACCCGACTCGTCGTCGCCGGGCTGGGGCTGGGGCTGGCCGACCGGGTCACCGACGTCGGCCTCGCCCTGGCCGACGCCGCCCACGTCACGGCGGTCGTAGGCGAACTCCGGGAGGTCGACGATCTTGATTGGAATGTGGACCTCGTCGGGGCGGCTCTGGCCGAGGTCGCCGTACTGGATGAACTCGGCGAGGTCCTGCCGGCGCTGCTCGCCGACCTCGCGGTACCGCTCGAGGTCCTCCTTCAGCCCCATCGGTGACTCACCTGGTCCATGACGTGGCGGCTGGTGAGCTCGGCCGTGGCCGGGCTGTAGTCGAACAGCTCCTGGAGGTTCTCGATGGTCTGGGCCTTCAGCGCGGCCGTCTCGGTCCCGCCGGGCGGGTTCGCCCACTGGTGGGGGTCGAAGTCCTCGAAGGTCCGCCGGACGTCGTCCCAGTCGTAGCTTCCGAGGACCGTCTCGATGACGGGGATCTCCTTGGGGTTGACGTCGGCCACCCGGAACTCCTCGTCGCGGTGGGTCCAGGCGTGGCGGTTGAGGGCGGTGATGACCTTGTCCGTCCGGAAGTCCGCAACCGCCGCCGTGGGCTGGTCGCCCTCGTAGTCCGCCTCCTCGAAGCGGCCGAGGTGCTCGATCTCGAAGACCTTCATCTTCAGCGGGTCCGGCTCGACGTACTCGCCGCGGTCGTTCTCGATCAGCTCGCCCTCGGTCCAGGCGTAGACGTGCTCGATGTACTCCTCGACGGTCGCCTCGTCGACGCGCTTCTCGAACATCAACGCGTCGAGGACGTCCTGTTCCTGGGCCTCGAAGACGTAGTTCTTCACGGGGACGACCCGCTCCTCGAACTCGGCTGCCTCGGTGTTCGAGAAGACCGGGGCCTCGGCGAGGCCGTCGGCCATGGCGTCCATCACGTCCCGGGGCATGATGACCCGCTCGACGGACAGGTCCTCGTGGTACCGCTCGGAGGGCTCATGGAGGAGGTCCGCGATGGCGTCCCGCGTGAAGGTCACGGGGATGCCGGCCGCGCCGTCGGCCGCGCCGTCCGCGAAGTCGAAGTCCTCGACCTCGAGCCGCTCGTCGCCCTCGTGGAGGTAGCCCCGGTCGAACAGCAGCGCCTTCTCGACCAGCGAGAGATCATCCGGCAGGTCGCCGGCGTCGAGCCGGCTGACGACGCTGTACAGCGCGGCGGCCTCGATGGCGTGGGGGGCCAGTTCGCGCTCGAGGACGCCGTCGTCGCCGTCCCGGACGCTGATCGAGAGCGGTTCGCGGATCCACTCGGCCAGCTCCTCCCAGGCGTCGGCGGTCCAGACCGCCGTCTCGTTGGTCAGTTCCCGCCGGAGGAGTTCCGCCTCCAGCGAGAGGTTCGTCAGGTAGGTGAACCGCCGGCGGTCCAGCCGGCGCTTGAGGGCCTTCAGCGGGTCCTGGCCCTCCCGGTCGGCGTGCTGGTTGAGCTGGTCCTCCAGGTCCGGGTTCGAGATGATGACGAGCTGGGTGTCGACGCTCATCCCGATGCCCTTGTCCAGCTTGACGCGGCCCTCGTCGGGCACGTTCAGCAGCTTCTGCAGCAGGTCGCCGTGCTGGGCGGCGTCCTCGACGATGGTCAGCAGGCTGTTGCCCTGGGAGAGCACGCCGTCGTAGGAGAACGCCTGGGGGTTCTTCCGGCCCCGGGAGTCCAGTTCCCGGAGCATGCCCGCCATCCAGGTGCCCACGAGGCGCTCCTTGGGCGTGCCGTCGTCCTCGGAGTGGAGGACGCCGATCCCCCGGCCCACGTCGACCACGAAGTTCTTGACCCGGAGGTGGCGGGGATCCGTGACCGCCGAGAAGAGGGCCTCGCGGCCGTCCCGGCGGTACTGCTCTTCGAGGTAGTCGTAGGCCTCCTGGCAGAAGGGGTCGAGTTCGCCCTCGACGCTGACGGGGATGTGGTCCTCGCGGTTCTCGTTGATGGCCGCGACGATGTCCTCCCTGACCTCGGGCGGGAAGACCGTCAGCGGGTGGGACTGGACCGGACTCTCGTACCAGTCGTCCTCGCTCTCGCGTGGCTGGTCGCCGTAGGTCATGCTCGCCGGGCCGTCCACGCCGGCGACGTTCCACTCGACGGTGTACCGGCGGCCGGCCTCGGTCTTCGAGTACTCCCGGAGGCCGTTGATCAGACACCGCTTGAGCTCGGACTTGCCCGTGGCGGTTGGCCCGTCGAGCCAGATGATCTTCTCCTCTTTGCCACGGCCCGCGGCGATCGAGCGGAGGTCGTCCACGAGGCCGTTGAGGACCTCGGTGTTGCCGAGGATGGCGTGCTCGCCGTCGTTCCAGGGGTCATCGAAGAAGCGGTAGCGCTCCTTCTGTTCGCCCTCCTCGATGACGGTCCGCGTGCCGGCGTCCTCGATGGCCGCGAGGAGGTACTTCGAGGCCTGGGCCGCAAGCGCCGGCCGGTCGAGGACCAGGCCCACGTAGTCCTCGATGCCCATGGGCTCCTCGTAGGTGGCCTCGAGCGCGCGGTCGGCCGCGGCCATGAAGTCGTCGCCGCTCATCTCACTCTTCCATCTCGCTCTTTGCGACCTCGGCACCCGCGAACTCGAGGACCTCCTTGGCGCCGGGCTCGGAGTAGCCCTGCTCCATCAGCGCGTCGATCCACTGGTTGCGCTCCTCGTCGTCCATCTCCCCACTGGAGACCAGCGCCGAGAAGTTGATGTTGTGTTTCTTGTCCTCCCAGAGCTTCCGCTCGAGGGCGCGGCGCAGGCGGTCGTTGTCCTGCGGGTGGAAGGTGTCGCCCTCGCGGGCCCGGCGAGAGACCCAGTTCGAGACCTCCTGGCGGAAGTCGTCCTTGCGGTCCTCGGGCAGGTCGAGTTTCTCCTCGACGCTGCGGAGGAACTGCTCGTCGGGTTCCTGCTCGCGGCCCGTGATCTCGTCCTCGACGGTGGCGTCGTCGATGTAGGCCATCACGTGGTCCATGTACTTCTCGCCCTGGCGCTGGATCTCGTCGATGTCGTAGGCCAGCGCGTGGCGGACGTCCTCGATGGCCCGCTCCTTGTACTCCTCGCGGGTCTGCTCGAGGTAGCGGTAGTACTCCTCGAACTTGTCCTCGGAGATCGAGCCGTGGTTCTCGAGGTTCTCCTCGAGGTGGTTGAACGTCGTCAGCGGCGACAGGAACTGCCGGTCACGGTGCATCGAGTCCATGATGGCCTCGGCGATCTCGTCGCCGATGAACCGGGGTGAGACCCCCTCCATGCCCTCGCCGATGTCGGCTGCCTCCTCGGCCTCGTCCCGGAGCTTCTTGACGTCGACGTCCTCGGCCTCGTCGATCTCGCCGTTGTAGGCCTTTGCCTTCTGGACGAGGTCGACCGTGCCGTCGTCGGGCTCCTCGATCCGGGTCAGCACGCCGAAGAGGCCGGCCATCGGGAGGGTGTGGGGCTCGACCTGGATGTCCGGCAGGTCGGCGTTGCGCAGCATCTTCCGGTAGATCTCGGCCTCGTCGTCGTAGGAGAGGACGTAGGGGAAGTCGATGCGCTTGGTCCGGTCGTTGAACGCCTCCATCTTCTCGTCGCCTTTCTTGTCCCGGTACTCGGGCATGTTCGTCCGGCCGACGATGACCTGGTCGATGTCGATCCGGGGGTTGTTCTTGGGCTTGATGGTCTGCTCCTGGGTCGCGTGCAGGAAGTCATAGAGGAACTCCCGCTGGAGTTTGAGCAGTTCCTCGCCGGAGAACACGCCGCGGTTGGCGTTGCAGAACGCCCCGGCGTAGTCGAAGGCGCGGGGGTCTGACTCGCCGTAGATGGCGATCTTCGAGTAGTTGACGTCGCCCGTGAGTTCGGTCTCGTCCTGGTTTTTCTTGTCCTTCGGCTCGAAGGTCTCGATGGCCTGGCGCTTGTTCTCGTCGGCGACCAGCCGGACGACCTCGACGTGGTTCGAGAGCACCTGCTGGAGGTCGTCGTCGTAGTGGGCGAGCAGGCGGTCGAGGTAGAACTCGCTGGCCGGGTCAAGGGCCTGCTCGTTCCGGATCGTGTAGGGGGCCTCGAGGGCCTCGTTGACGTCCGCCAGCACCCGGTCGCGCTGGTCCTGGGGGAGCAACACGAGGGGGTCCTGGTCCATCGGGGACCGGACCACGTCGTCGGCGGGGTCCTGGTCCGGGATGATGTCACACAGGTTCGTCCACCGGAAGGTGTACATCCGGCCGGCCTCGCGCTGGGTGTAGTCCTCGAAGTAGGTCCGGACCTGCGAGTCGAAGTCGGACTTCCCCGAGCCGACGGGGCCAAGCAGGAGGAGGATGCGGCGCTCCGGGCCGAGGCCACGGGCGCCGGATTTCACCTTGTTGACGAACTCGTGGATGGCCTCGTGGACCACCGGGCCATAGAAGGTGTTCTCCCCGTCGTGGAGGGGGTCCTCCGCGGCCAGCGCGTACTCCACGACGCCGGCGTCCTCGTCGTACTCCGTGCCATAGAAGTCGAACATGTCCGCGACGCGCTGGTGGGCGCTCCGGGCGATCTTGGGGTCCTTGTGGACCCGCTCGAGGTACCAGTCGAAGCTGTGGGTCTCCCGGAGGTCCGCGGGGATGGTGTCCTGGTATTCGTTGCTCAGCTCGGCGAGGGTCTCTCTGTCACCTGTCATGCTATCACGGTCGAGGGGCTGTCCTGGTGGTGTAACACCGGTCGGGGGCAGCAGGTCGGTGGCTGGCACGCGCCGGAGCGGCGACTCCGGGCGGGCAAAGCGGTGTGACACCCCGTCGCCTGCGGACTGCGACGGGGCGACCGCGACGGGGACCCCTGCGGCCGGGGCCGGTCCTGGCGTGCCATGAGTGTACGTCCCACGCCGAGTCCCGGCCGGGTGCCGGGGGGCGTGGTGGAGGTATCCGTGGTACGTCCACCGATACTATTTATTAGGGAAGGACTACAGTACTATAAACCTTGTCCGACCCCGATTCCCTTGCCACAAAACGGCGCCGGTTGAACGCCGCCAACTCCAGGAGGGAAACGGTAAGGGAATCTTTCACACACTCCCGTGGCGATGACCATTTATAAGCTTTCCCGGCCCAGGCCTCCCGGTCCCGGGGAGGCGGGCGGTGGCCCGGGCGAGGGTCGACCGCGAGGCTCTTTGCGGCCCGCCCCCTCGTGGCGGCCATGACGCTCGCGGCCCTGCCCGACGGCTGGGAGGTCTGGAGCGACCAGCCCACGAAGGTCGTGCTGGCCTACCGACCGGACGTCTTCGACACGACGGCCTTTCCCGCCCCCTGCATGCCGACGCTGTACCTGACGAAGGGCCAGCGCGGGCGCCGACCCGGGCGGGACCGGCCACGGCCCTCGGCGGACTGGTACGTCACGCTCTTCCTCGAACCGGAGGTCGACCGCCCGCCGGAGACCTTCGACTCGCGGG
>Ga0207797_1002920_pt1 | contig 11656 bp, 7 predicted proteins | sample PRCRCaboRojoPR_6_FD_187275 | JGI IMG/M metagenome (GOLD analysis project Ga0207797, IMG submission 187275) | Marine sediment microbial community from Cabo Rojo, Puerto Rico - PR CR 10% Liquid 1 (SPAdes) | ecosystem: Environmental > Aquatic > Marine > Coastal > Sediment | place: Cabo Rojo, Puerto... | reverse complement strand
GGGAGGTGTCTACCACCATTGGCAGGCTGTTGATGTTGACCAGCGACCATGCCACGCCTCCCACCGCCAGCAGAGCCACGATGGCCGGCACCGTCGGAGTGAAGAACGCCGTTAGCAGCAGCGCGGCAAAAGCCGCGAGGCCGACGATGATCGTTCTCCGGCGGCCAAAGCGGGTGGCGATGAAGCCGCTGGGAATCGAGAAGGCGATGAATGTGACGTAGGCTACGCTGAGGATCATACTGGCTGTGGATTCGCTCACCCCCAGGGTCACCACACCGTATGAGCTGAAGAAGGTCTCGATGGCATTGTAGCCCACGAACCAGAAGAAAATGGCCAGGATGAGAAGCGTCAAACTGCGGACGTTCTCTGGCGGGATGTCGCGCACGGCGTAGAAGATCCCCATGCCTTTCTCTCGCGAGGAGGTTGAGTCGATCAGCTCCCGCGGTTCCTTGACCCTCCAGAAGAGAATTGCGACGGCGATCAGGGTGATGGCGCCCCCAACCCAGAAGGGTAAAGGGCGGTAGATCTTGTAGAGAGCGCCGCCGACCAGGAACGCCAGCACGCCGCCCAGACCTCCCATAAGATTGATGACCCCGTTAGCCTTCGACCGCAGGGGCGAGGGCACCAGATCGGGCATCAGGGCGATGACGGGCGTGCGGAAGGCCGCCATAGCCAGCAGCATGACACTCAGGGTGGCGACGAAGAAGACGAATAGCCCCGTCAGCTCAGCCACCTGACCGTTGAGCGTCGGCGGGATCATCCGGGGGGCGATGGGTATCAGAGCAAAGGCCGCCACAGCTACGGGGGCGAAACCGATAATGTAGGGCATCCGACGGCCGATCCGGGTGTGGGTCCGGTCGCTCAGGGCCCCCATGACGGGTTGGATGAAGAAAGCGGCAATATTGTCGAGCGTCATAATGAAGCCGGTCAGCGTGGCGCTCAGTCCAAAGCCAAGCGTCGAGGCCTCAAACCCGGGATTCCCAGCCTGCAGAAAGATTGGTACGTATGTGTTATACACGGCCCACATGATGCTGGTGGAGAAGAAGCCGAAGCCGATGAGGAACGTCCTTTTGTAGTCGAGCTGCTGATCCACTGGTGGTCTCCTTCAATTTGATGATGGCGGCTACGTGAGTTTGATCCCTTACCCTACGGATTGGGTGAGTATGGAAGACCGGTCATTCCTCAACCGGCTCCTCACCAGTATATACGCAGGTTGAGCGCTGCGCGAGTCCTACCGGCGCACCAGCACGTACCGCCCCCGAGTGGTCTGAGAGGTGGCGGTGTATAGGTACGTCGCCGGGCCCACGATCACCAGGTCTCCGTGGCCGATGCCCCAGTTGTTCGCCACGTCCATGATCACCGGATTGCCTGGATACGTCTCCCAGGGGCCGTCGATGGCGGTGCCCACGCTGCGGGCGAAACCTAGCGCGAACTGATCATCCACGACGGCGGGATCGCTGGGGCCGCGCACACCTTCATAGGCCATATAGTAGCGGTTGCCCACCCGAACCACGTCGGCCGAGGAGATGGTGCGGAAGTCGAAGTAGGGATTGGCCGCCGCCCCCCGGGCGTCCAAAGGGCCGTATCCGTTCTCCGCCCCGAAGAGGGGGTTTGAGGCACACTTGCGCAGGCCGCCCGCTCCGGCGGCTTTGTCGCCGACGTAACAGCCCATGTGACCCGGATCTCGGCCCAGGCCCACGAAGACGTAGAGATACGTGCCCTCGACGAAGATACCCGGCGGTGCGCCGACCAGACAGTCGCCAAACTCTTTCTCGTTGTAGATGTTGGGATGCTCGCCGATCGATTCCGCCTCCGTGCACGGCCGCGACTCCGACCGCCACTGTCCGCTGCCTGGGACATGTGCCTCGGCGGACCACTGGATACCATCGCGAGACGTACGCAGGTAGGTGCCTGCGCCCCATTCATACACCATGTACGCCCTGTCGCTGTCGAAAACGACCCGAGGATACTGCTGCTGTCCCGTGTGATCGTGCCCCGGTCTGCAAGGACAGCTGCTGCATGGGAAGAGACACACCGGGTCCTCCAGCGAGAAGTGGAGGCCTCCGTCGTAGCTCTTCCATAGCGTGACGCATCCCGGGAATGGCGCCGGGTCGCCGCACGAGTCGACCACGCCCGCCGATTGATGGCTGGCGTGCAGATACGACCAGAACTCACCACCCCCTCGATGAACGGTGTCCGATTCGCCCACGGGGAGCCCCACGTCCACGGCCTCGACCACCCACTCGGCGTGGCCGGCCCAGAAATCGTCGAGTGTCGCGAAGTGACGCCCTGAGGGTGGTGTGGGGATGAAGGCGGGTGGCACCGGCGTCGATGTGGGCGGCGGCGGGAGCGTCCTCGTCGGCGTTGGTGGGATGGGCGTGGTCGTCGGTTCGGGAGGGGAGGTAGAGACAGGCGCCGTCGGCGTTGGCGTGGGCGAGGGGGCTGGAGGGGGTGTCAAGGGAGGCGAGGGCGTCTCAGTGGCTGTTGGGCTCGGGACAGGCGTGCTCGTCCAGGTCGCCGTGGGGGGTAGGGTAGGGGACGCGACCTGCGTCGTTGCTGCCGGGGATGCGCCCGGTCCGCAGCTTGTCGTGCCGGCTGAGACGAGCAAGAGCAGCACCATGACACGGTAGACAAGCCACAGCCCCGTCATACGAAGCCGAACTTGCCGCGATAGGGCGTAACAAAAAAGGGAGCCCAAAAGGCTCCCTCTGTTCTTGCAGAACAAGGCCCAATCTCTATGCCACAGCGTCCTTCGCCACTTGGACGACCTCTGCGAAAGCGTCCTCATCTCGGACAGCAAGATCGGCCAGGATCTTCCGGTCCAGCGCCACGTCGGCTTCCTTCAGACCGTGGATGAAGCGGCTGTACGGCATACCGTGCTGTCTTGCGGCCGCGTTGATGCGCGTGATCCACAACCGTCGGAGATCGCGCCGGCGCTGTCGCCGATCTCGGTAGGCGTACCATTGGGACTTCATCCAGGCTTCATTGGCCCGGCGGTAAAGATGATGTCGCGTTCCCCAATAGCCCTTCGTGTCTCGAAGGATCCTCTTGTGGCGACGACGTCGATTTCCTCCACCCTTGACTCGCACTGCTTTTTGCTCCTTTTGAAAACTAGTTATCCAGCCAAAAACGAATCCGCCTTCCCTGGCGGATCTTCTTCATCTGCTCCTCGACTGTGAGGCTTTGGGCGAGCCAATACCGCTCGCCCTCTTCCTGCTCACTCCTCAGACGGCGTCAAGACCATCAGCATCGAGTAGCGGTCCATGCTCGGCCGTTGTTCGACCTCGCTGATGTCAGATAGCTCCTCAGCGATCTCTCGCAGTTTCTCACGCCCGATCTCAGGATAGGTGATCTCCCGACCTCTGAAGCGCATACGGACCTTGACCTTCTTGCCGTCTTCGAGCCAGCCTCTGGCTCGGCGCACCTTGAAGTCGCGATGGTGATCTGCCGTCTTCGGCCGCAGCTGGATCTCCTTGACCTCAATATGCTTCTGGGATTTGCGCGCCTGCTGAGCTGCCTTCTCCTGTTCATACTTGAACTTCCCGTAGTCCATAACTTTGACCACGGGGGGATTAGCGTTGGGCGCTACTTCCACGAGATCTAGGCCTGTGGAGATGGCGGCTTCCACAGCTTCCTCCAGCGGCACGACACCCCTGTTTTCTCCCTCCGCGTCGATGAGCCGGACCGGAGAAACGCGAATCTGCCGATTAACGCGATATGACTTCGGGCTAATAAGGTCTTACCTCCTAGAGATGTGTCTGAACCTACGTACAAATTCCATCGCACAGTATAATAGCATAGTTGAGGAATGATGTCAAATTGCTCAGACTATCTTGCAGGATCCGAGCCCATTAGCGGAAGGTCATACTGGGCAGGATGGGGGACCTTGCTGGAGGCCCCCATCCTGCCACCCGTGCTAAAGCTGTCGCCGCGTCTCGATAGCCTCCTGGGCCAGTTCGATGAAAGCATCCACGGACATGGCGCCCAGCACCTCCTCGTTCCGCAGTCGCAGGTTCACCTGCTCTGCCTCGATCTCCCGGTCGCCCATGATCAGCATATAGGGTACCTTCTCCATCTGAGCGTGACGGATCTTGGCCCCCATCCGGTCGCTGGAGTCGTCCACCTCCACGCGCAGCCCCGCGGCTCGCAGCCGCTCAGCCACCGTCTCGGCATACTCAACGTGACGGTCGACGATTGGGATCAGCACCGCCTGAACCGGGCTCAGCCAGACCGGGAACGCCCCGGCGTAGTGCTCCACCAAGATGCCGAAGAAGCGTTCGATGCTCCCCAGCAGTGCGCGGTGGACCATATAGGGTCGGTGTTCCTCCCCATCCTCACCGATGTACGTCATGTCGAACCGCTCCGGCACGTTGAAGTCGAACTGGATCGTTGTTAACTGCCATGTGCGCCCCAGGGCATCCTTGATGTGGATGTCGATCTTCGGCCCGTAAAAGGCGCCACCGCCCTCGTCCACGTCATAGGACAGCCCCTCCGCGTCAATGGCGTTTCGCAGGCTTTCCTGTGCCTGCTTCCAGCGTGCTGCCTCCCCGACGTGGTGTTCCGGCATCGTCGAGAGATAGACCTGGAACTCAGAGAAGCCGAAGGCCTCCAGGATCTCCAGCGAGAAGCGCAGGACACGCAACACCTCACCCTCTATCTGCTCCGGCGTGCAGAAGATGTGAGCGTCGTCCTGCGTGAATCCGCGCACCCGCATCAGCCCATGCAGCACCCCGCTCCGCTCGTACCGATACACCGTTCCCAGCTCCGCCCAACGGAGCGGCAGATCGCGGTAGGAGCGGAGGTCGGACTGGTAGATTAGAATGTGGAAAGGGCAGTTCATCGGCTTCAGGTAGTAGTCGACCCCGTCCACGTCCATAGGGGAGTACATGCTCTCCTCGTAGAAATCCAGATGTCCGGATTCCTTCCACAGCTCTCCCTTGCCGATGTGTGGCGTGTAGATGATCTCGTAGCCGCCCTCGCGATGGCGAGCCCGCCAGAAGTCCTCGATGATCTGCCGGATACGACCGCCCTTGGGATGCCAGTAGGCAAGCCCGGCCCCACCTTTTTCGTGGAAGCTGATCAGATCCAGCTCCTTGATCAAGCGCCGGTGATCGCGTTTCTCGACCTCTTCCTGCCACTCCAGGAACTCCTTTAGGTCCCCTTCCGTCTCCCAGACCGTGCCGTAGATCCGCTGCAGCATTGGGCGGCGTTCATCACCGCGCCAGTAGGCCCCAGCGACGTTGAGCAGCTTCAGCGCGTCCGGGTTGATCTCGCCTGTGCTCTCCACGTGTGGGCCGCGGCAGAGGTCGACGAAGGGCCCATGCCGATAGATCGAGAGCTCGACGTCCCCCTCGACCGGCTCGCCGTGCTCGTCCAGTCCGCCGGAGGCGATGTCGTCGATCAACTCTTGCTTGTAGGGCTGATCCTCGAAGATCTCTTGGGCTTCCTCTTCGTCGATCTCCTCACGCTCAAACTGGATGTCCGCCTTGATGATCTCTCGCATACGTTCCTCGATCTCCTCCAGGTCCTCCGGCGTCAGCGGACGGGGAAGGTCGAAGTCGTAGTAGAACCCGGTGTCGATGGCCGGCCCGATGGCAACCTTACCCTCGGGGAACTTCTCCAGCACGGCCTGCGCCATCACATGCGCGGCCGAGTGTCGGACCCGGTGCAGATGTCCATTACCTTCATGATGTTCGTCAGACATGCTCTATCTCCTTTTGTTCGCGTGACGCCACCCTCAGACCAAAACAGGTGATCAAATGGTTGAACACAAAATGTGCCACCGCGATGTCAGTCTCGCTCTCGGTCATCTCGATCACCTCCCTCATACAAAACAGAAACCCCACGCCCTTGGGGCGCGGGGGTCTCCCACGTGGTTCCACCCAAGTTTGCGGCAAGCGACGGGCGCCCAAAGCAACCGTGACCTGTCGCACACTCTTGAGGCGGTAACGGGCCTTCCCGGAGCCTCATACTCTCGCCTCTACGCCTGGAGCACGATTTGGGAGGCTCACTCCCGGGGGGTCTTCTCAGCCGTTTGGTCAAGGGAGTTTCCAGCCAGTGACTCCCTCTCTCTGTGGCTACGGCGGCCGATACTCGTCCCGGTCGACGCTTTCGAATAATCGTTTAGACGTATTATAATCCTCATCGCCCTCTTGTCAACTCCACCTCGATCCCCGGGAGCGCTGACGACTATTGCACCTACCTACCGTTGCGATCCACCTTCTCAGTCCATTCCACCTGATCAGCGTCTCCGTATGACAACCCGTTGGTGCGCCATCGATCAACAGATACAGAGATTTGCTTGCCACTTCGCCACGTGATACAATCTGCACGGTTCGTACAACGTGGGCCTCACCTGTTGCTCGGTGACGCCGCTCTACTCATCCGACGTCGTACAGGAGCAATCTATGACAGAAAACCAGGTCTATCCCCTTGCCGAGTCCGTGCGCGCTGCTTATCGTGCTGGCGAGGATGACGAGATGATGGAACCCCTCGTGCGCATTGATGAGGAGGGTGAACCCATCGGACGTATTCAGGACGGCGATTACGTTATCTTCTACGACCTCCGTGGCGAGCGCGAGATCGAGTTGACGCAGGCCTTCGTCGCTGACGAAGGGGAGTTCCCTCACTTCGAGCGCGCACCCATAACCACCCATTGGGCGACGATGATCGAGTATCACCCTGACCTCGACACCCGTGTTGCGTTCCCGCCGCCTGGTGTCATTCAGGACACGCTGAGCGAGACGGTCAGCAAGGCGGGGAAGCATCAGGTCAAGGTCGTTGAGTCCGAGAAGCAGGTGCACCTGACCACGTTTTTGAACGGGGGGCGCCTTGAGCCGTACCCCGGTGAGACGTGGGAGATCGTCGAGTCTCTGGAGCCTGAAGGCTATCTGCCGCCGCCAGAGATGCGCGCTTCCGACGTCGCCGACGCGGCGATTGAAGCGCTTCGGGATGAAGCTGTTGATCTGTTGGTCGTCAACTGGGCCAACGTCGACGTGATCGGACATAGCGAGGAGCGGGAGGCGATCAAGACCGCCGTCTCTACCGTGGACGCACAGCTCGAACGCGTGCTGGAGGTAGCCCAGGAGATGGGTGTCGTGGCCCTCGTCACCGCCGATCACGGCACCGTGGAGAAGTGGTACTATCCGGATGGCTCCATAGACACCGGTCACACCGACAGCCCGGTTCCTTTCGTGCTGGTCGCACCCCATCTGGAAAGGGCAGAGAACGATCTTCACCTCCGCGACGGGGGCACCCTCGTTGACGTCGCTCCGACTATCCTGGATCTGATGGCTGTCGAGAAGCCTGATGCTATGACGGGCGTCTCCTTGGTCGAGGGCGCGGATGGGGAAGGTCCTCAGCGCGTTGCGCTCTTCATCCTCGATGGTTGGGGCATCCGGGACGAGATGTGGGGCAACCTGATTGTGGAGGCCGATACGCCCGTGATGGATGGGTTGCCAGAATCGCATCCTCACACCAGGCTGGAGGCTGCTGGCGAGGCGGTCGGCCTGCCCAACCAGGTGCCGAACCGTGAGGGCAAGACCGTGGGTAACTCTGAGGTCGGCCACACCCATATCGGTGCGGGCCGCGTCATTACCTCCGATCGACTTCGCATCGAACGAGCTATAGAGGATGGCCGTTTCTTCGAGAACGATGCCTTGCTCTGGGCTATGGAGGGCGCCAAGCAGAACGACGCCCGCCTCCACCTGCTCGGCATTATCTCTTTCTACAGCTCCCACGGGTCCGTGGAGCACCTCAAAGCTCTCCTCCGCATGGCGAAGCAGGTCGGCGTGCCCGAGGTCTACGTTCACGGCATGCTGGGCCGGCGAGGGGAGAAGCCCGAGAGCGGGGCTATCTACGTCGCCGATATCGAGGCCCAGTGCGAGCGTCTCGGCGTTGGACAGTTCGTCTCGCTGATCGGCCGCTTCTGGTCGCTCGACCGAGAGTACAACTGGGATCGCATCGAGAAGAGCTACCGCTGGCTGGTCTATGGCGAGGGGCGGCTCGCGACAGATGACGGCACGTTGGTCGCGAACGGTTGGAGCGACTAATCGACCAACAAGGGTCTCCAGAAGAACAAAGGCCGTCTGGCGAAGCCGCCAGACGGCCGGTGGTGGGCGGTGCAAGACTTGAACTTGCGACCTCCACGATGTCAACGTGGCGCTCTGGCCAACTGAGCTAACCGCCCACAGCGCCAGGATTATACCATCTTCGCCGCAGCTTTGCAAGTTATGACTGAACGACATAGACCAGGCCGTGGTGATTGGGACGTCGTGGGCCACCACTGGGCCGTGACGTCGCTCCAGCGGGCCGTGGTCACCGGTAACGTATCCCATGCCTATCTGTTCACCGGGCCCCCTGGCGTGGGCAAGACGACCCTGGCCCGCGGCCTGGCCACCGCGCTCCTTTGTGAGGAAGAGGACCCCAACGCCCGGCCGTGCAGTGCCTGTCGGGCCTGCCGTCTGATTGCCAGCGGTAACCACCCTGACCTCCACGTCGTTGCGTCTGAGCGCGTAGGGGCCAGCCTCAAGATAGATCAGGTGCGTGACCTGGCACATCGTCTCACGATGACCCCCGTCGAGGGCCGTCGCCAGGTGGCGATTCTGAGACGTTTCGAGGAGGCCACTCCGTCCGCCGCCAACGCCCTGCTCAAGACGCTAGAGGAACCGCCGCCACAGGTCGTCCTCGTCGTCCTAGCCCAGGAGGCCGACCTCCTCCTCCCCACCATCGTCTCCCGCTGTCAGCACGTGCCCCTCAGACCCTTGCCCGTCTGCGTCGTGGAGGGGGCGCTGATCGAGCGTTGGAACGCCTCGGCGGAGCAGGCGGAATTGCTCGCGCATCTATCGAGCGGCCGGCTGGGCTGGGCCGTTCGTCAGCTGGAGGATGATGAGGCTCTGGAGCGCCGCGCCAAGCGTCTCGACGATCTCAAGCATCTCATCCGGGCCTCCATCGTTGAGCGTTTCAACTATGCCGAGATACTGGCCCACGATCCTGTCGCCACCCAGCAGACGCTCGAACTTTGGATCGGTTGGTGGCGCGATGTGCTGCTGATGGCGTCCGGCGCCGATACCCCTCTGAGGAATGTGGATCGTCAAGATGATCTGCGGTACCAGGCTCGCCGCTTCGATGTGGCGACCATTGCCGCCGTGATCAAGGCCCTGCGTGGCTCTCTCCAGAAGCTGCAGCGGAATGCCAACCGACGTCTGACGCTCGAAGTCCTGATGCTCGATCTCCCCGGCGCCTGATCCCCCATTGACCGCGTACCGCAACCGGCTTTCGAAAGCGTGGCGGGCCTGTCACCGATGTCTTGCCCCAAGTGCTGCTCCTCTCGACGACGAGAACGGATAGCCCCCTGGAGTCACCATAGGCGATGATTGCCACAAGAATCGAGTATGCTATAATCGAAAGTTGGTTAATCACAAATCTAGCGAGGAGGACATGGAAAGAGAAGCAACGCCTTGGCATAGTCGTCCCATCGACGGCGTAGCCGATGCATTACAGACGGATACTGAAGCCGGCTTGAAGCCTCAAGAGGCACAGGCACGTCTTGAGCGCTATGGCCTCAACGAGCTGGCCGAGACGCCGCGTCCCGGATTCTGGCAGCTACTGTTGCGGCAGTTTCAGGATTTCCTCATCCTCATCTTGATTGTCGCCGCTGGCGTATCCTTCCTGTTGGGAGAGACGATCGAAGCAGGGGCCATTCTGGCCATTGTCGTGCTCAACGCCGTCTTGGGTGTCATCCAGGAGAACAAGGCGGAGGAGGCCCTGGCCGCACTCAAAAAGATGGCGGCCCCCGAGGCTCGCGTCGTTCGGGATGATCACCGCATATCCGTCCCGGCCAGCGAGTTGGTGCCGGGGGACGTCGTCTTTCTCGAGGCAGGCAGCTACGTCCCGGCGGATCTGAGGTTGATACAGAGCGCCAACCTGAAGATCGATGAGGCCTCGCTGACGGGTGAGTCGATGCCGGTCGAGAAGACGGCCGATGCGGTACTGTCCGAGGAGGTGCCCCTCGGCGACCGGCGGAACCTGGCCTTCATGGGCACCACCGTCACTTACGGGCGCGGCGCTGGCATCGTGGTCGAGACCGGCATGCAGACCGAGATCGGTCTCATCGCCGAGATGATCCAGTCCTACGAGGGGGAGCAGACACCTCTCCAGCGCCGCCTCGATCAGCTCGGCCGCTGGTTGGGCTGGGGCACGTTGGGCATCTGCGGCGTCGTTTTCATCGAGGCCCTCATACAGGACACCAACCTCGCTTTGATCGCTCAACAGGGCCTGGGCGAGTACCTGGCGCAGACCCAGCAGCAGGTTGTGGAGCTCTTCATCGTCGCCGTCAGCCTGGCCGTTGCCGCCGTGCCCGAGGGGTTGCCCGCTGTCGTCACTATCGTCCTGGCCCTGGGTATGCAGGAGATGGTGCAGCGCCACGCTCTCATTCGTCGTCTCCCCGCTGTGGAGACCCTGGGCAGCGCCACGACCATCTGCTCCGACAAGACCGGCACCTTGACTCAGAACGAGATGACGGTTGTCCGCCTCTACGTGGCCAACTTGCGCCTGGATGTGAGCGGCGAGGGCTACCAGCCCGAGGGCAGATTCTCCGATTATGGCGATCCCGCTGATCCACACGACCATCCAGAGATGTTGGCCCTTCTCACCGGCGGACTGTTGGCCTCCGATGCTCAACTCGAGCCCATGGCAGCGGACGAGGTCGACCATCCAACGTCAGCTGGTGAGGATCAGCAGTACCGGATGGTAGGCGATCCTACCGAGGGCGCCTTGGTCGTCGCAGCCGCGAAGGCTGGCCTTTGGCGCGATGAGGTCGAGGCTCGGTTGCCGCGTGTGGCGGAGATCCCCTTCGACAGCGATCGTAAGCGGATGACCACCATCCATAGGGGCGAGGTCCGGGGGCTGGAGGAGTCTGGGGGAGCCGAATACGTCGCCTACGTCAAAGGCGCTCCTGACGTGATGCTCTCTCTCTGTGACACCATCCTGGAGAACGGCGTCGATGTGCCGCTGACGCCTGGGCGTCGCCAGCACATCCAGAACGTGATCCGCGATCTGGGTCAGGGCGGGCTTCGAGTTCTCGCTGTGACCTACCGGCATCTGGACGAGATACCGGAGGAGCTGAATCCCGAAGAGGTCGAGCGTGATCTATCGTTGATCGGGCTCTTCGCTATGACCGATCCGGCGCGCCCCGAGGTCAAGCCGGCCGTCGAGAAGGCCCGGCGGGCCGGGATTCGCACGATGATGATCACCGGCGACTATCCCGACACAGCCCGCGCCATCGCGGAGGAGATCAAGCTGGTCCGATCGGACAACGGGCGGGTCCTCACGGGAGCCGACCTCCAGACGATGTCCGACGAGGAGCTGGCTGGTGAGATCGACGACGTCGACGTCTTTGCTCGTGTCTCGCCCCAGCATAAGGTGCGCATCGTCGAGGCGCTGAAGGACCGCGATCAGGTGGTCGCGATGACGGGCGACGGGGTCAACGATGCCCCTGCCCTCAAGCGTGCCTCCATCGGCGTGGCTATGGGCATCACCGGCACCGATGTGACCAAGGAGACGGCCGACATGGTGCTCACCGACGACAACTACGCCTCCATCGTCTCCGCCGTCGAGCAGGGCCGCATCATCTACTCCAATATCCGTAAGTTCGTCT
>Ga0207797_1002919_pt1 | contig 11665 bp, 11 predicted proteins | sample PRCRCaboRojoPR_6_FD_187275 | JGI IMG/M metagenome (GOLD analysis project Ga0207797, IMG submission 187275) | Marine sediment microbial community from Cabo Rojo, Puerto Rico - PR CR 10% Liquid 1 (SPAdes) | ecosystem: Environmental > Aquatic > Marine > Coastal > Sediment | place: Cabo Rojo, Puerto... | reverse complement strand
CACACGACCCAGGTTGCGGCCGCCCTCGGCGAAGACCCGGTCGTAGAGCTCGTCGAAGCCGTACTTCTTCACCAGCAGCGGATAGATGGGCCCGCTGGCGGCGGCGATCTTCTCCGGCAGGTCGCGGCGCACCATGTAGAGGTAGTAGGCGAGGGCGATGCCGCCGATGGCCAGGGCCAGCGGGATGTACTTGGCCCAGCCGCCGTGATGGTGGGCCAGCTCGTGCAGCACGTCGCGCTCGTGCTCGACGAAGATGGCCGAGCCGAAGAAGTCACCGAACACCACCGGCTCCAGCCACACGTAGCCGGCGAACAGCGACGGGATGGCCAGCAGGATCAGCGGCACCGTCACCACCTTGGGGGACTCGTGCAGGTGGTGGCGGGTGTGCTCGTCCATGCGCTCCTCGCCGTGGAAGGTCAAGAAGTACATGCGGAAGGTGTACAGCGCCGTGATCACCACGCCGGCGAGCACCGCCCAGTGGGCGAACGCCGCCCCGGGGATGTGGGACAGGGCGGTGGCCTCGATGATGGTGTCCTTGGAGTAGTAGCCGGCGAAGGGCCAGATCCCGGACAGCGCCAGGGCGCCGATGAGGAAGGTCCAGTGGGTCACCGGCATGTACTTGCGCAGCCCGCCCATCTTGCGCATGTCCTGCTCGTCGAGCATGGCGTGGATGGCCGAGCCGGCGCCGAGGAACAGCAGCGCCTTGAAGAAGGCGTGGGTCATCAGGTGGAAGACGCCGGCGGCGTAGGCCGACACCCCCATGGCCACCACCATGTAGCCCAGCTGGGACAGGGTGGAATAGGCGATCACCCGCTTGATGTCGTTCTGCACCAGGCCGATCAGGGCCATGAACAGGGCGGTGACCGCGCCCACGATGAGCACCACCGCCAGGGCGGTCTCGCTGTGCTCGAACACCGGCGACAGCCGCGCCAGCATGAACACGCCGGCGGTCACCATGGTGGCGGCGTGGATCAGCGCCGAGATGGGCGTGGGACCCTCCATCGAGTCGGGCAGCCACACGTGCAGCGGCACCTGCGCCGACTTGCCCATGGCGCCGATGAACAGGGCGATGGCGATGAACGAGATCACCGACCACTCCCAGCCCGGGATCAGGGCGAAGGTGGCGTGGCCCAGCTCGCCGATATTGGCGAACACCGCGTCGTACTGCAGCGTGCCGAAGTGGGCGTAGATGGCGGCGATGCCGAGGATGAAGCCGAGGTCGCCGACGCGGTTGACCAAAAAGGCCTTGAGGTTGGCGACGATGGCCGACTCGCGGGTGTACCAGAAGCCGATGAGCAGGTAGGAGACCAGGCCCACGCCTTCCCAGCCGAAGAACAGCAGCAGGAAGTTGTTGCCCATGACCAGCATGAGCATGAAGAAGGTGAACAGCGCGATGTAGGTGAAGAAGCGGTTGTAGCCGGGGTCCCCGTGCATGTAGCCGATGGTGTAGATGTGCACCAGCAGCGACACGAAGGTCACCACCGTCATCATCAGCGCGGTCAGGGGATCGATCAGGAAGCCCACCGACAGCGTCAGGTCGCCGCTGGTGAGCCAGGTGTAGACCGGGCCGTTGAAGGTGTTGCCATTGAGGACGTCGAACAGCACCACCAGGGAGAGGACGAACGACAGGGCCACCCCGGGGATCGCCCAGCGGTGGCCGATCTCGCGCTGGCTGAGGGCCGTGGTCCCGGCCAGGATGGCCCCGACGAGCGAGGCCAGCGGGATCAGCAGATACACCGTCTCCATGTTGCCGCTTCCCCTTCCGAGTCGTTAGTCGTCCGCCCTGCCCCGGCTCGCGGGACCCCTTTTGGGCGTGCCCGGACGGCTGTCCGGGCGGGCTGGTTCGTTTCGGGCCGAGACCCGGCCTAGCCGCTCAGGCTGTTGATGTCGTCGACGTCGATGGAGCGTCGATTGCGGAAGAACAGGACCAGGATGGCCAGGCCCACCGCCGCCTCGGCGGCCGCCACGGTCAGGATGAAGAACACGAAGACCTGACCGGACAGGTTGTTCAGGTGCTGGCTGAAGGCGACGAAATTGATGTTCACCGCCAGCAGGATCAGCTCGATGGCCATGAGGATGGTGATGACGTTCTTGCGGTTGAGGAAGATCCCCATGACGCCGATGGAGAACAGGATCGCCCCCAGCACCAGATAGTAGGAAAGCGGGATCATTGATCCTCCCCCGTGCCCGCGGCTTCGCCGGCGGTCTTCTGCGGTTTCTCGGTGGGCATGTCCACCATGCGCACCCGTTCGTCCCGGCGCACCCGCACCTGGTCACCCGGCACCTGCTTCTTGGTGTCGGGGCGACTGCGCAGGGTCAGGGCGATGGCGGCCACCAGGGCCACCAGCAGCACCAGCGCCGCCACCTCGAACGGCAGCAGGTACTGGTCGTAGAGGACCCGCCCCAGCAGGGTGGTGTTGCCGGCCTCGGGTCCGCCCAGGGCGCTGTCGCCGCCGACCACCGGCCCGCCGGCCCCGGCGGACAGCGCCATGCCCATCTCCACCACCAGGATGAAGGCGATGGCGGCCCCCAGCGGCAGGTAGTTGAGGATGCCCTCGCGCATGCGCTGCAGGTTGATGTCGAGCATCATGAGCACGAACAAGAACAGCACCATCACCGCGCCCACGTAGACCAGGATCAGGGTGAAGCCCAGGAACTCGGCCCCGGCCAGGATGAACAGCCCGGCACCGTTGAAGAAGGCCAGCACCAGAAACAGCACCGAATGCACCGGGTTGCGCGCCGAGATCACCATGAAGGCGGACGCGACCAGGATGGTTGCGAACAGGAAGAAAACGGCCTCGACAACAGACATGGTTGCTGGCTTTCCTCGCTTGCGCGGTGGCCGAAGGCCCATGCGGGCGCCAACGGCGATCCGATCGTGATGCCGGCCCTGGGCGCGAGCACATAAACGCCCCACCCCGCCGGGATCCGGCGGGGCGACGGGGCCCCACCCAGGTTCGTGAAGTCAGCGGTACGGCGCGTCCTGGCGGCGGTTCTCGGCGATCTCGGCCTCGTAGCGGTCGCCGATGGCCAGGAGCTTGTCCTTGCCGTAGACCAGGTCGCCGCGCTCCTCCCCGTGGAACTCGAAGATGTGGGTCTCGACGATGGAGTCCACGGGGCAGGATTCCTCACACAGGCCGCAGTAGATGCACTTGGTCAGGTCGATGTCATAGCGCGTGGTGCGCCGGCTGCCGTCGTCGCGTTCCTCGCTCTCGATGGTGATCGCCAGCGCCGGGCACACGGCCTCGCACAGCTTGCAGGCGATGCACCGCTCCTCGCCGTTGGGGTAGCGACGCAGGGCGTGCAGTCCCCGGAACCGCGGCGACATCGGGGTGTACTCGTCCGGGTACTGGACCGTGACCTTGCGCTTGAAGAAGTGGCGGCCAGTGAGCATAAGGCCGCGCCACAGCTCCGTCAAAAACCAGGTCTGGAAGAATCGTGGGCCCGCCATAGGATCTATCTCCGCGCTCGCGCGCTAGTGGAACAGTGGCCGCAGCGGGGTCAGATTGGCCACGCCGACCACCGCGATCCAAACCAAGGTCACCGGGATGAACACCTTCCAGCCCAGCCGCATGATCTGGTCATAGCGGAAGCGCGGGAAGGTGGCCCGGAGCCACAGGAAGAACAGCAGGAACAGCGCCGTCTTCAGCAGCAGCCAAACCGGCCCCGGGATCCAGGTGAACGGCGCCACCGGGATCGGGGCGTGCCAGCCGCCCAAAAACAGCAGGGCGGTAATCATGGAAACCAGGATCATGTTGGCGTATTCGGCCAGGAAGAACAGGGCGAAGGTCATGCCGGCGTATTCCACATGGAAACCGGCCACGATCTCCGACTCGCCCTCGGCCACGTCGAACGGCAGGCGGTTGGTCTCCGCCACCCCGGAGATGAAGAACACGACGAACAGGGGCAGCAGCGGCAGCCAGTACCAGTTCCAGAAGCCGCCGTCCTGGGCCGCCACGATCTCGCCGATGTTCAGGCTGTTGGCGGCCATGATGACGCCGATGAGGGCGAAGCCCATGGCGATCTCGTAGGAGATCATCTGCGCCCCGGCGCGCATGGAGCCGAGAATGGCGTACTTGGAGTTGGCCGCCCAGCCGGCCATGATCACGCCGTAGATGCCGATGGAGGTCACCGCCAGCAGGAACAGCAGGCTGACGTCGATGTCCGCCAGCACCGGGGTGATCTCGCCGATGGGGGTCTGGTAGGTGGGCCCGAACGGGATCACCGCCCACGCCAGCAACGCCGGACCGATGGACAGCAGGGGCGCGATCACGAACACGCCCTTGTTCGACTGCGCCGGCAGGATGGACTCCTTCACCAGCAGCTTGAGGCCGTCGGCGATGGGCTGCAGCCAGCCCCGCGGCCCGACGCGGTTGGGACCGACGCGCATCTGCATGTAGCCGATGACCTTGCGCTCGGCGAAGGTCAGGTAGGCCACCGCGAGCATGAGCGGTGCCACCACGGCCACGATCTGGAGCGTGATCCACGCCACCGGCAGGGCGTAGGCGAAGGTCCAGGAGGCCCAGGTCATCCGTTACCCCTCTGCTGATTGAACGGCGGCCGACTCGGCCGGACGGGTGGCGGCCACGCTGGCCACGCGGAGAAAGCCGAAGGCGGGGCCGAGACCGGCGGCATCCTCGCCCTGCGGGATCCACACCGCGCCCTCGGGCACCCCGGCATCCAGGTGCACCGGCAGCCACTCGGCGCCGCCGGCGCCCTCGAAACGGGCCTCGGCGAACTCGCGCAGGCCGTGGTCGGCGGCGGTGTCCGGGTGCATGACGGCCACCAGGCCGCCGAACTGCTCCTGCAGGGCCGGGGCGTTACGCACGAACAGGTCGTCGTGGTAGATGTGGCGCGCCGGCAGGCGCAGCAGCCCGGCGCCGCTGCGGCCCTCGGGCTCGGCGGCCAGGCCGGGCTTGGCGGGGGCCGCGCCCACGGCGATGCCGGCGCGGGCGATGGCCGCCTCCGCCTGCTGGCGGATCTCCGCCACCTCGACGAATTCGCTGCCGGGCACGCCCAGGGTGTGCGCCAGCACCCGCAGGATCTTCCAGGCGGGCCGGGCCTCGCCCACAGGCTTGGCCGCCGGGTTCAGCGGCTGCAGCCGGCCCTCGCCGGAGAGCAGGCTGCCCTCGTTCTCGGGGTAGGCGGCCATGGGCAGGACCACGTCCGCCTCCTCGGCGGTCTGCGACCAGTGGCTGGTAAGCACCACGCGGCAGCCGGCCTCCTCGAAGGCGGCGCGGGCCGCCACGGGGTCGGCCGCCTCCACCAGGGGATCGGCGCCCACCACCAGGTAGCCGGCGCGACTCTCCGCGCCCAGGAAGGCGCTGGCCGGGCGGCCCTTGCCCGCCTTGTCGCCGCCCGGGCCGCGGTGAGGCACCGCCCCCATGGCCCAGCCGCCGACGCTGTTGCCGTAGGCGGCCAGGTAGCCGAAGCGGCCACCGGCCAGCTCGGCCACCTGATGGATCAGGGCGATGAGCTCGGCGGCCTGGGGGTGCTCCTGGGCCTGGGTGCCCACCAGCACCGCCACCCGCTCGCCGCCGGCCAGGGACTCGGCCACGGCGGCCACGGCGTCGGCGTCCAGGCCGGCAGCGGCGGCATCGGCCCCGCCGACATGGGCCGGCGCCTCGGCGCCGGCCGCCCTGGCCACCGCCGCCGCCAGGGCCGCCACCGCCGGGGCGTCCGCGCCCGGGGCATGGACCAGGTCCTGGAAGTGGCGGAAATTCTTGGGGTAGGCGGCGGGATTGAGGGCGGACACCCGGGCGCCCTTCTTGACCGCCTTGTGCAGCCGGTGATTGGCCAGGGGCTGATCCTTGCGCGGGTTACCGCCGATGACGATGGCCGCGTCGACGTCCTCCAGCTCGGCCAGGGGCTGGCCCAGCAGGGGCGTGGCGTCACCGATCTGCTGGTCGAAGTCGGCGTCGGCGAGGCCCAGGCGGTGGTCGACGTCGGTGCCGCCGAGGCCGCGCACCAGGTGCTGGGTGAGCCACTGCTCCTCGAGGGTGGCGGTGGGCGCCACCACCCCGGCGAGGTCCTTGCCCACCGAGCGCAGCCCACTCAGGGCGGCGTCGAAAGCGGCCTCCCAGCTCACCGCCTGCCACTCGCCGGCGCGGAAGACGTGGGGCTCGGTGACGCGGTTGTGGTGGACCGCCTCGTACGAGTAGCGGCCCTTGTCGCACAGCCACTCCTCGTTGATGGCCTCGTTGGTCACCGGCAGGGCCCGCTTGACCTCGCCGCCCACCTCCTCGATCTCGAGGTTGCAGCCCACCGAGCAGTGCGGGCAGACGCTGCCGTGGCGCTGCATCTCCCACACCCGCGCCTTGTAGCGGTAGGGCTTGGAGGTCAGCGCGCCCACCGGGCACAGATCGATCATGTTGCCGGACAGCTCCGACTCCACGGTGCGCCCGACGTAGGTGCCGATCTCCATCTCCTCGCCGCGGAAGGTGGCGCCCAGCTCCATCATGCCGCCCACCTCGGCGCCGAAGCGCACGCAGCGGGTGCAGTGGATGCAGCGGGTCATCTCGGTCTCGATCAAGGGGCCGAGGTCGGCGTCCTCCACCGAGCGCTTGTCCTCGAGGTAGCGCGAGTGGCTGGAGCCGTGGGCCATGGCCAGGTCCTGCAGATCGCACTCGCCACCCTGGTCGCAGATGGGGCAGTCGAGCGGATGGTTGATCAGCAGGAACTCCATGATGCCGCGCCGGGCATCCACCGCCGTGTCCGAATGGGTATGCACGTGCATGCCGTCGGAGATGGGCGTGGCGCAGGCCGGCACGGGCTTGCGCATCTTCTCCACCTCCACCAGGCACATGCGGCAGTTGGCCGCCACCGACAGCTTGCGGTGGTAGCAGAAGCGGGGCACATCGATCCCGAGCTGGTCGGTGACCTCGATGATCATCTGCCCGTCTTCGACGGTGTGCGGCTCGCCGTTTATATAGATCTCGGCCATTGACGCTACCCTTCTCGGTGAGGCCGTGCCTGTGCCGTGGCCGCCGGCGCGGCGGCGGGGATCAGCCCGCTTCGGCCACGCGGTCGCGGGCGCCGGCGCCGGCACCCACCATGCAGCGCTTGTGGTTGATGTGGTACTCGTACTCGTCGCGGAAATGCTTGAGGGAGCTGGTCACCGGGGCCACCTCGGCATCGCCGAAGGCGCAGATGGTGCGCCCCTCGATGCGCCCGCCCACATCGAGCAGGGTGTCGAGGTCCTCCATGCGGCCCTCGCCGTTCTCGATGCGGTCGATGATGCGGTGCAGCCAGCCCGAGCCCTCGCGGCACGGCGTGCACTGGCCGCAGGACTCGTGGTAGAAGAACTTGGCCACGCGCTGGACGGCCCGCACGATGCAGGTGTGCTCGTCCATGACGATCACCGAGCCGGCGCCGAGCATGGTGCCGGCCCCCGCCAGGGACTCGTAGTCCATGTTGGCGTCGAGGATGACCTCGCCCGGCACCATGGGCACCGACGGCCCGCCCGGGATCACCGCCTTGAGCTTGTTGCCGCCCCGTACCCCGCCGGCGAGCTCCAGCAGCTCGGCGAACGGCGTGCCCATGGGCACCTCGTAGTTGCCCGGGCGCTCCACGTGGCCGGACACGGAGAAGATCTTGGTGCCGCCGGAATCGGGCGTGCCCAGGCCCTGGAACCACTCGCCGCCGTTGTTGATGATCGGCGGCACCGAGGCCAGGGTCTCCACGTTGTTCACCGTGGTGGGGCGACCGAAGATGCCGTAGTTGGCCGGGAACGGCGGCTTGAACCGGGGCATGGCCTTCTTGCCCTCGATGGACTCCAGCATCGCCGTTTCCTCGCCGGCGATGTAGGCGCCGCCGCCGCGGTGGGTGTGCAGGTCGAAGTCCACCCCCGAACCGAACAGGTTCTGGCCCAGGTAGCCGGCCGCGTAGGCCTCCTCGATGGCGGCCTGGACGCGGGCGTAGGGCTCCCAGAACTCGCCGCGGATGTAGACGTAGCCGACGGTGGCGTCGATGGCGAAGCCGCCGATGATCATGCCCTCGATCAGCTGATGCGGGTTGTAGCGCATGATGTCCCGGTCCTTGAAGGTGCCGGGCTCGGCCTCGTCGGCGTTGCAGGCCAGGTACTTGGGCTGGTTGCCGTCGGCCGGGGGCATGAAGGACCACTTGAGGCCGGTGGGGAAGCCGGCGCCGCCGCGGCCGCGCAGCCCCGATTTCTTGACCTCGCCGATGACGTCATCGCGGGTCATGCCCTCGGCCAGCACCTTCTTGGCGGCGGTGTAGCCGCCGCGGTCGAGGTAGGCCTGCAGGGTATGGGCATCCTCGCGGTCGGTGCCCGCGAGGGTTACCAGCTCGTAGTCGGTCGGGTATTCGGGCATGGTTGTTCCCGTAAAAGAGTTTTCAGTTTTAAGTGTTCAGTTTTAAGTAACGGCCCCGTCCCAGGGCACCCTGCTCGATCCTTCCGCAGCCTCGCTTCCCTTAAAACTTAAAACCTAAAACTTAAAACTGCTGTCACTCGAGACTATCCAGGATCTCGTCCACCCGCTGCGGGGTGATGTCCTCGTAGTAATCCTTGCCGATCCAGATCACGGGGGCGCCGCCGCAGGCGCCCAGGCACTCCACCTCGGTCAGGGTGAAGCGGCCGTCCTCGGTGGTCTCGCCAAAGCCGATGCCCAGCTTGTCACGCAGATGGGCCACCACGCCGTCGGAGTCGCACAGCCAGCAGGAGATGTTGGTGCACACCTTGACGTTGTACGTGCCCACCGGCGAGCGGTTGAACATGTCGTAGAAGGTGGCGCACTCGTAGACCTTGATGGGCTCCAGATCCATGTAGGCGGCGATGGCCTCCAGGGTGGGCTCATCCAGCCAGCCGAACTCGTCCTGGGCGGCATGCAGGGCCCAGATCAGCGCGGCCCGGTTTTCCTCCGCCGGATACTTGCGCCGGGCCTCGTCGATCTTGCTGGTAACGCTTTCCGGGAGCTGATTGTCGGGAACCTGCATGAACTTACCTGTCGATCTCGCCGAACACGATGTCCTGGCTGCCCAGGATGGTGACCACATCGGCCAGCATGTGCCCCTTGGCCATTTCGTTCATGGCGGCCAGATGGGGGAAGCCGGCGGCCCGGATCTTCATGCGGTAGGGCTTGTTGGCGCCGTCGGAGACCATGTAGATGCCGAACTCGCCCTTGGGGTGCTCGACCGCCTGATAGGTCTCCCCGGGCGGGATGTGGAAGCCCTCGGTGAACAGCTTGAAGTGGTGGATGAGGGCCTCCATGGAGGTCTTCATCTCCTGCCGCGGCGGCGGCGACACCTTGTAGTCGTCGGTCTTCACCGGGCCGGGGTTGTCCCGCAGCCACTGGATGCACTGCTTCATGATCTTGACCGACTCCCGCATCTCCTCGATGCGCACCAGATAGCGGTCGTAGGAGTCGCCCTCGGCGCCCACCGGGACACGGAAGTCCATGCGGTCGTAGACGGCGTAGGGCTGCTTCTTGCGCAGGTCCCATTCGATGCCGGAGCCGCGCAGCATGGGCCCGGTGAAGCCCAATTGCAGGGCCCGCTCCGGCGGCACCACGCCGACGCCGACGGTGCGCTGCTTCCAGATGCGGTTGTCGGTGAGCAGGGTCTCGAACTCGTCGATGCGATCCGGGAAGTAGTCGGCGAAGGCCTCGATGAAGTCCAGGAAGGAGCCCTCCCGCCAGGCGTTCATCTCCTTGACGTCCTTCTCGGAGTGCCACTTGGAGGGCTGGTACTTGGGCATGGCGTCGGGCAGGTCGCGGTTCACTCCGCCCGGCCGGTAGTAGTTGGCGTGCAGGCGCGCGCCGCTGAGCGCCTCGTAGGCGTCCATGAGGTACTCGCGGTCGCGGAAGGTGTACAGGAACATGGTCATGGCGCCCACGTCCATGGCGTGGGCGCCGAGCCACAGCAGGTGGTTCAGGATGCGGGTGGCCTCATCCATCATCACCCGGATGTACTGGGCGCGCTCGGGCACATCAATGCCGCGCAGGGACTCCACGGCGCGGCAGAAGGCGTGCTCGTTGGACAGGATGGAGACGTAGTCCAGCCGGTCCATGTAGGGCAGCGCCTGCATGTAGGTCTTGTGCTCGGCGAGCTTCTCGGTGCCGCGGTGCAGCAGGCCCACGTGGGGATCGGCGCGCTCCACCACCTCGCCGTCCATCTCCAGCACCAGGCGCAGCACGCCGTGCGCGGCCGGGTGCTGGGGGCCGAAGTTGAGGGTGTAGTTGCGGATCTCAGCCATCGTCCTCGGCCTCCTGCCAGTGCGTGCGCGGCACCAGGTTGCGCTCGGTGATGGTCACCGGCTGGTACACCACCCGCCCCCGGTCCGGGTCGTAGCGCATCTCCACGTGGCCCTCCAGCGGGAAGTCCTTGCGGAAGGGATGGCCGGCGAAGCCGTAATCGGTGAGGATCCGGCGCAGGTCGGGGTGACCCTCGAAGATGATGCCGTACATGTCGAAGGCCTCGCGCTCGAACCAGTCGGCCACCGTCCACACGTCCACAACCGACGGCACCACGGGCCGCTCCTCGGCGACGAAGGCCTTGAGGCGCAGGCGGTGGTTGTGGGTCAGCGACAGCAGGTGGTAGACCGCGGCAAAGCGGGGGGCGTCGGCGGGGTAGTCCTTGTACGCGAGGTAGTCCAGGCCGCACACGTCGATGAGCTGCTCGAAGGCGAAATCGGGCTCGTCGCGCAGGAAGCGGCAGACGTCGTTGATGGCCTCGGGGGCCACGTCCACGGTGAACTCGCCGAGGTATTCGCTGACCCCGCGAACGGCATCGCCGAACTTGGCACGCAGGGGCCCTTCGATGGTGTCGGGGGTGAGCGCCATGACGAACCTCTACTGGCGGGCGATGGTGTTGGTCCGCTTGATCTTCTTCTGCAGCTGGATGATGCCGTACAGAAGGGATTCCGCCGTGGGCGGACAACCCGCCACGTAGATATCGACCGGCACGATGCGGTCGGAGCCGCGGACCACCGAGTAGCTGTAGTGGTAGTAGCCGCCGCCGTTGGAGCAGCTGCCCATGGAGATGACCCAGCGCGGCTCGGTCATCTGGTCGTAGACCTTGCGCAGGGCAGGGGCCATCTTGTTGACCAGGGTGCCGGCGATGATCATGACGTCGGACTGGCGGGGGCTGGGCCGGAACACCACGCCCAGGCGGTCCATGTCATAGCGGGCGGCGCCGCAGTGCATCATCTCCACGGCGCAACAGGCCAGTCCGAAGGTCATGGGCCACAGCGAGCCGGTGCGGGTCCAGTTTATGAGCTGATCGGCGGTGGTGGTGACCACGCCCTTTTCCAGAGCCCCTTCTACTCCCATTCCAGAGCTCCTTTTTTCCACTCGTAGATGAAGCCGATGACCAGGATGCCGAGGAAGATGGCCATGGCGACGAAGCCGGTGGCGCCGAGCTCGTCGAGCACCACGGCCCAGGGGAAGAAGAAGGCGATCTCGAGGTCGAACACGATGAACAGGATGGCGACGAGGTAGTAGCGCACGTCGAAGCGCATGCGGGCGTCCTCGAACGCCTCGAAACCGCTCTCATAAGGGGACAGCTTCTCGGGATCAGGGTTTCTCGGCGCCACGAAGTAGTTGATGGCGAGGGCGATGATCCCCACCAGCAAGGCGATCACCAGGAACACGAGAATGGGCAGGTACTGTTCCAGCATCGGCCTTCCTTAACCCGGCTCTGTGGGAGG
>Ga0207797_1002918_pt1 | contig 11671 bp, 13 predicted proteins | sample PRCRCaboRojoPR_6_FD_187275 | JGI IMG/M metagenome (GOLD analysis project Ga0207797, IMG submission 187275) | Marine sediment microbial community from Cabo Rojo, Puerto Rico - PR CR 10% Liquid 1 (SPAdes) | ecosystem: Environmental > Aquatic > Marine > Coastal > Sediment | place: Cabo Rojo, Puerto... | reverse complement strand
CTCTAGCCGGATTCTCACCGGCATTGCCGTCGATGTTCCCGAAGCCCGCTTACGCGTCCTCCGGTACTTGGCCTTCTTCCCTGCCCACCATGGCGGGCGGGCACTGGGCCGGAGCGGTTCTCCTTCGGAGCCTTGAGACCTTGTCACCCTGTTACGGGCGCTTTGGTGCTGGCCCCTACCCCAGCTCGTCTCGACCCGAATACTCGGACCGATCTGAGCTGTGGGCGTCCGGTGAGCCCCCGTGGCCCCCGGCTCGCATCACTATAGTAGGACGCAGGTAATAATAAATGTTTTGGCCACGTGATTGTTTGCGTATCTTTCTCCCGAGGGAACGACCGTTCGGGATGCAACTCCTCGTGAATACTTCTACCTCCGGATAAAGCTGCAATCAGACTCGAGTAGGATCGAACAGGTTCGGAAAAATAACGTTAAAGGTAATATATATTACTATCGAGATAACTTATAAATGATTTACACGGGTGTAACGACGGATCGGCGGTGACCGACCCCGACGAACGACATCCCCGTATCGAGGGGGGCGTCGTCGATTGACGGACGTGGTAATTGGTGACGATACACAATAATCGTTTCGTCGGAACGGTCGTTCGACGGGGACGGTCGATCAGAATTCTCCGCGGGTGACAATCCACCTCGAAACACTTCACTGAGGAACACGAACGGGGGTCCATGGGTGGGGAACTGCCAGCGTCGGTGCGCCACATCGACTGCGGTCGCGTCAACGCCTACCTCGTCGAGGACGGCGACGCGCTGACCCTCGTGGACGCGGGGACGCCCGGCTGTGCGGACAGGATCCGGAGCGCGGTTCGGGACGAGGGATACACGATCCGGGAACTGGACCGGGTACTGCTCACACACTACGACGTCGACCACGTGGGGGGACTGGCGAAGCTCACGCCGGCCCTGGAGGCGGAGGTCATCGCGAGCCGCCACGCCGCAGACCTGCTATCCGAGGAGCGATCGCCCCCATGGACGAACCACAAGGGGCTCATCCAGCGCGCCGCCCGCTTCCTGCTCTCCGCGCCGGAGCTCCCCCTCGTCCACGTCGAGCACGAGGCGCCGGTCGGGAGCTTCACCGCGTACCACACGCCAGGACACACGCCGGGACACGTCGTGTACGTCAGCGAGCGCCTCGACGTCGCGTTTCTCGGCGATCTGGTACACGAGTCCGACGGCGACCTCGTCGCCTCGAAGTGGCTCGTCAGTTACGACACCGGGGAGGTGCGCGCGAGCATCAAGTCCCTCGCCGCGCAGACGTCCTACTTCGAGTACGCCTGTTCCGGGCACGGCGAAGTCCTCGGGGACGGCTACAAGCGACTCGAACGGCTTGCGGAGCGCCTCTGAGGAGTGCGGCCACCGGCCTCGCGGGCGTACCCCCGGGGCTGGCCCGCGATTCGAGGCGCGCGCAGGGAACGACACGGAGCACGAGCCGACGACCCTCCGCGGGCGCACCCCTTCCCGTCCCACGCCGGGGCCCCGGCGAAATCCGGGGCGTCACCCGCCAGTGTCGTCGGGCGAACCGGGGTCGTCGTCGACGGGGTTCTTAAAGGGGGAGCTTGGTTTTCTGTAAGTCAATAGGAACCCACTTTAACTCCCGTGTCAAATAGGTCGTGCATGGCCGACTCGTACGTGATCCTCGGCGACGGTGTCGCCGGGAGTTCGGCGGCGGGGACGATTCGGGAGGAAGCTCCCGAGGCGGAGATCACCGTCGTAACCGACGAGGGCGAGCCGTTCTATAACCGGATCCTCACCAAGGAGTTCGCGAAGGGAAAGCTCCCGGAAGCGCCGGTCTCGATCCACGAGGAGGGGTGGTACGAGGACCGCGACATCGACCTCAGGTTGAACACGTTCGTGACCGACCTCGACACCGACGCCCAGGAGGTCCACACCCACGGGGGAGACGCGCTCTCGTACGACAAGCTCCTGGTCGCGACCGGGGGGACGCCCCTGCAGCTCCCCGTCGCGAACGCCGACGCCGACGGCATCCACCACTTCTGGACGTTCCAGGACGCCAGGGGGATCGCCGAGGACGCGGACGAATCGGACTCGGCCGTCATCATCGGCGCGGGGCTGCTCGGCATCGACTTCGTCGGCGTCTGTGGCGTCCGCGGCATCGACGCCAAACTGATCATGCGCGGGAAGGGCTGGTGGCGCTACGCGTGTACCGAGACGGGGTCGGAGATCATCCACGAGGGAATGCGCGAGTTGGGCGTCGAGCCGATCACCGAGAGCGGGGTCGAGCGCTTCGAGGTCGACGACGGCGGACACGTCACCGGCGCCGTCGACGTCGACGGGAACTTCCACGACGCCGACTGGGTGGGCGTCGGGATCGGACTGAACTTCAACACCGAGTTCCTCCAGGGAACCCCGGTCGAAACCGACGGCGGCGTCATCGTCGACGAGCACATGCGCACGAACGTGGAGAACGTCTACGCGGCCGGTGACATCACGCGGTACTACGACGTCATCCTGGAGGACCGCAACCAGAACGGGTCCTGGGGCAGCGCCAAGGAGCAGGGTAACACCGCCGCGTTGAACATGGTCAACGGCCACGGGGCCGACACCTTCGAGTACGTCCCCTCGTACTCCATCACCCACTTCGACTTCCCGTTCCTCTCGCTTGGACACCCGACGCGTGGCTCCGACGGCCCCGTCACGCAGGGCGATCCGCACGGGTACGAACGCAAGTACGGCGACCGCGAGTGGCGGCGGATCGCCTTCGAGGACGGCCGCCTGGTCGGCGCGGCGCTCATCGGCGACCTCTCCCCACAGACGAAGCTGAAACAGCTCATCCGGGAGGGCCGCGAGATCGAGGATCAGGCCGAAAAGCTGCTCGAACGGGACATCGACCTGGATAACATCGAGTAGCCTGGCAGGGACCGTCCGCCCTCCTTCCTCAGGGCACGTACCAGATGCCCCGCTCCCGGTCGAACCAGGAGCCGATCACGACGTGCGGGAGCGCGATGATACTCACGAACACGCTCCAGAAGGCGACCAGCCCGGGGAGGAGCGAGGCGCCGCCGAGGGGGTTCGGGGAGGCGACCCAGAGCGTCGCGGCCAGGCCGAACGTGGCGAGCGCGCCGACGATCAACACGGTCCACGCCCCCAGCGCGACCAGACGCGGGTCCTCCGCGTCGAGCACCGACAGGAGGTCCCGGTCGGGGTCCGTCCGCGGCGGGGCGGCCTTCTGGACCGCGGTCGTCCGGCCGACCTGCCGGAGGGAGTACCAGAACGGGAAGTACAGCCCCACCGCCAGGACGACGGGCACGGCGGCGAAGTACGCGACGAGCAGGAGGGAGTCGACGGCGTCCGCGAGGTACGAGCCCGTTCCCGCCGATCGCCAGTATCCCAGGCCCAGGTGGCCGACGAGGAGCGCCCCGTAGCCCCCGGCGATGGCCGTTCGGGTCGCGTCGAAGTATCGACTGGCCCCGGCCAACGCGCCCGGCCGGAAGATGTCCACCATGATCGCGCTGAAGGTGTGGAACGTGTGGGGCCAGAAGACGATGGGAACCAGCATCACGGCGCCCCCGCGGACCGCGGCGGCGAGCGCGCGCTGTGACCGCGTGCGGAGGTGGTCGGTCCCCGACGTCGCTTCCATGACCTTGAGGCCGCCGTGGCCGCCCTTGGCCATCGCCACCCCGAGCGCGAGCGCCAGTCCCGCCACGGGGGCGAGGAAGAACAGCGCCACGAACGCCGCGATGGCCGTCACGTACAGCGCGAGGTATCGGAGCTGGAAGGCCCTGGCTCGCCGGCGGAGGTTGTCGAAGTGTTCGTACCCGCCGTGTGGCAGGTTCATCGCCACCATGCCGATCAGGTACGCGCCGGCCTGCACCCGCAGCGGGACGGTCAGGCCGGCCGCACCCCCAAGAGCGAACGCGATCGCCAGGACCGCCAGGACGCCACGCGAGACGCCGAGGGCGGTCCCGCCGGGAACGTCGGGAACGAGTCGAGCCTTCCCGAAACCGATGTCGTGGCCACTCATAGCTCACGTGGATTACCGTCAGCCCGGTCAAAGAACGGTCTCCCAAACTGGATGGGCACCTCGACGCGCTTGTGTCCCCGCGCTCGAGCGGCGAGCGCCCTTCGCCGGGACACTGTCGGCCCGCCGTGCCTCGTACGGGGAAGCTAACTGATCGGCGACCGTTCCTCCTGGACGATGCGCGAATTCCCACGGGTCTTCGCGTCGGCGCGGGGCCGTCGAACGACGGTGGCCTTGCTGGCCGCCGTTGTCGCCCTGTTCCTGGTCGGAACGATCGCCGTCGGGCGACTGCTCCCCGATCTGACCGATCCGATCGCGATTCGCACCGCCGTCCGAGGGTACGGGCCGCTCGCCCCGCTGGTCTTCGTGCTCCTGCAGGCCACGCAGGTCGTCGTCGCACCGATCCCCGGGCAGGCGATGGGGTTGATCAGCGGCTACCTCTTCGGCGCGGCCAACGGGACCCTCTATAGCGTCGCCGGGGCGGGTATCGGGAGTTTCGTGGCGCTGTCGCTCTCGCGGCGGTACGGCCGACCGTACGTCGAGCGGGCCATCGATCCGACCGTCATGGCGGGGTTCGACGACGTCGCCGGCCGTCGCGGTCTCGTCGTCCTCTTTCTCGTGTTCCTGATTCCCGGCCTCCCCGACGACGTCATCTGTTTCATGGGCGGGTTGACGGAACTGCGGATCCGCGACATGCTGGTCGTTTCGATACTCGGCCGGCTCCCGTCGTACGTCGTCCCCAACCTCGCCGGCGCCCAGCTCGCCGCGTCCCGGTTCGTCGAGACGGCGGTGCTCCTTGCCATCGTGAGCGTCCTGGCGCTCGCGGTGTACGGCCGTCGCGATCGGGTCGCCGATCTGTTGCTTTCCTCCGGGGCTCACAACGACCCCAAGTAGCGATCGGGAACGTAGGACCGGAGCGAGGGCGGAACCAGCCCGGCGATCAGCCCCGCGACCTCCGCGAGGGGTTTCCTGAGCAGGGTGTAGGCTGCCGACACGATCACCGTGACCCCGACGAGCCCGCGCAGGAGGCCGCCACTCGCGAGGTAGGTGGGGATGGCCAGCACGCCCGCGATGGCCAGGTCCCGGGGCGCGCCGTCGTACGGCACCCAGCGACGGGGGCGAAGCCATCGTCCGTGGAAGTGGGAGAACACGGCGCGCTCGGAGTGGCCCCGCCAGGGTCGCAACTCGAGGCCGCCACCGAGGACGTCGGAGACCGCGTGGAGCGCCGCCCCGACCAGGAACAGGGCCAGCGCGACGCTCCCGGGCGTCGGAGCGACCGCGGCGAGCGGGACCGCCCCCGCGGCCGCCGCGGAGTAGTACACCGGGTAGTGGAGCGTCCGCCGGTGGCCGCGGTAGAGGTCGAGGTCCGGGAACAGCCCGCCGAGGAACCCGGACGCGACGGCGATCGGGGCGTATTCGGGAGCGAGAACGACGGTCAGCGTGGCCACGGCCGCACCGGCGAGGGCGTGGGTGGTGGCCATCATCGTGTCCTCTCGTATGCAACAGGAGTTAATAGGTCTATCGACCGCGCAGAAACTATGTCAACCGGGATAATAGTTACTGGCGTGACGTCGACCGTCCTCGACCGGATTCGTTCGACCCTCGCCCAGCGACGGCTCCACCGTGGCATGCAGGCGACGATCCTCACGATCCTCCTCGTGGGACTCCTCGAAGGGAACCCCGGCGTGGTGGTCAACGCGACCCTCGCGCTCGGCGTCACCCTCCTGCCGGGGCTCCTCGCCCGGGACCTGGACGTGCATCTCGGTTCGGGGCTGTCGCTGTTCATCACGCTGGCCGTCCTCCTGCACTCGATCGGCATGGCCGGCCTCTACGATCGCGTGTGGTGGTGGGACCACCTGACGCACGTCATCTCGGCGTCGCTGGTCGCGAGCGTGGGCTACGCCACGACCGGGGCGCTGGACGAGTACTCCGACGCCGTCTACTTTCCACCCGAATTCCTCGCCGCCTTCGTGTTCCTCTTCACCGTGGCCCTGGGCGTCCTCTGGGAACTGCTCGAGCACGTCGGTCGCGAGTTGGCGACCGCGTGGGGGTTCGAACCCCTCCTGATCGTCTACGGGCTCGAGGACACCATGTGGGACCTCGTGTTCGACATGATCGGAGGCGTCCTCGGGGCCGGGTACGCGAGTCGGAAACTCGACGGGACCACCGTGGCGATCCGCCAGTACCTCGAACGCGGGTGGGGACGCACCGAGTGAGCGACCGACGTCGGCTCGAACGGCCGCGACCGATACCGTTTTGCGTCCCCTCCGCCCACCTCCCGGGTATGAACGAATCCGGGAGCGACGGGACGATGACCCTGGCATTCGAGCTGTCGGCCCTCGAGGCCCTCGCGGAACCGGGCCCGGTCTTCGCCGACGCCCGCCGCTGGAGCCAGTACGTCGGGGTCGTCTCCGACAAGCCGACGTACGTCGTCACGAACTTCACCCGGAAGCACCGCATCCGACAGGACTTCTTCTCGGGACCGCGCGGCAAGGAGGAGAGCCTCGAGAGCGTTCGCGACCAGTTCGACACCGACCGCCACGTGTTCGTCGGGACCGGGGAGGAAGACCGCGAGACCGCGGACGCCGCCGACTGGGAGTACCTCGACGTCGCGGACGCCGCCGAGGCCGCGGAGTGGACCCTCGGCGAGGACGAGTCCGACGAGGCGTCCGACGACGACGCGGTCCGCGACGACTGGCCCTGAGCATGTCGTTGAGCGTCACCGGTGCCCTCCGTGACGGCGTCGAACGGGCCGCCACGCCGGTCGGGGCGGGGCTCCTGGCCGTCCTCCTCGTCGCCCGTCTGGCCGCCGTCGTCGTCGTCGACACGCAGCTCCCCACGGTGGCGGCGGCGCTCAACGACCTGTCCGGCGAGCAGGTCCTGGAACCGGTTCCGGGCCCGATGGCCGTCGACCTCCCGCCCGCGGCGCTAACCGGGTTGAGCCTCCTGGCGGCGATCGTCACCGCGGCGGTCGTCGCGCTCGGCTTCCGCGCCTTCGCCGGCGAGCGACCCGGCCGCCTCCCAGCGGACGCCTGGGACGGCCTCGCGTGGGCCACGTTCAACGTCCTGGTGGCTCAACTCGTCCTCGGCTTGTTGCTCGGGGTCGGGCTCGCCCTGTTCGTCCTCCCCGGGATCGTGGTCGCAGTCGCCTTCGTCTTCGTTCCCGCTGCGATCGCGATCGACGGACACAACGCCCTCCGGGCGATGGTGGAGAGCTGGCGGACCGCCTGGGGATCGTGGCTCCGCGTGCTCCTCCTTCTGGTCGGGATCGCCGTCGTCGGGTTCACGTTCAACCTCTCAGGAACGGTCCTCGCCGTTCTGCTGTTCGGCGAGGGGATCGGCGTCGACGTCGTCGGGATCGTGTTCGGGTCCGTCGTGGTGCTCTACGCGATCGGGACGGTCGCCAGCGCGTTCGACCAGCTCCGGACCGTCGACGACGAGTTCGGCGACATCGACGACGAACTGCTCCCCTGATCGGCCGGCAGGAACAGGATCAATACCCTCCCCGACGGAGTGGGATTCGATGGTCGATCCGTCCGATGTCCGACCCCGACGCGAGGAATACGCCGTCGACGACGACCGCTGGATCCGGGAGTTCCTGGCCGATCACCCGGCTGGCGTCCTGGGAACGGCCGACGACCGACAGCCGTTTCTCACGCCGCTCCTGTTCGCGTACGACGAGTCGCGCCACGCGCTGTACGTCCACCTGTCCCCCGAGGGCCGGACTGTCGCCAACGTGACCGTCACGCCGGACGTCGCCTTCAGCGTCTTCGAGATGGGCCGGATCCTCCCGGCGACAGAGGCGGGATCGTTCGTCAACGAGTACGCCAGCGTGCTGGTCTTCGGCCAGGCCCGGCTCCTCGAGGCCCCCGACGAGAAGCGCCGCGGCCTCGAACTGCTGATGGAGAAGTTCGCGCCCCATCTCGATCCCGGGGACGGCTACCGCCCCGCTACGGGGGCGAAGGTGGACGAAACCGGCGTGATCGAAATCGAGGTCGAGGCCTGGAGTGGCAAACGGATCGCACGACCCGACGCCGACGGATATCGGTTCGGGGAGGTGTAGCCGGACGCGATCCCTGATTCGAACGACACCCGCCCCGAATGCCGTCCACGGCGGCGCCGACCCGTGCCGCCCACAAGGGCTAAGAGGTTAGTTATTCAATAAGTCGAACGAGATGGCCACATCCGACCGGGGGATGAGTTCCGTGATCGGGGTGATCCTCATGGTTGCGCTCACTGTCGTCCTGGCCGGTACTGCGCTCTACTACTACGGCGATCTGACCCAGCAACTCCACGAACCGTCGTTCGCGGCCGTGTCGGCCGAGCAGACGACGATCGAGGATCCCGACGACATCGACGAGACCGGGAAGGACGGCTGTGGGTCGCTCTCCGGCCACCGCGAACTGGCCGTCACCGTGACGCTCACGCAGCTCCGAAAGGCCGACGTGATATACGTCCTGGTGTCGGAGGAGGGCGGCGAACACAAGAAGGTGCTCTGGTCGGACCCGTCGAGTGAGAACGTCGGCGAAACGCTCAAACTCGCCAACGAACAACCCGGCGTGGACGGCGTCGACGTGGACATCGGGGGCGGGGACGACTGGGCCTACTGCCCCGGCGAGGACGTGACCTTCAGTTTCTATGCCCGGTACGATGGCCGGACGTCGCTTCTCCAGGAATTCGAGTTCTGATTCGGGCACGACTGGTGCCGTCACTTTGGCCGCGACCGTCGGACACAAATCGTTCGAGTCACAACGGGTGACGATGCGACGACGGACGTTCCTCCGGGCAGCGGCGAGCAGTACCGTCGCGGGGGCCGCCGGCTGTCTCTCGACTCCTGGCGGGGGGTCCGACACCTACCTGTCGGACCCGGACCGGAAATGGGACCCCGAAGACCTCCCGTTCCCCGCCTACGGACAGGCCCTTCCCGAGGTGACGCTGACGGATCCCGTCGCGGACCGCGAGGTCACCACCACCGAGTTCGACCGCGACGTTGTCATGACGTTCTTCTACAGCCACTGCATGTCGATCTGTCCGGTCCTGATCCGGGCGCTCGAACGGATCCAGGAGCACGCGGCGTCGGACGGCCACGGCGACGACGTGGTCTTCCTGGCCGTGACGTTCGATCCGGAACGGGACGACGGGGATCGGCTCCGGGCCTACGCCCACGAGCGAGGGGTGGACCTCGACGCGGGGAACTGGCACTTCCTCCGGCCATCCCCCGACCGCACCAAGGACGTGGTCCAGGAGACCTTCGGCGTGAGTTTCAAGCGGACGGGCGGGTCCGACGGCGGCTCGACGGCGTCCGGCGCCGAGGCCGGGACGACGACTGGCACCGAGGCCGGGACGACGACAGGGGCCAGCGAAGGGACGACGACCGGCGCCGACGCCGAAACGACCACCCCTACCGCGGAGACGACGACCCTCGCTGCTACGCCGGCCGCGAGCGGGAACTACATGTTCACCCACCAGGGATTGATCCTCCTCGCGAACCGCGAGGACTACGTGGAGCGCGCGTACCTCGACACCGCCCCGTCGTGGCAAAACATCTACGAGGACTTCGAGCGGCTCCGCGAACGGGAGGGGTAGCGATGAGTGGCTCGACCCCGGTCCCCCGATGACCGCACCTGCAGTGCCACTCGCGGCCGCCGGCGGCGAACCGGTCGGGATCCTCGTGTTCGCCGCCATCGGCCTCTTCGGGGGCGCACACTGTCTCGGCATGTGCGGCCCGCTCGTGACGATGTACGCGGATCGGCTCGGCACGGACGCCGATCGCGTCGACGGGGACGACGTGCGACAGCACCTGCTGTTCAACCTCGGCCGGACTGCCAGCTACGCCGTCATCGGCACCCTCATGGGCGGGCTTGGCGCGATCCTGTTCGACGCCGCCGCGATCGCCTCGGCCGCCACGGTCGTCAGGGGGACTGTCGGGGTCGTGGTCGGGGTCGTCATCGTCCTCGCCGGACTGGGATACCTCGTTCGGGGGTCGGCGACGGTGTCGCCGTCGATTCCGCTCCTCGGGGGGCTGTTCACCGCGGCATACGGGACGATCACGGACCGGATCGACGACTGGGTCGCCGGCCCCCGGATCGCCGCCCTGGGTGCGCTACACGGGTTCCTGCCGTGCCCGCTCCTCTACCCGGCGTTCCTCTACGCGCTGGCCCGCGGCGACCCGGTCGAGGGCGGCCTCTCGCTGACGGCCCTCGGACTCGGGACGATCCCGAGCCTCTTCGTGTACGGGACGGTCTTCCAGTCGCTGAGCGTCCGGACACGGACGCACCTCCACCGCGTCCTCGGCGTCCTGTTCGTCGTCCTCGGGTACCTGCCGCTCGCGATGGGGTTGACGGCGTTCGGCGTCGAGGTCCCGATGCCGCCGGTTCCGTTCTACCAGCCGCTGGGCTGAGTCCACGGGACGTCCGGGAGGGGAACTGACGACGACCGGGCACGCGGGGCGAGAAGGAGCACGGCACGGACGGGCAGACGATCGAGTTCGGAGGGTTTCAGGCGAGACGCCCGTTCGCCTGCCGGGACGGCAACGGTTTACTCCCCCACCCGCGAACGGCGACCCATGGTACCGGATCCCCTTCCGAGCCCCGGGCTGGGAACGTCCGGGAACGACGATCCCGAGGAGTGTGCTGCGACCGTCGAGCGGGCCCTCGAGGTCGGCTACCGCCACGTCGACACGGCCCAGATGTACGACAACGAGGCCGCCGTCGGCGAGGGGCTCCGGCGGGCGACCGGCGGCCCGGAACCGGGCGAGGGGATCCCCCGGGAGGAAGTCCTCGTCGCGAGCAAGGTCCATCCGGACAACCTCGCTGGCGAGGACGTCCTCGCGACGACCGAGGACAGTCGGGAGCGCCTGGGCGTCGAGACGATCGACCTCATGTACGTCCACTGGCCCGTCAGCGCCTACGACCCCGGGGAGACGCTGCCGGCGTTCGACCGCCTCCGGGACGAGGGGACGATCCGCCACGTCGGCGTGTCGAACTTCACGCCCGAACTCCTCGACGAGGCGCGCGAGATCATGGACGCGCCGATCGTCGCCCACCAGGTCGAGATGCACCCGTACCTCCCCCAGGAGGAACTCGTGGACTACGCGCGGCGCCACGGCCACGCCCTCGTCGCGTACTCGCCGCTGGCCCAGGGCGAGGTGCTCGACGATCCGGTCCTGCGGGAGATCGCCGAGGCTTACGACGCCACGCCGGCCCAGGTGACGCTGGCGTGGCTCCACGCGAAGGACGCCGTCGTCCCGATCCCGAAAGGGCGGGGCGACCACGTCGACGAGAACTACGCCGCCCGTGAGCTCGACCTCGACGACGAGGACCTGGCTCGCATCGACGCCATCGACCGGCGGGAACGCATCATCGATCCCGACGAGGCGGCCTGGAACCGGTGACGCCGACGGACCCGATCGGCTGAACTCCCGGGGTGAACCGATCGAAACGGCCGGCCGCTATCGACCGCCTTTTTCCGCCGGCGACCGAAACGACACGTGAATGACCGCCACCGTACCCCTCCAGGACGGGATCGTCTACGGCCCCGTCGAATCCCGGCGACTGGGTCGCTCGCTCGGGCTCAACCTCGCCCCGCAGGACCGGAAGGTCTGCTCGTTCGACTGCGTCTACTGCCAGTACGGGCCGTCGGTCGAACAGCCGATCCGGTACGACCCGGACGCGG
>Ga0207797_1002917_pt1 | contig 11677 bp, 22 predicted proteins | sample PRCRCaboRojoPR_6_FD_187275 | JGI IMG/M metagenome (GOLD analysis project Ga0207797, IMG submission 187275) | Marine sediment microbial community from Cabo Rojo, Puerto Rico - PR CR 10% Liquid 1 (SPAdes) | ecosystem: Environmental > Aquatic > Marine > Coastal > Sediment | place: Cabo Rojo, Puerto... | reverse complement strand
ATTGATGGCATAGCCGATGGACTGAAGCGCCGTAATGCCGATTGTCCCGTACCGCGTTAGCTGCGTTATGCGGCGGCGTCCTTCTTCCCCCTCCCGCTGTAGCTTCTGGAAATAGGGCACCACGGCCCCCATCAGCTGGATAATAATCGAGGCCGTAATGTAGGGCATGATGCCCAAGGCAAAGATGCCGGCCTGCTTGAAGGCCCCGCCGACGAACATGTCAAGAAAGCCGAACAGCCCGCCGCCACTCTCCTGTGCCCGAATCTGGGTGAGCGCGGCTGCGTCCACGCCCGGCAGCGTCACGTGCGTGCCCAGGCGGTAGATGATGAGGAGCCCGAGCGTGTAGAGGATGCGCTCGCGGAGCTCCTGAACGCTCCAAATGTTGCGGATGCTTTCGGCAAAACCAGCCATGAGTGAGCCTCTTTGTGGGTGAGCCGCGAGGAGCGGACGTGTCGTCTAGGTCGCGTCTTATTCGTCTACGACAGTCACCGATCCGCCCGCATCTTCGATTTTCTCGCGGGCCGAGTCACTAAAGTCGTGAGCCGAGACCTCCAACGCCGCGTCCAACTCTCCATCCCCCAGAATCTTGACCCGGTTGGCACTTCGCACGGCCCCGACGTCTGCCAGAACATCGGGGGTCACGGGATCATCAGCGTCGAGCCGCCCCTCATCCACGAGCCGCTGGATGCGCTTCACATTCGTGACGTGATACTCTGTACGGAAGGGCTCCTGGTTGAAGCCGTGCTTCGGCACGCGCTGGAAGAGGGGCGTCTGTCCGCCCTCAAACCAAATCGGTCGATTCCCGGCGCCCGATCGGCTGCTCTGGCCTTTCGTGCCGCGTGTAGAGCTGTGGGCCCCTCGACCGGAGCCCTCGCCCCGACCCAGGCGCTGCTTCGAATGGGTGGCACCCTCTGCCGGTTTGAGGTTACTTAGGTCCATGAGTCTATCGTTTCGTCTCGTCTAAATCGTGTGTGTCGGGCTCCCCTCTCCTACTCGTCGATCTTCTTGTACTCGACCAGATGGGCAACTTTCTTGATCATGCCTCGAATCTGCGGCGTGTCGTCGTGGACGACGGTGTCACGAATGCGACGCAGGCCGAGGGCCCGCACGGTCGCCCGCTGGTCCTCCTTACACTCGTTCGTGCTGCGAACTTGACGAATCTTGAGCTTGCTCATTCTCCCGATGCGTCTGGTGATCGCAGTTCAGAGCGCTATCCGTTAAACACCTTTTCGAGCGGAATGCCGCGGCGCCGGGCAACCTCCAGGGCATCCTCCGTCTCCGCAAGCGCATTAATCGTGGCTTTCACCTGGTTGTGCGGGTTGGAGGTCCCGATGGATTTCGTGAGCACGTTTCGGTACCCTGCACATTCGAGCACGGCGCGGACGCCTCCGCCTGCAATCACCCCGGTTCCGGGTGCGGCCGGCTTCAGGAGCACCTCGCCGGCGTCCTGCTTGCCCACCACCTTGTGCGGGATCGTGCCGTCGCGAATGGGGACGCGGATCACGTTTTTCTTCGCATCGTCGGCCCCCTTCGAGATGGCACTCGACACCTCATTCGCCTTGCCGAGCCCCGCGCCGACGAGGCCGTCCTCGTTCCCGACGACCACGACGGTGTTGAAGGAAAATCGGCGACCGCCCTTCACGACCTTCGAGACGCGATTGACCGCCACCAGGCGGTCAACCCAGTTCTCCTGTCGCTTCTCGGCGTTGACGCGTTTTTGTTCTTTTCGATCCGCCATGTCGCTGCTGCTGCGTGCGTGAATCCTGTGGTTAATGCGTGAGCGGTCCGCCCGGCGTTAAAACTGGAGCCCGCCTTCCCGAGCTCCTTCCGCCAAGGCCTGAACGCGCCCCCGGTACTTGTATCCGCCCCGATCAAACACGGCCTTCTCGATCCCCTCCTCCTGAGCGCGCTCGGCTAGCAGTTCGCCGACAGCGCGGCTCTCCTCCGTCGGGGTCTCCCCCTCTACGTCGTCCGCCAGGCTCGACGCCGAGGTGAGGGTGTCCCCCTCCATGTCGTCGATGAGCTGGGCGTAGATGTACTTGTTCGAGCGATACACCGACAGCCGCGGACGCACCGACGTCCCGAACATGTCCTCGCGGATGCTGTCGTGAATCCGCTGTCGGCGCTCGACTTTTTCCTTTTTTCCCTTGGGCATAACCGCTGTGTCTACGTGGTCCTTCGTTCGAAACGCGACCTCCTAGAGAGGTCAAGTGTCGTGTTACCGGGCCGCCGTCTTTCCGGCCTTGAGGGGCACGTGCTCGTCCACATACCGGACGCCCTTCCCCTTGTAAGGCTCAGGGGGACGCAAACTCCTGATCTTGGCGGCCACCTCGCCCACGAGCTCTTTGTCGACGCCCTCCACCGTGATGATGTCGTCCTGCCCGCGCTGCGAATCTACCGATACCGAGATGTCGCTGGGCGGCAGGAAGAAGATCGGGTGCGAGTAACCGAGCGCCAGCTCCAGCGCCCCGTTCGACATCTGCGCCCGATACCCCACCCCAATGATCTTCAGTTCCTTCTTGTAGCCCTCCGTCACGCCCTCCACCATGTTCAAAATAAGGGAGCGGCTGAGGCCGTGAAGCGAGCGATGTCGCTTCTGATCGGTGGGTCGCCGGACAACAATGTGGTCTTCGTTCACCTCGATGGTCATCTCGGGGTCAATCTGTTCCGTGAGGGTGCCTTTCGGCCCCTCTACGGTGACGACATTCTGGCCGTCGACCGTCACGGTAACGTCGTCCTCAAACGGGATCGGGTTGTCTCCTATCCGAGCCATAAAATCGTGGGTTCATCTCGTGCAAGGGGGTGGGCATGCGAGAGCGCCCGTCGGTATGAGATCTAAAACACCTTGGCCAATACTTCGCCACCGACGCCGAAGCGCCGCGCTTCCTTGTCGCTCATCACGCCGCGCGAGGTCGAGAGAATGACGATGCCGAGGCCATTTTTGACCTCCGGAAGGTTGTCCGAATCCGCGTACTCGCGGCGGCCGGGCCGCGAGACCCGTTCCATCATCCGGATCGCCGGCTGGTCGTACTCGTCGTACTTCAGGTACACGCGGAGCAGTCCCTGCTTCCCATCGTCAATGTTGACAAAGTTCTTGATGTACCCCTTCTCCAGCAGAATCTGCGTCATGGCCCGCTTCAGCTTCGAGGCGGGAATGTCCACGTAGGTCTGCTCCGCCTGCTGCGCATTCCGAATGCGCGCCATGTAGTTCGATACGGGGTCGGAAATACCACTCATCTCGGACGTCGGGTCGTCGGTTCAGGGTGAACTCGGAGGCCGAAGGGCCATCCCTTCAAGCTCGCGGCGGTGGGGTTCGGAGGCCGTTACCAGCTCGCCTTGCGAATACCGGGAATCTTGCCTTCAAGGGCGAGCTCGCGGAAGCAGATGCGACACACGCCGAACTTGCGAAGGTATCCGCGCTGCCGGCCGCAGAGCTCGCACCGGTTGTTCTGGCGAACGGGGCTCGAATTTCGGGGGAGCTTCTGCAGCTCCACCCACTTCCCTTCTTCCTTCAGCCGCTGTCGCTTCTCTTTGTATTTCTCGTAGAGCTCCTCCCGCTTCTCCTCGCGGGCAATCCAGCTTTTCTTGGCCATATCGGCAGTGGTTGGAATCTGTCCTGCTGATCAAACGCACACGCAGCGCGGCCCCCGTGGGGCCTGCGGCTACGCTTCGGTCGGTTCTTCGTCTCCGCGGCGAACGAACGGCATGCCGAGACCCTTGAGCAGCGCGTAAGCCTCCTCGTCGGTCTCGGCGTCGGTCACAAACGTGACGTCCATGCCGTCAATGCGGTCGACGTTGTCAACATCGATCTCCGGAAAGATAATTTGCTCGTCGATCCCGAGCGTGTAGTTGCCGTGCCCGTCGAAGCTCCGGTCCGGCACACCCTCAAAGTCGCGGATGTTGGGGAGCGCCAGGGTGATGAGTCGATCCAAAAACTCGTACATGCGGGCGTCGCGGAGCGTCACCTTCACGCCCACCGGCATGCCCTCCCGCACATCGAAGCTCGCGATGCTCTTCTTCGCGCGCTGGATGGAGGGGTGCTGGCCAGTAATCTTCCGCATCTCTTCGACGGCATCGTCGAGGACCTTCTGGTTTTCAGAGACTTCGCCCACGCCACGGTTGACGCAAATCTTCTTCAGGCGCGGAATCTCCATCGGGTTCTCGTACCCGAACTGGTCAGCCAGCGTGGGTCGGACCTCGTCCTGATATCGTTCTTGAAGTCGGGGGGCGTCAGCCATGAGTCACACGGTGAAAACTTCAGGGTTCGGCAACGCGGCCGGTCCTCGGCATGAAGGTGCCAGAGCACCGCAGACGTTGATAATCGATGATTTAGGAATGGGGTTCCACCTGCACGGATGCTTCACGCCGAGACGGAACGGCTAATCGTCGAGCTCCTCCCCGGTCGTCTTGGCGTATCGGACCCAGCGCGACTTCCCAGTCTCCGGGTCCTCCACCTTCTTCCGCCCAATCCGCGTGGCGTCGCCGTTGCTGTCGATCGGGTTCACGTTCGAGACGTGAATCGGCGCCTCGCGCTCAATGCGCCCTCCCTCCCGGTTCGACGGACTCGGCTTCTCGTGGAAGACGCGAATGTTCACGCCCTCGACGATGACACGCTCTTCGTCCGGGAAGACCTTCAAGACCTTCCCCACGTAGCCCTCCTCGCGATCCTCACCGGCGGACTTTGCGGAGGTGATGGTCTTGTTCAACATGACCATGTCCCCCTTCTTCACGTGCAACTTGGTACTCATGACAATCGCGAGTGTCGAATTTCTGGTGTCGATTGCGAGCGAACGTCGAAGCAATTCGGCGCTCGACATTCGGCATTCGAATATAACTAGAGGACTTCAGGTGCCAGCGACACGATGCGCATGAATTCCTTCTCGCGCACCTCTCGCGCCACGGGGCCGAAGACGCGCGTCCCCACCGGCTCCTCCTGCGGATTGATGAGGACGGCGGCGTTCTCGTCGAACCGGATGTACGTACCATCGTCCCGGCGCGTCTCCTTCGCCGTCCGCACGACGACCGCCCGGCTCACGTCGCCTTTGTTGATCTCGCCGCTCGGAATGGCCGACTTTACGGAGACCACAATCTGGTCCCCGATGCCGGCGTAACGGCGTCCGCTACTGCCGAGCACGCGGATGCACTGCACCTCCTTGGCGCCGCTGTTGTCGGCCACGTTGAGTCGCGTCTCTTGCTGAATCATGGGCTTCGTCCTTCCAGGTTCAGGATACAAATTTCGAGTTCCTTGCGATGCCTCCGCTATCCACCGGGTCGCGCCTACTTGGCCCGCTCGATGATCTCCACGAGGCGCCATCGCTTGTTCTTGCTGATGGGCCGCGTCTCCATGATCCGCACGGTGTCCCCCTCATTGGCCTCGTCCTCCTCGTCGTGGGCCATAAACGTCGAGGACCGCTCCAGGTACTTCCCGTACATCGGATGCTTCATCTGGCGTCGGACAGAGACCGTGATGCTCTTATCCATCTTGGCGGACTCTACGACCCCAATGCGCTCCTTGCGGTCGTTGCGGTCGAGGGCCTGCTCGTCCTGCTCCTCAACGTCGGTCTGTTCGTCGGTGTGCTCTTCAGTCTGCTCCATAGGACCCTATCGGCAATTTGCTCTTCTGAGTAGAGGCTCGTGGATCGGCGGATCGAGCCGGAATGCTTATGCTGCCTCCGCCGCGGCCTGCTGCTTCTCGTTGCGAATGGTCTTGAGCCGAGCGACGAGACGACGCTTGGTACGAAGGAGCATCGGGTTCTCTAGTCGACCCCGAATGGCGTGCTGGAACTTCAATTCCTCCAGCTCCTCCTCTTCCTCGTCGATGCGCGTCTCAATTTCCTCGATGCTCAGGTCTCGAATCTGGTCGGCATCCATCGGTCTAAGCGGATTGAATTCAACGGTCGCCAAACGCTCGCGCAAACCAAACTACCGGTCTTCGGCGCGAAAGTCCGGGCGAACCACAAACTTGGTCTTGATCGGCAGCTTGTGCTTGCCGAGCCGCAGCGCCTCCCGAGCGTCTTCTTCCTCCGCGCCACCGCCGACCTCAAAAATCACGTTGCCGGGCTGGACGGGGGCGACGAATTTTTCGGGCTCGCCCTTCCCCTTCCCCATGCGCGTCTCGGCGGGCGTCTTGGTGATCGGCTTGTCGGGGAAGACGCGAATCCACACCTTCCCGGCCCGCTTCAGGTAGCGGTTGATCGCCACCCGGGCTGCCTCCAGCTGGCGACTGGAAATCTCCCCCTCTTCGAGGGCCTTCAGGCCAAAGTCGCCAAAGCTCAGGCGCGTGCCCTTCACGGCGTACTTGTTACGCTTCAGGCCCTGGTTGCGCTGGACCTTCCGGTGTTTTGTCTGTTTGGGCTCAAGCATGGGTCGTGGCTACGAATGCAGGTCGGTTCATTGGATTCGGCGCGGAGCCGGACTCTCGGTTACGATCCCTCGCGGCGCTGGCGGCGCTGCTGGGGCGACTCCTTCATCTTGCGCTGCTGGGCCTGCACGTTGGGACTGAGGTCCGGCTGGCCGAGGATCTCACCGCGGTGAATCCAAACCTTGACCCCAATGGTGCCATAGATCGTGCGGGCGGTCTCCTGGGCAAAGTCAATGTCGGCGCGGATGGTGTGGAGGGGCACCCGTCCTTCCATGTACTCTTCGCGGCGGCCCATCTCGGCGCCCCCCAGACGCCCGGCGGCCCGAATGCGAACGCCCTCGGCACCCATGCGCATGGCGGCCTGCTTGGCCTGCTTCATGGCACGACGGAACGAGATGCGTCCCTCCAGCTGCTGCACGATGTTTTTGGCCACGAGTGTGGCGTCGAGCTCCGGACGCTTGATCTCGCTGATGTTGATCTGAATGTCCTTGCCCGTCAGGGTCTCCAGCTCTTCGCGGAGCTTCTCCACCTCGGACCCGCCCCGGCCAATCACGACGCCCGGACGGCTGGTGTGGAGCGTGAGGATAACCCGCTCCGGCGTGCGCTCAATGACGGCTCGGCTCAGGCCGGCCCGCTTGAGGCGCGTGTGCAGGTAGCGGCGGATCTCCTCGTCCTCGACGAGCTTGTCCTGGAAGTCGGTCTCCGAGTACCAGTTGGAGTCCCAACCACGGATGGCGCCGAGGCGAAAGCCAATGGGGTGTGTTTTCTGGCCCACGGATGTGTACCTCGTAGTTTTGGTTCAGAGAGCAGCGTTGGATGTCGGGGTGCAGCGTCCGGATTACGCCGCCAGCTCGGGCTCTTCTTCCTCTTCCTTGACCTCCACGACCACCGTGAGGTGCGTCGTGCGCTTGCGGATGGGCGCCGCCCGGCCCCGAGCTCGGGCCTGATGCCGCTGGAACGTCGGCCCTTCGTCGGCCTTGATTTCCTTCAGGGTGAGCGCCCCCTCGTCAAACCGCTCGTCGTACTGGTCCATCAGGTTGTAGACCGCCGAGCGGATGGTCTTCTCCACGACGTCGGTCACCTTCTGCGGCATGTAGTCCAGAATCGCAACCGCCTCGGGGACGCTTCGGTCCCGCACCAGGTTGATGACGCGGCGCGTCTTGAGGGGAGAGCTCCGAATGTATCGGCGGACGGCTCGTGCTTGCATGTCTCGTCGTGCAATTTGCAGTGTGGATCAGGGCCACGCGGGGCGATGCCCCGCGCGGATCAACGCTCAACCGCTAGACGGAGGTTCTACTGGCCGGGCTTGCGAATGCGCTGGTCGACCTTCGCCTGCGAGTGCTCCGTAAAGGTGCGCGTCGGAGCAAACTCTCCGAGCTTGTGCCCCACCATATTCTCGGTCACGTACACCGGGATGAACTGGTGTCCGTTGTGAACCGCGAACGTGTGGCCGACGAAGTCCGGTGTAATAATCGAGTCGCGGCTCCAGGTCTTAATCACCTTCTTCTCGTCGGACTCGTTGAGCGCATCGACCTTGCGCTGCAGTTTGTAGTAAACGTACGGGCCTTTGCGGAGAGAACGAGGCATGGGGTCGGAGAAATTTGGATCCTAAAGTGCAGGCGGCTCGCCGGAGAAATCGACGCCCCTCGCAAGCGGGGCCGTTTATTTATTTCCGTTTCCTTTCTTCGATTCCTGACGGCGCCGAATAATGTATTTGTTCGAGTCCTTGTTGCGCTTGCGCGTCTTGTAGCCCTTCGCCGGCACACCTTTGCGCGAACGCGGGTGGCCACCGGACTTCAGACCCTCACCGCCACCCATCGGGTGGTCGATCGGGTTCATCGCCACGCCACGGGTCCGCGGGCGGCGCCCGAGCCAGCGCTTGCGCCCGGCCTTACCGAGCGTCACGTTCTCGTGCTCCACGTTGCTCGTGGTCCCCACCGTGGCGCGGCACTTCGACGGCACGAGGCGCGTCTCGCCGCTGGGCAGCTCCAGGGTGGCGTAGTCCCCTTCGCGGGCCGTGAGTTGGGCGTGGGTGCCCGCGGCACGGGCGAGCTGCGCGCCCTTCCCGGGCCGCATCTCGATGCAGTGCACTTCCGTCCCGAGGGGAATGTTGTTGAGCGGCAGGCAGTTGCCCACCTCCGCCCGCGCCTCCGGACCATTCATCACCGTCTGCCCGACCTCAATGCCGTCCGGCGCAATAATGTAGCGCTTCTCCCCGTCGGCGTACGCCAGCAGGGAAATCCGGGCGGAGCGATTAGGGTCGTACTCAATCGTCTTCACCGTGGCCGGAATGCCGTCTTTGTCGCGGCGCTTGAAATCGACCTTTCGGTAGCGGCGCTTGTGGCCGCCGCCGCGGTAGCGCATCGTCATGCGGCCATGGTTGTTGCGGCCGCCGCTGCTGGTAAGCGGCTCCAGCAAGCTGCGCTCCGGCTCGGTCTCGGTCACGTCCTCCTTGTCGTCGACCGAGTACTGCCGCTGGCTGTTTATGGTCGGCTTTCGCTTTTTGATCGACATGGTGCTAGGTCGTCAGGAGTTCAAAGGAATGCTGCGGAGAGCGGCGAGGACGCTAAATGCCTTCGAAGAAGTCAATCTGCTTCCCCTCCGGATCGAGGGCCACGATGGCTTTCTTGAAGCCGGAGGTCCGGCCTTCGATCATGTTGCCGTCCCGGAACTGACGGCGACGCTTGCCCGGGACAATCTGGGTGCGCACGTCGTCCACCTCGACACCCGGATAGCGCTCCTCCACGGCCTTCCGGATCTCGGGCTTCGTGGCGTCGAGACCACACACGAAGCAGTACTTGCCCTCCTGCATCTGCTGCGTGGTTTTCTCGGTGACGTAAGGACGAATCAGTACGCGTGTGCTCATGGGTCAGCGCTGCTCGTTGGAGTACAACAGGTCTCGGAATCCGAATGTTAAGCCGTCAGCTCCACCGTCGGGGCCGTCGTGAGGGTATTCGTAAGCCAGTCGAGGGCACCCTCCTGGAACAGCACCACGTCGGCGTCGAGGATGTCGACGGTGTTGATGCTGTTGACCTCCTGCACATTCACGTTCGAGAGGTTCTGGGCACTAAGGTAAATCTCCCGCTCCACCTCGGTGGTCGCGAACAGGATGTCCTGGCCATCCACGTCGAGAAACTCGAAGAGGTCGGTCAGCGCCCGCGTGTCCGGACGGTCCAGCGAAAAGTCTTCGAGGACGCGGATGCTGTCATTCGCGGCCTTGTACGAGAGGGCCGAACGTCGGGCCAGCCGCTTTTCCTTCTTGTTCAGGTCGTGCGTGTAGTCCCGCGGACGGGCGCCATGTGCTCGTCCACCACCGCGGCGAATGGGCGACTGTGCGTCACCGACCCGGGCGTTTCCGGTACCCTTCTGGCGGTACAGCTTGCGGCCCGACCCCCGCACCTCGCTTCGTTCCTTCGTCTTGCTGGTGCCCTGGCGCTGATGGGCCTGAATCCGCTTCACGTCCAGCCAAATGGTGTGGTCATTCGGCTCAATGTCGAAGACGGTCGGGTCGAGCCCAGCGGTCTCGCCGGACTCAACGCCGTCTTCCTGGTAGATCGCAACGTCCATGGGTGTCGTACCGTCAGCAGTTCACAGTCCTTCGATGCACAGGGCAAGAGGCGCGTCCTTAGTGGCCCTCGCCGGTCTTCTTGTGGAGCTCCACGTAGCCGTTTTTCGGACCCGGGACGGAGCCCTCAATGAGGATCGCGTTCTGGTCCTCGAGGATGCGCACCACACGGAGGTTCTGAATCTTCGTACGCTCCCCGCCGGTGCGCCCGGCCATCCGCATGCCCTTGAAGACACGCGAGGGATCCGCTGAGGCACCAATCGAGCCCGGGTGCCGTTCGCGATCGGACTGACCGTGTGTGGTCATGCCGACGCCACTGAATCCGTGACGCTTCACAACGCCCTGAAAGCCTTTCCCCTTCGACACGCCCACCACGTCGATCCGCTCCTCCTCGTCGAAGACCTCCTCTACGCGCATCACGTCACCGAGCTCCACGTCGTGGTCAAAGTCGCGGAATTCAGAGAGCACCTTCTTCGGCGGGCAATTTGCCTTCGCAAAGTGCCCCTGCATGGCCTGCGTGGTGTGCTTCTCCTTCTTGTTCTCGAAGCCGAGCTGCACCGCGTCGTAGCCGTCAGGACCGTCCTCCGACTTGATGTGCGTCACAACATTGGGTCCCGCCTCCACGACCGTGCAGGCCACGTTGTTGCCCTCGTCGTCGAAGACGCTCGTCATTCCGACCTTTTTCCCGATCAGTCCGCTACTCATAACGCTAGTTTCCGTGCAATGGTACGTCCGTCGTTAAAAGCGCCCACCCTACTCGTCGGCGGGCGCAAGGGTCATCTCCACATCCAGTCCTTCGCTCCAGCCCATTTCCGGGAAGAGGGCCTGGAGAAAGGCTCGTGAACCTGCTTGGAGCGTAAAGACCGCCCGGCTGGCCTGAAATCTGTATGTCCAAGCAACTGAGCCGAACTGCCCAAAACCGCCAAGCATCTGAAGATTTTCACCACCAGGAAGGGCGACGGCACCTGCGGCTATCACGACCGTCGAATCCTCTGACAGTCCCTCGACCATTCGGTACGTTCGCCCGTCGCCTTGCCGGAATGCTACCTGTATTTTCCGGTCCCCGAGCTCAGGAGTAAGCGGTCCATTAAGCTGCTCGATCCGCCAAGGTCCATCGCCCTCGTTGGAGAGACGCTGGTAGAGTGAAGCCCGCTTCGACCCGGCTCCGTCGCACCCCCCGAGCAGGAGTATCCCTGCGCAGAGGAGAATGCTCCCGACGACGGATGGAATGAAGCGGAGCGAACTCGACAGCATCAGACCTTAATTTCAACGTCTACGCCGCTGGGCAGCTCAAGCTGCATGAGCGCGTCCACCGTGTCGCTGCTCGACGACAAAATGTCGATTAGGCGCTTGTGATGGCGACGCTCAAACTGCTCTCGGCTCTTTTTGTCTACGTGCGGCCCGCGCAGCACCGTATAGATCTTCTTTTCAGTCGGCAGTGGCACCGGGCCACTCACGACCGCTCCTGTCGACTTCACCGTGCGGATGATCTTCTCCGCACTCTTGTCGATCAGGGTGTGATCGTACGACTTGAGCTTAATGCGAATGTCCTGCTGCGCAGCCATATCTCAGTGTCGATTTCCGAATTTCGAGTTTCGAATGCCGGACTTTTCCCTCCGACACTCGCCGTTCGCAACTCGTAAGTGCGTACCTAGTCCAGAATATCGGTCACCACCCCCGCGCCCACCGTGTGCCCTCCCTCCCGAATCGCAAACCGAAGACCTTCCTCGAGTGCGACCGGCTGAATCAGG
>Ga0207797_1002916_pt1 | contig 11678 bp, 7 predicted proteins | sample PRCRCaboRojoPR_6_FD_187275 | JGI IMG/M metagenome (GOLD analysis project Ga0207797, IMG submission 187275) | Marine sediment microbial community from Cabo Rojo, Puerto Rico - PR CR 10% Liquid 1 (SPAdes) | ecosystem: Environmental > Aquatic > Marine > Coastal > Sediment | place: Cabo Rojo, Puerto... | reverse complement strand
AAATCCCCTTATGGTTACCAGCGGGCGGAAGCCATTGCCACCAAGCTGCTGAGCTTCATCATTTTTTTTGTGGGAGCTCAATTGTTCTATTCATCCCTGGTGCGGATTATAGAGGATCATCCCCACCAGGTTCCTTCCATGTTGGCCCTGTACATTACCCTGATTTCGGTGGGGGTGAAAGGGGGTTTGTATCTGTATACAACTGTCACCGGCAAGCGGATCAACAGCCAGATGCTTATCGCCAACGGAAAGAACATGCGCAATGACATATTAATCTCTTTTTCCGTGTTGGTGGGATTGTTGTTCACCTATCAATTCAACCTCCCGCTGGTAGATCTGATCACCGCCCTGGCCATCAGCATATGGATTATGAGAGATGCTTTTTCCATCTTCATGGAAAGCAGCATTGAGTTAATGGATGGGGTGGAGGATTCCACCGTTTATTTTAGGATCTTCGAGGCAGTAGAACAAACCAGTGGTGCGTATCATCCTCATCGTGTAAGGCTCAGGAAACATGCGGAACAATATGTGATTGCCCTGGACATCGAGGTGGATCCGGAGATTAAAATATCCGAAGCCCATCAGATCGCCAAACAGGTAGAAGAGAACATCAAGGAAAAGGTGGGCAATACATTTGATGTGATGGTGCATACCGAACCTTATGGAAATATTGAGACAGAGCAGTTTGGCATTTCCCCGGAAAGGATGGAAAAAGAAAACAATTCATAATGGGCGAATACCAAAAACCCACTGGCTCCCTGATTGGGTACATGAGCAATCAGGTCAAAACCCGGGGAGGAATAAACCTGGCTCAGGGCATTCCGGGCTTTCAGCCACCCCGCGAACTGCTACAGGAACTCAGCAACACGGCTTTTGAACCGGTACATCAATATGCTCCTGGAATAGGAAATTTGGATCTGTTCAACCAACTGCTGGAGAGATACCAACATTTCAGCACTTTCAGCAGTGATAACCTGTTGATTACCAATGGGGCTACAGAGGCAGTTTCGTTGATATATGCCTATTTCAACCATATATTGAAGAAGCCCTATGGTGTGTTGGGTTTTGAGCCAGCTTATGAGAGCTACAGAAAATTACCCGGCATATTTCATGACCATTTTATATCCTTTCCTTATGAAACGGATGGATCGGTAAATTTCCAAAACCTCTGGTCCACGTGCCGGAAGCAGGAAGTGCGCATCATTTTTTTGAATACCCCGGGCAATCCTTATGGCAGAATATGGAAGGAGCAAGAGATTGAGCAACTTACCCGCTTGTGCCTGGAAGAGGGTATTTACCTGGTAGTGGATTCCGTATACCAGGAACTCTATTTTCATGATGAACCGGTTCATCCCATCCGTTATTTCAATGAAAGGATGTTTTACGTGAACAGTTTCTCCAAGATATTCTCCATTACCGGATGGAGGATTGGCTATATGATCGTTCCGGAGCATCATATCAAAGCCATACGCTCGATACATGATTATACCGGATTATGTGTGCCCTCTATCCTTCAGGAAGCCCTTGTCAGGTATATCAGCAAGAATGATTGGGGGAGGCAGTACATTCATAATTTGAGGGAACAGTTGAGCCATCAGTTCAACATGTTGAAGACGGGGCTGGAAGCCTTGGGTTTTAGCGTTCCCCATATTGAAGGAGGTTTTTTTGTATGGGCCCGGCTGCCGGAAGGGTGGACGGATGGTTTCCAGGTGGCCATGGATCTTTATGAGCAGCAAAAGGTAGCGGTAATTCCCGGCGAGCATTTTTCCGAACGCCACCGGAATTATATCCGTCTGAATATTGCCCGGGAGCGGAAAGAGGTGGATCAGGGGATCAGCCGAATGGCAAGGTATTTTAACGATCAACCATAAAAAAAGGCTGCCCTGTTGAGGCAGCCTTTTCGGTGTGAAGGGGGGCCATATTAGTAAAATTTGTATCTTTTATCTTGGATATCTGCAGCCTCTTTCAGTGCAGTATAGGCTTCAAACGCCGCTGTCCGCTGCAATCTTTGTAATTCTCTCTGCCGCAGCATTTGAGCAGGCATGTTTTGGCCTTTTTCAATCCGGGTAACCTCGACCAGGTAAACGCCGTTCTCGCCCTGGATGGGGTAGGAGATCCCGCCCTCTTCCATGGCGATGGCGGCTCCCACAACCCTGGGTTCTGATCCTGCTCCCGGTATGCTGTAGGTATCATAGTTGACACCGTTGGCCTCCATGATTTCCAGGTCGAGTTCACCGCCCACGGCTGCCAGGGATTCGGAGTTCTCCAGCGCATTGTTGAAACGTTTTTTCAAAATGGCAGCTTTTTTGTTCTCCTTCACTTTGACCCGGACATCATTTTTCACATCCTCCAGGGGTGCAAAGCCTTCCTCGTTGACCTTGGTTACAAAACCAATGATGAACTTGTCGGAGATTTCAAAGATCGGATCGTTATTGGAAGTGATGATCTTATTCTCTTTGGTGTTGAAAGCAGCGCGGATGAGACTCCTGGCATCTTCCAGGCCGGGTATGCTTGAGGCGTTGATCTGTACATTATTTGCCATTCGCCTGGTCATGTCTTTTTCCTGGATGGCTTGTTCAAATGCCTCATAGGATTGGTTTTGTCCGGCGAACTTACTGGCTTTTGAGTATACCTTCTGGTAAGTCTCGGAGCTGGGCTCTATTCTACGCACCAATGTGGCTACCTGGACTTTCTTGGTTGTTCTGCCCCGTTGCAGCACTTCAAAGATGTGAAAACCATATTGTGATTGGACCATCTTAATCTCTCCCGGTTCAGAAAAGAAAGCAGAGTCGGTAAGGGATTCACTTATATCGCCCCGTTTGATCCATCCCAGATTACCACCTTCCGGGGCGGAAGACTGGTCATCGGAATATTGCCGGGCTGCCTCAGCGAAATCACCACCCTGCTCCAGGGTTTGTTTTAAACTATCGGCAAGATTTTTGGCATTCTGGATGTCTCTTCTTCTCCTGCTGGGCTGAATGAGAATATGACGGGCCCTGACCGAATCCGGCAGGTATTTGATATCGGCAAGCTTGGAGACCTTGAAGGCCTCATCCTCCCGGTATGGTCCGTAGATATCACCGGGTTGGGCAGAAAACATGAAATCGGCAATGGAATCGGAGAGTTCTTCTTTTTTGTAGTAATTGTCATCAAACTGAACGTCGCTGTTGAGATTGACAAATTCCCGGTTTTCTTCAGTTTCTCTGAAATCTTCTATCATCTCCGTAATATAATCCCTGGCACCCTCTACATCCTTCTGCGTAGGCTCAATATCGAATGCTACATATTCAATATCACGGGTGGCTGATTGTTTATAGAGATTTTTGTGTTCCTCGTAATACTCCTTCAGATCTTTCTCAGTGATGTCAACCAGGCTGTCGGGGAGGGATCTATAGTTTTTCCTCAGGAAGTTAAAATCCACGTTTTTGGCATGAAGGTTGGCAAGCTGCTCGCTTTCGGGCTGGCTGATATAAAGTCCTTGATTGATGAGGCTCGAGAATTTGGTGAATTTCCTCTCGCGGATCATTTGATCTTCCAGGTACAACCAGTAGGCCCTTCTTTGGCCGGTGGGGTCCTGGTCATAGCTTTTGAGAAAGCGAATGATGGCCAGGTTGTTCACCTGTCCGGTTTCCGGATTGGTGAAGATCCTTCTGATCATGGGATGGATGTTTTCTCCCTGGACCATATCCCACAACTCCTCTGAGCTGACACCAATCCCCAGCTCATCATATACATCGGCCATGATATATTCACGGGTCATCCGCTGCCAAACCTGTTGCCTTATTTGTTCTCTGGCTTCGGCATCTAACGTGGACTGCCCCTGGGAGAATTTATTGATTTCTGTAAGTTCTTCCACTTCCCTGCGAAAATCACGATAGGTGATCGATTTTCCGGCCACTTCGGCAATCTCGTTGCGGTTGCCTCTCAATGCAGCACCACCCTGTGAAAACAAATCCCCCAACACAAATGCAAGGAGGGCCATGCCTATCACAATGCCCACCAACAATCCTGCTCGGTTTCTTATTCTTTCTAGTGTAGCCATTGATTTGAAATTTATTTTGTTGTGTTTACCTTAATTTTACGAAGCTACGAATATAGAAATTTTATGTGGTTTTTGTTTAATATGCCGGAAATTCTTTTGGGCTAACCCCTGCCCTGTATCAGGAGGATGAATTGTTTCTGCGGATATGTCTTCGCAAGGCATACATGGTCATTGCAATGGCCGTAAAGATGAAAAACATCAGGCTGTTGTTCAGGCGATTCTCGATGGCGGTTTTGACCCCGAGAATGAAACAGGCCAGGGCTACAACGATCCAGACGACTTCCAGAAAATGGACGGGGCTCTTACTCATCTTTTACGTTTATGGTTCCGGTGGTTTCCTTTATCTGGTAATCCGTGAATTCCTGGTTGGCTTCAAATCCTTTCCCGTGGATGATGCCATCCTTAGTGGTGATCCTTACGTAGCGGTCGGTATAGATAATGCCTTCATCCTGTCTCCAAACCAGATATTCCGTGTTGAGGGTATCGCCTTTGCTGTTGATGGCTACCACATCATTCTTGGCTTCCCATAGTTCATCTGGTTCATGATAGATGGCATAATTGGCCGATATCTTCGACTCGACAGTCAGGGTGCTGTCATAGAACAAGACCGTTAGCCCCTGCGGGAAAACAGTATGGGGCTCTTCCACACTGGTGTAGCGGTTTATTTTTGGTGCAGTGACCCTGACTTTTAACTTTCCATGGGTGGAGTGAATGATCTCGGCATTGGTCATGGACTGATCCGGAAAGTTTGATTCCTGACCCATCAGCTTAACCTTTTCTATGTCACTGGAGCATCCCCCTGATAATATAATAATCCCACTCAGGAGCGGGATTATTATATCTATCAGTTTGATGGGTGGCCGGTATTTATTCCGAAGTCCTGACCGTTGTCGTTTCATTGATCCAGCAACCTATTTTGTATTGGTCACCAATTTGATAGTTGTGGAAGAAAATGCTTTTCTTATCCGGGAACCGTGGCTTGTATGAGTTGATATAGCCGTTGGCTTCATCTGCAATGGAAGGGTCTACTCTTTTGGCTTTGATAAATTTGTCCACGGCTGCCCACAATACGGCCTTCTTCTCAAATTCGTCACTGCCGCATGCTTCTGTGGATTCTGCATACATCCTTCCGATAAGGATATAGGGCTTTCCATTTTTGGGGTTGAACTCGGCTGCCTTACGGGCATAGGATCTTGCAGTAGGCATGTCATCCAGGTCTTCGTAAGTAATGGTTGCCAGCTGCATGTAGTAGTTGGCCTTCTTCTTGTTGTCTTCCTGCAGCTCGATGGCTTGTTTGAAGTACTGAATGGCCTTGTCAATATTTTGGTCCTCGTAATATAGTTGAGCCAGGTGATGGGCTGTTTCAGCTGCGGGATCGATCTCGTTCAACCGCACATACATCTGCAGATAGAAATCTTCCTCGCTGCAATTGGAATCTTCCAGCAGACCAATGATCTTTTCAATCAACTCCTTGTCATCCTTGTTATTCTCGTACCTGGGCTTGTAAACGGCAATGAGATTTTCACAGGTAGCAGCACCACTGGCTTCAAAGATTTCATCCAGTGTGGACTTGGCTTTTTGCAGCCGCTGACTGCCGGGCTTTTTCTTCAGTTGTTTTTCGACGATGCTGAGGGTCTTGGAGTAACTCTCCAGCAGGGTCTCCCCGGGAATCTCGTCATTCTTATACAAGGCACTGGTGGTGTTCAAATACACAACCAATACAGCAATGCTCGATTCGTCGCCTCTAAGCTTGAGGGACTCCTTAAGAAGGTCATATCCTTTCTTGAAATTCTCAAGGGTGTTTTCGGAATACTGGACATAGTCAAGTCCCTTCTTGCCCAGCACGAAACCCTTTTGATCGAAATACTCGATCCGCTTGTCATAGAGATTCATCAGGCTGTCCAAAAGCTTGGCTTTTTTTTCCTGATCATCGGTATTTTCAATGGCGTCGGTGATCATGTTCTCACCATGCAGGTAGATGTTCTTGGTGGCACGCGGACACTCGTTGTAGACAATGGTCCACGGCTTTACCGCATCCTCGTAATTGTTCTGCTTGTAGAACTCCGCATAAAGGGACAGATTCTTCAAACAGCGGATGCTGTCCTTCCCGCTTCCAAACCTCGAGCCTTCTTCTGCACCTGTTTGTCCAAAGGAATGAAGCATGGGGATTGCAGCTATCAAAATGGTTAGAAGCAGTTTTCCTGATTTTTTCATCTTTGAGCGTTTTATAGGTTATTGATATTTTTGTTTGATGAACCAAAAATCATAAAAAGTGATGTTGAAATTGACTATGGCATAATTCTCTTCAATCAAATCATGTTTTTGGGTTCCTTTTCTACCCAGTTGCAATGAGATATTGAATTTGGTTTTGTTGTATTTCAACGGTAAACCTAATCCAAATGTTATGCCATAATCTTTCAGGTTGTGGTTATTTAATCTCAGATAAGATTGTTTGTAATACCCTCCTACCCGGTAGTTGATGCGCCGGAAATAGTTTCTGAGGGCTTCTTTTTCAGGGGTATATTGAACTCCACCATGAATTGAATAGCTGTCGCTGAGGTTGGGATATCCTTCTGCTTCTGACCATTTTTGGTATTTGAAATCGGCTCCCATGATGAGTTTGGCGTTTTCCAGGGTAAAACCTGCTGAATAGCCGCTGGGATAGTGGGTATGGGTAGTGGCAGAGGAGTTGACCTTATCAATGGTATCCTGTCTAACCCTACCGCTTTGATCTGTGTACTGATAGAAGGAGAAGAACTCGCGGTCATGTTCCACATTCAGCCCGGCCTTTATATTGTAGGTGGCACCGGTGGTCAGGGTATAGTCGCCGAAAAGGCCGGTGGTATACTGCAGGCCCAGTTGAAAACGGCTGCCTGAAATGACGTTCATTCGTTTCTTTTCAAACTGCCCGCTATAGGAATCCTGCGGCAGGTAAGATACTGTTTTATAGCTGGTATTACCGAAGAGGTAGAAGTAGTTGAACCCGACATGAAAGTGATCGCTGAGATCAAAGGCATTGCCAATATAGAACTGTCTGACCCCGCCTTCGCCTTCATAGACGGTCACCATTTCTTCCACTTGAGCTGGGTTGGAAGAGCTTTGAACATAATAACCTACCTGGCTCAGAGGTACCACCCCGATGCTGCTTTTCCACCAGCGTATCACGGGGAATGCGATGGCGATATGGTCGAAGCCAACGGCTTTGCGATTGATTTTACCGGTATTGGAGTGTTGCAATGAGCTGTTGGCCGAAATACCCAGGTCGAAAATGAAACTGTTGGTATCTTGTGCGGTGTAGGAGGCAGGATTGGAATAGTTGATGACATCATCGACCCTCAATCCTGACGTGATCGACCCATAACCTATATTGCTGCCGTAACTCTGCTCTACGATCTCTCCAAGGCCGTATCTGGAATAGGTAGAGTAAATGCTCTTTTGTCCCAGGGCAGGAATGCTGACGATAGCCGTGAGGAGGATGATTAAAATGATCTTACTTCGCATAAACGTTGTGTTTCAGTATTTCATTCAACCCAAAAAGGATCAAATTGGGTTCTACAAAGATGGGATAATTTAATTTATTATCAAAGAAATTGCTATCCCCACCCGTCAGAATGGTAGTAAGCCGGGTATAATGATCTTTAAGGTTTTTGATATAATGATTCATCTCAAAGATGATGCCGTTTTGCACGCCACAAACGAGGGCATCATTTGTATTTTTCCCCAACAGGCCAAAGCCTTCCCTGGCCTGCATCAGGGGTAGTTGGCGGGTTGCCCGGTGGAGCGACTCAAACCGCAGCTTTAGTCCCGGTGAGATGTTCCCGCCCAGGTAACTGCCGTCTTTTGTCAGCAGATCAAAGGTGATGGCCGTGCCTGCATCGATTACCAGCAAATTGCTTGAGGGGTAAAGGGTGTTGCCTCCAACCACCGCGGCTATCCTGTCATTACCCAAGGTTTGGGGACTTTCATAGAGGTTTTTGATGGGTAAGGCTGTGGCATGGGTGAGTTCCAGGTAATGCCCGAAACGCCTTTTAAGTTGCTCCCTGGCTGGTATCTCCTCACCTTTGACGGAACTTACAATGACATTCGCCAGGTTATATTGATCGGCCATGTCATAAATATCATCTAATTGCATATGCTCAAACCGGAAGGTTTCCAGCAGCCTGTCCTCCTCGAAAATACCAGCTTTAACGAAAGTGTTTCCTATGTCCAGGGCTAAATCCAACTGTCCTTTTTCAATAACCAGGCAAAATTACAAATTTTCTCTCATTTCTTTGATAATTTGCAGTGCCTTATTCATATTATCTGTGTTGTCGACTGTCATGGTCAGCTTTTTGCCTTCTTTGAGCCGGAACTGCCTGGGATTATTTTGCACATAGGTCAGGATTTTACTGAAAACCTCAGATTGGTAGTAGGGGGAATCCTGGTTTGAGATGAAGTGCATGACCATGGTGTTGTTTTTGATCATAATTTTTTCAAAGCCCAGGGCAATAGCGTGCCATCTCAGCCTGACCACATTGAGCAGTTCCTTGGTGGGCCCTGGCAGGGGTCCGAAACGGTCGAGCAGCTTGTTTTCAAACTGTACGAGTTTATCTTCGTCCTCGATGTTGTCCAGCTCGCGGTAGAGGTTGATCCTTTCGGATACATTCGGTATATAGTCATCGGGGAAAAGGATTTGCAGGTCGGTTTCAACCTGGCAATCAGCTATGTATTGTTTTTCTTTTTTCTGTTTCTCCAGGTTTTCTTTTTTCTCTTCCTGGTAGAGATGGGTAAATTCCTTTTCTTTGAGTTCGTGGAGGGCTTCATTCAGGATTCGTTGGTAGGTTTCAAAGCCTATGTCGGCGATAAATCCGCTCTGTTCTTTGCCCAGCAGGTTACCTGCCCCTCGGATGTCCAGGTCTTGCATGGCAATGTTGAAGCCACTTCCCAGTTCAGAAAACTCTTCAATGGCATTGAGCCTTCTTCTGGCCTCCTGGGTTACGGCTGTGAGAGGCGGGGCCAGCAGGTAGCAGAAAGCTTTTTTGTTGGATCTGCCCACCCTTCCCCTTAGCTGGTGCAGGTCACTCAATCCGAAATTCTGGGCTTCGTTGATGATCATGGTGTTGGCATTGGGGATGTCCAGTCCCGACTCAATGATGGTGGTGGCAATCAACACATCATATTCATAATTGATGAAGTCCATCATGATCTTTTCCAGCCTGGCTCCTTCCATCTGTCCGTGGGCCACCACGGTTCTGGCCTCCGGGATGATCCGGTTGACCAGGCTTTCTACTTCATGGATGTTTTGTATCCGGTTGTTGATGATAAAGACCTGGCCGTTGCGTTGCTGTTCATATTCGATGGCCTCGCGGATGATTTCTTCATTAAAGGGATGTACCTCGGTTACGATGGGGTACCGGTTGGGCGGTGGCGTGTGGATGATCGAAAGGTCCCGCGCACCCATCAGGGAGAACTGCAGTGTCCTGGGAATGGGTGTGGCCGTGAGGGTAAGGGTATCCACGTCGAGTTTGATCCTCTTGAGCTTTTCCTTAACGGAGACACCAAATTTCTGCTCTTCATCCACGATCAGTAAGCCCAGGTCACTGAACTGAATATCTTTTCCTATGAGCCGGTGGGTTCCGATGATGATATCGATCTGCCCGGCCGTCAGTTGGTCCTTAATCTCCCGTTGTTTTTTATGGCTTCTTAGCCGGCTGATTTGTTCAATGTTGCAGGGAAAATCCCTGAGCCTTTCATTAAAGGTTTGGTAGTGCTGAAGGGCCAGGATGGTGGTGGGCACCAGGACAGCAACCTGCTTGCTGTCGGTCACTGCTTTGAAGGCGGCTCTTATGGCCACTTCGGTTTTACCGAAACCCACATCACCGCATACAAGCCGGTCCATTGGTACTTTCGACTCCATGTCTTCTTTGATGGCCTTCGTTGCCGAGAGCTGATCGGGGGTGTCCTCATAGATAAAAGAAGATTCCAGTTCCTGTTGCAGGTAGGTGTCCTCAGAGAAGGGATAACCTTCTTTCTCCATCCTTTGGGCATAAAGCTGGATCAGCTCCCGGGCAATGTCCTTGACTTTCTTTTTGGTCTTGTTCTTCAGATTCTTCCAGGCCGCCGAACCCAGTTTGTAGATCCTGGGGGGAGTGAGGTCTTTGCTTTTGTATTTCGAGATTTTGTGCAGGGAATGGATATTGACATACAGGATGTCATTGTCTTTGTAAATAAGCCGGATGGACTCTTGGGTCTTGCCATTGACCTCAATTTTCTCCAGCCCCCCGAATTTGCCGATGCCGTGATCCACGTGCACTACATAATCCCCTGGATGCAGATTGTTTAGTTCCTCGAGGTTAAGCCGCTCCTTCCTGGAAAAACCCGATTTGAGATGGTATTTGTGGTACCTTCCAAATATTTGATGGTCGGTATAGCAACATATCCTCAGATGATGATCGATGAAACCCTCATGGAGGGTTTTGACCACCGGAGTAAATTGCACCTCCGGGTTGATATCCTGAAAGATGGCTTCCAGTCTTTCGAACTGCTTCTCATTGTCGGAGAGGATATAGTTGGCATAACCTTCCTGCTGGTTCTCCAGCAGCTTTTCAGATAGCAGATCGAAATTCTTGTTAAAAGCCGGGGGCGGTGATGCATTGATTTTTAAGGTCCCGGCATTCTCGAAGATATGGCGGTGGCCGCATTCAATCTTTGCAAAAATATCCAGATCCTTTTTGAATTGTCGCGGAGGTACGATGTACGTCTCTATATCGTTGTCGATATTGCTCTCAACGGCCTTATCAAATAGCTCGGCATAACGCGCGGTGATGTACCGCAGGTCATTAAACCACAAGACACTGTTAGTCTCCATAAAGGCAAAGACCGACTGCCACTGACCGGTGTCGGGACTCCCATCCCGGAGCCTGGGTTGGATAACCGCTTCCTCCAGTCTCTCCAAAGAAAGCTGGTTTTCCACATCAAAAGTGCGGATCGAGTCCACCTCCTCTCCGAAAAAATCAATCCGGTAGGGATGGTCATCCGAAAATGAGAAGATATCCACGATGCTACCCCTCACCGAGAACTGACCGGGCTCATAAACGAAGTCCACCTGTTCGAACTGGTATTCAAAAAGCACATCATTCAGAAATTCAGAAGAGATCTTTTCGCCTTTATGGATTTCCAGGGTGTTTTGTTCCAGTGCTCTGCGGCCGGCCACTTTTTCAAGCACTGCTTCCGGATAGCTCACCACCAGAGGAGCCTGGTTGTTCTTAAGGGCGTTCAGCACGCCGGTCCTGAGAATGATGTTGGTCGGATCTTCCTGTCCAAAGCGGATCGATCGTTTATAGGTGGAGGAGAAGAAATATACCCCCTCATCCCCCAGCAGGTTTTGAAGGTCATTGTATAAGTAGGCCGCTTCCTCCCTGTCCTTCATGATAAAAAACTGGGGGCGTTCTGCATGGCGCACGTAGCCCGATGCAAATGCACCCAATAATGATCCGGTCATCCCCTGAATGTGCACATTGCTGTTTTTCTTCAGCATGGCTTTCAGTGCATCCAGCCGGGGATGAGACGTATACTTCTGTGATAGTTTCTCTAAATCCAATGTGGGTGAATTTTAAAGTATGGCCAAAAATAAATACGGCAGCTGAAATAATTATCA
>Ga0207797_1002915_pt1 | contig 11679 bp, 13 predicted proteins | sample PRCRCaboRojoPR_6_FD_187275 | JGI IMG/M metagenome (GOLD analysis project Ga0207797, IMG submission 187275) | Marine sediment microbial community from Cabo Rojo, Puerto Rico - PR CR 10% Liquid 1 (SPAdes) | ecosystem: Environmental > Aquatic > Marine > Coastal > Sediment | place: Cabo Rojo, Puerto... | reverse complement strand
CCAGCCCGTACCCCCGGTCGACGAGTCCGTCCGCGACGGCCCGTGCGGCCGCCGGCTCGCCCGCCACGTGGAGCGGGCCATCGCGCCCGGCGAGCGCGACCCCGCCGTTCTCGGCGATGACGAGTGGGTCCAGGCCGAGGAATTCACAGAGGGCCACCGGATAGGGGAAGGCCTTGCCCGTCGCGATGACCACCGGCGCCGGCCAGTCCTGCAGGACGGGGAGGACGCGGGGATCGACGGTGCGCCGGTCGTCCGTCAGCGTCCCGTCGATGTCGACGGCCAGGGGTGGGGCGTCGTCGGGCGCCGACCGTGTCATGGCGGTCCCTCCAACGGCCCCGGCCAAGGCCCTTTGGATCCGTCACTCCGAGAGCCGCTCGTAGGCCCGTCGGACGCGCCGAAAGGCCGCCTCGTCGCCACCCTCGGTGTCGGGGTGGACCTCCTTGATCCGCTGCCGGTAGGCGCGACGGATCGCTGCCTGGTCGGCGCCCGGTTCCAGGCCCAGTACCTCGTAGGCCCGTCCGTGCTGGGCGGTCCCCGGCCGTCGTCGTCGGGTCCCGTCACTCGTTCCCGCCCGTCTTCCCCTGGCCCGTCCCCGGCGGCGGTGTGGCCCCCGCCAGGCGTCCTTCGGCCCGGCACCGACACCCGCACCCGACCCCCCGTCGACGGCGGCCTGGCGCTCGACGCGGCGGTAGACGCGACTCGCCAGGCGCCCCGAGGCGTGGTACCAGAGTATCGCGGTCACCACGCCGAACACGGCCGCGAGGACGAGCACCGCCGGATTGGCCGCGACGCCGACGGCGACGAGCACCAGGCTCATCCCCCCGAACGTCACGGTCAGTCCCTGCACGAGCCGGCGTCGATGCACGCCCGGGGATTCGGCCGGCAGCCACGTAAGCCTCCCGCCAGAGGGTTCAAGCGGGTTCGCGTGCTACGGGTTCGCATGAGCGTCTCGAGCCCGTGTGAAATCTGTCAGCGGGCGGCCGTCGAGCACACCTGCGACCGCTGTGGCCAGCTGGTCTGTGCGGACCACTTCGACGCCGAACTCGGGTTCTGTGTCGAGTGTGGGGCGGACGTCTCCGGCGGAACCCCCGGCCGGGAGCCCGAAGACATGCCCGACGGCGTGGACACGTACCGGTTCTGAGTGCCCTCAGCGGTGCTCGTTCAGTCGCCGCTTGAGTCGCTTCGCGGCGTCGCCGGCGGCGGCGAAATACCGATCGGCGACGGCCGCGTCCACGTCCGCACCCACCCCGCCGACGGCCCCCTCCCCGGCGAAGATGATGCCCCGTGAGGAGTTGACCAGGCCGACGCCGTCCGCGAGCCCGTACTCGACGGCCGCCGCCGCGTCGCCGCCCTGCGCGCCCACGCCGGGCACCAGGAACGGCAGGTCCGGGACCGACTCGCGCAGGTCCTCGAGTTCCGCTGGCGCGGTCGCGCCCACGACCAGCCCGACGTTCCCGTTGGCGTTCCAGAGGTCCGCGAGCGCGGCCACCCGCCGGTAGAGCGGCTCCCCCGACTCCAGGGCGACGTCCTGCAGGTCCGCCCCGCCGGGGTTCGAGGTCCGACAGAGCACGAACACGCCCTTGTCGGCCCGCTCGAGGAACGGCTCGAGGGAATCCCGGCCCATGTACGGGTTGACCGTGATCGCGTCGGCGTCGTCGAGCAACGCCGCGTACTGGCGGGCCGTCGACCCGACGTCGCCCCGCTTGGCGTCGAGCAGGACGGGAACGTCCTTCCCGTGGGCGTAGGCCACGGTCTCGGCCAGGGCTCGCCAGCCGTCGGCGTCCTCGTAGAAGGCGGCGTTGGGCTTGTAGCAGGCGGCGTGCTCGTGGGTCGCGTCGATGATCCGCCGGTTGAACGCCCACCGGGGCAGGGCCGCGTCGGCGACGGCCCCCGGGAGCCGGTCCGGATGGGGGTCGAGCCCCACGCAGACGACGCTGTCGGTCGCCCGGATTCGCTCGCCCAGGCGGTCGAAGAAGCTCATCACCCGTGGCTCACCCGGGCGGCCAAATAACCTTCCGCCGAGTCGCACCGCTCATGTGCCCCCACCGCCAAGGGGCCGCTAATGGAGCCGACGGCGGTCGTCTTCGACCTCGACAACACGCTTGCGGTCACCCGCCGGGACCGGCAAACGCTGCTCGACGAGGCGACCGACGCCGCGGACGTCCGCCCGATCGACCGGGCAGAGTACCTCGCGGCCCACGGCGAGGACCTCGCCAGCGAGACGCGGGCACCGATCTTCGATTCGATCATCGACGAGGGCGACCCCGGCGCCGTCGCGGCGAGTTACCGGGACGCCATCCGTCGCGATCTGGCGCCCGTCGACGGCGCCGAGTCGCTGGTCCGGGACCTCCGGACGGACTACCGCGTCGGCCTGTTGACCGACGGGCCGATGCGTGCCCAGCACGACAAGCTCGAGCACCTGGGCTGGACCGACCTCTTCGACGCGGCCGTCGTGACGGGCTCGCTCCCGGCGGGCAAGCCCGACGAGCGAGCCTTCCGGGCGATCCTGGACGCGCTCGACGTCGAGCCCGCGGAGACGGTCTTCGTCGGCGACAACCCGACGGCCGACATCGAGGGGGCGGCCGCGGCCGGGCTCGTGACGGTCCAGGTCCTCCGTGACGGTGAAACGCCCAGCGCGGCGGCCCACGCGACCGTCAGCGCCGAGAGTCTCGTCGAGGAGCTCCGTGGCCTGCTCGCCGCCCAGACGCGTCTCTGACTGGATCGCGCCTCGCCGGCCTGCGCGAGCGTCCCGGTCAGAGCTCCTGCCGTGCGCGCTCGGCGAGGTCGGCGACGTCGACGCCCTGTCTCGTCGCGTAGAGCACCGCGGCCGCCTCGAGCGTGATCGCCAGGTCAGACTGGAGCCGGTTCGTCTCGGCGACCGCCGTCTGTTTCTCGACGCCGGCGTCGGTCAGCGCGTCGAGCAGTCGCTCGAAGGTGGAGCGCTCCCGGAGGAGGGACTCGTCCGGGGCGAAGTCCTCCGGGACCTCCACGCCCGCGAGGTCGAACGTCGGCGCGAGTCCCGCCTCGGTCCGCTCGAGGACCCCCTCGCCGACGGCGACCTCGATCAGCCGCTTGGCCTGGTCGGGCGAGAACCAGTCCCGATCCAGCGACTGGGCGACGACGAACTCGCTCTCCGGGAGGGTTCGGGTGCCCCGCTCCAGGAACGGGGCCGCCACGGCTCGGCGCAATCCCATTGTCCGAACGCGCGGCACCCCGGCCCGTAAACCTACCGAGGCGGGCCCGGGTGGCATCGAACCCTTCAAGTAGCCGCTCGGGCTTCGAACAGGTATGAAAGACCAGGGACGTTCGCCGCGCAAGCGAACCGGCGGTCGCCTGCGGCCGGCCCGCAAGAAGCGCCTTCACGAGCTCGGCAGCGAGCCGACCGAGACGCAGGTCGGCGAGCCGAGCGTCAAGTTCGTCGCCGCCCGCGGCGGCACGCAGAAGATCCGGGCCATCACGAGCGACACCGCGAGCGTGGCCACCGACGACGGCGTCGTCGCCGCCGAGATCGAGAACGTGGCGGAGAACCCCTCGAACCCGAACTACGCCCGCCGGAACATCATCACGCGCGGCGCGATCCTCGAGACGAGCGAGGGACGCGCCCGGGTCACTTCCCGGCCAGGCCAGGACGGCCAGGTCAACGCGGTCCTGCTCGAGGACTAGGGCCGCGGCGCCGCCTTCTGCAGCGCGGACTCGGCGATGTTGCCCCCGTAGTCGGCCGTCCGCGAGAGCGAGTCGACCACGAGCCCGAGGACCTGGGCCTTCTGGGGCTCGAACTCGTGGATTTGCTTGTCCACCTCCCGAACGGTGGTGTCGACGGACTCGATGCCGCGCCGCGCCTCGCTCGCGAGGTCGGCCGCCGCCTCCGGGTCCTCGGCGAGCAGGGCGTCCATGGCGGTCTCGGAGACCTCGGCGGCCTCGGACTGGAGCCGGCGCAGTGGCTCGGCCGCCGACTCGGGGATCGCGTCGATCTCCTGGGCCAGGTTGGCGATCTTCGTCGCGTGGTCGGCGATGCGCTCGAGCTGGCGGGCGCTTGACTGGAAGTCGAAGCAGGTGTCCCGGGGAAAGCCGATCTCGGCCGCCGCCGACGGGTGGCGGAGGATCGTCCGGAAGACCCGCGAGATCATGTACCAGAGCCGGTCGACGTCGTCGTCGCGCTCGATCACGTCCCTGGCGAGGTCGTCGTCGTCCTCGATGAGCGCCTCGACGGCGTCCTCGAGCATGGTCAGCGAGACGAGCCGCATCCGCGTGATGGCGTTGTGGATGGACAGCTCCCCGGAGTCGAGCAGGTCCTGGAGGACGACGTGTTCGGCGGTCTCCTCGATCACCTCAAGGCCGACCAGCCGCTGGGTGGCCTCCCGGATCACGCGACGCTGGGCGGCCGTGATCCGACTCGTCTCGAGCCTGATCACGTCGAAGCCGCTCACGTACATCGTCATCACCGCGCGCGTGAGTTCGTCCGGGTCGGTCAGTCCCGTGATGTCGAGGGTTCCCTCGGTGTGGTCGTCCTCGCGCTGTGGCGTCAACACCAGCAGGTCGTCCTCGGCGTGGAACTCGACGACGCTGCCGGCGCTCACGTCGTTCCCCGTCGCCCAGTCCTTCGGCAGGGAGACGGTGTAGGTCGAACCGCCCGTCACCTGGACCTTGCGTGTCTCCATCGGCCGGCGCTACCGGTCGGTGGACAATAAGGATGTCCATATCTATATAGTTCGAAGGTTGCCGCCCACGCGCCGTCGGTGCCACGGTCGATTGGGCTGTGACGAAGGCCCCTCCGGAGATCGGGCGTCGGACCCTCGGACCGATGGGAGGCGCTATATCGTCGCAAAATCGCCCACAGAGCCCGAAATCGACGGGTTGGCAACCCGGAGGAGTCCGTCCTCGGGAGTGGCACATAGAACTATATAGACTATAGAATTCAATAGAGCGTTCATAGTATCGTATTTACTTGGGGGGTCACAAGCCGCAGGTGATGTCAGAACGGGCAACCGACGGCGTGTCACGACGGACGTTCCTGGCCGGTGCCGGCGCGGCCGGGGCACTGACGATCGCGGGCTGCACGCAATCGACCGACGGCGACGGGGGTGACGGCGACGGGGGCCTCTCGGGCACCATCGACATCGCGGGGAGTTCGACGGTCTTCCCGCTCGCCGTGGAGATGCGCAGCCGGTTCCAGGCCGAGCACCCGGACGTGAGCATCAACATCCAGTCGACCGGGAGCGGCGGGGGCTTCCAGAACCACTTCTGCCCGGGCGACACCGACTTCAACAACGCCTCCCGCCCGATCAAGCAGGCCGAGGCCGACCGGTGCGCCGAGAACGGCGTCGAGCCGGTCGAGCTGACGGTCGCCACCGACGCCCTGACCGTCGTCGTCAACAACGACGCCGACTTCGTGGACTGCATGACCGTCGACGAGCTCGCCACGATCTGGGGCGGCGACAGCCAGCCGGCCACCTGGAGCGAGGTCAACGACGACTGGCCCGACGAGGAGCTCAACCTCTACGGGCCGACGGACGCCTCGGGCACCTTCGACTACTTCCACGAGGCCATCGTCGGCGAGGACAACCCCATGCGCCGGGACTACCAGGCGACCGAGCAGGACCAGCAGATCATCCAGGGCGTCAGCAACGACGAGTACGCGATGGGCTATCTCGGCTTTTCGTACTACTCGAACAACCCGGACAAGGTGACGGCCCTCGGCGTCGACGGGGGCGAGGGCTGCGTGGAGCCGTCCCTCGAGACGGCCAAGAGCGGCGAGTACACCCCCCTCTCGCGGCCGCTGTTCACCTATCCCGCGAAGTCGAGCCTCGCCGAGGAACACGTCGCTGAATTCGCCCGGTTCTTCGTCGAGAACTCGACGAACGAGGAGATCGTCGCCGAGGTCGTCGGGTACGTGCCCAACGACGAGGCGCGCAAGGACGAGATGCTGGACCGCCTCGAGACGGCCATCGAGGAAGCCAGCGGCTGAGCCCGGGACGGAACCGAAACGCATCACCTTTCACGGTCGATTCGCAACCTGCATCCAATGGCCAAGGCGGAGTTGACGCGGGACATCACGGAACGAACGGAGAACGATCCCCGTGAACTCCTCGTCCGCGCCTTCTTTTTCGCCTGCGCGCTCCTCTCGATTCTCACGACCCTCGGCATCATCGTCCTGCTCGTCCACGAGGCGATGAAGTTCTTCTCGCTGACCGCGCCACTCCTGGGTGTCCAGGGGGAGACGGTCGGCGTCGCCGAGTTCCTCACCGGCACGGAGTGGCAGCCCTCGGGCGACGGCACGTTCGGCGTCCTCCCGCTGGTGAGCGGGACGCTGATCGTCACCATCGGCTCCGGCGCGATCGCCCTCCCGCTCGGCGTCGCGACGGCGATGTACCTCAGCGAGTACGCGAGTCCCCGGGCCCGGTCGGTCCTCAAGCCCGCCCTCGAGATCCTCGCGGGCATCCCGACGGTCGTCTACGGCGTCTTCGCCGTCGTCTACATCACCCCCTTCCTCGGGATCATCTTCCCCTCGATCTCCTTTTTCAACGCCGCCTCCGCGAGCGTCGTCGTCGGCATCATGATCATCCCGATGGTGGCGTCGATCAGCGAGGACGCCATGTCGGCCGTCCCCGACGAGCTCCGGGAGGCCGGCTACGGCATGGGCGCGACCAAGTTCGAGGTCACCACGGGGATCGTCGTTCCGGCGGCGGCCTCGGGCATCTTCTCGTCGTTCATCCTCGGCCTCTCGCGGGCCATCGGCGAGACGATGGCCGTCGTCCTGGCGATGGGCGGCCTCGCCAACCTCTATGACCTCACGAACCCCGCCTCCTTCCTCGAGTCCGGCATGACGATGACCGTCGCGATGATCCAGCTACTCCTCAGCGACATCTCCGGCGGCGGGGTCGCCTACCGCGCCCTCTTCGCCATCGGCCTGCTCCTGTTCGTGATCACCCTGGCGATGAACGTGGTCAGCGACCTGGTGGCCCGCCGCTACCGGGAGGAGTACCGCTGATGGCGACCGGCCAGGCCACCGCCGAGACCGGGTTCGGCCACGTGAGCCGGACGGTCGGGACCGTCTTCCGGTACGTCCTGCTCGTGGCGACGCTGGCCGGGATCGTCGCGCTGGGCATCCTGCTTGCCTTCGTCGCGAACGACGCCCTCCGACCGTTCACGGCCGAACCGGCGTGGCTCGCGATGACCGCCCTGACGCTGTTCGCCCTCCCCGTCGGCGCCGCCGCCTGGCTCTACCGGACCCGCCCCGGCGAGTTCCGGGCCGGCCTCGGCGCGCTCGGGCTGCTGTTCGTCGGGCTACTGTACGGCGGCGGCGCGGTGATCCTCTTCATCGACGTGATCCCCTCGATCGTCTGGCTGTCCGTCGTCGTCGCCCTCCTCGTGCCCGCGGGTCTCAGCGTCGCCGTCGAGCGCGTCGACCACCGGGTTTCCTTCCTCGGCCGGGTCCTCCTCGTCGCCGTCGTCGGCGGGCTCTCGGTCTGGCAGGTCCCCGGGCTCGTCCAGTCGGTGCCCGTCCTGCCCGCCGACTGGGTGATCATCCTCCTCACCATCGGCGGCCCCGCGGCCGGTCTCGCCGCCTGGTACGTCGGAGGGCGGTTCGACGGGCGGCGACCGGCGGCGATCGCCGGCGTCGGCAGCCTGGCGCTGGTCGCGGCGGCCGGGTTCGCCGGCGTCGCGACGGGAATCGGGGGGACGGCCCTCACCGTCCTCGTCAGCGTCGGAATCCTGCCGTTCGTGGTCACCCTGGCGGTCGGCCTGGCCGAGCGGGGGCGGGAGGCCGTCGGCTTCCTCCTCCCAGCGGCCGGGGTCGGCGGCATCGCCGCCTGGCTCCTCCTGGAACGGGTCCTCGACCTGGCGGGTCCGAACGCCTGGCTCACCTGGGGCTTCGTCACGTCGACGCAGGCCTCGCCGCCCGCGGAGACGGCCGGCATCTACGCCGGGATCGTCGGGACGATCCTGCTCATGATCAACGTCGCCCTGCTGGCGTTCCCGATCGGCGTCGGCGCGGCGGTCTACCTCGAGGAGTACGCCCCCGATACGCGGTTCACGCGGCTCATCGACGTCAACATCTCGAACCTGGCGGGCGTCCCCAGCGTCGTCTACGGCCTGCTCGGCCTCGGGGCGTTCATCCGGATCGGCAAGCTCGCGCCCGGGACCGTCGTCGTGGGCGGGATGACCCTCGCCCTGCTCATCCTCCCGATCGTCATCATCTCCGCCCGGGAGGCGATCCGGAGCGTGCCCGACACCCGCCGGAACGCCTCCTTCGGCATGGGCGCCACGCGCTGGCAGACGGTGCGCAACGTGGTCCTCCCGGAGGCCTTCCCCGGCATCCTGACCGGGACGATCCTGGCGCTCGGCCGGGCCGTCGGCGAGACGGCGCCGCTGATCGTCATCGGCGCGCCGGCGATCTTCGGCGTGCCCGACGCCTTCGGCGATCGCGTCGGCGCGATCCCCGTCCAGATCTACGCGTGGGCCTCCACCTTCGGGAGCGAGGCCTTCTACACGACGGTGCTCGCGGCCGGCGTGCTGACCATCGTGGTGATCCTGCTGACGATGAACTCCATCGCGATCGTCCTCCGCAACAGGTATCAGCGAGAGACATGACAGGTGACAACACGGCCATGAGCGACGAGGCGGCGGAGGCACCGGACGCGGCCGGCGAGGTCGACGAACCGAGCGAGGATCCCACGAGCGAACCGCTCGTGGAGACCGACGTGACCGCGGGCCTGGGTGACGGCTCGGCGGGCGGGTCGGGCCGCACCATCATCGAGTCCCGGCACCTCGAGGTCTTCTACGGCGACGAGCAGGCCCTCCAGGACGTGAACCTGGCCATCCCGGAGCGACAGGTGACGGCCATCATCGGGCCCTCCGGCTGTGGCAAGTCGACGTTCCTCCGGTGTATCAACCGGATGAACGACCTCGTCGACGTCGCCCGCGTCGAGGGGGAGTTGCTCCTCGACGGGAAGAACGTCTACGACGACGACGTCGACCCCGTCGCGCTTCGGCGGAAGATCGGCATGGTCTTCCAGCACCCCAACCCGTTCCCGAAGAGCATCTACGACAACGTCGCCTACGGGGTCAGGATCCAGGACCTCGACGTGGACGTCGACGCCGTCGTCGAGGAGTCACTCAAGCGGGCGGCCCTCTGGGAGGAGGTCGAGGACCGGCTCGACGAGAGCGCGCTCGACCTCTCGGGCGGCCAGCAACAGCGGCTCTGCATCGCCCGCGCCATCGCGGTCGACCCCGAGGTGATCCTGATGGACGAGCCCGCGAGCGCCCTGGACCCGATCGCCACCTCCCAGATCGAGGACCTCATCGCCGAACTCGCCGAGGACTACACCGTCGTCATCGTCACGCACAACATGCAGCAGGCCGCCCGGATATCGGACAAGACGGCGGTCTTCCTGACGGGCGGGGAACTCGTCGAGTTCGACGACACCGAAAAGATCTTCGAGAATCCCGAGCACCAGCGCGTCGAGGACTACATCACGGGGAAGTTCGGATGAGCCTGACACCCAGTCGACTGGCACCGTGGCACCGGCCGCCGACCGAGGCAGCGACCCGGGGGGACGGCTAATGGCCCGGGAGAGCTACCAGCAGAAGCTCGACCAGCTTCGCGAGGACGTCCTCTACATGAGCGAGATCGTCCTGGAGCGGTTGCGGATGGGCCTGGACGCCCTCGAGTCCAAGGACGAGGACCTCGCCTGGGAGGTCATCGAGGGGGACCACGAGGTCAACCAGCTCTACCTCGAGCTCGAGAAGGACTGCGTCGACCTCCTGGCCCTCCAGCAGCCGGTCGCCGGCGACCTCCGCTTCATCGCGGCCTCGTTCAAGATCATCACGGACCTGGAGCGGATCGGCGACCTCGCGACGAACCTCGGGGACTACACCCTCGACGCCCAGCACGACGTCTTCCCGGAGGTCGACGCCCAGGACATCGGCAACGCCACGATCGAGATGGTCGAGGACGCCATGGAAGCCTACGCCGACGAGGACGTCGAGGCCTGCTACGAGATCGCCGACCGCGACGAACACGTCGACGACATGTGCGAGGCGGCCTCGGAGGTCGTCGTCCGCGAACTGATCGAGCGGGAGGACGTCCAGACCGAGGAGGAGATCCAGCGGACCATGCAGGACGTCTACCGCCTGCTCCTGACCATCCGCGACCTCGAACGCGTCGGCGACCACGCCGTCAACATCGCCGCCCGCACCCTCTACATGGTCGAGAGCGACGACGACCTGCTGTACTAGGGTGACGGTTCGCCGCGGCGAGCGCGGGGCCCGCGTCGAGGCCTCGCCCGGCACGCTCGGGCTCGTGGCCGCGCTCACCGGCGTTCGGCGCTCGCCAACCCGGCGTCGGTGATCGTGAACTGGGCGGTCTCGCCGGCCTCGCGGGACTGGTGTTTCTCCAGCGTGGCCCGGCGGTTCCCGCCGCGGAACCGGTCGAGCCGGAGGATGGCCGAGGACCAGTGGTTCAGGGTGTGTCCGCCCAGGGCGCGGGCCTGCTCGGACTCGGGGTCCGTGTAGACCTGGTTGGTGAAGGCCACCGCGAGGTCGTGCTTGCGGGCGAGCGAGAGGAGGTGCGTGACCTGCCTGGCGACCGCCCGGAGGGCCTCGCCCTCGGGCTGTTCGGTCCGCTCGAGGCGGTAGAACCCCGTGGCGCTGTCGAGGACGATCAACTCGACCTCGGCGGCCAGCTCGGCGGCGTCCTGGACGGCCTCGGCCTGCTCGTCGAAGGTGTGGGCGTCCGAGACGATCAGCCGCGAGGCCAGCGCCTCGAGGTCGTCGGCCGTGGCCGCGGCGCGAGCGCCGACGACCTGCTCCATGCGCTCGACGGAGAGCCCCTCCGTGTCGACGTAGAGCGCCGACTCGCCGCGGGCGGCGGTCTCCGCGGCCGCCGAGAGCACGAGGTTGGTCTTCCCGGCCGCCGGCGGGCCGTAGATCTGTGTCGCGCCGCCCCGCTCGAAGCCGCCCCCGAGGAGCTCGTCGACGGGCCCGCAGCCGGTCGGCACTGGCTCGCTCACGTCGGGCACTGGGGCGGTCGGTTACATAAGGTCTCGTACTCCGCCGACCCCGGGGCTAAGTAGTGGCCCCGCCAAGCCACGGGCGTGATCGTCGTCGCGACGGCCGACTTCGAGGTCTACCACGAGGTGGTGACGGCACTCCAGGAGCGTGGCATCCCGTTCACGACCGTCGAGCCCGGCGAGCCGCTGCCCGAGCGGACGACGGCAGTCCTCACGAGCCGGTCGGAGGACCTCGCGCCGGCCGTCGACGTCCCCGTCGTCGAGGTGGCGCCGGGCGAGCCCCGCCAGGCCGTCGAGGCCGTGCTGGCCACCCTCCGGGAGGGCGGTGGCCGCCGGATCGTCGGGATCGACCCGGGCGAACGGCCCGGCATCGCCGTCCTCGAGGGCGAGACGGTCGTCGCGACGTTCCAGGTCCCGGCCGAACGCGTGGGGGAGATCGTGGCCGAGGAGGTCGCCGACGCCGTCGACCCGCTCGTCCGCATCGGCGACGGGGCCCGGCTCGTCGGTGCGCGGATCGTCGACGACCTGCCCGACGTGCCGGTCGAACTGGTCGACGAGACGGGGACGACCCCCTACCTCGGCAGCGGAACCCGGGGCATGGGCGACGTCCTCGCGGCCGTGAACATCGCCCGCCGCGAGGGCGAGCACATCGACGCCCGGACCGTCG
>Ga0207797_1002914_pt1 | contig 11680 bp, 10 predicted proteins | sample PRCRCaboRojoPR_6_FD_187275 | JGI IMG/M metagenome (GOLD analysis project Ga0207797, IMG submission 187275) | Marine sediment microbial community from Cabo Rojo, Puerto Rico - PR CR 10% Liquid 1 (SPAdes) | ecosystem: Environmental > Aquatic > Marine > Coastal > Sediment | place: Cabo Rojo, Puerto... | reverse complement strand
GATGATGTTCATGGCATGCTCCTTGTGCTATCGCGGCCTTCGAATCCACAGAGTCAACCGGCATCGGATGACCCTCTCGGTGCGGCAATACTATCCTACTTAAAACATGTTACCTTGAAAAAGATTGTTGCACAAGTAAACGAGGCTAGAGCCCGTACCGCTCCAGATCCACGGCGCCGTAAGCGACCCGCTCATACTCGGCCCTGGATGGGCCTTGCGGGGCCGTAGCGTCTAAGCCCATCTTCGCCGTCCGTGATTTCTCACCGGGCACCTGCCTTCCCGAGGGATCGAGGCTGCTGCCCGGCTCGTCGGTGAGGATGACCAGGTCGCGGTCCGCCTGGAAGCGGGTTGCGATAGCCCACTCGACGTCAGCGGCGTCGTAACAATCGACATCCTGGTCCACGACCACAACGTGCTTGAGCGACCCGTGTCCCTGGAAAGCTGCGTCGATGGCCCGCCTCCCGTCCTCCTCGTTTTGTTTGTCGATTTGCACCACGGCGTGGAGCCAGGACATACCCCCAGGCGTGATGTACGCCCCGGTGCAGCGGCAGACCTCGTTCACGGCGGCGAAGATCGTCGGTTCGCGCGGCATGCCCATCAGGTTCTTGTGCTCCATCCCGCTGGGTAGAAGCGCGTGAAAGACCGGGTCGCGCCGATGGGTCACATGCTCAATCTCGATGACCGGCTGATTCCGCACGTGATCCATCGTGCCGGTTAGATCTGGGAAGGGCCCCTCGTCGGCCACCGCCCCGGTGATGCGTCCCTCCAGGATCAACTCCGCGTTCGCCGGCACCTCCAGGCCCACAGTCCGGCAGCGTACCAGCGGGGTGGAGGCGAGGGCATGGGCGACGCCCAGTTCGTCGACGCCCTTTGGCGGGCTCATTGCCGCTGCGAGCAGCACCTGGATTGGGGCACCGACCGCGATCGCGACCGGAAGACCACGCCCGACCTTGGTGAAGGCTGTGTCCGTTCCGCGCCCCTCGACGATGCGCGCCGAGAAACGGGTCTCATCAAGCCTCATCAGCCGGTGGAAGGAGACGTTGCGGCCGAAGTCCGGATCCCGCACAATCGTCACGCCGGCTGTGACGTAGGGGCCACCGTCTGCTTGATGGTAGCGAGGAATGGGCAGCTGAGTCAGATCCGCAGACGCCACCACTTCCTGGCAGGGCCCATGGCTGCGAATCGGAGGCATGAGAGGGTGGCGCAGCGCTTCGTTCATCCGCCCAATCAACTCGGGTACAGCGCAGCCCAATGCCGCCGCAAACGTTTGACGCTGAGCACACATCCCAGAAATTGCCCGCCAGCCAGGATGATCGGTCAGGTTTTGGAAGAGGACCGGCTCCCCGTCCAGTGCGTGCATGACGCGTGCCAACTCGATACGGGGATCGACAGCGACGCCGACCTCCACCAACTCATCCTTCCGCGCTGCCCAGCTCAGGAAGCTCCGTACATCCATAGGCTAGCTAACCGCCCGTTCTCTCTTCCTTGGAACCCGTCTCAGAGGGGCGCCCAAGGCGGATACGGCGTCTTGAGCTCTTCTGCCCCACCTACCAGGTCTCTCGGTGGACCCGGTTTCCGTCAAACTGGGTCCGCGGCTGCTTCTCCTCCGCCGGGTGTCCGATCGACACGACGTTCAGCGGGGTGATGTGGTCGGGCAGATCCAGGATTCGGCGCACGGCCGACACCCGCTCGTCCCGGGGGTAGACGCCCAGCCAGACCGCCCCCAGCCCGAGGGCCGTCACGGCCAGTAACAGGTTCTCCGTGGCGGCGGAGCAGTCCTGGACCCAGTAACGCTCCATCTCCGTCAGATCGCCACAGACGGCAATCCCCAGGGGCGCCTCGAACAGCATCTTGCCGTGAGGGTGGGCCTCGGCCAGGGCGTCGAGTGTACCTCTCTCGGTCACCACCACGAACTGCCAAGGTTTCCGATTGGAGGCCGAAGGTGCCGCCATCGCGGCCTCCAACAAGGTCTGTATGTTCTCTTCACTCACCGGCTCCGAGGTGTACTTACGGATGCTTCGCCTCGCGAAGATCGTGTCAACTAAGGTCTCGGTCATCGTTTCCTCCCATCCACATCAGATTGGTTGACCTCTTACTAGGTAATGGGTCCGTTGCGCCGGGTCGTTCCGATGTCGGATACCTGCCTCACCGCGTTCCCATCACAGAATGAGCACCGCCAGCTCCTCGCTACATCCCCAATCGAGCTCGCTCCTCCTCGATAACCTCTTCATCAAGAGACTCAAAGAGCGGCTCGGGCTCCCGCAGCGTCTGCCCCGCCGGGAGCTCGCTGGGCTTCCACTCCCCTGCCGCCTCGCTGGCATCGTAACAAAGGGCCTCGTGGACACGTCCCTCAGATTCCTCGAAGGTCTCGGTGTACTGTTCGCCAAAGAGCTGGTCATCGTACCCGAGGTATCGATGGAGCCGTTCAGAGGAGAAGGGAAGGAAAGGAGCGAAAAGCGTCTTCAGCGAGTCAATGGCCTTGAGGACGACGAAGATGGTCGTACCAGCGGCCTCCTGGTCCTCCTTGATCTGGAACCAGGGGCCTTTCTCCTCCAGATATCGGTTGGCTTCGCGGGCCAGGTCCATAGCTTCGCCGAGGGCCGCCCGGAAACGACAGCCGTCCAGTCTTTCACCGACTCTGTCGAATGCCTCGTCAACCCGCGCCAGAAGTGCAGTATCGACCTCATCCAGGTCCCCCGGCATCGGCACCCTCCCGTCAAACCTGCGGTGCGCGAAGGTAAGCGCCCGGTGCGCCAGGTTCCCCCAGGTGCCGACGAGCTCCTTATTGTTCCGGTGCACGAATTCGTCCCAGGTCCAGTAGCTGTCACGCGTCTCCGGCATGGCCACGGTGAGGTAGTAGCGGATGGCATCCGCATCATACCGATCCAGGGCCTCATCCGCCCACACGGCCCAGTTCCGGCTGCCGGACATGCCGCGTCCCTCTAGGTTCATGTATTCGTTGGCCGGGACGTCGTAGGGCAGATTGAGGACCCTTGAGGCATCCTCCTCGTAGAGGCGCTTCACACCCATCAGCTCCGCGGGCCAGATGACGGCGTGGAAGGGGATGTTATCCTTACCTATGAAATAGAGCGTCCTTGCCTGGTAGTCGTACCACCAATCCTTCCACGCCTCAGGCTGACCGTGGTTGTGAGCCCACTCCACGCTCGCCGAGAAGTAGCCGATCACGGCCTCAAACCAGACGTAGAGGCATTTCTCCTCCCAGCCCTCCAGGGGAACCTTGATGCCCCACTCAAGGTCACGCGTGATAGGGCGGCCCTGGAGCCCGTCATTGACGTAGTTCCGGGCGAAATTGATCACCGCCGGCCGCCAATGATCCTTATTCAGGGCCAACCATTGAGACAGTCCCTCTCGCGCCAGCTGGGGAAGGTCCAGGAAGTAATGCTCCGTCTTGCGGAGCATCGGCGTACTGCCGTCGAGAGCGCTCCGCGGATCGATCAAGTCACCCGGATCGAGCAGCTTGTTGCAGTTGTCGCATTGATCCCCCCGGGCGGATTCATAACCACAGTGAGGGCACGTCCCCTCCACATACCGGTCCGGCAGGAAACGGTCCTGGGCCTCGGAATACATCTGTTCCTGCGTTTCCCTATACAGGTAGCCGTCCTCGAGAAGCTTGCGGAAGAAGTCCTGAGAGACGCGGTGGTGATTCTCCGTGTCCGTGTGGGTAAAGAGATCGTACGTGATGCCGAGGCGCTGAAAGAGATCCAGGAACTCCTGATGGAATCCCTCGAACACCTCACGCGGCGTCTTCCCTTCGGCCTCGGCGCGGACCGTGATGGGTGTGCCGTGCGAGTCGGACCCCGACACCATCAGGACGCGATTGCCGGCCATGCGTTGGTAGCGAGCAAAGATGTCGCCGGGCAGGTGGGAGCCGGTGACGTTTCCCACGTGGATCTTTGCGCTGGCGTAGGGCCAGGCAATGGCGACGAGAATGGGTTCAGACATGACGACTCCTCCTTGTTCTTGTTCAGTGACGTCTAATTCTAGCACAGTGTATAGTGTGTCACAACGTGGGATGCCCCACCTTGAGATGTCTTGGCGTGACATCGTCCAGCGTGACGCCGCATAGGACGGGACGCGTCACGACGTGACAAGTCACGAAAAAAACCGCCAGCCGGAGGGCTGACGGTTAATGCCGCGGGCCAGAGACGAGCAACAGGCCTAACGTGGGCTAAGGACCTCCCTCCCAGCCCCCCGCGGCAAGCTGCACATCATCAGATGTCTGTCGCGATTCAGCATCGATCTAAAGGTAGTCCTGGAGCTCCCGACTGCGGCGCGGATGACGTAGCCGCCGGAGAGCCTTTCCCTCAATCTGTCGAATCCTCTCGCGGGTCAGGCCGAACCGCTGCCCAACCTCTTCCAACGTGTGACTGCAACCATCAGTAAGCCCGAAGCGGAGCCGGAGGATTTTGGCCTCCCGAGGACTGAGCGTGGTCAGCATCTCTTGAATCTTCTCGGCCAGAAGGCGATGAGAGGCGTTCTCGGTCGGCATCGGCGTGGTCTTATCCTCGATGAAGCTGCCCAGCTCATCGCTCTCCCCATCATCACCGACGGGCCGCTCGAGGCTCATCGGACGCCACGAGACTCGGAGCATCCACCGCACCTTGTGCGGCTCGATGTCCATCTCCTCGGCAATCTCCTCGGGCGTCGGCTGGCGTCCAACCTCCTGCTCCAGCTTGCGAGCCGTCTTATAGAGCCGCCGAATGCGGTCGGACATATGGACGGGCACCCGAATCGTCCTCCCCTGATCGGCGATGGAACGGGTTATCGTCTGGCGGATCCACCACGTAGCATAGGTGCTGAAGCGATAGCCGCGCGTGTAATCGAACTTCTTCACGGCCTTCATGAGCCCCAGGTTCCCCTCCTGGATCAAGTCCAGGAACGGCACCCCGCGGCCCATATACTTCTTGGCTATGCTGACCACCAAGCGCGTGTTCGCCTTGATCAGATGCTCACGGGCGGCCAGTCCGTCCCGAATCTCCCGCTCGAGCCGCAGCCGCTCGGGCCGGTTAGCCCCGTTCTTGCTCAGCGTCTCACGAGCCTCTCGGCCTGCCTCTATCGCTTTGGCAAGACGCACCTCTTCTTCTGTCTCCAGAAGAGGGACCTGGGACATCTCCTTGAGGTACAGTCCCACAGTGTCGTTGGTGGAAATCCTGCTCAGGTCCGCGGCCTCTGGGCCATCTTCAGAGTCGTCAGATTCAGCCCGCGCCTTCGCCTGGTACTCATCCTCGTAGATGTCGATGCCGGCTTCCTGCATCAATACGAAAACGTCATCAAGTTGTCCTGGCTCATCCTCAGCGTCTGGCAGTGTCTCAATAATGTCGGCCAAGGTCAAATAACCCTGGTCCTCGCCCTTCTCTACCAGTTCATCAATGATGTCCATAGACTATCCTCTGATCACAGGAGCTCCTTCAGCGGCGCTAGTCGCGGGTCGACGTGGATCTCCTCGCACTCACAGTCTTCGGTGTTGAGGTTCACGCCACAATGAGGACATAGGCCTGCGCATTCGGGATCGCAGAGGTGCTTCATCGGGATGGCGAGCCAAGCGTGCTCGCGGATCAGCGGGCCCAGATCGATCCCGCCGTCTTCTGTGACAGCATAGATCGCATCAGGCTCCGATGCGGAACCTGGCATTTGGAACAGTTCAGCCAGTTCTAGCGTGACGGGGAAAGCGAAGGGTTCGAGACAACGGACGCACTCGAGTCTCAATTGAGTGTCGACAGTACCTTCGACGAAGAGACCTTCCTCGACTCGAAGGACCTGGACGGAGCCACGAAGGTAGTCGACCTCCAAGTCATCCAGCACCTTGGGCCCGGTGTCGATATCCAGGGTGATCGACTTACCAAGTGGGGCCTTGAGCAGGGTAGAGACATCAAAAGTAAGCATAATAGATTGTAAAGCTGCGTCACACTGTATCCGCCCTTGATGGCGGGGAATTTTCCACAAGCCGCACCTATTATAGCACAGTAGGGGCCCAGCGTCAAGGATTTGCTATTTGGCAACGCTAGCTTACCAATTAGGTTAGAAGAGGCCTGCGGGTCGGCCCACGACGCTCACGGGGCCGAGACGAGGACCGTATTGGGTGAGGGACGGCAGAGTCGAGGGGAGGCTACAGACCCAAATGCTTGCTCAGTCGGTGCGGCGGTTCGGTGACGTCCTTTGCGCTCGTCGGAGCGTCAGCTCGTGAAACACCACCATCGCGGCAGCCCACGCCACCATGAAGGGCGCCACGACCTCCAGCGTCAGCCAGCTGGCCAGCACGCCGGCCGCACTGGAGAGAGCGGCGGCACCGAGGCTCGCAGCGGCGACCTGAAAGCCGATGACATTGTCCACGTGTCCGATCGAGACCCGCTGCGGCGTCACCGACACCAGCGACGGGAAGATGGGGCCCTGGGCAAACCCCATCAGAGCCAGGCCGACAAAGCTCAGTAGATCCGTGGTATGCCACCAGAGGAGGCCGGCGCCCAGGGTGACGCCTAGCATGCAGACCCGTAAGAGCGAGGTGATGCCGACCCGATCGGCCAGCGGCCCAAGCAGCAGTCTACTGCCGGCGAGCCCGCCCCAGTAGAGGGTCATCCAGACTCCGGCAACGGCTTCAGGCACCGAGCGAGCATCTGTGAACAGGCTGTACGACCATTGACCAGCCGTCGACTCTACGCCCGTGTACGCGAGGAAGACGAGCAAGCTGAGCCAGACGACCGGGAGCTGGAGCGTTTCCAGTGTGCTCCTAGCCCCGCTCTGGTGGGCTGGGTCCACCCGCGCGGCCTCCGTCGAGCCGCTCCAGCGGTTCAGGGTCAGCGCGAAAGCCGCCGCCAGAACCATCATCCACACTCCAGCCGCACCGTAGCCCCACCGCCAGGAAAGGCCCGCTCCGAGGATCGACGTCATCATCAGGGGGCCAAGCGTCGCCCCCAGGCCAAAGCAGGCGTGAAGCCAGTTCAGGGCTCGAGCGCCGAGGTGAGCAGCGAAGTGCGCGTTGAGGCCCACGTGCGCAGCGCCGCTGCCGAGACCACTCAGTAGGCCCGTCAGGACCATCAGCCACCAGGTCGGCGTGAGGCTGTAAGCAAGCAGCCCGAGCGCCACCCCGCATGTGCTGATGGCTAAGAGCGGCCCCACGCCTATCAAGGACGCGACGTACCCGGCGCTGAAACTCGAGAGAATCGACCCGGCGGTCGCGGTGATGAGCCAGGCCCCCACCGCATCCAGGGGAAGACTGAAGGTCGCTCGGATGGATGGCCACGCCACACCCCGAAAGCCGACGCTGAGACCCAGCGTGGCCAGAGTCACGTAGGGGATGGCTGTTCGCGCCAGCGACAGGACGCCCTGGGCCGCTGGAGGCTGCTGAGGGGTGCGAACGGGCTGACTCATCCGGACCTTGCCCGCCACGGCTCGGGCCTGGATACCGGAGCTTTCGGGCGGTCGGAGGCTGCGCTGCGAAGCCAGTGGAACGTGGTCACCGTCCTGAAGGGGGTTCGCCGTCCCCCGCCAGCGGGCCGTGGCGCAGGCCATCTCCAGTTAGGATCCGACGAACGATCGGTGCCACGTTGAGGATGTCCTCGACCACGAAATCAACGACGTCCTCGAACGTCTCGCGATCCCGCCCGTCTCGGCTCCCATCGATCAGGATGGTGGTCATGCCCACAGCTTTGGCAGGGGGTAGGTTCCGGGGCGAATCCTCGACCATGACGCACGCTTTACCCTCCACGTCAAGGAGCGCTAGCATGCGCTCGTAGGCTCGGCGGTTGAACTTGTTGCGAAGATCCACTTCTTCTATCCCGATGATCCCCTCGAACGCGTTCAGGATGCCGAGCGCGCGCAGCACCCTCTGTGCGTGAGCAGAGGTGGCGTTGGTGTAGACCGCCTTGCGGAGAGGTATCTCCTTCAGCATCTCCCTCAACGCCGGGTCCGGGTTCAGGTACTCCTCAATGGGTATGTCGTGCACGAAGGCCAGGTAATCTGGAACGTCGACCGCGTGCTCGGCCATCAGCCCGCCCATGGTCGTCCCGTGCTGATGGAGATACTCGCGGCGGAGCGCCGACGCTTCCTCCCACGAGAGACCCAGCCGCTGGCACAACCAGAGCTGGATCCGGCGCCCGATCTCCTCCATAACCCCGCTCCCGCGCCGGTAGAGCGTGTTGTCGAGGTCAAATATGATGAACTCCAAGCTGTCACTCCCTAACGGCAATCGATGGATAGCCTTTCGTCCACTGAACCGATATCGGTGCGGCGGGTGATCCGACGCATCAACTGCGCCATGGGGTCGACCTGCTCATCCATTCGCAGTGCGATGGCGCCTGTCGGGCAGACCATTAGACAGCGACCGCATCCTTTGCAGCGCTCCTCGTCGATGTGTGCCCGACCATTCGTGAGCGAGACCGCCCGCACGTAGCACGCGTCCAGGCATGTCCCGCACCCTGTGCAAGCTCCGTTGACCTCAACCGCCAGGCCCGGCAGGCGGACGACGATGTCCCAGAAGGCGGGCGGCCCGATGCGGAGCCCCTGACGGACTGTGCAGCAGCAGTCGCAGCAGAAGCAGATGCCCAGCATCTGACGGTACGGAATGCCGAGGGCCAGTGCGTCGAAGGGTGTGTGTACCACGAGCGGGACCAGGCCGAGGCTCATGCCCCGTTCGATGTGGGCCAGGGCCTCCTCTTCATCGACGAGGCGTCCCATCGACGGGGCGATCTTGGTAGCGCCGTCGCCCAGATAGAGACATCCGAATTCCTGCGGATACGTCTGACAGTTGTCACCCCGTCGGCACATGCAGTGATTCATCAAGAAGCGCGTCTCCGTCGACCGAACGAGGCGCCCCAGCATCGGATACGGTAGGACGGCACTCTCCGGATTGGGGATCGTCTCGTGCACAGGTATGATGATCGCCTCACTGTCCAGGGCCCGAAGGAAGACGTGAGAAAGCGGCCTCAGCATGCGTCGATTGCCCAGCCAGTAGGCCAGTCGACTGAGAGGCCATAGCGTCATCAGGGTGCGGTGAAATAGTCCGGAGCGCGCCACGGTCATCCTCCTGCTGCAGTGTGAACAATCCTTGAGTATACCCGCTCGCCCCTTGCTTGTCCAGATGCGGAGGTGCATGCCGGGGCGCGCCATCGAAGATTGCACTGGCTCCGTCAGTACATGACGCGCGCCGCTCTGTCCTTATGCAGGCATCGTGCACGTCAGCGCATTCAAGGCAGATCGTGCCTGCCCCTAAGGCGCAGCACGATGTCGCCTGACACCCAGAGCGTCCTCCTCGGGAGCGGCCGGCAGCCAGACGCGAAACACGCTCCCATGGCCCACCTCGCTCTCCACCGACACGCGTCCGTCCATGGCTTCGACCAGGTCCTTGACCAGGGCCAGTCCCAGCCCGGCGCCCCGCGCATCCCGACTTCGACCGGCCTCGCCACGATAGAAGCGCGTCCAGATGTGCTCCAAGTCCTCAGGCGGGATGCCCTCCCCGGTATCCCGCACCTCCACGCATACACCCATGCCACGGGCCGCAGCCGCGACCACCACGATGCCCCCCGGATCGGTGTGGCGGAACGCATTCCGAAGCAGGTTGGCAAGCACCTGATCCAGCCGTCCTGCGTCAGCCCACGCCAGCGGCAGACTCTCCGGCAGATCAACCACCAACTCCACGCGCCAGCGCTCCCACGCCAGCAGAGCCAGCGTTTCAGCTCGTTCACGAATGATACGGACGGGATCCACAGCCCGAAGATCAAGCTCCAGCTCCCGGACCGCCGCCTGTGAAAGGGTGAAAAGGTCGTCAACAAGGCGTTGCAGCCGCAAGGCCTCGCCTCGCATCACCTGAATGTCCCGCTCCCACGAATCATACTCTGCCTCCGACCCGCGTCCCTGTGAGGCGTCCAGGTAGCCCCGAATGGTCGCGATGGGGGTCCGCAATTCGTGCGACACAACAGCTACCAGCTCGCGGCGAGCGTCGAGAAGTTCCGACACCTTGTCGCGCTCCGCCTGCAGCTCCGCCATCATCTCCTCTAGACGGGCGGCCATCGCGTTGAAATCCTCCTGAAGCTGAGCTAACTCGTCCTCGCCCTCAACCTCGACCCGCGTACCGTGCTCTCCAGCCCGTAGAGCGCGGGTGGCTGCTGCGAGCTTCTGGAGCCGCCGGGTGGTCCCACGCGCCACCAGATAGGAGAAGAGGGCCGATGGGGGGAGAACCGCGAGGAGAATGACTGCACCCAAAGCCAGGGCGGCAACGCCGGTGGGGAAGAGCGTGCGGAAGATCCTCTCGACCAGTGCGACACCCAGGCTTTCCGCGCCGCTAGGGTCGGCGAGAGTGTACTGCAGCGGGCCGAGGACGAGGACTACGGTGCCCACGAGGCCTCCCACAATCAGCACGACGAGGAGATGGGCGTGGGTCAACTTCCACACCATGCGTCGCCTTCGAAGGCGATGCCAGACGCGTTTTAGCCGCAGCACGAACCGCGCAGCCAGGTAACCGGGACCAACACCCGAAAGGAGTAGCGCGACGGGGAGGAGGCCGCCGCGGCTCGAATCCACCCAGAGCTCTTCCCATCCCAAGAGGGCCGCGGGCCCCAGTAGCCCCGCCGACATGACTGCGCTCAGCGCAGCCCCCATGGCGATCTCTCCGAGCACCTGTCTGGGCCAGCGACCGCTTGGGAGACGCGTGCGGAAAGCCGCCCAAAGCCCGCTCGTCCCGCAGAGGATCAACAGCCCGTTCCCGGTCGCGGGCGGAGGGAGGTGGTCGATAAGCAGCCACAGCGCCAGCAGGAAGCCAAACCCTAGCGCCCACGTCTCGAGGGAGCCGCGGACTGCCCCAGCCCCCAGGAAGAAGCCACGGGCGGACGTCCGGCGAGCCTCCACGTCCGCGTTGTCGGGTCGTTCCCCAGGCCCCGGGGATCCTCCACCCTCGCTGTGGACCGCGCGACCAGGTCTCACGGTTCACGCCGCAGTCGATAGCCGACGCCCCACACGGTCTCGATGGCATCGGCCCAGTCGCCCAGCTTCTTCCGCAGACGCATCATAGCGTTGTCGACGGAGCGATCCCCTGGCACGTAGGCCTGATCCCACACGGTCTCGAGCAAGTAGGGACGGCTGAAGGCCCGTCCAGGATTGCGGAGCAGAAGCTGAAGCAGGTCGAACTCGGTGCGCGTCAGAGCTAGGTCGTCGTCCTCCAGGCTCGCGCGGTGCGCCTCAGGGTCGAGCCGGATCGGCCCGTAGGTCAGCGCGGAGGCGTGGTACGAGCGGTCCTGCCGGAGGATATCCTCGACGCGCTTAAGACGCCGCAGCAGCGCCCGGACCCGGGCGATCAACTCGCGCATCCCGAACGGTTTGGTCAGATAATCGTCCGCGCCCACCTCCAGGCCTATGACCCGGTCGGCTTCCTCCGTTCTGGCCGTGAGCATGAGGACGGGCACGGGCGAGTCTGACCGGATCTCGCGGAGCACGGCCAGCCCATCGAGCTTGGGCAGCATCCAATCGAGAATCACCAGGTCCGGTTGGTAGCTCCGGAACATCTGGAGTCCCTCGGCGCCGTCAGCGGCCCATAACACGCGGTATCCCTCCGCCTCCAGCTCCCGCCGGATCACCCTGGCCAGGTCGTGCGCGTCCTCCACGAGTAGAATCTCAGTCATCCTCTTCTATGGTACCCACTTCGCCAGCTCACTGCAACCTTAGATCACGGATG
>Ga0207797_1002913_pt1 | contig 11682 bp, 9 predicted proteins | sample PRCRCaboRojoPR_6_FD_187275 | JGI IMG/M metagenome (GOLD analysis project Ga0207797, IMG submission 187275) | Marine sediment microbial community from Cabo Rojo, Puerto Rico - PR CR 10% Liquid 1 (SPAdes) | ecosystem: Environmental > Aquatic > Marine > Coastal > Sediment | place: Cabo Rojo, Puerto... | reverse complement strand
GGTCACCCGTTTGAGGACCTCGGTCAGGTTCAGGGTGCGGGGGATATCCCGCATGATCCCGATCATGATCGCCAGATCTTGGTTATGCTTTTCTGACTCGTCTACGGACCTGGTGGTCACCGCCTCAACGCTCCCGGACGATATTCTTAGATCCTGTACTCAGGTTATGGGCCGCAGGTGCCGTCGATTCCGTGGGGCGACGGTTCCTTTGTTAGACCTCGAGCTCTTCCAGCTGGCCCTCCAGATCGAAGCCAGCCAGGTTGGCCAGGGACTCCAGGTGATCCCGCGCGCTGCGAAGCGCCGCCCGCAAGCTCGAGGCTTCTTCGCCTGACGACGCACCGGCGGCCCGGGCCAGAGCCGCTCCGACGCGGGCCAGCGCCTCGTTCGCGCTCATGAACTGACTCAGAACATCGCGATCAATCTCCTGGCGAGGCATCTCCAGCGGTGGTCTCTCGACTGTTGGTGCTGTGGCGTGCTCCATCTGGGGTAGCGACTGCTGGTAAACGCCGACGCCCAGCGCCCTGCGCATCTCCCCCTCGACGTAGGCGAGGGCGCTCGGGTCCTGAACGTAGTTGAGATCGTTTGTGTCGATGGTGAGGACAGGCGCACGGACGTAGGTGGCAAAATACTGCTCGTATGCCTCCTTGACTTTGGCGATGTAATCTCGATCCATCTCCCGCTCGTAAGGGCGGTCACGAGCCGCGATACGTGCCATCAGGGCGTCCGTCTCGGCCTGAAGATAGACCACCAGGTCGGGAAAAGCGGTGCGCTCCGCGAGGACGGAATAAAGGCGCCGGTACATAGTCAACTCATCGCCGCTCAGGTTGAGGTGGGCGAAGAGACTGTCCTTGCCGAAGGTGTAGTCGGATATCACCGGCTGGTCCACCAGTGACCGTGGTATCGATTGCTGCTGTCGGAAGCGGCTCAGCAGGAAGAACATCTGCGTCTGAAAGGCATAGCGAGCCCGGTCGCCGTAGAAGTCGGAAAGGAAAGGGTTTTCCTCGAAGGCCTCCAGAACCAGGGTAGCGCCGAGACGAGGCTGGAGGAGCCGGGCGAGGGTCGTCTTTCCCACGCCGATGGGACCCTCGATCGCGAGGAAGAAAGGCTTGACAATCGTGGCAGCGAAGCGCGACTCCGGCGCTCGCTGTCGCGATTGGGGGCCTGTGCTTGCTCTACCTTTCGTTCCGTTGCTATTCGTCATCCTGCAACCTGCTCGCCGTACGTCAGCAGCGTATTTACCATGGTCGGATCCCTTCCCTCGGCGTAGACTCGGAGCACCGGCTCGGTGCCCGATGGTCGAATCAGGAGCCAGGAGTCGTCGGCCAGGAGGTACTTGACCCCGTCGAGGGTATCCACGTCGGTCACTGTTTCCCCGCCCAGCGAATCGGGCGCCTCGCCGGTCAGTCGCTGGACCATCTTCTGCTTCGACACGGGCGTTCTGAGGGGGATGTCGCGGCGGGCATAGTGAGCCGGGCCGAAGGTGCTCTGGAGGTCCGCAACCAACTCGTGGAGGGGAGCCCCGGCAGCTGCAACGATCTCCAGGAGTAGAAGGCCTATCAATACGCCGTCTCCCTCCGGTATGTGACCCTTTATGCTGAGTCCGCCCGACTCCTCGCCTCCGATCAGGACGTCATTGCTCAGCATATGATCGGCGATGTGGTTGAATCCAACCGGCGTCTCCACCAGGGGCAGCTCGTAATGCGACGCGAGACGGTCCACCATGCGCGTGGTGGAGATGCTCTTGACCACCCTGCCGCTCCATTCGCGTTCCTCGACCAGATATTGAAGAGCCAGCGCGAAAATGTGATGGGGGTCGACGAACCCTCCCAGGGCGTCCATGGCGCCCAGACGATCGCCGTCGCCGTCGGTGGCCAACCCGATGTCGGCGTGATGCGCCTGGATGGCGGCTCCAAGAGCGCTCAGATAATGGTCGACCGGCTCCGGGTGGATGCCGCCGAAACCGGGGTTCATCTCGCCGCGGATCTCATAGACGCGGCAGCGCGTGCGCGCCAGCATATCGGAGATACACTTGCGCCCGGAACCGTACATCGCGTCCGCTACCACTCGGAGCTCGCTGGACGACACGACGTCGAGGTCGACGAGTTGACCCAGATGCTCGTAGTAGGCCCACGCGGGGTCGAAGCGCTGGATGAGGTTCTGATCCAGCGCCGTCTGGTAGTCCATCACGTTGGGCCAGCGGGCGCGCTCCTGATTGCGAGCGAGGTACCCCTCCACGTGCTCCGCTTGCTCGGGGAGGGCCGCGCCCCCAAAACTGGCCTTCAGCTTGACGCCGTTGTATCGGGGGGCGTTGTGGCTGGCCGTGATCATCACGCCAGCGGCTGCTTTCTTGTGGATGACGGCGTAGGATATGGCCGGGGTTGGCGCGTCGGCCCGGGTGAGGTGGGCAACGATGCCGTTGCCTGCGAGAACGCGGGCGACCTCGGCGGCGTAGCGATCGGAGAGGAACCGGGTGTCGAAGCCGATCACGACCTCCGGGTGCCCGTCCGTCTCCTCCAGCACGTAATCGGCGATGGCCTGGGATACGAGCCGCAGGTTTGCAAAGGTGAAGGTGTCCGAGATGACGGCGCGCCAGCCGTCAGTGCCAAATCTAATGGTCAAGATGATCTCCTCGAGAGGTTCTTAAAGGCTATGTGCTTCAATTGAACGCGCTGCGACAGGGTTGGTCTCAACGGGTTGGATGCGTCGATTGTGTCGATTGTGTCGATGGAATCGATTATAGTCTCAGAAAGCATGGGTGTCAAAAACGGGTGGCGCGGCAACGCGTCTCCGGCTCCGTTTCCGGGGGAACGGGCTTGAGACCCGCCCCCGGTTGCATCAACAGTCGAAGTAGAGCTCCATCTCGTAGGGGTGGGGACGGTTGCGAACCTGGTAGTACTCCTCGTCCGTCTTGAAGGCAATCCAGCGCTCGATCAGATCCTCGGTGAAGACCTCGGCCGTCAGCAGGAAGTCGTGATCCTCCTCCAGCGCGTCGAGGGCGCCTTTCAAAGAGTTGGGCAGCGGTCTGATCCCCTTTCTCTGTTCGCTGGACCAGGAGAAGATGTCGGCGTCGATGGGGCCGAACCCGGCCTCGGTCGGGTCGATCTCGTTGCGCACGCCGTCGAGCCCGGCGAGGAGTTGGGCGGCGAGGGCCAGGTAGACGTTGCAGGTGGCGTCGGGCGGGCGGAACTCGATGCGTACCTCGTCGGGCTGGGTGGCGTAGCGGGGGATACGCACCGCGGCGCTCCGATTGCCGATAGAGAAGAAGGCGTTGACCGGGGCCTCGTATCCGGGTACCAGCCGCCGGTAGGAGTTGGTGCTGGGGCTGGCAAAGGCCAGGAGCGCAGGGCCGTGGTGGAGCAGGCCGCCAATGTAGTGGAGGGCAGTCTCGCTCAGCAGGCCGTACCCTTCTGGATCGTAGAAGACGTTCTGCTCCCCTTTGAAAAGGTGCTGGTGGAAGTGCATGCCGGACCCGGCCTCGCCATAGATCGGCTTGGGCATGAAGGTCGCCGTCTGGCCGTACTGATGGGCCGTGAGCTTGGTGACGTACTTGACGATCATGGTGGCGTCGCCGGCATGGAGGAGTCCCATCAGCGGCGTCTCAATCTCGCATTGGCCCGGGCCGCCCACCTCGTGGTGGTGGTATTTCACCGGGACGCCCATCGCCTGGAGGTGGAGGCTCATCTCGGTGCGGCGGTTGTTGAGAGAGTCCTTCGGCGGGATGGCGTGGTAGCCGCCGTGGAGGGGGATGTAGTGACCGTGGCCGGGCACGCCGCTGCGCCACGCGGCCTCGCTGGACTCGACGCTGTACCCGGCGCGGTTCATCTCGTTCTCGTAGCTAACGTTGTCGAAGAGATAGAACTCGAACTCGGGCCCCCACATGCTCCGGTCGGCCACGCCGGTGTCGACCAGGAACTCCTCCGCGCGGCGGGCCACGTTGCGCGGGTCGTTGTCGAAGGTCGCCTTTGTGTCTGCCTCCAGGGTGGTGCAGATGAAGCTCAGGGTGGGCGCCTCGCAGAAGGGATCGGCGAAGCCGGTGGACAGGTCGGGCACGAGGACCATGTCGCCGGCCTTGACCGATTTGAGACCGACGGCCGAGCCGTCGAAGCCGACGCCGGCCTCCATCAGGTTGGGCGTGAACTGGTTCTCCGGCACGGTGAGGTGGTGCCAGCGGCCCCACAGGTCGGTGAACTTGAGGTCGACCATCTGTATGCCGTGCGTCTCTACGTAGTTTCGAGCCTCTTCGAACGAGGTGAACATAGATTTGCCCCCTTATCCCGTCATCATACGCCGGTAGACAGCCACCGTCCGCGCGGCGATCCGCTCCTGCGTGAAGTGTTTGAGAACTCTCTCGCGCCCGCGCCGCGCTAGATCGGACCAGAGATCGACGTCCCGCGTCAAGCGGGTCAGCGCGGCGCGCAGCGCCGCGGGATCTCCCTCAGGGAAGACGAGACCCGCGTTGCCGATGACGTGGGGTATCTCGCCGCAATCGGAGCCGATGACCGGGACCGCACAGGCCATGGCCTCGATCAGCACCCGCCCGAACTGCTCAACCCAGTTGTTCTGGGAGCGGGAAGGGAGGACGAGGGCATCGAGCTCGCGATAGAACGCGGGCATGCGCACCGAAGGGAGCCACCCTTCGAAGCTGACCCGGTGGCTGATCCCGAGAAGACGAACTCGTGATTTGAGTTTCTCCTCCTCCGGTCCGTGCCCGACGACGCGCAGGCGCCACACGCCGGGCAACTCCGCCAGGGCCTCCAGCAAGACGTCGACGCCCTTCTCTGGCACGAGGCGTCCTACGTAGGCGATGGTGAACCCCCGGGCGGCATCGCGGCGGGCGGACAGGCGTCCCAATCTGCCGACCTCGCTCGGCGCGAACAGGTCGGGGTCGACACCAAACTGAGGAATGACGGCCATGCGGCCGGTGTACCCTTTCTCCCGCCACACCTGGGCGGCTCCCTCACTGCCCGCGATGGCGTAATCCGTGTGGTTGAGGTTGTACGCTTCGATGAGCCGAAACGGCAGAGGATAGTCGCGCTTCAGGTTCTGCCAGGTGAACCAGAGGGCGTGGGCGCCGGCGCGCTTGGCCAGCCAGAGAGCGTGGAACGTGGCCAGGTTGTAGGGTTCCTCGTCGATGTGGACCAGATCGGGTTGGAAGGTCCGCAGGCGTCGTCCCAATTGAGGGTAGACGTGGAAATGGAAGGAACCGTTGAACACCATTGGCTCGACGACGAGATCGTAGCCCTCGGTGTGGGCGCGCTCCAGGTGAACGGTGCGGCTCTCCTCGTGCCAGGAGGCGGGAACGACGACCATTAGCTCGACATCGGGGAAGCGGGCGATCTCCTCGAGTTTGCGCTGGTACGTCCCTACGAGGCAGGCTTTGGAGACCATCAACACGCGCATAGGAGGGCCCTCGATATCACCGTCTCTGGAGTCTCTTCGCTCGGTAGCAAGAAGCGCGTCTGTCGTTCGGGCTGACAGGAGGCCGGGATTTCGTCCCCGGCCGTCCTCGAGTTGGACCGGGATTATATCATGCTCCGCGGAGCGGGCCAGCCAGAGCGGGGAACGGAATACCCGAGAGGTCTTACCCTGCGCTCGACAGGCGCAACAGCATTTCCGAAGGATGCGTCGAAGCTGTCCGGTCTGCAGCGATCAGAAGATCAGGGCGAAGTAGATCAGGTAGACCGCGACGGATGCGAGGGTGTGGAGGGTAAGGGTGTTGTTGATGTACTCCATCTCCTCATCCGGGAGGTCGCGCGGGGTGTAGAGGGGGATGATAAACGGGGGCGGAAGCACCAGGAGGGTGAACAGCGCCGCCTCCGACACCCTTCCCAGGCCGAGCATACGGCGTGTCACGACGGCGTTCAGGATCAGGGCCACCGGGATGAGAAGCCCGAGTCGCATCAGGACGACGAGCAGGGCGTCCTTGAGCCCAGAGCGTTTGATCTGGATGCCGTATCCCACGACGATTAGGATGAGGGGAATGGTGAGGTTGCCGAGAAGATCGAACGTCGACAGGACCGCCTTCGTCAGGGCGAAGTCCTGGAGGAAGCGCTGGGCCCCCGCAAGGTTGAGGGCGACTCCGGAGAGGATGCCGAGGATGACGGGTGACTGGAGAAAGCTCCTGGCAAGGCTGAGCGGTCGCTGGCTGCCTCCCCGCTTTTCTCGCAGAAGGAGCGCGAGGAAGACGAACCAGATGAAGATTTCGTGACCCAGGTCGAAGACGGCAATGTGACCGATCTCGTCCATTCCGTAGATGGTGCCGTACAGGCTGACACCCAGCATGCCGTACTCAAAGCCGGTCATCAGGAACGGGAAGTAGGTCCACTTGATCCCGAGCGCCCTCTGGAGGGCCTTCCCGAGCGCGAACAGGGCTACACAGAGGAAGAAGATCATCACGAAGACGGCGAGGTAGGCCAGTTTGAGCTCGAGGCTGAGGAAGGACGTGAATAGCACCGCCGGTAGCGCCAGGTTGACGATGATCTTCTTCAAGTCCGCTATGGTGTTTTCGGATAGGAAGCGTCGTTTCTGGATCGAGTATCCTATCATAAGCAGGAAGAGGATGGGGAGCACCTGACTGATTATCTCACTCATTCTAGACTCTTAGGTAGGCAGATTAACGACGACATTTGGTGTGTCGAGTTCCGCGAAGAGTCGTGGTCTGATGGGACGACCACGACTCACCGGGACCCCCGGCGACGGAGGATACAGCTTCTGACGGCGGCGTAAGACTTACGCGAGGGTGCCTGACTTAGATACCCAACAGCGATCGGACCTTCCTAACGGCCTGGCTGGCGTCGGGTGCGTAGCCGTCAGCGCCGATCTGCTCCGCGTAGGACAGGCTTGTGGGCGGGCCGCCGATGATGACCTTGACCTGGTCGCGCACGCCGGCCTCCTCAAGCACCTCGATCGTGGTCTGCATCATCGGCTGGGTGGTGGTCAGGAGGGCGGACATACCCACCAGGTCGGGTTTGTGCTCCTTCACCGCATCCCGAAACGACTCGGGGGCGACGTCGGGCCCCAGGTCGACGACGGCAATACCAGCTCCCTCGAGCATCATCCCGACGACGTTCTTGCCGATGTCGTGCAGATCTCCCTTCACGGTGCCCAGAATGGCCGTCGCCGCCGGTTTGGACCCACCCGCGCTCAACAGGGGCCGGAGCAGCGTCATGGCAGCCTGCATGGACTGCGCCGAGGCCATCATCTCGGGCAAGAAGTACTCCTGACGCTCGTACAACTCTCCCACTCTATCCATCGCCGGGGTAAGCGCCTCATCGAGGATAGCCTGAGGTTCGTTTCCGTCATCCAGCATTTTCTGCGTCAGTTTGCGTGCTGGATCCGTCTGTCCGTCGATGACGTATCTGGCCAACTGTTCCAGGTCGTTCATGGTGGGGTAACTCCTTCAATACTAAAGTCTGAACTGTCCGTCTGCACACGATTCATTCTGCACAGTCTCTCTTGCACACGATTCGTTGCGGATCGGGAGCTCTCAGTAGACGCCGTATTCTTGCAGGGTCTGCCACATGGCCACGATGTTCTCCGGGGGAACGTCGGCCTGGATGTTGTGCACCGTGGCGAAGACGAATCCACCGCCGGGGGCCAGGTCTTCGACGCGCCGCTTGACCTCGTCCCGCACCTCCTGCGGTGACCCTTTTCCGAGAACCTGTTGAGTGTCCACACCCCCGCCCCAGAATGTGAGATCGTCGCCGAACTCTTCCTTCAGCTCCGCCGAGTCCATTCCGGTGGCGCTCACCTGTACCGGGTTCAGAATGTCGACGCCGATCTCAATGAGATCCGGGATGACCGGCCGAATGGATCCACAAGAATGGAAGAAGATCTGGGCATCGGTGCGATCGTGGATGAAGTCGAACAGCTTCCTGTGGCGAGGCTTGCAGACGTCACGATACGTCTTTGGCGAGATCAGCATGCCGAACTGGCCGGCGAAATCGTCGGCCTCCTGGATGACGTCGACGGTGTCGCCGACGAGCGACAGCGCCTCGTCCCAGTAGGCCATCTTTAGCTCGACGATCTTGTCCATGAGGTACGTGAGGAGCCTGGTGTTGTTCACGAAATCCGGATAGTAGTTGTCGAATCCCCGCATCCAGGCGGTCATCTCCAGGACGCCGGCGCAAAGGCCGCCAAGAAGGACGGCATCGCCTTCGGTCTCTCCCACGTGCCGGGCGCGTTCCTTCAGCCCTTTGAAGCGAGCCGGATCGACTGGATCCGGCCAGTCGAATGCCTCGATATCCTGTATGGTCGTGGCGTCACTGAGGGGGTGCTCGAACATATCGTAGTAGAAGCCGCCCTCCTTGGGCTTGCGCCATCCAATGCCCCACTCGTCGTAGAAGTAGGTGTAGTCGCCCATGTCCTTGACCTCGATATTGAATGTGGCCGACGAACGGGGGGCAACGCCGCGGACGTCCACGTCCCACATCTCCCGCAGATCGTCATCCACAACGGCGATCTGCTGAAAGATATCCATGAGGGGGATGTCCTCTTTCTCGGGCAGTCCCAGGTAATCTCTTAAGCGCCGATACGCATCGACGTGAATGGACGTCAGCACAGTGCCGCCCAGGTCGAAGGGCACACTGTCGGGCTCGACGTGGTTGAGTGCTTTCCTGACGCGTTCTCGCGAGTTCATAAACGATCCTCCTCGTTAGTACAGTATTTCAGATAGGGGCCGGAGCGGTTGACGGAAAGGCTACCGATGGTCGAGACGCGCAAGCTGCCGACCGCCGCCCCTTTCAGTCTCTGTCATTGCCCCTACTCAATACGCGCGACAGCCCTGAAAGTCGACTTCAGACGCGGATAGAGGGCCTGGTACTCCGGGTACAGCCTGTCGTAGAGGGCCGCCTGATCGGGGCGCGGATCTGTCGTGTCCACGACCTCGATCGTCTCCTGGCAGGCTGCCGGTACCGTCGGCCACGCTCCAGCGCCGACGCCGGCCAGGATGGCGGCGCCATAACTCGCCCCCTCCGTCACGTTCACGCGCGCAAGCGGCGAGTTCAGGATGTCGGATAGGATCTGCTGCCACAGAGCGCTCCTCGATCCCCCGCCGGAGATGCGCACTTGATCCACCTGGCCGAGGCCGACCTGTTTCATCAGCTCCATGCTGTCCCGCAGCCCGAATCCGACACCCTCCATGACGGCGCGGGTCATGTGGTCGCGAGTGTGGCGCAGCGTGAGGCCGACGAAGGCGCCCCGGGCTAACGGATCCGGGTGCGGGGTGCGTTCGCCAGTCAGGTAGGGGAGGAAGAAGAGCCCCTCTGCGCCGGGCTGCACGTCCGCCGCCAGAGCGGTCAGTTCGTCATACGCCTTTTCCGGCGCGAGTGTGTCCCGGTACCAGCGCAGAGAGCCCGCCGCGGAGAGCATCACGCCCATAAGGTGCCAGCCACTGCCCGCGCCCGGGGGCATGGCGTGGCAGAACGCGTGGAGTCGTCCCTCCGGCTCGATCATCGGTTCGCCGACGGGGGCGAAGACGACGCCGGACGTCCCCAGTGTGAGGGCGAGGATGCCGGACCCGACGGCTCCCACGCCGACCGCCTGGGCTGCCTGGTCACCGCCGCCAGCGACGACCGGCACGCCGATGGCCAGGCCAGTGGCTTCGGCGGCCGCCTCAGTGACCGTGCCGGTTGTGTCAGGGCCTTCGTAGGTCTCTGGCAACCAGTCCAGGGGAATCTCGAGGGCATCCAGGATCTCGACGCTCCAGTCGCGTCTCTTCAGGTCGAATAGAAGCGTCCCCGCCGCTCCGGCCTTGTCCGAAGCGTACTGGTCGGTGAGTCGGTAGCGAACATAGTCCTTGGGCAGGAGGATCTGGGCGGCCTTCGCGTAGACCTCGGGCTCGTGCTCTCGCACCCAGAGCACCTTGGGGGCGGTGAAGCCCGTCAGAGCAGGATTGCCCGCGATGGAGAGGAGTCTGTCGAGGCCGACGCGGTGTGTGATCTCCTCGCACTGCTCGGACGTGCGCTGGTCGTTCCACAAGATGGCGGGGCGCAAGACGCTGCCGGAGCTATCGAGGAGGACGAGGCCGTGCATCTGCCCGGTGAGTCCAACGGCCTCGATCTGCTCTCCGCTGAGGGTTGCTCCCTCCAGGGCGGCTCGGATGCTGCTCACTGTCCCGGCCCACCAGTTGGTCGGGTCCTGCTCGGACCAGAGGGGCCGGGGGGTGCTCAGCGGGTATTCGCTGGTGCCCTTCCCCAGGACATTTCCCCGCTCGTCGATGACCAGGGCCTTGGCGCCGGTTGTGGATACGTCGATCCCCAGAAAAGGCATGTCGATACTCCTTTAGCGCGCGCCCAACAACAGCTCCACGGTCAGTTGATCGAGGCGCTCATAGGCGAGCCCTCGCTTCCCGAGTGCTTCACGGTCGAACGCGTGCTCCTTGATGGCGGCAGCTTTGGCTGCTGTGTAGGCTCCCTGGTACTGGGCCATCTCCTGGTCCTCGGCGTGGATCTCGGACAGCAGAGCCTGGATCTCCGAATCGGCGTTGAACTGCTCCCCGCGCTCCTTCAGGATCAGGTAGGTGCGCATGCAGCCGCGCGCGAAGTCTTTCACGCCTTCCACGTCCTCGGTCCGATAAGCGTGGGCGTCGAAGTGGCGGCTGCCTTCGTACCCGACGTCCTCGAGGAACTTGACGAGGAAGAAGGCGGATTTGGGGTTGTGCGAGCCGAAGCGGAGGTCCTGGTCATAGCGCCCAAAAGCCTGATCGTTCAGATCGATATGGACTAGTTTTCCCGCCTCCCAGGCCTGCGCAACGGCGTGGAGGAAGTTGAGCCCGGCCATATGCTCGTGCGCGATCTCGGGATTGACCCCCACCATCTGGGGATGATCGAGCGTCTCGATGAAGCCCAGCATCGCGCCGGTGGTGGGCAGGTAGATGTCGGCGCGAGGCTCGTTCGGCTTCGCCTCGAGGGCGAAGGTGAGGTCGTAGCCCTGGTCGAGGACGTAGTCCGTCAAGAAGTTCAGGGCCTCGCGGAAACGCTTCAGGCTTTCCGCGGGATTCTTGCTGGCGTCGGTCTCGACCCCCTCCCGTCCACCCCAGAAGACGTAGACCCGGGCACCCAGCTCGGCGCCCAGGTCGATGGCCCGCATCGTCTTTTGCAGGGCGTAGGCGCGCACTTTGGGATCGTTCGCCGTGAAGGCGCCATCCTTGAATGCGGGGTCGGCGAATAGGTTCGTGGTTGCCATCGGAACGACGAGCCCGGTCTCCTCCAGGGCCTGTCGAAACTGTCGGACGATCTCATCGCGTTCGGCGGGCGTGGCGTCTATGGGCACGAGGTCGTTGTCGTGGAAATTTACCCCATAGGCTCCCACGTCGGCCAGAAGGCGCACGAGCTCGGGGGGAGAGAGCGGGGACCGGGTTGGCTCTCCGAATGGATCATCCCCAGTGTTTCCTACCGTCCAGAGGCCGAACGTGAACTTATGTTCGGGGCGCGGTTGATAGCGATCAGACATTGTATCCTCCTGTTGATTCTCGGCTAATCAGCATCTCGGTTGAAAACGTCTCTTACCTGGCGCAGGATTTCAGCGACGGCCCTGTTGAGGTTCTTCTCGCCCGACTCTCGGGTCGCGTACCGAGGATCGTCCTCTGCCCTCACCTGATGCTCGGGGGTTGGCCGGCCCAAGAAGGTGGCGTAATCGACGATGGCCCAGCGCGTGTTTTGCAGCGGCTCGGAGGCCGGAGGG